>Ga0196962_10000424_pt1 | contig 17813 bp, 19 predicted proteins | sample S3v_20metaG_FD_183186 | JGI IMG/M metagenome (GOLD analysis project Ga0196962, IMG submission 183186) | Soil microbial communities from Anza Borrego desert, Southern California, United States - S3+v_20 | ecosystem: Environmental > Terrestrial > Soil > Desert | place: USA: California | collected... | reverse complement strand
CCACCGTCAAGGCCGACGTCGCGCGCCTGCGCTCGGCGGCTTCCGTCCCACCCCGAGTCCGGGTCTCCGGCCATGTCTACGACGTGGCCACCGGGCTCGTCGAGTCGGTCGCATAGTCGTGGGGCCGCCACGCCGGACGGCGTGATGCACTGCGGCTACCACGAACAGAAGGAGAGATCTTGGAGTTGGGGCTGGAGCAGTTGATCGACGGGGCGCTGGCCGCCTACGTCGAGGAGAGCAGGGAGTTCAACGCCGAGCTGGCGAAGAAGACCGCCGGCCAACCGGAGTCCGACCTGGCCAGCGCAAGCGGCGTGCGGGAGGCGCGCGATGCGCTCAGCTCGACCTCGACGCACCGCGACCCGGCGGCCGTCGAGCTTCTGGCCGAGGCCGAGGGAAGGCAGGTCCCGGTGCGGGTCATCACGCCGTCGCGGGGCCGGACCCGGGCGGTCTACCTCACCATCCACGGAGGGGGATTCTCGCTCGGGTCGGCGGCCAGGGGAGATGCCCGCAACCGCCGCCTGGCCGAGGCGCTCGGGGTGACGGTGGCGAGCGTCGAGTACCGCCTCGCACCCGAGCATCCCTGGCCGGCGGCTCCCGACGACTGCGAGACGGCCGCCCTCTGGCTCCTCGCCGAGGGCGAGACCCTGTTCGGGACCCGCGCCTGGTCATCGGCGGACCGTCGGCCGGGGCCACCCTGGCGCTGACGACGCTGCTTCGCCTCCGAGACCGCGACCTGCTCGAGCCTTTCCTCGGCGCCGTCCTGCAGTTCGGCACCTACGACCTCAGCGGCCAGTCGCCGGCCGGGCGAGCGCTCGCCGGCGAGTCCTTCATCGAGGCATACGTGGGCCACGTCGCCGACCGAACCGACCCCGACATCTCCCCCCTCTACGGCGATCTCGGCGGCCTGCCGCCCGCCCTTCTCACCGTCGGCAACCTCGACCTGGTGTTCGAGCACAGCCTGGCGCTGGCGGCGCGGCTGGCGGCCGCCGGCGGGCGTGTCGATCTACGGGTCTACCCCGAGTCCCAGCACGGGTTCACCGCCTATCCGACCGCCATGGCCGCCGCGGCCATCCGGGACGTCGATACGTGGCTTGACGACCTGCTCGGCTAGAGCGCGACGATCGCGGCCTCGACGCTCACTCGACGAACTGGTAATCGGTAGCGATCCGGCCGTCGGCGGCGAGGATCACGAACTCGAGGCCGACGCCAAGCACCTCGCCCGCGGGTGAGACTCCCTCCCAGCGCCAGGTGACCACGTCGCCGAGCCGTTTCACGCCGCCGCCCAGCCGAAAGGTCATCTGGCCACTGGCGACGAAGTCCTCGTGGGCCGAGGTCACCCGCGCCTCGAGCTCGTCGTGGCCGCGCACCTGCCAGGTCGGGTTGACGGCCCGCTCGTCGGCGGCCTCGTAGACCGCCTGCGTCGGCTGGAGGACGTGGATCGCATCCGCGCTCCAGAGCTCGGCGATCATCCGCCGGCGGCGTTCGCCGTCCGGCTCCATCCAGACCGCCGTGTAGCGCTCGGCGAGCTGCTCCGCCCTGGTTTGCCCACTCTCGCGTCGATTGGCTGCTTCGCTCATCTCGGTCTCCGTTGAAAATCGTTTGCTCGTAGGAGCAACGGTCGCCGAGGAAAGGCCGCACGTCGATTACCTCCGATGTAAAGACCGGTGTCCGTTACATCCGAGGTAATGGAGCCGCTCCGAGCGAGCGCTACTGTTGGCGCGGTGGCCGTCGAGAGCGAGAAGGAGCCGCGGACCGTCGGCGAGCTCGTCCGCTTCTGGCGCTCCCAGCGACGGCTCACGCAGATGGAGCTGGCCCTGGAGGCGAACCTCTCGACCAAGCACCTCAGCTTCGTCGAGACGGGCCGCTCGCGCCCCAGCCGCCAGCTTCTCGTCCACCTCGCCCAGCACCTAGACCTGCCGATCGCCGAGCGCAACCGCCTGCTGCTCGCCGGCGGCTTCGCTCCTCCCTATCTGGAGCAGCCCTACGACGGCGAGGTGATGCAGCCCCTGCGTGAGTCGCTCAGCAGATTGCTCCAGGCGCACGAGCCGAACCCGGCCCTGATCGTCGACGGCCTCTGGAACCTGATCGAGGCCAACGGCGCCGCGTCGCTCCTCTGGGACGGGGTCGACCCCGACCTGCTCGAGCCGCCGATCAACATGCTCCGCCTCGGGGTCCACCCCGGCGGCCTGCCGAAGATCTCGTCGATGACCGCGGCCTGCAACGCGCCACTGATCCAGACGCTTAGGCGAAAGAGTCGCGAGGATGCCGACCCCGCCCTCGGCCGCCTGATCGAGGAAGTCGAGGCCTATCTCCCCGACGATCCGCCGACCGGTCAGGCGACCCAGCCGGTGGTCTCACTGGACCTCCGCACGCCCCTCGGCGAGGTCAGCCTCGTCACCGTGATCGCGACCATCGGAGCACCGCTGGAGGTGACGGCGGCGAGCCTCGCGATCGAGACCTTCGTGCCGATGGATGCCCGGAGCGCGGCGCGGCTTGCCGAACTCGGCGAAAGATCACGAGGCGGATAAGGCAGGCACCGACTACGACCCGCCAGCCAGTCCCTCAGCAATAGCGCTGGCGGAGTCAGATCGAACGCGTACCGGTAACGGACGCAGCAATATCTTTTGTTCGGTTTGGAGATACCTCGATGACGACCATTGGTGCGACCGGGGCGGGACGCCGTCGGCTGATCTGGGCGGCGGCGGTTCCCCTGGGGGCGTGGGCCATCGTCCGCGCCTTCGGGCTGGAGAGCGGCAGTCAGCTGACGTCGCTGATGTGGTTCACCCCCTATGCGGCAATCGCCGCGCTGCTGGTCGCTGTTTTGGCCGCAGCGTTTCGCAACTGGGCCGCTGCGGCGGTGGCGGGGGTCGCGACGGTCTACCTCGCGACGGCTGTCCTGCCGCGAGCGATCGGCAGCGAAACCGAGTCGCCCGTCGGCCACGAAACGTTGACCGTGCTCTCCGCCAACGTCGAGCTCGGCGGCGCAGATCCGAGTGCTCTGGTTTCGCTGGTCGATCGCTATCACCCCGACCTGCTCAGCGTTCAGGAGTTGACTCCGGCCTTCGCCCGAAAGCTGGAAAGGCACGGGCTCGGCCGTCAGCTTCCGTACTCGGTTCTGATGCCACAGCCAAAAGGGCACGGTGGCGGCCTCTACTCCCGCTTCCCCCTCAGCTCCCTTCCCCGGCAAACGCACTTTCTCTTCCGCATGCCCCGCGCCGTGATCGCCCTTCCGCAGGGCGAACGACTGCGAGTCGTCGCCGTCCATCCTCAGCCGCCCAACATGAGCGTCGATCGCTGGGAAGAAGCGCTGGAGAGCCTGCCGATACCCGGGCACGGCTCTCCCTGGGTCTTGGCCGGGGACTTCAACGCAACCTTCGACCAGGCGGAGTTCCGCGAACTCGTTGACCGCGGCTACAGGGACGCGGGCGAAGCGACCGGTAAGGGCTTGGAGCCGACCTGGCCGAGTGATCAGGTGTTCCCCTGGGGGCTGATGACGATCGACCACATCCTCGCCGACCGCCGCCTCGGTGTGGCCGAATACGGAGTCGACGACCTACCGGGCAGCGACCACCGGGCGATCTACTCCGAGCTGGTCCTGCCCAGATGATCCGCCCAGAAAGCTGACGCCGTCCCAGACCGAAGGTCGATCCTCACCCGGCCCGTCGGTAACGGATGTGCGTGGCGAGCGGAGAGTGGAGCACCTCGACCGGCTCGAACCCGAAGTCCTCGGCTCCGTCGAACAGCCGCTCGCCGGACCCGAGCAGGACGGGGACCACGTCGAGCGTCAGTTCGTCGATCACTCCGGCCGCGAGCGCCTGGCGGACGGTCGAGGCGCCACCCGCGATGTCGATGCCATCCTCGCCGGCCGCCTCACCCGCCTGCGCGTACGCTGCCTCGAAACCCTCGGTGACGAAGTGGAAGCTGGTGCCGCCCTCCATCTCGATCGGCTCGTGGGCGTGGTGGGTCAGCACGAAGACCGGCGCGTGGTAGGGCGGCTCGGAGCCCCACCATCCTTCCCAGTCCTCATCCCACTCGCCGCGGATCGGCCCGAACATGTTGCGGCCCATGACGTAGGCCCCGCGCGGTCGCATGAGCCAGCCCTCCGCCGTGGCGTCGGCGTCGTATGCGCGCTCGTCGCCGAGGTGCCAGCCATGGACCTCGATGCCGCGCCTCCCCAGCGGATTCTCCCGGCTTTGGTCCGGCCCGGCGACGAAGCCGTCGAGAGAGATCGACATGTGGCAGGTGGTGTCGGGCATCGGCGTCCTCCAGGTAGTTGGGATTGCAAGGGGCCGGCACCGTACCGCGCGGGGATGGCGCCTTGGCCGGCTTCGAACCAGCGACCGTGGGATTAGAAGTTAGGCCAGAAGGTGTCCGCTGGGGCGATTCTGCCCGAGGAGCTCGAGCCGGTGCAATGGATTCGGCTGAATTCGGTGGAGTCGGGGACCAATATCGGGCATCAGTTGCGCGGAGCCCGCGTCCTCGCTCCACTCAGCTGCCTTCGCGGGTCACCTCCCCGCACTGGCCTTCGACCTCGTCGCCGGAGTCGACGATCACCGTCGTTTGCGGGGTGTTGCAGGTGACGGTGTCGTCGCCCTGCCCGTCGGCGACGTCGACGCGGTCGCCTTCGGGCCCGGTGTTGGCGCCGGTGCTGACCACGGTTGGGCCACTGTTGTCGTCGATCCGGTCAGGTCCTGGCCCGCCGGCGATCGTGTCTTCGCCGGGGCCGCCTTTGATGAAGTCACGGCCGCTGCCGCCGAGCAGCGTGTCGTCGCCGGCGCCGCCGCGGATCAGATCGTGACCTCCGAGGCCCTGCAGGGTGTTGCTCTCGGAGCCGCCGGGCATCAGGTCGGCGCTGTCGGTGCCCTTGTCTTCAGTCTGCACCAGGGCGACAGGAGTCGGCATCGGGCCTTCGAGCGGACTGCCGCTCCCGGTACGTTTATGGGGACATTCGGCTTTGTACTGTTCGGGCGTCAACCGTTCGTAGTCGGCCGCGAAATTACCCGCCCTGGTGCCGCGCGTATCGGGGCTGTCGAAGGCGACGTTCTGGATCTTCCATTCGGTGTTACCGAGATTGAGCGTGAATTCACCGGTGTCACGTATCACCGGTGCGGTGATGTCGACCCAGCCCACCATTTCCGGTTCCACTTTCACCTTGACGCCTTGTTTGAATTCTTCCGATTCGCTGCGCTTGTGTTCGTACTTGAGAGTGATGCCAACTTGGAAGATTTCGAACAGTTTGAACTCGGTCTTGAGACTGAGGCCGACGCTGTTGGAGGTCGTAACCGTCGTGGCGGCGCTGAGTTCCGTTTCGACGTTAGGCCCACCTTTTTCCGCGCAGTTGGTGACCGTCTTCCCGTAGACGATCTGCGGCGTGAACGTTTCGAGCGACTTCTGCGGTTCGAATTTGCATTCGTTTCCGTCGGTGCAGAGAGTCTTCAGGGCCCTCGCTTGGTCCTGAAGGTTTTCCGCGTTGACCACGTGGACGGATCCGGGCGGTTCGAGGAGCTCGACCCGCCCCCCTTCGACCTTGCACTGCAGTGGCCCCGAGACGTGGCATTCCGGATACTCGGCGTCTTCGAGGAATATCGTGACGCCGATCCCCGGGGCCGTGTACTTGAGAGTGACATCGCGTTGCGAGATGACCGGGCGTTCGATCTCGATGTGGAGTTCTTCGCCGGGCTGCAGGACCTGGCCCAAGTGGGGAGGCTCTTCCGCCCAAACTTTAGCGCCGGATTCCTCGGAGTACTTAAGGATTTCGGAGAGCTTCAGTTCCGCCCCGGTGAGGTTGAAAATATGGGCGCCGGTGGTGCGCGCCTGGGCGGTGGCGCCGCCCGCGAACATCGCGACCGCGACGACGAACATGGACAGGGCGATTGCGCCGCGCTTGCGGTGGACCATCGTGACCGAGCTCCCCTCGTAGGTGAGCTGATGATCTTATGCCTCACGAGCGGATAGGGCCACCGCCCAGCACGCCCCCGGCTGGATTCGAACCCGCGACCGTCGGGTTAGGAGATCTGCCGGAACGTGTCCAATGGGGCGAATCTGGCCCGTGGAGCTCGATTGTGTCGAAGGAGTTCAGGTGAGTTCGGTGGAGTCGGGGACCAATTTCGGGACCAAGTTCGTCGTGGTGCGCGGCTCCTACGGCCCGTGGCTCCTCACCCCACCGGCCGTTGCTGATGTGTCCGACGAGGAAGGGCGTTGGCGACTCGTTGGTGATTGCTCGGAAAGCGAGATCGCCGGATGACAGCGGCGCAACCGATGAGACTCGGCCGTCGCGGCGGTGGAAGCCGACAACGCCCAAGGGGATCGAGGGCCGTTGATAGCTTGGCGCGTAACACCGCAGGAAGGAGCGACGAATGACCCAGTTTTTCCTGACCGTGCCCCACGATGCAGCCGAAGAGCCGACCATGGCATCGATGGACCCAGCCGAACTCGAGGCCACGCTGGCCGCCGTGGAGAAGTTCAACGCGGACCTGCAAGAGTCCGGCGCGTTTCGGTTCGCCGGGGGGCTGCACCCGCCATCATCGGCCAAGACGGTCGACGCCACCAGTGACGAACCGGTAGTGGTCGACGGACCGTTCGTCGAGGCGCCTGAGTACGTTGGCGGCTTCTGGGTGATCGAGGCTGCAGACCAAGATGCCGCGGTCCGGTGGGCGACGCAGGCGTCGAAGGCACTCGGTGGCCGCATCGAGGTGCGCGCCTTTCAGGACCCGCCGGACGCCTGAAGACCGCAGATCGCCGCAAGCTCTGTCCGGCCCCGCAGATTTCCGAGGGCGCGCCCGCTCGCGTCTTGGCCGCGCGCGGCTGGGCGCGCTCGCCCAGCCGGTCTACTCCCAATCCTCCTGCGACATTCGCGGGCGCGGGTGGATGTTGGTCATGTGGGCGGGCGCGTCGCCGACGTTGACAAACTTGTGCACGCTGCCGGGTGGCGCGACCACGATCTGACCGGCCCCCGCCTCGATCGTCTGGTCGTCGACCGTGAAGTTGAGCCGGCCCTCGTGCACGACGAAGGTCTCCTCGTACGGATGGCGATGCGGGCTTGGCCCCCGACCCGGGGGCGTCCGTGCCAGGAAGAACGACACGCTGGCGCCGTGGTCGGCGCCCTCGAACCGCCCCGGCAGCTCATCCTGCTCGATCCGGGCCGGGACCGCTGCGTTGAGCAGCACCTTCATCCGGTCGACGGCGTCGAGGAGCGTCGCCAGCGGCCTGACCATCAGCGTCAACTCCGAGATTGGCCGATCGCGCTCACCCGTCGCCATCAAGACGCCGTCGCCAGCCCTGCCCGCGAGTTGGGCGGTGAACGCAAGAAGCGTCTCGTCGGAGCCCTCGATCAAACGGCTGGGCCGCGGCATGGCCACGACCTGGGTGACCGCTGCGAGCACCGCGCCGATCCGATCGCGACCTTGGTAGTCGGCGACCGGGCTATGAAAGACCGCATCCGGAGCGAGCTCCGCGACCATCGCCAGGGCATCGCATGCCAGAAACGCGTCAATCATCCGGTGTCCCGCTGATCGCTCGCTGGCCATCGCAGCCATTAAACACCCGACGCGCGTGAATCCACGCCCTTGAGCGGCTGCCCCCGTAGGCTTCCTCGGCTCTTTCTAAGGGCGGCGTCGTGATCGAAGGGGTGGGAAGACGGTGCGCGTCTGTCATCGGCAGTCAACCTCGCCCGCCAGTCGGACCCCGACGGCACATCCCAGCGCGGTCGCCTTGGGTGACGAGAGGTTCGCGCGACGGTGTCCGAACTACTCTTCGCCGCAGATCAGCCGCCGCCAATCGGTCGGCCCGCCGCCGAATCCGGCGTAGAACTCGGTCTTGTTCATCCCCAGGGAGGACGGATGGTTCGGGAACATTTCGCCCGGGTTGACCGCTTGGAAGAGCGGTTCGATGAGCGATCTTGGCGGGCTCGAGCCGTCGTGGTAGACGGTGATCGCGTGGTGTTCTTCGGTGTATTCGACCCGGTGCATCCGCAACGGGTCGTAGGTGCTCTTCAGCGCCCGCAAGGTGAACGGGGTGGTGTTGCCAACCGCCGGCGGGGTGCTGGCGCCGGGCTCGTCGAAGGGCCGGTAGATCGCGGTGCTGAGACCCCCGGCCGGCTCGGAGGCGAACGGACGCTTTATCGATTCATCTTCGAAAGCCGGTTCGTACTGGCGGCAGGCGTACTTGGTGCCGGGTGGCACCGGACCGCTCGGGTTGTTCCCCGTGAAGTACGGCGAGACCACCCACTCCTGATAGGCCAGGGGTAGCAGGCCTTCGTTGAACTGCTGCGAGATCGCCACTGCGAGCGACTGCTCCAGCGTCTTCGAGGATTCTCCGCTCAGTGCCCAGGGACCATCCGCGGCGGTGCTGGCCTGCTGCAGCTTGCCCCAGTCGGAGCTGATAATCGCCGTCAGGTGGCTGAGCATTTCCGAGCTGTGCTCGAGGTGCTCTGCCAGCGCTTTCCCCAGTTCCCCAGCGCGGGCGCGAATCGCCGAGGTGTCGGGTCCCTGGGCTCCCGTCGGCGGCTCTGGGTTAACCGCCTCGGCGAGGCCGAACCCGCTGGCGACCACACCAACCGTCTCCGCCACCCTCAAATCGCCGGCCGACTCGGGGAACCCCAGCAGCCCGGCGGCGACGTAGAGCGAGTCGGAGATGATCTCTTCGGGGCTGATTTCGGATTCCTTGTTTTCGTCCAACTTGGCGTCCTTTACCGCGGTTTCGACGATCTTTTCGCTCAGACCTTTCACTTCGAGCTCGCCGGCGGTTTCCGACACGCCGAAGATCTCCTTCCAGGTGCCGATCACCTTCTGCACCGCGACGATGTCGTCCATCTCGATCGCGAGTTGCTTCACCAGGGCGTCGAAGGTTGCTTCGGTAAAGGCGCGCGTCGGTTCGTAGCGCAGTTCGAGCAGATGGGTACGAATCGTTGACCAGGACGCCTTTTCGGCCTTGACGTACTGTTCGCGCACGCTGGTTACAGCTTGTCCCGGCCAGAGGCGGTAAGCGAGGTTCGCCATCGCTGCCCTCTGTTCGGCCGTTTCCGACAGGGGCCAGGCCGTCGGCGGCGCGAACGCCGTCTCCCAGATGTCAGCTGGGCTGAAGCTCGAGGTCGAAACGCCGCCCTGGACGCTCAGCGCCCCTTCCGGGTTGCGGGTCAGCAGCCCCACCAGGCGGCCTTCCGGGGTGCCGTTCGGACCCGGGGCGTCGCCTTTGACGTAGTTGGCAGCAGGGTCGTCGGGATGGTTCATCGCGACCATCGTCAGCCGCGACACTTCCACCGCCGGGTTGCCGGCGCCGAAGTTGGCGACGAGGTCGTGGCCAACCGGCCCGGTCAGGTTTCCGACCTCCCCGGCGACGGTCGGGCGGACGGAGTTCCACATCTGGTCGAGTTTTTCCTCGACTTCGGAGCTGTGATGGACCTGGAGGTATGGTTGGCCATACCACTCGTGCACCGCCGGGTCGCCGGGGTGGATCAGGGCGTCGTTGACCCAGCTCGCGGATGCCCACGGAGCGGTGTTCGGGCCGTAGCCTTCTTCGCCGAAGGTCTGCATCACGATCAGGGCGTCGCTCGGGATCTGGCGCCAGGCAGCCAGATAGTCCGCGGCTTCCTCGACGCCCTGCTGGTCGGTGCTCGAGTACGGGCCGTCGATGACGAAAGTCGAGTTGTCGAGCAGGGTCAGCTTTCCACTCGCCGATTCGGCGTCGAAGGCGGCGATGTGGAGGCCAAGAGAGCCGCTTCCGATCGTCTCGGAGGTAGCGGTTTCTTCGCCGACCTTGAAGATGTTCACCGTGTTCGACGAGCCCGTGGCGCGGGTGTCGATCGGGATGAATTCAGGCGATACGTAGCTGAACGCGTGGACTAGGATCGGCTGCAGATAGCCATTGATGCTGCCCGGCAGCGAGCCGATCGAGCTCCCCGCCGGCGACTGCTGACTGAGGCCGTAGAGGTTGGTGAAGGTCCGTCCCGGTTCGCCGCGGGTGCCGATCACCGACCACTTGCCGCCGGCGATGATCTCCGCTTGAGCGGAAGCCGGCGGCACGGTTCCGCCAAGCGCCGCGATCGACTTGGCGAGCGCTTCCTGGGCCGGCTTCGGACCTTCGGTCTGGGCTTGGCCCATTCCGGTGATCACCACGATCTGGCGGTCCGTCGTCGCTTCGACCGCCTGCGACAGCTGTGCCGCTTCGCCGAGCAGGAATCTTTGATTGCCACTCCCCCACGCGCCCTCTTCGGGCATCAGCGACGTCTGGTTTAGCACCACCAGGCGGGCGAAGCCGCCGGTCTTCGAGAAGGTCTGCGGGCCAACTTGGATGGTGCCGTCGGCGGTGATCGTCTCGATCGGCCAGCCGATCGGCGCTTCGGTCGCCAGCGTTGCCACTCCGACGTCGTCGGCAGCGGCCGTCTGCTGCGCTTCGAGCGGCAGCGGTGGGGTCGTCAGGTCCCCGGTCGGGGTAACGCACGGGGGCGATTCGAGGGGGTTGAGGGCCGTTTCGAGTGGTTCGAGCGGATCGGGCGGCGGTTCGAGCGGATCGACCGGGCCTTCGCCGGCGCTGGACGACGCCGCTGAGACCGACTGCAAGCAGGTCGGTTCGCTCGGCGGCGCGGGCGGCGGCGCGGCGCTCGCCTGCGCCCGCTCCTCGGCAGCCTTCGTCTTGAGGCTGACCCGCGCGGCAACGAGGCGGACGCGGTAGTAACCCGGTAGGTCTGGCAACAGCCTGGCCTTCTTGGCGGTGCTGTCGACGATCCGCGCTCGCGAGCCGCGAGGCCGGGCGACGATCTTCCAGCGGTAGAGCAATGCACCCCGCCTGCTACCGGCGCGGGTGTCGCTGCCGTCGAGCACCACCGCTCGGCCGGTCCGGGTGGTGCGGTCGGGGCCGGCGCCAACGATCGGCGCCGAGCGGTCGAGCAGGAAGCGCCGCCGCTCGTGGTCGAACCGGCCCGAACCCGCGCGCTCGGCTTCGGCGGTGAGCGTGTTGTGACCGAAGCGCAAGCCGTCGCTGGCGCCGAATCTGACCCTCCAGACCCGGCGACCACCGGTTGGGCCGAGCGCGACCCGGTGGCCGTTCAGCACGAGAGTGAGCCGCGTAACGGGCTTGCTGACTCGCAGCTCAACACGCAACGGCGTGCGGGAGTGGCGGCGCACGTGCTCGCTTAACGTGAGCAGCGGCTCCGAGCGCCGGCGGGCGAGGAAGGAGATACCTTCGGCGCGACGGAACTGGCCACGGCCGGCCGCGACCCGCAGGTGGTTCTCGCCGAGTCGAAAATCGCGGCCGCGGCGCAGCGTAGCCGCACGCACCCCTCCGTGACGCTCGAAGCGCCCGCTGATGTTGCGTCCGTCGATGTAGGCGCTGAAGGCGGCGGAGGTCGACGACCTGACCCGTACCCGGACCGTCGCCCGACTGATTCGGGTGCCCGGCTTCGGGGAAAAGACGTCTATCTGCGCGGCGCGCGGTTGCGAACCGGCGGCGGCTGTGGCCGACCCAAGCATGCAGAGCTCGAGCAGCGCCAGCGCCGCGACGAGGGCGAACGCGCCCACGCCGCGACCAATCCCATCAGGCCTGGCCGGACCGTACATACCCAGTTCTTATCAACCGCCGCCGGCGTTCAGGGCACGACTAGCCGATTGTTGTGCAACGCCAGGGACCGGGGCCGCAGCGATTTATCAGACGCCGGGCCCGCCGCACCGATTTGGAGACAAGTCGGCGAACCAGCGAAACCCTGGACGACACCCTTCATCGGCGTCCATTCCAGAGGAACGGTCTCAGCGCAGCAGTCGCGCGAAGCCTTCTTCGAAAGCGTCCCTTCCACGACTGTGGACGATTTCGCCATGACCGGTGAGGACTCGCTCGAAGTCCCATTCGAGGATCCGCTCGAGCGAGCGCCGCACGGCCCCGCGGTCGCGAAACATTCCCAGGACCCTGCACTCGGTCGGAGGGCCAAGGCGTTGGCGAATCCGCCCCTGCGCCATGACGCGGGTCATGAGCGGCCAGCCTGGGCCGAAATTGCAGCACAGGTCTCCAGTGATCAGCGTGCGCGTCTCGAGATGAAAGAGCTCGATCTCGTCCAACCGACGGTGGCCCTCGAATCGCATCTGATCGAGATCGTCGCGCCACTCGGGCTCGGGCACACTCGACAGCTGACCGTCGAATCGCAGATCCTTGCGCTTGCGATCGAGGCCGGGGGCGGCGAACAGCTTGGCCCGAGGGTAGGCGTCCCGGTACTGCTCCATGTAGAGATGGCCGTGGAGCTCGCCGGCAGCGAGCACAAAACGCACCTCACCAAGCTCATCAAGTGCCGCGCGCAGGTCGGCAGTCAGCCTAGCCGGGGAGTAGACGAGTAATCCGCCGCTTGCCAGCCTGACGACCGCCATCCGCCTGCCCACCTCGAAGCCGAGAAAGCGAAGCGGCTCCTCGGCGACCCAGAGTTCGGTCGCAATATCAGTTAGCGTCGCCATCGCTGCTGAGTGAAGGTACTCGTCGTCGACGGGGCGACCCCTTCTTGTCGCACCGCATGTTGGCGCAGGGAACGCCCGCGGTTCGACGTAGCGCCCCCGGCTGGATTCGAACCAGCGACCATCGGATTAGAAGATCTGCCGGAAGGCGTCGCGTCCAGCAAGGCGAGCCTGGCTCAACAGGGCCAAACAGCTCCGAGGAGTTCGGCTGAGTTCGGTGGAGTCGGGGACCAATTTCGGGACCAAGTTTTCCGGGTCGACCCCGAGACCATCTCGCCGCGCTACCGTTGAGAACCGATGGCCGTTTCCGTCGACTTCACGATCGTCTTCGACCGTCCCGATGAGGACGGCTGGATCGTCGCGCGCGTCCTCGAGGTGCCAGGCGCCTTGAGCCAAGGCCGCACCCGTGAGGAGGCGCGCCACAACGTTCTCGACGCCCTCCGCACCGTCCTCACTCCCGACGAGGATCTGGCCGGCGAGACCGCTGATGCGGATCGAGAGCACTTGCGGTTCATCGCCGCAGCGTGAAGCGCCGCGACCTCGAACGCCACCTACAGGCGCACGGCTGCCGCGAGATCGGCGGCTCGAAGCACGCAAAGTGGAGGGGTCCTCGGGATCAAGTCTCTGCCGTCCCCCGGCATAAAGAGATCGGCCCGAGCCTGGTTCGCGCAATCTGCCGTCAGCTCGGCGTCCCGCCGCCAGGAAACCCGCGGTAGCTGCTTGGCTCGTAAAACCGGACGCACCGTTACACACCGGCGAATCGAATCCGAACCCTTCGCGACCAATTTCGGGACCAAGCTTTGAGAGGCCCAACCCACCCCAGGGACTTCAGCCCAGAAGCTTGACCGTGCAGCTCAACCCAGAGACTTTCGCGATCTGCTGATCGCCGGTAACAATCAGCTCGACACTCGCCTCGGTGTCGGCGCTCGCGAGGATCAACGCGTCCGGCATTCGCAGTGATCTGAACCTGGAACGAAGGTCGGCCGCCCTATCCGCAACGGCAACATCGACAGGCAAGATGGCGGAGATCAGCTCGGTGAAGAACCCGCGGACCGCAACCTCGTCATGGTGACCCAGCCGGGCACCAGTCAACACCTCGGCGTAGGTCACCGCCGAGACGAGAATCCGGTGCTCGGCGATGAGATCGCGAACCGCCGCGTCGGCGGCGTCGTGAAGAGCGTCGTCACGATCAAGAAAGCCGACGACCGCGTCGGAGTCGAGGACTACCGCCACTCCTCGCGTAGCCCTCTCACGCGCTCACCCAGGTCGCCACGGGTTTCAAGGCGTCCGGAGTACCGATCCACCAGCTCGGCAACGCGCGTGAGGACCACGCGCCCCGCTCCCTCGGCCTCCACTTTCACGACGTCCCCGGGCTCAAGGCCAGCCGTCCGGAACGCGCCCTTCGGAATCGTCACTTGGTGCTTGCTGGAGACCCTGGTCTGATTCTTTACCTTCTCAGCCATAGGTAAAGCGTAGCAGCGACGCCCCCGGCTGGATTCGAACCAGCGACCGTCGGATTAGAAGTCCGGTGCTCTGTCCACTGAGCTACGGGGGCTTAGGGCGAAGGGTAGATGCGGAGGGCGACGCGGGGCAGGCCGCGAGCTAGCCGGCTTCCGCTTCGGGTTCCGGTTTGCAGGTGCTCGGGGAGAGCTTGCCTTTGACGCGGAAGACGGCGTCGGGCTGGGGGGAGACTCCCTCTTCGAGGATCTTTTCGAGGCCGGGGTCTTTTTTGACCCAGGCGTAGACCGGATACCAGTATTCCGAGTAGGGGGAGTCCTGGGTGAACTTGGACATGATCACGTAGTCGTAGTTGCCTTCGTTGATCAGGCGGCGGAACTGGCGGCAGCTGGTGGGCAGGCGGAGGGAGCCGTGGGGGCCCTGCTGGCCGATGTACTCGACTTCGTTGGAGAGGTCGGCGCCGAAGAAGCCGAACTGGCCGAAGATGATCGAGCTCGAGCCGACGATGCCGATCCGCTGGTCCTTGAGGTTGCGGGCGTATTCGTAGGCTTCGATCGGACCGCCTTCGTCGAGGTAGAGCTCAGCCTTCGTGTAGGCCTGGTTGGCGTACTGGACCTCCTGGGAGCGACCGAGGACGACGGCGAGGACGAGGACGGCGCCGGCGAGGAGGGTGACGACCGCCCGCGAGGCGAGGTTGCGCGAGCGCAGGATCCCCAGCCCCCCGGGCGCCCAGACCAGCGCCAGGGTGAGGAAGATCGTCCCGAAGATGTAGGTCGTGTACCAGCGCGGCGTGGCGAGGACCGTGATCGCGTAGACGGCGGTGAGGAAGTAGAGGGTCCAGCGGGCGCGGCCGTCGGGGGCACGCAGCGGCCGGGCGATCGGCAGCAGGGTCAGGGCCAAGACGAGGCCGGGCATCAGGTAGCGGGTGTTGGTGAAGAAGCCGGTCGGCGAGCCCTCCTGGCCGGCGGCCGTGAGGGGGGTGAAGAGGTAGACGACCGCGGTGAGGAGCGCGGCGGCGGCGATCACGCGGAGAATGATGTTGCGCGAGCGCCAGATGATGAAGACGGCGGCCACCACGGCGACGATCAGGATCAGCGGCCACAGTGGCCCGAGGGCGTTGTCGAGCTGGGGGAAGAACCAGCGGCGGTAGATCGTCGGCTCGGTCAGGTAGTGGGCGACGGAGAAGCGGGGCCGCGGATCGAGCGGCATCTGGTCCGGGACCGGCAGGTTGAGCGGCCCGAACTTGGTGATCGGGATCGGGTTGCCGCCGCTTTTGACCGCCGCCCGCAGGTACCAGTAGCCGCCGGTGATGAGGAGCGGGATGCCCATCACCCAGGCCGTCGTCCAGCGGCGGCCGCGGCCGCTGAAGAGGAAGACGCCGATCGCCAGCGCCGCGACCGGGACGAGGAAGGTGGTCTTGACCGAGACGGCGAGGCCGCCTGCGATCCCGGCCAGCACCAGGGGGCCCTTGTCGAGCAGGGCGGCGCCGCGCTCGGGCGTGTCCTGGACCGCGGTCCCCACGGCCGGCGCTCGGCGCTGGTGGCCGTTGATGATGAAGGCCGCGAAGGCGATCAGGAAGGCGAGGCCGAGGATGTCGTTGCGCGCCTCGCCCGGCTGGGTTTCGATCATCACCCCCGAGTCGAGGAGGAGCGCCGCGGCGACCAGCGTCGCCGGCCCGACCTTGTAGGGCCGGCCGATGCACCAGGCGGCCAGCAGCGCGATCGCGAGGAAGAAGATGTTGATCAGCGGCGTCAGCCAGGCGCTCTTGAAGAGGACGATCGTGGCGCCGCCGATCAGCTCCGAGGTCTGCGGGTAGAACCAGGCCGCCAGACGGAGCGGGTCGGTGAAGTGGAGGTGGGCGGTCGAGTGTTCCTGGGCGAAGGTCGCCGCGAACGGCATGTGGTACCAGGTGGTGTCACCGCCGAACATGCCGACGTCCATCGCCTGCTGGGTCGGGAAGCTCCACTCGGCGACCGTGAAGGAGGCGACGCCGATCGCGATCAGCAGGGCGAAGAGCTGGACCCGCGGCGCCGCCACCTCGCGCCGCTCCGGCGCCGCTTTCCAGTAGCCGAGCAGCGCCGCCAGCAGCCCCACCCCGATGCAGAAGAAGACGATCCAGCCGAGCCGCAGCAGGCTCAGCGCGCCGAGCAGCTGGATCGTGACGACGAAGAGGGCGACGCCGATCGTGACGTCGCCCAGCCGCGCCAGGGCGCCGGAGAATTCCGGCACGATCCAGCGCCGCAGCCAGTAGCCGCCGAGACCGTCGGCTGCGACGATCCCGATCAAGGCGAGGCAGCCGACTATGTAGGAGCCGAAGTCCGGGGCCACGGGCGGGTGATGCTAGTAATCGCCGCACCCGCGGCGCTGGCTCACTTCGCTGCGGCCGGGATGCTGCAGGCCACGCCGGTCCCTTTCAGGCCGCAATAGCCGTTCGGGACCTTGTGCAGGTACTGCTGGTGGTAGTCCTCGGCGTAGTAGAACGGCCCGGCCGGCTCGACCTCGGTCGTCACTGCGTCGCGCCCCGCCGCCCGCAGCGCCTCCTCGTAGGACTCGCGCGCCATCTCGGCGGTCGCCTTTTGGGCGTCGTCGGCGAAGTAGATCCCCGAGCGGTACTGGGTGCCGACATCGTTGCCCTGGCGCATCCCCTGGGTCGGATCGTGCTCCTCGAAGAAGACCTTCAGCAGGTCGGCGTAGGAGACCTTGGCCGGGTCGTAGGCGACCAGCACCGCCTCGGCGTGGCCGGTCTGCCCGCTGCAGACCTCCTCGTAGGTGGGGTTCGGCGTCGTCCCGTTCATGTAGCCGACGGCCGTCGAGTAGACCCCGTCCATCTCCCAGAACAGCCGCTCCGCGCCCCAGAAGCAGCCGAGGGCGAAGTAGGCGCCCTCGATCCCCTCGGGAAACGGCGGCTCGAGCGGCGTGCCCAGCACCGCGTGCTCCTTCGGCACAGGGAACGGCCGCTCGCTGCGGCCGGGCAGCGCCTCCTCCGGCGAGGGCATCCGGGTCTTCTCGGGGCTCAGCACGTTCATCAGTCTTCCAATGTCCATTTCGTTCCTTTCTTCCTGCCTCCAGGGTACGCCCCGCCCCTAACGATTCGGTGAACTCCGACCGAGCGGATACGGTCTGCCGATGGGCTGCCTGCTCGTCCTCCTTGCCTTTCTCTCGCCGCGCCTGGCGCTTTTCGTCCTCTTCCTCTTCACCGACCTGCTCTCGCGCGCCTACGACAGCTGGATCCTGCCCTTCCTCGGCTTTTTCCTCCTGCCCTGGACGACCCTCGCCTACGCGGTGATGTGGAACGTCGGCACGAACGAGGTCAGCGGCTTCGAGTGGTTCGTGGTGATCCTCGCCTTCGTCGTCGACCTCGGCTCCTACATGCGCGGCGAGCGCGCCCGCTCCTCGCGCGGCTGAGATCCGCGCCGCGGCGCGCGCCGCTACTCCGAGAACTCGTAGCAGAGCCGCACGTGGCGCTTGTTCAGCGCGACGAAGGGCCGGGAGACGGTGGTCTCCTCGCCGTGGAAGGAGACCTCGACGTTGGTCAGCGGGATGAACTCGAACTCGCTGCGGTTGAGGAGGTCGGAGAAGCGCCGCTGGTAACCGGCCTGCGGCAGCGTCACGTCGCCGACCAGCCGGTGCCGGTCGGTCTCGAACACCGCCCGCTCGACCCGGCGCTGCGCGGGCAGAGTGGGGAACGAGCCACTGGAGCTGTCGACGTCCATACCCGCGCAATCGGCAGATAGGCGACGGCCCTTTAGCAACGGGATTGACGCCTTTTGCACCTATGAGATGAAAAAGGCGCCAAAAGACGTCTAGGATCGGCGCGGGAAGGTGTCAGGGCGGCAAAGGAGGCAGGACGTGGTGGCAGGACGGATGCGGGCAGGGAAGCTTCGGAGTTGGTACGTCGCCGCGGTGGCGGCGGTCGCGGCGCTGGCG
>Ga0196962_10000423_pt1 | contig 17824 bp, 19 predicted proteins | sample S3v_20metaG_FD_183186 | JGI IMG/M metagenome (GOLD analysis project Ga0196962, IMG submission 183186) | Soil microbial communities from Anza Borrego desert, Southern California, United States - S3+v_20 | ecosystem: Environmental > Terrestrial > Soil > Desert | place: USA: California | collected... | reverse complement strand
CCGAAGAGTCGGACGCGGCGCGCGACTGCGCGCTCGCCGAGCTGACGGGCGCGCGCGTCCACCTCGCGCACGTCTCGACGCGCGGGGCCGTCGAGGCCGTCCGGCGCGCGAAAGAGCGCGGCGCGCCCGTCACCTGCGAGGTCACGCCGCACCACTTCACGCTCACCGACGCGGCCTGCGAGGGCTACGACACGAACACGAAGATGAACCCGCCGCTGCGTTCGGCCGAGCACCTCGAAGCCGTGCTCGAAGCGCTCGCCGACGGGACGATTGACGCCGTGGCCACCGACCACGCGCCGCACCACGCGGACGAGAAGGCGCTCGAATTCGACCACGCCCCCTTCGGCATCACGGGCCTTGAGACGGCCGTCGGCCTCGCCTTAGACCGCCTCGTCCACCGCGGTGTCGTCGGCCTCGCGCGCCTCGTCGAACTCTGCTCGACCAACCCGGCGCGCATCTTCAACCTCGAAGGCCGCGGCACGCTCCGCCCCGGCTCGTGGGGCGACGTGACCGTCCTCGACCCCGATCTCTCATGGACTTTCGACGCCGCCCGCTCCAAATCCAAAAGCCGCAACACGCCCTTCGACGGCTGGGCGCTGCGCGGCGCGCCCGTCGCCACCGTCGTCGCCGGCCGCGTCGTCTACAGAAAAGAGTAGTTCCGGGCTCGAAGTTTCGGGCTCAAAGCTCAGAGTCATCGTCCTGAACTTTGAGCCCGAAATTTCGAGCCCGGAACTGTTCTTTTGGTAAAGAAGAAGGCCCCGCCGCGCTCTCCCCTTCGCGGCGGGGCCTTCTCTGTGCGGTCGCCCGCTTACGTCTTGACAGGGGCGACCGAACCCGTTGGACTCCCGGTGAGTCTCGGATGTTTGGATGGGGGCCTGACCGCGCTCTCCCCTTCGCGGGCAGGCCCCCTCCGCACCGGCCGCCCTCGCGGGCCGCCGATACCCTTAGAACTTACTGCCTGCGGTACTCGGCCAGCCTGACCGAGCGGTTGAGGATGACGCCGAACTCGGTGCCCGACTTGACCTCGGCGTCCTGCTCGCGCTCGTAGACGCGCGCGCCCGTGCCGAGGCCGCCGCCGAGGATGGCCCCGATGGCCGCGCCCTTGCCGCCGCCGGCGATTGCGCCGATGATCGCGCCCGTCGCGGCGCCGCCGCCGATGAAGACCGCGTCGCGCTTGCGGTTGCCGCGGCCCGCGACCGTGCCCTCGTTGTCGGAGTTCACGTCGTCGGCCTGAAGGCTCGACAAAGAGCCGTTGATGGTCGAGCGCGTGCCGTTGGGCAACTGCAACTGGTTAAAGCTGACGTTGATCTGGCCCGGCGTGCGGCGGCCGGCGCGCCTGACCGTGGTCACGCGCCCCCACACCTTGCTGCCGACGGGGACGACTTCGGAGCCGCTCTCGCCGCCGTAGACCGGCTCGGTGACGGTGGCCGAGAAGCGGTCGCCGGTGCGCGCCGTCTTCGAGTTGAGCTGCGTGTCCATGCGGACGCGGATGACCGTGTCGGCCGGGACGGTGTAGTAGCGGACGGGCGGCACGGTGGTGCGCGTCGTCGCCCGGCGCGTGGTGCGGCGCGTGCGCCGGCGCTGCGCGTAGGTCGGAACCATCGCGCCGAAAACGAGCGCGAAGAGAACCAGAAGACTCGTGGCCCGCAGGGCCAGTCGGTTGCCGTTCCTGAGCGTCATATCAATCCTCCATGTCGGCCAGTCGCCCGGCGGCTTTGGCTCGCCGGCGGCGCAACGTGGCCGTCGCGTGTGTGGTTGCAACGAGTGTGCCACGGGCGGGGCGTCGGCGGAGGACGCTTAACAGCCCGTATTTGGCCGATTCCGGCGGCCGCGGCCAGAGGCAAAACGCAGCACCGTGCGTGAAAGACAGTGCAGCTTGCACTATATCGTGTAGGCCCGAAACATATCAAAAACCGGGTGGTGCGGGAGGGAAGAGAAGCTGTCAGTCGTCAGTCCGCAGCCGCCAGTTTTTTGTCTTTACTGGCGGCTGACGACTGAGGGCTGACGACTTAATCCGCCGGCCCCGTTCGTTGTGTGATGCCGTCGAATTTGGTGTAAGCTTGGGCCACGTCGGCGGCTCGAAAAATTTCTGGGAATCATCCGGCGGCGGGCAACCCGGCCCGCCGCGCCGTCGCCGCGGGCGGTCTGCGACCACGCCCACACTTTCTAAAGAGGAGCTTGCCAACATGAGTACAGCACCGACGCAGGAAGCCCCGCACACTCTGCCGCGCATCAACGACCCGGCCCCCGACTTCGAGGCCAAGTCCACCCACGGGATGCTCAAGCTCTCCGACTTCAAGGGCAAGTGGGTCGTCCTCTTCTCGCACCCGGCCGACTTCACGCCCGTCTGCACCACCGAGTTCGTCGAGTTCGCGCGCCGCGCCGACGAGTTCCGCCGGCGAGACGCGCAGCTCATCGGCCTCTCGGTCGATTCCGTCCCGGCGCACATCGCGTGGATGAGAAACATCGAGGGCCACTTCGGCGTCAAGATCGACTTCCCCGTCATCGCCGACCTCGACACGCGCGTCTCGCGGCAGTACGGGCTCATCCACCCGGCCGCCTCCGAGACGGCCACCGTCCGCGCCGTCTTCATCATCGACCCGCAGCAGAAGGTGCGCGCGCTCATCTACTACCCGATGACCTGCGGCCGCAACATCGACGAGATCGTCCGCGCGCTCGACGCGCTCCAGACGGCCGACGCCAACGCCTGCGCCACGCCGGCCAACTGGCAGAAGGGCGACAAGGTGGTCGTCCCCCCGCCCCAGACCGTCGAGGACGCCGAGAAGCGCATGCAGTCCGACTACGAAGTCACCGACTGGTACTTCTCGAAGCGGGCGCTCGATAATCAGTAGACGGTAGTAGAAAAAACTTCGGACGGCGACGCTTGAAGGCTCACGGCGTCAACAACGTCAGCGCGGAGCGCTACTGACTACTGCCTACTGACTACTGACTACTGTCTACTCCTTTGTTATGCCCCCGATGCTCTCGAACGTTCTGGAGGAGAAGGCGCGACGTGACGCTGACCTGCTGGCGCAGATCGGCGGCACGCCGCTCGTCAGCCTGCCGCGACTGGCGCGCGGGCTGCCCGCCGGCGTCGGGCTGCTGGCGAAGGCCGAGCACCTGAACCCCGGCGGCTCGGTCAAAGACCGGGCGGCCCTCTCGATGATCCTCGATGGCGAGCGGACGGGGCGGCTCACGCCCGACAAAATCATCCTCGACGCGACGAGCGGCAACACCGGCATCGCCTACGCCATGATCGGCGCGGCGCGCGGCTACCACGTCGCGCTCTGCCTGCCGCGCAACGCCAACTTCGAGCGCAAGCGGACGCTGCGCGTCTACGGCGCGGAGTTGATCGAGACCGACCCGCGCGAGGGGGCCGACGGCTCGCAGCGACACGCGCACCGGCTCGCGGCCGCCGAGCCGGGGAAGTATTTCCACCCGAACCAGTACGACAACCCGGCCAACTGGCGGGCGCACTACGAGGGGACGGGCGCGGAAATCTGGGAGCAGACGGGCGGGCGCGTGACCCACTTTCTGGCCGGCGTGGGCACCTCGGGGACGTTCACCGGCACGGTCAGGCGGCTGCGCGAATTCAACCCCGGCCTGCGCGCCGTCCTGATGCAGCCCGACTCGCCGCTGCACGGCCTCGAAGGCATGCGCCACGTCGAGACTTCCATCGTGCCTCGCATCTTCGACCCGGCCCTCGCCGACGAGACGGTCACGGTCTCGACCGAGGGCGCGCAGGAGACGGCCCGCCGGCTCGCCCGCGAGGAGGGCTTATTCGTCGGCGTCAGCTCCGGCGCGAACGTGCTCGCGGCCCTGCGCTACGCGCAAACGCTGCCGCCCGGCTCGCTCGTCGTCACCGTCCTCTGCGACGGCGGCGACCGGTATTTGAGCGAAGATTTTTGGGGTGACATTTAAGGCGGACGGTAGACGTGCTTGAATTGAGACGGACACACCGGGACGAGATCGTCGCGCAGGCCGAGCGGGAGTACCCGCACGAGTGCTGCGGGCTGCTCGTCGGGCGGCTCGAAGCGGACGGGCGGAAGGCGGTGGTCGAAGTCTTCCCCGTCTCGAACGCGCGCGAGGAGGGGGCGCGGCACAACCGCTCGCTCATCACGCCCGACGAGTATTTGCGCGGCGAGCGCCACGCCCGCGCGCGCCGGCTCGACGTGGTCGGCAACTACCACTCGCACCCAGACCACCCGGCCGCGCCCTCGCGGTTCGACCTCGAACACGCGTGGCCGACGTGGTCTTACGTCATCGTCTCGGTGCGCGAGGGTAAGGCCGAGGAGGTTCGCTCGTGGGAGTTGGCGGCCGACCGCTCGCGCTTCGAGGAGGAGGAGATCGCCCGGGGGGAGACGCCTTGAGGCCGAAGGCCATCATCGCCACCGCCCTGCTCTGGCTCGTCGCCTCGGCGTGGCCGGCCGCGCCGGCCCGCGCGCAGGCTCCCGGCGACGCGGGCGAGCCCGTCGCGCGCAAGTTCGATGAGTACATCAACCTCTTCAACTCGTGCAACGCCGGGGCGTACCTCGACAACTTCGCCATCGAGCTGCAAAACACCGACGGCCTGAAGGGGCACATCATCATCTACGGGCCGGGCGGGGCCGACGACGGCTTCGGCCGGCGCGCCGCCGACGTGACGAGGGACTACCTCGTCAACACGCGCGGCCTTGAGGGGTCGCGCCTCAAGGTCGTCTACGGCGGCCGCAGCCGCAGCGGGCGCGAACTGCTCACGGAACTCTGGGTGGTGCCCGAAGGCGCTCGGCCGCCCGCCGCCGCCGCGCGCGAAGGCGACGCCGCGCCCTTCGAGGGGAAGTTCGCCGAGGTCGGGCTCTGGGAAGGCTTCGGCACGAGTGATGTCGTGAACTGGTGCAACGAGCGCGAGGTCACGCTCGTCGGCTTCTCCGACCTGCTCAGGCGCCAGCCCGACGCGCGCGCCTACATCGTCGCCTTCCACGACGAAGCGAGCCCGCCGGGCGCTTGGCGTCGCGTCGCCGCCGATTCGGTTGATTTGCTCGGCCGCAACGGCGTCGGAGCCGGCCGGGTCGAAGTCATCTTCGGCGGCTACCGGAAGGAGGCGGTCGCGGAACTCTGGGTGCTGCCGCGAAGCGCGCCGCCGCCGGCCGCGGCCGCCCCGCCCGAGCGCAGGCCGAAGGCGGCCGCCCGCGTCGGGATGTTCGAGCACTACGAGTTGAGTGACGAAGGGCGCGCGCGGCGCGCGTTCGAGGGGTTCGCCGAGGTGCTGAAGGCCGACGCCGAGGTGACCGCTTACGTCATCGTGCACCTGCCGTTCGCGGGGGCGCCGGAAGGCGACGAGGCGGCCGCGGCGGCCCGCGCCGTCGCGCAGACGCCCGACCCCGACGCGCCGCCCGACATCAACCTCGCGCAGTTGGCCGACCAGTGGAAGCGAGACCTGAAGAGGCGCTATGGCATCGGCGAGCAGAGGCTCGTTCTGGTCTTCGTCCCGTCGCAGGAGAGTTGGAACTCCGACCGGCTGGAGACGTGGATCGTGCCGCACGGCGCGGCCCCGCCCGACCCTTACGCGGACGAGGGGGGGCAGTTGACCGAGGCGGAGCAGGACAACCCGAAGGAGTTTTAAAGAGATGGCAGTCACGGTTCTCATCCCGACGGCGCTGAGGCAGTTCGCGGGCGGGAAGTCGGAGGTCGAGGTGGAGGCGCGGACGGTGGGCGAGGCGCTCGACCGTCTGACGGGCGAGCACGCGGAGCTGCGCCGGCACCTCTACGGCGAGCAGGGGGCGCTGCGTAACTTCGTCAACGTCTACGTCGGCGACGAAGACATCCGCGCGGCCGAGCGGCTCGACACGCCCGTCAGGGACGGCGACACGGTCTCCATCGTGCCGGCCATCGCGGGCGGCGCCGGCGCCGGGAGTGAGGTCGGCGCGGCCCGCGCCGCGGAGTTGCCCGCGCTCACGCACGAGGAGGTCGCGCGCTACAGCCGGCACCTCATCATGCCCGAGGTCGGCGTCGAGGGGCAGCGCAAACTCAAGGCCGCGCGCGTGCTGATGATCGGCACGGGGGGCTTGGGCGCGCCGCTCGGCATGTATCTGGCGGCGGCCGGCGTCGGCACGCTCGGGCTGGTGGACTTCGACGTGGTGGACGCCTCGAACCTCCAGCGGCAGATCGTCCACGGGACGAAGGACGTGGGCCGGCCCAAGATCGAGTCGGCGCGCGACCGCCTCTCGGACATCAACCCGCACGTTAAAATCGAAACCTACGAGACCCGGCTGACGAGCGAGAACGCGCTGGAACTCTTCCGCGAGTACGACCTCGTCGCCGACGGGACGGACAACTTCCCGACGCGCTACCTCGTCAACGACGCCTGCGTGCTCACGGGCAGGCCGAACGTCTACGGCTCGATCTTCCGCTTCGAGGGTCAGGCCAGCGTCTTCTGGGCCGCCAAAGGCGCGTGCTACCGCTGCCTCTACCCGGAGCCGCCGCCGCCGGGCCTCGTCCCCTCGTGCGCCGAGGGCGGCGTGCTCGGCGTGCTGCCCGGCATCGTCGGCGCGATTCAGGCCAACGAGGTCGTCAAGCTCATCCTCGGGGCGGACGGGCTGCTCATTAACCGCCTGCTGCTGTTCGACGCGTGGAAGATGCGCTTCCGCGAATTGAAGTTGAGGAAAGACCCCGACTGCCCGGTGTGCGGGGAGCGGGCGACGATTAAAGAGTTGATCGACTACGAGGAGTTCTGCGGGCTGAGGCCGCCGGCCGCGGCCGCCGAGACACGGACGGAGGAGAGACAACGGATGGAAGAGATCACGGCCACCGAGTTGAAGCAGCGGCTCGACCGCGGCGACGATCTGCAAGTCATAGACGTGCGCGAGCCGAACGAGTACGACATCGCGCGCATCCCCGCCGCGCGGCTCATCCCGCTCGGCGAGGTCGTCGAGCGCCGCGGCGAGATCGACGAGTCGCGCGAGACGGTCGTCCACTGCAAGGGCGGCGTCCGCAGCGCCCGGGCCATCGAGGCGCTCCAGCGCGCCGGGTTCGGCGGACGCCTCGTCAACCTCAGGGGCGGCATCACCGCGTGGTCGAACGAGGTCGACCCGAGCGTGCCGAAATACTGAAAAGAGAGGCGACGGCGCCGGGGGCCGGGTAAGGCCGTGAATCGTGAGTCGTGAATGGAAGAGGACGGCGCTTTCTACTTACGACTCACGATTCACGCCCTTTAACCCCGGCCCCCGGCGCCTGACACCCGTCACCCGTCTCCTTACGCCCCGGCCGCGCCGCCTCGCCCCTGCGTGTTGCCGAGGTGGCGGGCGAGCAGTTGCTTGGCCTCGTCGGCGCGCCGCTGGTACTCGTCCTTCGTCTCGGTGAAGAAGCGGACGAGTTCCTCGTTGCCTTCCTGCCGCGCGTCCGCGATGTAGAGGGACGCGGTCTCCGCGCCCTGTAGGAGGTGATAGGCGGTGCTCAACAGGTCGTAGGTGATGTCTCTCGTCCCGGTATCGCCCTGACTGTTATCGCTTCTGTTGGCAGACATGTTTCTCCCCTTCTGGTGTTGAAAATGATCCACGGCCGAGGGGGCTTTGTGCGGGGAACTAGTCAGAGATTGTAGGGAGGGCGCCGGGGGAGGTCAAGACGGCCGCGCCGCCCCCCGCGTTACATTTCCGTCACGGCGCGGCGGGCGGCCCCACGCCGCGCCGCAAAATGGCACTTGAGCGCGGGGCCGGCGGGCGTAGACTCGCGGCAGCAACAGGTAAGGGGGCCGAGGGCTTTGAGAATCGAAGGCGTAAGACCGGAGGAGGCGGACGCCTACGCGCGCCGCGTGTTCGAGGCGCAGGCGAAGAAGTGGGGCGCGCCGCTGGTGGCCCACCTCGTTCACGCGCGCCGCCCCACGATCTACCGCGGCGTGCGCGCGATGTGGCAGGGCGTTGCGGACTCGGGGCTGATCGACCCGCGCTTGCAGGCGCTCGTCAACCGCCGCGTGGCCGCGCTCAACGGCTGCGAGTTTTGACAGGACATCAACGCTGCGGTCGGCAGCGAACTCGGGCTCGCGGACGAAAAGATCGAAGCGCTGGCGGACTACGCCGAAAGCCCGCTCTACGACGAGGCCGAGCGCGCCGCGCTCGCCTACGCCGACGCCATCACCATCACGGGCCGCGACGTGAGCGACGAGCTGTTCACCCGCCTGCGCGGGTTCTTCGACGACGACCAGATCGTCGAGCTGACCGAGGTCGTCGCTTGGGAGAACGCCTCCAGCAAATTCAACCGCGCCCTCCGCATCCCCTCCCAAAACCTCTGGAAGCGTCAATAGCGGAAGCCCGGCCTGCTTCACGCCGAGCGGGCGCGCCGCAGGCTTTGGAGCGCCGCGGCCAGTTGGCGCGCGCCTTCGCGTATCTCGCGCCCGTCGTAGGCGGCGTAACCGAGGACGAGGCCGGCGCGCCGGGCGGGGCCGAGGTGGAAGGCCGAGAGCGGCTGCGCTTCGACGCCGCGCGCCTCGGCCGCCAGCGACGCCTCGCGGTCGCTCACGCCCGCCGGCAGAAGCCCCGTCAGGTGCAGCCCCGCGTCGGCCGGCCTCAGCTCTAACAGCCCGCCCAACTCCTCGCGCCCGGCGGCGACGAGCGCGGCCTGCCGCTCGGCGTAGAGGGCGCGCATGCGCCGGATGTGGCGCGCGAAATGTCCCTCGACGATGAAGTCGGCGAGCACGGCCTGCTCGACCGTGGGCGAGTGGCGGTCGGAGAGAGAGCGCGCCGCGCGGAAGGCGTCCACGAGGTCTTCGGGGACGACGATGTAGCCGATGCGCAGGGCGGGGAAGAGCACCTTGCTGAACGTGCCGAGGTAGACGACCCGCTGCTCGCGGTCGAGGCCTTGCAGCGCCGCCAGCGGCCGGCCCGCGTAACGGTACTCGCTGTCGTAGTCGTCCTCTAACACCCACGCGCCCGCGCGCCCCGCCCATTCGAGCAGCGCCAGCCGCCGCGACAAACTCATCGTCACGCCCGTCGGGTACTGGTGCGAGGGCGAGGCGTAGATGAGCCGCGCCGCGGGCGCGAGCCGCGCGCCGGCCTCGACGCTCAAACCCTCCTCGTCGAGCGGCACGGGGACGAGCCGCGCGCCGGCCGCCGCCAACGCGCCCTTCGCCCCGAGGTAGCCCGGCTCCTCGACCCACACCGAGTCGCCCGCGTCCGTCAGCACGCGCGCCGCGAGGTCTAAAGCCTGCTGCGCGCCCGCCACCACGATGACCTGCTCCGGCTCGCAGCGCACGGCGCGCGCGGCCCCGAGGTAGGCGGCGACCGCCTCGCGCAGCGGCGCGTAGCCGCCCGGCTCGCCGTAGTTGAGCAGGTCGCGGCGCGGCCTGCGCCAGTGGCGCGCGACGAGGCGCGACCACAGCTCGAAGGGGAAGGCGTCGATGGCCGGCGAGCCGGGGCGGAAGGGGCGCGACGCCCCCGTGCGCGAGACGTTCGAAGGCGTCGCGGCGAGCAGGCGGCCCCGCGCCGAGATGTCGCGCCCCTCGCGCGCCGCGCGCGGGCTGCGCTTCGCCACCGCGCGCGCGTGCAGAAGCTCCTCCGGCAAAAGCCTTGAGACGTAAGTGCCCGAGCCCGTCTGCCCCTCGACGTAGCCTTCGGCGAGCAGTTGCTCGTAGGCGTTCATCACGGTGTTGCGCGAGACGCGGAGGTCTTCGGCCAACTCACGCGTCGAGGGCAGGCGCGCGCCGGGCTTGAGCTGGCCGGCGAGGATGGCGCGGCGCAGGGCCTCGTAGAGCTGGCGGTAGAGCGGCGCGCGCTCGCGGGGGTCGGGCGCGACGTGTGCGAGTCTGAGCGACGTGGCGAGCTTCAACTAAGTTTCGACCTCACTTTCCGCGGCCGTCCGCGGCCCCATCGTAAAAGAGATTGGCCCCCCGCGCATAGTAAAAATGGAGCCACCCGCCGGGCCAATCTGTGTTAGTCTGCGGCCCGACCTTGACCCGACCCGGACGGAGGAGCGGACTACGATGGCCGACCACTACCACGACGAACACGACCTGAAGCTCTTGGGGCAGATGAGGCGGCTCGCGCCGGCCGACTTCGAGGCGTGGCTCAATCTCAACAACATCGTCGGGCGCGAGGACGGGGCCGTCCCGCGCAAGTACCGCGAACTGATCGCCGTCGCCGTGGCCTGCACGACCCAGTGCCCGTACTGCATCGAGGCGCACGCGGCCGCGGCGAAGGCGGCCGGGGCCACGCGCGAAGAGGTCGTCGAGGCGGCTTTCGTCGCGGCGGCCCTGCGCGCGGGCGGGGCCGCCACGCACGGCGCGATGGCGCTGAAGTTCTTCGACCGCGAAACGCAGTAGGCGGCGGCCGAACCCGGCCGGAGTTCCTCGACCACAACTTGATTCTCCCGCGCGCGGGCGGCGCGCGGACGGAGGCGTGCGCCCAGATGAACGATTTCACCCCGACCGAGAGGACGAAGGTGCGGCGCCTGCCGCAGAGGGGCTCTTACGACCGCGCCGTCGTCTACGACATCCTCGACGAAGGCTTCGTCTGTCAGGTGGGCTTCGTCGCCGAGGGGCGGCCCGTCGTCATCCCGACCGCCTACGGGCGCGACGGCGACCAGCTCTTCCTCCACGGCGCGCGCGCGAGCCGGATGCTGAAGGCCCTGCGCGACGGCGCGGAGGTCTGCGTCACGGTGACGCTCGTGGACGGGCTCGTGCTCGCGCGCTCGGCCTTCCACCACTCGATCAACTACCGCTCGGTCGTCGTCTTCGGCCGCGCGCGCGTCGTCGAGGCGGAGGAGGAGAAGGCGCGCGCTCTGCTCGCCTTCACCGAGCACGTCGTGCCGGGCCGCTGGGCCGAGGTGCGCGAGCCGACGCGGCAGGAGCTTGACGCCACGCTCGTCCTCGCGCTCCCGCTCGCCGAAGCCTCGGCCAAAGTCCGCACGGGGCCGCCCGTTGACGACGAAGAAGATTACGCGCTCGCGGTCTGGGCCGGCGTGCTCCCCCTGCGCGTGAGCGTCGGCGAGGCCGTGCCCGACCCGCGGCTGCCCGAAGGCGTCGGCATGTCCGACTGCCTCGCGCGGTTCGACCCGGCCTCGCGCCGCGCCCGGCCCGCCTGAAAAGAGGCCGCCCCACACGCGGTTGGCGGCCTTGAAACGTTTTGCCGCGGCGGCTCATTAGTGGGCAGAGGGTGGCGCGAAATGGCCGCGGCCGTGCCGGCCCGAGAGGGCGCGGCGTCATCGCCGGGACTGACCGGTTAAGCCCTCCGAATTGTCTTGACAGGTGATACGAAGGGGCGTACATTACGCGCCACTTTGCGGCCTCGTTGAAACCAACAGGGTGCTCCTCACCCTCGACCTCATTGAAAATTCCGTCGGGCCGTCCTCCCTCGACTTCACCGGCTCGGGTTCCAGAGCGCAGGATGAAACCTCTCCCCGAATCCAACGCCGTTACGCGACCTCAACCGGGGCGCGGACACGCCGCCGCCGTCCGCGCCGCGCGCCGCACGCGCCCGACGCCGTCGGGCTCGGGCGTCGCGACGCCCCGCCTTCGTAACTCGAACCTCGACCGCACCAACCCTCTACCGTCCGCCCCTTACGCCGACGCCCGCGCAGGAGCTTGCCCTGCTGCGCGGCCGCCGGCGTGCCCCGGCCCGCGCGCAGCCGTCAGGGTTTGAGAGAAGCCGGGGGCGCACGCCGCCCCGGTGACCCGGCCGCGCGGGGGTTCTTCCCACCGCCCCAAAGGAGGCCGCTTCGATGTTCAGAAAATTCGCCCAATCCGTGTCCGCGACAGCTTCACTGTCGTTGATCCTTCTCGTCAACGGCATCGCGGTGCAGGCGCAGAAAGCCACCCCGCTGCCGGCCGGCATCTCGGCGTCGCCCGCCCCCGTCGGCGACGCCGTCAGGACTAACGCGCGCGAGTGGACGCGCGAAGAGATGCTGCGCGCCATCCCCCTCGACGCTAAGCGCAGCGACTCGTTGGCCCCGCAGGGCGGCAGCCTCGTCCCGGCCCCGTCCGGCCCGCGCGGCGGGACGGCCCCCGGCGTCGGCGGCCCCGCGAGCGACGGCGTCCCCCGGATGTCGGCGACGGCCGAGCCACTGGGGCGCGAGGCTCTGGCCGGGACTGACTCGTCCGGCTTCGAGATCACGCCGACGGTGTCGGCCTTCGGCTACCCGTACCCGTTCACGCGCTACCCGGCCTACACGGCCGACTACCTCAACTACCCTTACCGCACCGTCGGCAAGGTCTTCTTCAGGCAGCACGGCGTCGCCTACGTCTGCTCGGCCTCGTCCGTCGGCAACTACGGCGTCATCACCGCCGGCCACTGCGTCCACTCGGGCAACAACAGCGCGACGGGGTGGAGCACGAACTTCGTCTTCGTCCCCGGCTACCGCAACGGGACGGCCCCGTTCGGCCAGTTCACGGCCAACCACCTGTGGGTGATGAACGGCTGGAAGATTTCGCGCAGCTTCGCGCGCGACGTGGGCGGCGCGATCCTCCACAAGAACACCATCGGCGCGAGCACGATGAAGGTCAGCCAGCGCGTCGGCTGGCTCGGCACGCTGTGGAACGCCTCCTACTTCCAGCACTTCCACTCGGTCGGCTACCCGCAGGCCGCGCCCTTCGACGGCCAGTCGCAACAGCTCTGCTCGTCCTCGTTCGCCCGCCACGACACGTCGCTGGTGCCGAACTCCTTCGGCATCGGCTGCGACGCGACGGGGGGGACGAGCGGCGGGCCGGTCGTCGTCGGGTGGCGGTCGCCCGTCGGCTTCACCAACCGCGTCAACGGCGTCAACTCCTACAAGTACCTGCCCTCGCAGCCGGGCGCGCTCTACTCGCCCTACTTCGACACCTCCATCGGGAGCCTCATCGGCTGCCTGATTAACTCAGGCCCCGGCTCCCAGAGGTGCGCCGCCCCGGCCGCCCCGTAAGCGAGCCGGAGGTGGACGCGCCCGGCCGCGTCGGGCGCCGAAACGGAGGGGGGCGGAGGGTTGATTGAAACCCTCCGCCCCCCTCCGTTTTTCGCGCGGCGCATTCAGTCGAGCAGCTTGAACGAGGCGAGCATGGCCGGCGCGTGTTCGCCGAGCAGGGTGAGCCTGTAGACGTGGCGGTCGGTGCGGAAGAAGCAGAACTCGTTCGGGGCCATCTGCGCGGCCCTGCGGACGCGCAGCCCTTCGCGCGCGCCTTCCAACTCGACGGCCTCGGCGGCGTCGCGCTCGTGGAGCCACCCGGCCGCCTGCAACCACTCGCGCAAAGACCCGCGTCCCGCCTGCTCGAAGACCTCGACGCTGAACTGCGGCGGCTCGTAGTCGGCGAACCGCCCCGCGGCACGCCCCCGCTCCTGAAACCGCACGCGCGCCAAAGCCCGCAGCTCGCCCCCCGCCTCGCCCTTCCGCTCGCGCAGAATCACGTACTCCCTCGGGTACCTGACCGAGAAGCCGTGAGCCCTGTTCCTGTAGACGCGCCACCCCTCCGCCCGCCCCCGCGCCCCCGCGGGCACAAAGCCGAGCGAAACACATAACACCACGAGACACGCGCCCGCGGCCGCCCGCCGCCCCGAAGCCTTCGACCACATTGCAGCCGTCCTCCTCTGCTCGAACATTCCAACGGCCTCCCGGCCCGACGCGCCTTCTGGACGGGCGACGCGGGCTGAATTCGTGAACGCGACGGGTTCGGGTAGTCGAGGGTTGGGGGGCGAGGGAAAGCGAGGCGCGAAGCGCGAGCCGACCCCGCGCGGCGGTGACTGATACCGGGGGCGGGACTCGAACCCGCACGGCCTTCCGGCCAACGGATTTTAAGTCCGTTGCGTCTACCGATTTCGCCACCCCGGCGTTGTGGCGTCGAAGATAGCACGCGGCGCGCGGGCGCGCCAACCCGGCCTCCGGCGCGGCCGGCCGGCACCTTCACCGCCGGGTGCGCGCGTGTGTTAGAATGCCGGCATCAGCGAAGCCTCGTGGATAGACGGCCTGAGGGGCGCGGTCGTATGACGGAAGAGAAGGAACTGTTCCACCAGCACATCCAGCGTGCGGGCCTAAAGCGCACGGCGCAGCGCGACCTCATCCTCGACGTTTTCCTCCGCACCGAGAAACACCTGTCGAGCGAAGACCTCTACCACCTCGTCAAGGAGGAAGACCCGAGCGTCGGCCACACGACCGTCTACCGCACGCTCAAGCTGCTGACCGAGGCGGGCCTCGCCCGCGAGGTGCGCTTCGGCGACGGGCGCACGCGCTACGAGCACAACTACAAGCACCCGCACCACGACCACATGATCTGCACCGAGTGCGGCAAGACCATCGAGTTCTACTCCGAGGAACTCGAAGCCATTCAGGACGCCATCGTCGCCCGGCACCGCTTCAAACCCACGCAGCACTCCCTGCGCATCTTCGGCGTCTGCTCCGAGTGCCAGCGCGGCGGCGGCGTCAAACCCGCCGACGAGTCGGCCGCCGAGCCGCGCGTCCGCTTCGCCAGCGCGCCGAACACACAATAACAGTCATCAGTTTTCCGTCATCGGTTTTCAGTCAACGGCCTTTCGCCTGTGCTGAGAGCCGGTAACTATCCCGAAGGAATCATCAATGAGCGTTAACGTCGAGTGGAAGGTTGAGGGCGAGGGGCACAGCGGCGTCATCGCCGAGGGCACGTACCTCTGGGACGCGGCGAAGCGCCTCGGCGTGAAGCTGCCGGCCGAGTGCGACGGGCGCGGCGAGTGCGACACGTGCGCGGTGATCGTCGAGGAGGGCGCGACGCTCCTGTCGGGCCTGACCGCGGCCGAGCGCGAGCGGCTGAGCCCGGAGCGGCTGGCGGCCGGCGAGCGGCTGGCGTGTCAGGCGAAGATCGAGCACGGCGGCGACTTGGTGCTCCGGCCCGTGCCGCAGACCGAGCGCGCCGAGACGACCGAGGAGGCGGTCACCGACATCCGCAAGGAGTTCCGCCAGATGCCGCTCCAGCAGAAGCTCGCCACGCTGGTCGAGCTCGAAGCCGTCACCGCCGCGCAGACCTTCGACCGCATCCTCAACCTCCCGTTCGCGGCCTTCGAGAAGGGCCTCGACCTGCTCGCGGGCCGCGGCCGCCGCCTCGCCCGCAGCGAGCGCGAGACGCGCCGCCCCGCCGAGCACCGGGAAGATAAATGATCGAAGGGTACCGGGTGACGGGTGACGGGGGAACGCGCTGTCTCGCCCCCGTCGCCCGGCACCCGGCGCCCGCCCGAGGTGAGTCATGTTGAAGGCGACAGACATTCTCGTCCCCGTCGATTTTTCCCCGACCTCCCTGAACGCGGTGCGCGTGGCGGTGGGTTTGGCCGAGCCCGACGGCGACATCACGCTGCTGCACGTCATCGACAAGGAGTTCGTCGACGACGCGGTCGCGGCCGGGATGGGCGCGTCCGATGAGATCACGGCGCGCCTGCGCGAGCAGGCCGAGGCGAGCTTCGCGAGCGCGCTCGAAGGGCTTTCGGCCGGCGAGGTGAGCGTCGAGCGGATGGTCGTCGTCGGCAGCCCGTTCGTCGAAATCCTCAAGATCGCGCGCGACCTCGACCTGCCGATGATCGTGATGGGGATGCGCGGGCGCTCGACGCCGACCGAAGAACTCCTCTTCGGCTCGACGGCCGAAAAAGTCCTGCGCGGCGCGCGCGTCCCCGTCCTCTGCGTGCCGTTCTGACGGAACACAGGAGTCAGAACCGCGTGAAGAAATCGGGATAGTTTGCCCCTATCGTCGCGGAAAGAAATGACGGACGCGGGACGGCGGACGGCGAGCCAGTCTTCAGTCATCAGTTAAAGACAACGCCTTTACTGAAAACTGATAACCCGTCCCTCATTCGTCGCCAACAAAGGGGGGCTTGGAGATGAGTAGTCCGAGGCACGCGGAGACGTTGATGGTGCGCGGCGGGCACGCGCCGCGGGGCGAGCGGGGCGAGCGGATGCTGGTCAACGGGGCGCGGATGGGCCTGCGCCTGTGGGAGCGCGAGCCGGCCGGCACGCAAAAGCCCGAGCACTCGAACCCTTACGAGTACGTCGCCTACGTCGTCGAGGGCGCGCTGCGCGTCACGGTGGACGGCCACTCGTTCGAGGCGAGGCGCGGCGACAGTTACTGCGTCCCGGCCGACACGCCTTACTCGCTGGAGATTCTGGAGGAGGCCACGGTAGTCGAGGCGACCTGCCCGTCCGACCGCGGCGCGAACACTTTCGACGAATGACCACGGGAGACGTTAAGCGCGTCGCGGTCGTGCCCGGCGACGGCATCGGGCCGGAGGTCACCGCCGAGGCCGTCGCCGTCCTCGAAGCCCTGCGCGAGACGCACGGCGTGCGGCTCGACTTCCGCCACTTCGACTGGGGCGCGGACAAGTTCCTGAGCGAGGGCGTCGGCCTGCCCGAGGGCGCGCTCGACATGCTCACGCGCGACTTCGACGCCATCCTCGCCGGCGCGTTCGGCGACCCGCGCGTGCCCACGAACCAGCACGCCGAAGAGATCCTGCTCGGGATGCGCCGCGGCCTCGACCTCTACATCAACCTGCGCCCCGTCCGGCTCCTCCACCCGCGGCTCACGCCCCTGCGCGACCGCACGCCCGACGACATAGACTTCGTCGTCTTCCGCGAGAACACGGAGGGCGCGTACAGCGGCGCGGGCGGCTTCCTCAAGCGCGGCACGCCCGACGAGGTCGCCACGCAGGAGGAGTTCAACACGCGCAAGGGCGTCGAGCGCATCGTCGTCGCGGCCTTCGAGTACGCTCGGGCGCGCGGCCGCGCGCGCGTGACCATGGCCGACAAGTCGAACGTGCAGCGCTTCGGCGGCGACCTCTGGCAGCGCGTCTTCAAAGAGGTGGCGGCCGAGTACGCCGACATCGAGGCCAACCACCAGTACGTGGACGCGATGGCGATGTTCATGATCCTGAACCCGAAGCAGTACGGCGTCGTCGTCACGAGCAACCTCTTCGGCGACATCCTGACCGACCTCGGCGCGGCCCTTCAGGGCGGGCTCGGCCTCGCCGCCTCGGGCAACATCCACCCGGGCCGCGTCTCGCTCTTCGAGCCCGTCCACGGCAGCGCGCCGCCGCTCGCGGGCCAGTCGCGGGCCAACCCGGCAGGCGCTATTCTCAGTGCGGCGTTGATGCTAGAATATTTGGGACACGCGGAAGCGGCGGCGGCGGTCGAGCGGGCGGTGCGCGAATCAATCGCCGACGGCGAGACGACCCGCGACCTCGGCGGCACACTCTCCACCGCCGAGGCCGGCGCGAGCATCAGGCGAAGAATCAAAGGTTAGTTTCGGGGCGCGGGTCGCGGGTTCCCGGTTAAAGGCGAAGCCGTTCTTAACCGGGGGCCCGCGGCCCGAAACCCGGAACTATTAAGTTATGACTAAGGGGCAGGAAACGGCGCAGCGGCTGCTGGCGATCATCGTCATCATGGCGATGCTCGGCGTGATGGGCATCCCGCTGACGGTCATCTTCTTCTTCGCCACGGTCGTCTACTTCGTCTGGCGCGCCGTGCAGCGCTCCGAGCGGCAGGACATCAAGAACATCTTCGACTTCTACATCTCGGCCAACGAGGTGCTGCGCGACGACGAGAAGCGCTGGTACGGCTTCGAGCTCGGCCACGTCATCGGCGAGGGCGAGCGCGTCCTGCACCTGATGGCCGACCCGCCGCCGCTCGTCTACTTCACCCTCGGCGCGCTCTACCACCGCGCCGGCGACCACGAGGCGGCCGCCGAGCACTTGGCCTACGTCCTCGAAGACGAGCGCGGCGACGAGTCGGCGCGCCTCGCGCCCTCGCCCGAGCTGCGGCGCTACGTCGAGGTGCTGCGCCGCGTCGAGCGCGAGCCGACCGAGGCCCCGCAGACGATGGCCGCCATCCGCAGCCTTGAGCGCGCGCGCCGCACGCGCGCCGCCGAGATGTTGGCCGAGAGCCG
>Ga0196962_10000422_pt1 | contig 17840 bp, 18 predicted proteins | sample S3v_20metaG_FD_183186 | JGI IMG/M metagenome (GOLD analysis project Ga0196962, IMG submission 183186) | Soil microbial communities from Anza Borrego desert, Southern California, United States - S3+v_20 | ecosystem: Environmental > Terrestrial > Soil > Desert | place: USA: California | collected... | reverse complement strand
CGGGTCGACGTACCACGGCTCTTTGGAGACCTCGATCCGGCCCCGCCCTCCCTCCACGAACTGCTCGTGGTTCGGCATCCAGGAATCCAGGAAAGCATCGGTTTCGCCTTCGATCAGATCCCGGTAGACGGCCCCGACGCCGTCGGCGAGCTTGAGCTCGACGTTCTCGTAGCCGAGCTCCTCTTCGAGTAGTACCTTCGTCAGGTTGGAGTTGGCCACGTTCTCGTCCCAGCCCAGGTAGCCGAGCGTGAGATCCCCGCCGCCACCAAACCCGCAGCCCACACCGAGTGCCCCTGCTATCAGCAACAGCACTGAGGCCTTCAGCAAAGTCAGGAGCGGCCCGACCGGACCCGTTCTCTTCGGCGGACCGTTCGCCCATTTCGGACGACTGCCTCTCCCTAAACTGTGGTTCAGCCTCCGCGGCCTCTCCTTCGTCAGCCCGCAACCCAGGATCGCACGCCCCGCCGCTCACACCCCTCCCGCGGCCAAAAACAAAAACGCATGCAACCCTCGCACCCCAATCACCCAACCTGGGCGCGAGTACCGCTGAATCATACGTCGTTCCAGACCCCCGTTCAACCGAAACACGCGCCCCTGACACCAGATGCGCCCGAAGTGTTGGCCCACTCTAGCACAGTGTGTGGACCGGGAGATCCCCGGCCCCGACCCGGTGGTAAGCATGGCCATCGCGCGTTAAACTGTTGGCGCTTTGCGCCTGTAGCTCAGGGGATAGAGCAGCGGTTTCCTAAACCGCGAGTCGGAGGTTCGAATCCTTCCAGGCGCGCTCCCGAATTCTTTATAGGTATGCGGAATTCGCCACACACAGAGAAGCCCCGGTGTGATGCCGGGGCTCCATTTACTGCAACCGTACTGCAACCGGGACTACCCTAACGCAGCGTCCATCCCGCCGGCTGCGGCATCGCCCATGTCGGGCAGGACGTGGGAGTAGGTATTCAGGGTGAGGCTAATATCGGCGTGCCCCAGTAGTTCTTGAACAAACTTGGGGTTTATGCCTTGCCTTAGCAGTAGCGTGGCGCATGTGTGCCGCAGGTCGTGGAAGCGCAGCGTCTGTGGCAGAGAAGCTCGCTTGACGCGGATCTTGAACGCCCGGTAGAGGTTGCGGCCGCTCATTGGAGTCCCGACCTCGGAGGGGAATATGAGGCCGTGATCCTCCCACAGCCCGGCCTTCAATACGCGCTCTTCTAGCTGACGCATGCGGTGCGCTCTAAGGGCACTCACGGCTCGCCTGGAGAGCCTAAGATGCCGTCCGCGGCCGCTCTTAGGGGCCTCGAAGTTGCGGCGTCCGCGTGTCTCCGACAGGCTACGGCGAACTTCGAGCGTAGGATACTCACCTACCAGATCCACGTCCTCCCACTTGAGGGCCAAGAGCTCGCCCTGCCGCAGGCCGGCGGTGACGGCCAATACATAGAGGGCCTCCATACGGTCGCCTCTTACCGTATCTAGGAACGTCTGTACCTGATCCCTGGAGAGAGGCTGGATCTCCTCACTACGGGGTTGCGGCGGCTTCACGGACGCGGCGGCGTTGCGTGGGATCAGACCATCGTCAGTAGCTTGCTTGAGTGCCTTGCTGAGCGTGCGGTGGATGTGTAGCACGCTTCGGGGAGCGAGGCCGGAATCCAGCTTCTCTCGGTAGAGAGAGCGCACATGTTCGGGTGTGAGAGTCTTGAGCTTGATCCTGCCCAGTGCCGGGCTCAGATGCACCCGGACGATACTCTCATATCTCTCGTAGGTCTTCTGCCTAACTGAATCTTGGACAGAATGAGAAAGCCAGCGGTCTAGATACTCTCCAACAGTCAGGCTCCCGGCGTCGAACGTCAGGCCACTCTCCCGGTCAGCGAGGGCCTTCGAGAGCTTCGCCGCGACCTGTTGGCGAGTCCTGCCGTAGAGCGTCCTACGCTTGCGTCCCTCCGAGGTGTACACAGTGTACTGGGCGCACCAGCCGCCACCCTTGCGCCGGGTGATGCTCCCTTCTCCGTTGCCTCGCTTACTCATCATTTCTCCTCTTCTCCCATTCCTCTACCGTGCGCTCGAACCAAACCGGACCCATAGCCAGCTTTCTGTTCGGTCTTGGTATCCTCCCGAAGTTCCGCCGGGACAGGTAGGCGAGCACCGTGTCCCGCTTCAACCCGAGCCGCTCCCCGAGAGCGGTAGCGTCCAGTACGTCGTAACCGTCAGGAACCGCGATCCTGTCTATGTCTGCCTCCTTGACCATAGCCTCCAGCATACAGAAATTATGTACTAAGTTGCAGGAAAAGTCAATAATCTATGGACAAATACATAGATCATTGATACACCATGGTTGTCGGATAGAGATATAGCCCCGCAGGTGCTGGTAATACCCCGGAGCCCGGCCCATAAGGAGAAGCTTATGGACACTACCAGTGTAGCGTACGTGCTGTGCCGGATCGAGGACGATTCGTGCCCCACCCCCGTCAGTCAGCACAGGGATTTCCTCACAGGGATAGCCGCTGGCGGATACGCCGTCGAGGTGGAGGACCTCGACTTTGCTTACGCCCTCTACGCTGGCGATCCCTCAAACGGGTCCTATACGACGCGCGTGGCATCGTTTCGGGAGGGCAGGATCGGCTACCGCCTGTGGGCCACGAGGAGTGGCCGTATCAACCCCAGCGTCGAGGATCGCTTTGACCACGACGTTGATGAGCTCTTAGAGGCTGCGCCCGTAGGTACTTGCCCACAAGTAAGTGGACAGGAGCGGCATTCACACCTGTGAATCCAGTACGCAAGCGAGGGAGCCGGAGCGAAAACCCCGACTCCCTTTTTCGGAGAAGTCTCGTTCCTCCCTTTCGAGCCTATTGTCCTGAAGGCGGCAGCACCTCCGAGTCGTGCTCGCGCATTATCGCCGCGAATCTCTCTACGTCCGGCGGGCCTTCTGGGGGCGCCAGCAACGTCTCGGTCTTCGCCGGCTCGCCCAAGCTCGAAAGCAGCTTCTCGTGTAACCCGCCCGGGGTAACGATCCCCAAGAACCTGGCGGGCTCTTGTCCCACGTTCGAAAAGGCGTGGACCACGCCATTGGGGACGTGGACGAATTGCCCAACACCCGCCCTCACGGTGCGCTCGCCTTTCAAGAACTCAACCTCGCCGTCGAGCATGTAGTACGCCTCGGTCTCGCGGTGGTGTATGTGAGGTGGCGCACCGAGTTGCGGCGGGACCGTCAGCTCATAGAGCGAGTATTCCCCTCCGGTCTCCTCGCTCACGGCCTTGAAGGTGATCAGCATGCCCAACAGCCAGATGGACCTGCCTCCATCGGGATAGACGCCGACGGCGTCCGTCCCGGCCCCGCCTTGCTCACCGCCACCCGGTCGTGCCGCGAAAGGCGATCCGCCGGCGAACTCTGCGATGCTCAGTAGGTTGCCCTCGCTGTCCTTGAACCAGGCGGACTTGACGGCTCCGAAGTCCATGATCCCATCGGCCGCGGACGCTCCCGGCGACGGCTCGTACTCCTCGAAGATCACGCCGTTGGAGCGCAGCGTGGCCACCGTCGACCCGAGGTCATCGACCACGAAGCCGAGTTGGTCGTGGGTACAGGAGGCGGCTCCGCCGCTCGGGTAGACCATGAAGTGAGAGCCTTCTAGTTCGTAGTAGAGGTGGTTGTTGTACTCGCCGAACGGCGTCAGGCCCAGCTTCTCCGCGTAGAAGGCGCGTGCTCGCTGGACGTCGCGCGCCGGGAGCTTCGCGTAGGTCTGGCGCATGGCCGTAGCCGACATCATGTCTTCCCCTTTCTGCCGCGTGCTTTCCTGCTTCGAGTATGAGATTGTGGGAAGTGGCCGCATACCCCAGAAACCTGGGGTTTTATGCCCTCGTCGGCCTTGTTTTGTTAGCGTTGAGACAAGACGGCCGTCTGTGCGAGAATACCGAGATAAGACTGCCGAAGTCGTGTTCAGTGGGCTCAGAGCTCGCGGGAAGGCGTAGGGATATGGTAGCCAGTACCACTTTCAGGGAACGCGGCTTTGCCGAGGCCAAGCGGCTGTGCTACGCCGGGCTGGACGCGCCCACGCTGCTACACCAGGTGGCCGGGCGCTTGGGGCGGGTGGCGCCTTTTGAGGCGTATTGTGCCTGGTCCAACGATCCCTTGAGCGGGCTCATGACGCGTCTTGTGCATGACGGGGTGCTGGGCGAGGAAGAGGGACGCACCTACCTCGAGCACGTATACTTCGAGGAAGACTTCGAAGTGCAACGGAGTATGGTGCAGAGCCAGCGTCCGGTGGCATTACTGTCCGAGGTTACCGGTGGGAAGCTCGAGCACGCCCTCAGGTGCCGAGAGATAACCAGCCGGATCGGCCTGGGATACGAGTTGCTGAGCGTGTGCAGCGCGGGCAAGGAGCAGTGGGGTGGGATCACCCTGATAAGAGAGAAGGGTGGCCCCGATTTCGAAGCCCGCGAGGTGGCGCTGCTACACCGGATCGTGCCGCACCTGAGCAGCGGTCTCAAGGCAGCGGTACTTGCCAAGGAGGCCTCTGCCGAGTCTGCAGAGGGAAGCGGCCCCGGGGTACTGGTCCTGGACGACCGGGGACGGGTGGTTCAACACACCGAATCCGCGGAACGCTGGCTCAGGGATCTCTGTGACCTCGGAGACGGCTGGATGGAGGGCGATGGGCTCCCGGCGCCGGTGTGGATGGTGGTCGGCGCCCTGCGCAAGGCGCTCAAGCCCGAGACGGACAGAGAAGCAAACGCAGTGCCCTCCGTCCGGGTCCAGATGCGTTCGGGCCGCTGGCTCACCTTTCACGGCGCACGGACCGAGCCACGACCCGGCCGCACGGGCGAGACGATGGTCGTCATCGAGCCGTCGAGACCCCAGGAGCTGGCGTGGCTGCGGGTGTCTGCGTACGGGTTGAGCGAACGCGAACGGGAGGTCGTGGACCTCGTCGTGCAGGGTGCTTCCACCAAGGAGATCTCCGGGGCGCTCTACATCTCCGAGTACACCGTCCAAGAGCACCTCTCGAACGCATTCGACAAGGTGGGAGTACGAGGCCGCCGTGCTCTCGTAAAGCGCCTGTTCTTCGACAACCTCTACCCCGAGCTGCTCGGGTAATATCCTCGTAGAAGCTTCTAAGTTCGCGCTTGCGTTAGCGGCAATCGTCCCGAAACGGCCATAGCCATGACCCATGCGGAGCACTTGGGGCGTCGTCAAAGGGTCGCGCGGGGGTACATCGATGCGCAGGATGGAGATGGATGCTCGATTATCTTGGAACAAGTTGAGATCCTAACAAAAGAGCCTGCGCATGCCCGCCATCCAACCGTACATCCTCGAGCCCATCTGGGAGCAGTTTTGCGCACTGCTGCCCGAGAGGGAAGTGAACCATCCTTTGGGATGCCACGGGCCGCGCATCCCGAACAGGGTGGTCTTCGAGAAGCTGGTGCAGGTATTGGTCTTCGGCTGTGCCTACTGGCGGATCGCCGACGAGAAGTGTTCGGCAACTACTCTCAGGCGCAGACGCGAGGAGTGGATCGAAGCCGGGGTGATGGACGAGTTACGGGAGTTGGTTGTCGAATCTTACGATCGCATCCTCGGCCTCGAATTGACCGACTTGGCCGTTGACTGCTGCATCACCAAGGCCCCTTGTGGCGGCGAGATGGCAGCTAGGAGTCCGGTGAATCGAGGCAAAGGAGGCATCAAGCGCTCGATGGTCGTGGACGCTTGCGGCATCCCCCTTGGGATCGTCATCGCCCCAGCTAACCGCCATGACTCGCCGCTCCTAGACGACACACTCAACAGCCTCCGACCCTTGGGAGAACTGGCTGATCGGACCAGCGTACATCTCGACCGCGCCTACGACTCTGATACCATCCACCAGAAGCTGGTAGCTCGCGGCCTGAGAGCCGAAATCTCTGAGAAAAGCAAACCAGCTCCTATAATGGCCACAAAGAGATGGGTGGTCGAACGCGCAAGCTCTTGGCAAAACGCCCACAAGAAGCTCGCGTGGTGCACCGAGCGGAAGGGGCGGGTGATCGCCTTCTGGGTAACCTTTTCCGAAGTGATCATCATCGTAAGGAGGCTAATACGGAAAGCCTGGACTCACTACCGTTGGGAGAGTCGACCTTCACGCAGACCATAGCCTATTGGCGTAAGCTGTTAGTGTAACCTCATCTACTCGATCGGGCAAACGGGGCAGATACTACGCCGTCTGCCCCGTTCACGTTTGATGCGACAGGTACTCCCCAGAGGATTCGCGAATCTTGAAACGAGGGGTGGATCATGCAAATAGACGGTGGCGCTGCTGTGTGAAGACACCCTACCTAACAATCCGCGACAATTCCACGAATACAGGCATACATCGCTTCCTTCAGGGCTGGTCTGCTACCTGCTGTGCAACAAGTTGCGAGAAAACGAGTGTTGCATGATTCGTACAAATGCTCTAACGTGACGAACGTATCTCAACAGATGTGGCCAGCGGGGAGGAAAGGCGTGCCGTACTTACGAGCGATGTTAACAGCCCTCACCTTTCTCTTGGTGTTCGCGTTTCCTGCATGGGGGCAGCAAACCACTGGCACGAGCACCTCTGGTACGACGGGCACCATCACAGGTACGACAACAGCGCCCATTGCGGAGAGTGGTTCTTGTAGGGTGGTAGATACCTTCACCGGCAGCGGCGAGACGAGAACTGACACACCTTTCTTCACAATCGTTGGCCCGCAGTGGCGCGTCGCGTACGAGGCCAAGAACATAGCACCACCACCCGTGGGGATGCTCTTTGCCTTCTTCATCAGAAACGAACGTGGTCAGGCACTCGATCCAAATGGTGTATCCATAACAAGCGACCAAAGCGGCATCAAGAACGTGATCAGCGATCCAGGTCAATACTACATACAGATCATTTCCTCCCAGGTCGAATGGACCCTCAGGGTTGAAGATTGCGCTAACACGACAACGGGCACCGCGGGTAGCACCACTGGTAGGACAACGGGTACCACTACGAGCACGACGAGCACCACCACGGGTACGACAACCACTGGCACTACCATAGACGCGAGCCCGACCGCGAGTGCGTCCGCGAGCGCATCCGCGAGTCCAACCGCAGGTACGACACCGGGAACGACGAGCACCACCACAGGTACGACGACGGGTACCGCTACCCGCACCACGGGTGCCTCGACTGGGACGACAACCGGAGCGAGCACTACAGGATCAGCGACCAACGGTGACGATACCACCTCGGCCAACGACCGCGTGATTCGCGACACGATACCCGAGGACAGAGAACTACCCAACACCGGTGGCCTCTCCGTGCTCGTCCCGACGGTCGCACTGCTGGCGTTGCTCATCAGCGGGGCGGGGATAGGGCTGTTGTTCGTGCGCCGAAAGTAGCACGCTACGTAGGAGGGAAGGCAGGCGGGTGTTAAGAGAAGCAAACTCGCTTCTTTTGAAGGTGGGTGTGATCATGATGGCGCTCGCCCTAGCACTCGTGATCGCTACGGTAGTAGTGAGCGTCACTCTAGGCAGCGAGCCCGAGCGGATACTTCCAGCTGAGGTTGCCAAAAGGTCCCCTGGCGAAGCGCCGCTGCGCACCTCCTCCGGCCAGGAAGGGAGTGCGACCAAGAAGTCGTCTAGCGAGACGAAGTCCTCGCACTACTCCTCCAGGGAGAGGGAGTCGCTGGAATACGGGTCGTCCTCCACTGGTGGGCCGGTGGAGCCGCGTAAGGAGAAAACCAAGGAGTTACAGACGGTACTCCAGCAGGAAGAAGCCCAATCCCCGAAATATCAGTCCCCGATGCCTCAACCGGCGGGCAACCAAACAACTTCTGAAGCGCAGCCAAAACCATACAAGCACCAACCTCGACCACAAGAGCAACCGCTGCCTGGATCTGAAGGGAGGAACTGGACAAAGCCCACCCAAGGAGAGATAGAGAGAGCCAATGGAGATCGTCGCTACGAACTGCTTGGCGGAGCCATTATGGGCCTCACCATAGAAGCCATAGGCATCTATAACGCCCCAGTCTTCGACTCAGATAGCCGCTGGGCGCTAGCCAGAGGGGTCGCCCACCACCCACAGACCTCCCTGCCCTGGTCTAAGAGTGCTCAGAGAAACGTCTACCTGGCAGGACATCGGATGGGCTATAGGGGAACGTGGAGCCGCATGATCTTCTACAACCTCCCCAAGCTGGACAAAGGAGATGAGGTAGTGCTCAAAGACCGGGCAGGCACCTCATACAGATACCGAGTAAGCGAGGTTTTCGTAGCCGATCCCACTGACGTTTGGGTTATGGGGCAGGTGAGGGGGAGGGACATGGTGACGTTGCAGACATGCATCCCCTACCCCACCTTCGAGAAGCGCCTGATAGTACGCGCAGACCGCGTCTAGCTAACAGCCTCTAATGAGAGCAACCATCAGCAGGGGTGTGCATACGTCTTACTGGGAATCGTGATCACGGGCCTTTGTCAGGTTCGCAGTTAGTAGGTAATAGGTATGACGGGAGTCGAGTTGGTAGTGGCCTCGGCGCTAGCAGTCCTTGCCCTGCTGGCGTTCGCCGTGAGTCTCGTTGCGTTCCTCATGCAGACCTTAAGCACAAGCCTCAAGGAGGATAGGCCTTAGCTACCGGAGCTTTCCTGGTACTGGTGCTGCTATTCGGCACAACCTCCAACGCCGTCTCTCGGCACAGAAGTTCCGTAGCACGGTAGCCGCGATGGTCGAAAATGCCCGAGTGGATGTGTAGGTGGATAGGACTAGCTCAGAGAAGTACCACTCTGGTGTTGTGAACTTGCCTTATGATTTCGGCAAAAAGTTAGGGAGAAAAAATATGGGTGGCGTGGGTAGCGGCAACTGGTACAGGTTCGAGAAGAAAACTACGACTAATGAGTGTCATCGCGTGGACGTGCGCCATCTCCACCGCGAGGGCTTGCTTAAGCCGGGGCGATGGTTCTCCTTGCGCTGGTCGCGGGCCGGGCGAGAGACGGGCTCCATAAGGGGTGTGGTGAGTAGACATGGCCAGCCAGAGCAGATTACCCTACTTTATCGCCATCGCAGCGGGTTAGACGGGGAATGGGAAGAGGTGCAAGAGCCCGTGCGCCTGAGCTGGACGAAGTGCAACTTCGGTGGGGAGAGGCCCTGGTTCGTCTGTCCGAACGCGGGATGCGGACGGAGGGTTGCGATTCTGTATGGGCCCGGACGCTACTTCCTATGTCGCCACTGTTATGACCTGGCATACCAAAGCCAACGGGATAACGCGATGAACAGGGCTCTCCACAAGGCGCAATTCATACGGGAGAGGCTCGGAGGGAGCGCGAACATGATGGAGCCTTTCCCGGAGAAGCCCAAGGGGATGCACCTAGAGACCTACATGAAAATGTTTTGGCAGCACCATGAGGCGGAGATGGAGCACTTAGCGGGCATGAGGGAATGGTTGGACAGGCTGCAGAAGGAGTTGGGATAGGCTCGACTGAGGGGGTTCGTTCGGCAGTTTTAGGGCCGGCCGTTGGCGACACGCGGGCGCTCGTCGCCGGGTCGGATCTTGCGCGGCTACGCTGCCCTTAGTGCCTCATGATGAATGAGCCGGCATTCGATTTTCGGCAGGTTTATCCAGGACCCCGGGACGTTGTGGTAAGGAGGCTCTGGGTATGCAGCCTCCAGCAGCGGTTCGTCGGCTCACGGGAAGGGGTTATGCACGATCCTGCAGATGAAGTTAGGAGAATTCGCCTGCCACGCACTCTGGTGAATAGGGTCAGCTGCGGCGTATTGGTGGGATGTATCAGATTCTTGCGGCAAGGCTACTCATCATAGTTGGCCTTTAGGCTGTTCTTATTGATGCGCTCTTCTACGCGACGCAACACTGCATTTTGTCCGGGGGGAACATTAGGCAGTAGGGCACTCACCCGCTGCCTACTACTCCGGATACGCTTCGAAATCCGCCTGTTGTGCTGGGCGGGATCGAGAATCAAGTAGATGATCGAGACGAATTCTCTACGTAACTCCCACAGCACCTCCCGGGCACCGGGACGAGCGTGCTCGATCACATCGATAGCAGCTACTAACGGATCTAGTGCCGTGTGTCGGTATCCTTGATACGCTGCTGGGAGCGCATCAGTTTTGTCCTCGTTGATCGGCTCGTTGGCAACATTGGGGAGGAAGAAACGACCGCTATCAATAAGTGCCGACAGCCGATAGATAAACCGAGACTTGTCGTTAGCCGAAATGCCCTCCGTTTCATTCCACGCGTAGATAGCTTCACTCAGGACATCGATAGCTTCGGATGCCCAAGCGCGCAGATCGCGAAGCCACTGGTCCAGACCTAACTCTTGGCGCCTAGCATTATCCCGTGCCACAAGCACGGCAGCAGCCGCGACAGAGACGGATAGAAGGCCAACGACGACTGTGGCATCCATCTACCAAGCCTGCACAATCTCAATGCCGCCAACCGCCACAGCGCCACTCGCGATCTCGGAAGCGGGCACTGTCGTTGTGGTTTCCTCCCCACAAACGCAATTCAACAACATGGCGTCCTTCCTTCTCAGATCCAAGAAATAGTAACCTGAGTTGATGAATTGGCGATGAATCTTCATGCATTTCATGACGACGTTTCGAAAATTCGCAGAATCGGAAGTCCGCCCGGGAAGATTTATCTTGCACGCAGGGTGGTCGAAGGCCCGTCCTCAGTCGGCAGCCAATCCGTCCACGTCCAGCCTTGCCAGGGGGGCCGCCCCGCCCGATCTCCTGACCTGCAAAGCTTCGAGCTCATGGAGAGCCTTGAACATCAGGCGCGAGAGGTGCGCCTCGTAGCGCGAGACCTTCTCCAGGGTCTTCTCATCGGGCAGGAGTCGCTCCCGGCGCATGTTCGAAAGCTCGGCCTCCACCCTCTCTGCCTCGTGCTTGGCGGAGATCACGTTGAGGCGGGCCCTCTCCCTGGCTCCCTCCATCAGATCTTCGATGTTCTTGCTGGCGGCGGAGGCGATCACGGAGAGGCACTCTCTGACGAGCCCCACGTCCCAGCCGTCCCATTCGGAGATGTCTTTGTACAGCCCGGCCCACTCCGGCACGCCAGGAAGTTCGAGCTCTTCGAGGTCCGTCTCCTCTTCAACCCTTCCGGCCACGGCCCACAGCACGGCGTCAGCCTCCGGGCCGGAGAGCTTCCTATCGTCCGGTAAGCTCGGAAACTTCTTGAGGAGGCGTTCCGTGCGGCGGGCCTCCTTGGGGGCGGCGAGGGCCTCATCCGGGTGCGCGGGGCGGCTTGAGTACCCGTATCCGAAACCGGAGCTGCGCCGATCTCGGAGATCCTCGACCACTCTCTCCTGAGAGCGTGCTATGGTCTCGGTCTCGTAACGGGTAACCCGGTGAAGCCGCCACGAGAGGAGAGCCACACGCTCAGCCAGGGCAAGCTCCAGGCTCCCCAGCGGGGCCAGATCATCTAGCATCCCGTCCCGATACTCTTCCCAGTCCTCCGGCTTCTCCACCCCTGGGACCACGGGCGCCGGAGAGCGGATGCCGTGGCGGGTGGCATTCCAGCGGGTCAATTCCTTGCCGTTCTGAGTAGCGGGACCACTAGTGCTCATATTCTCTGATCCTCCTGTATCATTCCATGCTCCAAGAAGTGCAGCGCCATCTCCTGAGAAACCCAGAAACCCGTGTCCGGCCTCTGCCAAATGATCTTGTCTCCGCGCTTTTTGGGCTCCAAACCAGCAGCTTTCAGCTTGCGGACATCGGAGGTCAGGTGGATGGCTTCGGCTGGCTGAGTAGCTCGTGAGTCCATTGTGGTTTCGCTCTTATGCTGTGTCCTGGACTCCTTTAACCCTTCCCAAGTAACCCGGATTCGACGAACGAGATCCAGATAACCGCTCATGGTAGATCGTTTGGTTCTATGTACGGGGAGGCGAAACAAGCGAAAGTAGCGAAGTAACTCTCTGCATCGCCCCCCTTTATTCGCTTGATTCGCATTTTTCGCTGCCATCTCACTTCGCATACCATCTTTCCGAAGGTCTACCCCCTGTGTCTTTGACTCGTTTGCAATACGCCCGGCCCGTCTTGTCCAGCAGGATCAGGGCCTGGCCTATGCGCTGTGCGCTCTGGTGCCTCTTGAACAGATTGGATATTTCGGTGCGGCTCATGCCGATTGAGCCTGCGGCTCCAAGGGCTTCGAGGATCTGGTCTGCTACCGCATCGCCCGTGGCATCCCCAAAGATGTAGCGGGCGCTAACTTCTGCGTAATCCCATACGGCGATGGCCGCCTCCAGATGCTCCGCCCCTATGTTCCGGGACCCGTTCATCGTGGCGTACAAGGCGGCTAGGCGTAGGACTTGCGCTTCCGAACGACCCACCACCGCCCCAAAGAGGCCGGGCTTCCCGTTCGAAAGGGTCCCGTAAACCGCTCGCCAGATCTCCCTCGCCTCCTCGGTCCAGCCGATCTCCACCGGGCGTTTGCCGAACTTTATGGCTGAAGCAAGTCTCCTTACCAGCGGAGCAGAATCCACTCTATCCCATTCGCCCCCGAAGGGCAGTTCTTTCGAGCGGCGTACCATTAGCCAGATAAAGCGATTCGCGAAGCCGTTAGCGGCTTCCGTCTCCGTAAGGTGCCTCAGAAGCTCAGCCTTGGTGATGTGCCCGATTATGGAGACGTGAGCCCCGGTGGCTCGCATGGGGTTGTGTTTCGTGAGCGTCTGGAGCCTGTCTCCGTCCCACGCTTGCCGGGCGTCGGCGGACAGCGTGTTGCCTTCCCTGCACATCACCTTCAGCACGCGGGCGAGCTCGGGCTCGATGACCAAGAGCCGCTTGTCTTGGATGCCAGGGTCCAAGACCACCGTCTCGCCCTTCTTGTTCTCTCCTTCCACGCGATCCCTGACGTGGTAGATAAGGCCCTCGCCGCTCGAGAGACCCGTCAGCACCCTGTTCTCGGACCACTCCGGCTCCGCAGTTCGCATCATCTCCCGCACCCTGCCCCAGCTCGTGCCCTTGCGGCCCTTCGAGGTCTCCCCCACGAGACCGGCGTAGAGCTTCAGGTTGTGAACGTCTCCCTCGACCCGCATGTGAGCGCCCCGGCCTATGGCGTTCCCGTAGGCGCACAAAAGGTTCATGAGCACCGCGACCGGATCGGCTTCGGTGTGGGGCTCGATTGCCCTTACGATCTCTCCTGGAAGCCCGCAAAATGCTTCTACTTCTAACGTGGGCCAGCGATGCCCAACAGGCTCCACGACGTAGGAGAAGTAGGTATCGGGCTCTCCTTCGCGGCCTCGATCCTCTGTGCTAGCCGTGTAGGAGAGATCAGAGACGGGCTTGGCCTCCGAGATCATCTCGGCCGCCCATGCCTCGAACCCTTCCGTATCTTCTACCAACCTGCCGTTTATGTCCGACCCGTTAGGAGCGTCAGTCGGCCACTCGACAACTAGGACATCCTGAGCTCCGGCCTCTAGTAGCTTCTTGGCGTCCTTGTGGGCCTCCTGCTCCTCTCCGGCATCGTAGAAGACCACGACTTCAAGCCCTACCATCTCACGGGCGTAGACGGGCTCCAGGAGCCCCGCTCCCGGCTGTGAGAGAGCCGTGTAGCCCACCTGACGCAGGCTCAGTGCGTCCTCTTCACCACAGCAGAGGACTACAGGTGAGGTAAGGTCAACTTTCGTCAACATCTCCATTCCAAATGGGATCACCTTTGCGGGTTTACTCGGGTCCTTGCCGTGGCTCTTTGGCGGCAGATCATCTGCATGTCCTTGCCACCACTGCCGGCGCTTGCCCTTGTCATCCCGGCTTTCGCTCTTGTAGTGGACTCCTAACAGTCCGCCGCTCTTGCCAATGCAAGGATACGTGAAGGCTCCACTTCGAAAACCGACATAGGCCGCCCGGATAACCTGCTCGGAGATCCCGCGCCGCTCGAAAAACTCTAGCTTTCCGCTGCCGTTCAGCAGTGCCTTGTGCGCCTCGATAACCAGCGTCCGAGTGTCCATACCTGATCGCCCCAGCACCAGTCCGTACCCTACGTACCGGAGACGACGCGCCGCTTTTCCAGTAGGAACCGCTCCAGTTCCTGACGGTTCACCCGGATGCTCCGCTGCCCGATTCGGACCGCCGGCAGCTCGCCGCGTTGGATCAACTCGTAGCAGCGGGTGCGCGGGATCTGTAGCTCCCTCGCTGCTTCAGGAACTGTCAGCCAGATGTGCTCCCGTGTATCCATGTAGACCTCCGTTCGCGCTTGTCTACATGGATGCTAAGCTGCCCTGCCGCGATTGTCGTTTCCCCCGATTGCGAATTTTTCTTGATTTGGAGAGTAAGAGACTTAGGATATTGGCGGTATGCGCTGCAGTATGCACGAACCAAGCTGCAAGTACGCAAACGCTATCTCTTTGCCGCGCTTCGTCTCCGGCCTACTCACCCGAGCCCAGTAGCCTAGGAGTGAGAAGGAGCACCTGCCCGCACGACCAACCTCGTATCGGTAGCCACGATAAGCGCGGCGCGCCTTGCGACGTATGATGGGATGGTCGCTGTTAGCAAAGATCGCAGCGGCTCTCGGATAATGCTCGTCTTCGAACTCTCTGCCTTCTTTCAACCTTTGTCTTACCCGCGCCTTCCAGTCCCGGGTTCCTCTGCCAGTCTTGCTGCTGTATGGCGTGATCTCCAACCACTCTGCCGCCTGTCTCAGGTCGAAGCGTCCCAGGCGATAGTACTGGAGGGCCATAAGATTGTTGCCCGGCAGTTCCGAGCGGGCTCCACTCGACCGGTTGGCCGTCAATCTAGCCAGGTCTTCGGTTGATCGCCTCAACCGTCGCTGGAGCTTCCTAACCACGGAAGCCAAAGACTTTACCTGCTCCGCCAGACGATAAGAGCTTGCTTCTTCGATGTCTGGTGTGTCCAGGTCCAGTAACAGCCAGAGCGCGGCGGCGGCGAACGACACCGCGGCTATCCCCTTCTCCGCATCGCCAAACTGGCGAATTAACAGATCGACCTTTGTCTTTATGGGGTTGATCAACGGCTGGATAGGGAAGCTACAGTATGTGCCATCCTCTCCATACACTTTTCGCACATCCTCGATGTATTTGGCCACGTCTTCCGGCATCTCGTCTGGCGGTATCTTCTTCAGGTACTTGGCAAATTGTCTTGGCTGCTCGACGCTGGGCTCTAGCTCACTGCCAAGTACGCGCAGCTTCCATAAAACCACGTGTTCCGCGCTCCACGGTCTATGCAGAAGATCCAGAATCTTCTTAATGCCCCGCTGTAGCGCCCCAGATTCAAGGTGATCCGCCAGCCGAAGATCCGTCAATCTTATGGGCATCTCCTCCGGCGTCTGGACACCTTCCACTTCAGGTGGGAATCTAGGGGCCAAAAAGCCGACCAGTTCGTTATCCTCTTCTCTGACGAGGATCGCCAATAGCACGCCTTGCAGGTCGTCCAACCCAGGTCCGTCGATAAGGCGGTTCGCTTCATGCAGGCGCCAATCTTTCTGCCACCAACGGCTGACAGAAGTATGAGCGTCAGCGCCGCTACCCAAATACTGTCTCTCAACGTGTGGATGAACCCAATTGTTCAGTATGCGAATCCCGAACGAAGGCAGGTGCAATCCGACACGCTCTCGGCGGCGGGCATAGCGCGGAAACAGGATCTCGAAAGCGGCGGGGTAACGACTCTCGAATTCTTCCTGCGACCTTAGAAGCTCTTGCAACGCCCGAAACCTGCCAGCCACGTCAACTGGAACCTCTCGCACGAATGGTTTATCCACATCCGGATCTTCGCTCTCCCGAAGCGCTCTAAATTCTTCTACCGAAAGGTTCCACAACCACTCCTCGCGCCGTTCACTCTCTAGTGCTTCCTCCGGCATCACTTGCTTGTAAATTCGTGTGAAGCGATCATCGGAGGGCTGGCGATAGCGCCGAACTTCTGGAATGGTCATGTTGAACAGTGGAGCCAACTCTCGGTCTGAGAGATCTGCCAATCGTCGCGCCATACTAGATAGCGCCAATTCCGGACTTCAACGCCTCGATTCGCATCGTACTTCCTCCTGCATCCTTCCGTTAGTCTCCTCAATTCTATCCTGTCCTACTGTGACATTGATCCGCTCGTGCGTACTGCAACCGGGCCAGAATGGAGCCGAACTGAGCAGGATCGACACGGCGCGCAAAGCGCCAAAACCCCATATATAAGGGCGATTTCCAAACGGATCAGGACGCAGTAGGAAGCACGGGGCGCATTCCTAAACCGCTTGAGGCACCTACCGTCTTATACCGCTGAGTACCGGAATAGGCATGAACACGCCGAATTCCCTACTCTTGCACACCAAACGATTACCGCCTAATGCCACTACGTGCCGCCTCCATTGCTGACACAATTTTTCGCACGTGCTCGATAACGTGCGCTCTAACAGCTGCTCTACTATTTGCTATTAGAGGTCCGACAAAACCGAGTATGCTTGTGCGATGCGCGCAAGCCCTACCCTCTGGGGGTCAGGTAGCACCTGAACCAGGCGGCGGCGAGACGCGACACCTCCTCGAGCGTCCCGACCTCCTCGAAGAGGTGAGTCGCTCCGGGTACGATCTCGAGCCGCTTCTCGACGTGCATACGCCCCAGTGCCTCTTCGTTCATCCCTATCACGGGCACGTCGTTTCCCCCGACGATCAGGAGCGTCGGCGCCTCGACGCGCGCGAGAGCCTCCCCCGCGAGATCAGGACGTCCGCCGCGTGAGACTACCGCGCCCACCTCATCGGGGCGCTCGGCTGCGGCGACGAGGGCGGCGCCAGCACCGGTGCTAGCCCCGAAATAGCCAATCCTCATGTTCTGAGTGCCGGGATAATCCCTCAGCCAGTTGGTGGCTCCGACCAACCTCTCGGCTAGCAGGTCGATGTCGAAGCGCAGTTGGCGAGTGCGGAGATCCACCGCTTCCTCCTCCGCAGTTAGGAGGTCGATAAGGAGCGTAGAGAGGCCAGCTTGACGTAGTACCCTTGCGACGTAGAGGTTTCTGGGGCTGCTTCGGCCTGAGCCGGAGCCGTGGGCGAAGAGCACCACGCCTTCTGCGCGCTCGACTACGTTCAGGTTCCCTTCGAGCTCGATGGCGCACCAGCCGAGATCCTCACTGCCCGCTCCAGGCTCCGGTGTTCCGTTTCTCTTTCCATGAACTCGCCTCTGTTGCCGCGCTAGGTGTCAGTGTCGTTGATCTCTCCCACCTTAGCACCACGAGAGCGCTCGATCAGCTCAGTGACCTCCTCGTCAGAAACCTGCTCAAAGTTACGCACCAGTAGCCGATGGCCAAGAGCTCGAGGGGTGTCTTGCTGCCTTTTCCGGAGGGCGTGTGCTCGGTTAGGCTGAGCCACGTAATTCGCCAAGCACGCCGACCGCGGCCAGGACCACGACCGCGGCGGCCAGAGCCCAGGCTAAACCGGCGGCCAGGACATCGGGCAGGATGCCCTCCATCCAGCCCTGCACCACCAGCCGGTAGATCACGACCGTGAGCACGGCTGAGAACGCCACGTAGAGCAACGAGGCCAGCCCGTAGAGAAGCTCGAAGCGGTGACCTTCGAGCCTGCTAGGGGTACGCAGGGCAGGGATAAGGTTCCGCCCCAGCCAGGCCAGGGCCTGCGGACGCAGGTTGGGCCTTTCCAGAATGTCGCTCAAGACGTAGTAGCCGTCGAACTCCATCAGGGGATTGAAGTTGAGCACCACCGCGATGTAGGACAGGAGCGCGAACTCCCAGAGCGCCGCCGAGAGCACAGAGCTTGGGACGAACCAGGCCACCAGCGCCGCGACGCCGCCGAGCACGAGGTTGGCGTAGGGGCCGGCAATGCTCACGGCTATTCGGGGCCAGCGACCCTCCAGCCACATGTCGGAGGTGTCCACGTAGGCCACGGGGCCGAACCAATACCACCCGATCCCCACACGCGGTACCTCCCGACCGTAGTGTTT
>Ga0196962_10000421_pt1 | contig 17856 bp, 22 predicted proteins | sample S3v_20metaG_FD_183186 | JGI IMG/M metagenome (GOLD analysis project Ga0196962, IMG submission 183186) | Soil microbial communities from Anza Borrego desert, Southern California, United States - S3+v_20 | ecosystem: Environmental > Terrestrial > Soil > Desert | place: USA: California | collected... | reverse complement strand
CCGATCGAGAAAACCGCGAACGGCATCGCGGCCAGGACCATGAAGTCGCCGGTCAGCGAGGCGAGGTCGGCTCCCACCAGGCGCTGCACGTGGCGATCGCGCAGCACCCCGGCGTCGTCGCAGACGCTGCCGATGCCCGACCTCACACGGGCAAGCATTGATCGCTGACCGCCTTGTCCCCCCGGAGCCCGCCTTTGTTCTGCCGCACTCGCGTCGCGATTACCGCGATCAACTCCGTGCGCGACTGGACCCCCAACTTCACGTAGACGCGGGTCAGGTGGGTCTTCACGGTTCCGAGCTTGATCTTCAGCGCATCGGCGATCTCGGCGTTGTTCAGCCCGTTGGCGGTCAGTCGCGCCACTTCACGCTCGCGTGCCGTGAGCCCGAGGGCGGCGGCGGTGCCGACTCCACACCGTGGCGTCGTAGCCTTGAAGGCGGCCTCCAGAAACGGCCGAGCCTGCGCGAGGAACGCGGTCTCCTCGGCATCGAAGCCAGGAAGATTGCTCCCGCGCAGGAGCGTGACCGTGGCGACGGGTCGATCGCCGTCACCCAGGTAGGCGACAGCCTGATGGCAAAGCCCATTGGGTCGCAGGAAACGGTCGAGGTAGCCAGGCAGCGTCGGCGCCTGGGACTCTGGGAGATCCTGCGTGCTGAGGATGCCGGCCCTCACACTCGCCGAGTGGGCTGGAGCAAACGGATTGAAGGCGCCGCCGCCGGCGATCTGGGCAGCGGCCTGCGCACTGAGCGCGCATTCGCTCCTCTCGATGACGACGAGCTCGCCAGGGGTGAGGCTCGGCGTGAGCTTCGCGAAGATCGCCGCCGAGGTGGGAACGATCGGGTTGAGCGTCGCCAGGACCCGCCCCATAAGGCTCACACTCGGATCGCAATGGCGAAGGGCGATCGCATACGAGACGATGCGCGCCGTCGCGGGCGCCCCGGCCGGCGGGGGGGCGGTGGGGGCCGCCTCGGCGGCCCCCACCGCTGAGCTGCCTTCAGCGCAGGGCCTCAACCCTCACCACCCGATCGGGTCGATGGACAGGATGCGCGACCCTCCCACGGCGAGCTGGATCGACGATCGCACGATCGCGACCCGAGCCGCCGTCGATCAGATCCCCGCGGGCGATCGCGGGCCCCGATCCGGTCCGCGCCGGCACCGGCGCGGACGCGGTCGCGCCCTCGTCCTGCGGCGAGACCGTCGGCCCCGCCTCCGCCCGCGAGAAGATCGCGACCTCTCAGGCCGAGCAGGAAGTCTCCGCCGGCCTGCCCAGAGAGACGGTCGGCGCCGTTCGCGCCGTCGATCACGTCACGGCCGCCGCCGCCCTTGATGGTGTCTTTGCCACCAAGGCCACAGATCACGTCGTTGCCCGCAGTGCCGACCACATGGTCTGCCTTGGGCGTGCCGATGATCGTGCAGCGCGAGAGCGACACAAGCGAGCCGCCGGGGCCGTGCCCCGCGCCTGCGTTCAGCCGCAGGCGGTTCATGATGGCGGCGATCCCGGCGGCCGAGAGAGGGCCGCGCACCACTCTCACGCCGGTCGATACAGATGGCTCGCCGCTCGGATTCGAACCCTCGGGCCCGGGACCGCCGGGTCGGCCCGATCCGCCCCCACCGGTTCCGCCCGGATTCGACCCAGTGGGCCCGGGGCCGCTCGGTTGGCCTGAGCCACCGCCATCCGGTCCACCGCCACTCGCATCCTGCGTCGTCACGGCGAGTCCGACGTTGTCGTAAAGAGTGCTCGACTGCCCGAGCACGCCGAGTTCGGCCGCGTTCGTGGTCGCGGTGGCAAGCCGCAGTCGATAAGAGTGGCCGGCGACGACAACGCCGGCGGGAACGTCCACGCTTTCGGTCCCATAGGCCGAATCGGCACCGGTGAGCGTTTCGTCGAGCAGCTCCGTCGTGGCGCCGGCCGTCTCGTCTACGAGCGTGGCGCGCACCCTGCTCGACGGCACGAGGCTGATGAGGCCGCCGGCGTCGAAGGCACGGTCGAGATGGAGCGTGGCCCCGGTGACCTGGTTCCCCGACGGGATCGTGAAGGAAGGGGAGGTCCAAAGTGCCGATCCCTGAAAGACGCCCAGAAGGTTGAGCGTCACATCGACCTCGGCAGCTATCGCACCGCCGGGGTTGCCGTTCGCGGGCTCGAAAGCCGTGTCGCTGCTACAGAGGACGTTGATGCCGCTCAGCAGCGAGCAGCTCGCGTCGGATCCGGTCCACCCCTGCGCATCGCCGTCGAAGGTGCTCCCGCCGGCCGGGTAGGTCGTCACTGCCCCTCGGGCGAGGCCGGTCAGGGCGAGCGTGGCGACGATCAACGCCACCAGTCCCGCCCCGACTGCCTTGGGGGAAATTCGAATGCTGCTTTCCACGTCAGATACCTCCGTGATCGGCGGCTCGAGAGCGCCGCGATGAGTGCCTTGTGGAAAGCCATGTCGATCAATCTGTATCGAGTAATTAGGATTACCCGGGTCATAACCCTCGGAGGTCGTACCCCCTTAGCCCGCCTCGACGTCCCCCCCTGAGCTGTCCTCAAGCGGGACGGGGCTGGCGCTGAGAAGCGCGGCGAGCTGAGCGCGGGAATCCAGGCCGAGCTTGGTGTAGATGCGCGACAGGTGCTTCTTCACGGTCTCGGGACTGAGGTGCAGGGCGCTCGCGATCTCGGCGTTGGTGCTGCCGCCGGCGATCAGCTGAGCGATCTCGTACTCGCGCTCGGTGAGTGCCATCCCTCCCCCGGACTGCGTCACCGCCTCAACCCCGCACGCTGCGAAGGCTGCCTCGAGCAGGGGTTGCACCCTGCGCATGAAGTTGAGCTCGCGGTCGAGGAACGCCCCGTCCTCGGCGCGGCGAAAGAGGGTCGCCGTGGCGATCGGCACACCGCGATGGCGGATGTAGACGTTGGCCTGTTGGCGCAGGCCCTGGACGCCCAGGTAACCGACCGCATATTCGGATCGCTCGAAGTCCGATCCCACGTCGCGGTCGCAGAGCACCGGAACATCGAGGTCGAGATTGTGGGGAGCAAATGGGTCGAGGGCGTGAAAGCGCAGTACGTAGGCGGCGTGCAGCGACCAGACCCTGCCCGGGTCGAGGTCTCGCTCGAGCGCCACGCAGCTCACAACCGCGCAGCGCCGCCCGAGGGTGCTGAGTTTGGCGCTGGCGGCGGGCACATACGCCGTCAGCAGGGAAAGGGATTGCGCCATCAGTCGGATCCGGGGCTGCTCATGACGTACCGCTGCCTGATGGAGGATCAGCTTGCCCAGCGGCAGGCCCTCGGTCATCTCTTCTCCCCTTCCCGTTGATTTATTCCGACGGAACTCAAATCTATGTTACTTCATTTGACGGAACATAGATCAAGGGACTACTACATGAGGTATCCTCTTTTCCATGATGACTGAACAGACAGGGGTGTCGAACGGCAGCGGAAGCGGGGAGTTGACGATCGAGCAACTGGCGCAGGCGAGCGGCCTGTCGGTCCGCAACATCCGCAACCACCAGTCGCGCGGGCTGCTTCCTTCGCCCGAGGTGAAAGCACGGGTCGGCTACTACGGCGAGCGACACGTCGAGCGGCTGCGGCTGATCAAGCGGATGCAGAGCGAAGGGTTCAACCTCAGCGCAATCGAGAAGCTGCTGAACAACGCCGAGGGGGTCGCCGAGCGACTGCCGGGCATCCTGGAGGCAGCGAAGGAGACGTTTGCCACCGAGGCGCCCGAAACCGTCAGCCTCAAGGACCTGAAACGGCGCTACGGACCGATCGATCAGGCCGAAGTGCAGAGGGCCGTAGCGCTGGACCTGCTGCGCCCGCTCGGCGAGGATCGCTTCGAGGCCCCCAGCCCCCCGCTTCTCGACGCGGCCGAGGAATTGATCCGCATGGGCATACCGCTCGCCGCCGCCCTCTCGGTGATGGAGCGCATGAAGAACGACTGCGAGTCGGTCTCCGACTCGTTCACGAACCTCTTCCTCGATGAGCTCTGGCAGCCCTTCGAAGAGCAGGACCAGCCGACCGAGCGCCTGGACGAGATGCAGGCGATCATCGAGCGCCTCCGACCCCTTGCCTCGCGGGCGCTGCTCGCCACCTTCGATCAGGTCATGACGGTCAAAGTCCAGGAGACGATGGGTGTGATCCTCAAGCGCCAGGTCGACCGAGCCCAGCCCGATCCTTAAGCCGCCGGGACGAGGTCCCTACCGTGTCGGCGAAGTTGCGAAAGCGAGATCGGGCGGATCTCGGACGGTAGAGTCTCATATGAAGCCGGTGTTGTCATCATCTGGGAATGAACGGTGCCCGGAATGATCGGGGGCAGTGGGAAGGTCGGGGTCTTTTCCCGGAACCGGACCGACCGCCGTTGACCAGGCGGGAGCTCAGGGACGAGCTGGAATCACGTTTTCGGCCACTGCGCCCGGCCAATGCGCCCCGCTTGATCCTCGCCGGTGTCTTTGGCCCCCTGGTCTGGATCCTATGCATTCTCTTTGCCGCCCTGGTCGTGCAGCCGAGTGACGAGATCCTGCTCGGGACGCTGGTCGCGGTCGTTTCGCTCGCGATCGCGGCGAGCGTGCTGTTGCTCCTGCGGCGTGGGCGCGTGCGAGAGGAGCACCGCTTTGTGGACTCCGCTTGAGGCGCTGCTCATCTTCGTGGCCATGTACCCGGTGGCAACGGCGGCGCTCTGGGTGGCGGGCGGCCTCGTCTTCCGTTGGCGCGATGAGCGAAGGCCCACGGAGAAGCTCGATAACGCCTCGTGTCCGGGCGTCACGGTGCTGATCCCGGCATTCAACGAGGAGGCGACGATCGCGACCAGCGTCGTCGCGGCCTTGGCGTCTGACTATCCGGCGATCGAGGTGATCGTCCTCGACGACGGCTCGACCGACGCCACTGAGACCGCGGCCCTCCAGGCCGCGGCGGAAGATCCCCGCTTCCGGGTCCTGCGCCACCCCGTGAACCGAGGAAAGGCCGAGCAACTGAACGTCGGCTTTCGGGTCGCCCGGCATGACCTCGTGGTCGTGACCGACGCGGACGCCCACCTACACCCGCAGGCGATCCGACGCCTGGTCGGACGAATCCAGACCTCCCCGATGCTGGTGGCCGTAGCCGGCGCCCCCCACGTCACCAATCGCAACCGGCTGATCTGCGCGCTTCAGGTGCTGGAGGCCGCCTCGATCATCGGGCTCATCCGCCGCACGCAATCGGTTACCGGTCGCGTGGGAACCGTCGCCGGGATTTTCGGCGTCTTCCGCCGCGACGCGGTGGTCGCGGTCGGCGGCTTTGACGGCAGGATGGCGACCGAGGACATCGATCTCACCTGGCGGCTGCTGATGGCCGGCTCCCACACCGCGTATGAACCGTACGCGCTCGTCGGCATGGAGGTGCCTCCGACCCTCAAGGCACTGTGGGCGCAGCGCAAACGGTGGGCCAAGGGTCAGGGCGAGGTGCTGCACCAGCATCTGCGCACCGTCCTCCGCTGGCGCCACCATAAGATGTGGCTGCTCGGCTTCGAGTCGGTGGCCTCCCTCCTCTGGGTGATTGCGCTCCTCGCCTCTCTGATCCTGGCCACGCTGAACGTGATCTTCGGCCACTCGCTTGGGCTGTTCGGCTTCGGGCTCGCGTGGGGCGTAGCGATCTCGATCATCGCGACCGTGCAGCTTCTCGTTGCAGTGCTCCTCAACTACCACTACGACCGCTGGGACGTGCGCTCGCTGCTGGTGGGTGCGATCTACCCCTTGGCGTACTGGATGATCTCCGCGGCGGCCGCCTTACGCTCGGAGGTCACCGCGGCACTGCGAGGTCCGCGCGAGCGCCGCGTCGTCTGGGACATCCAGCGCGAACTCGATCCCCCGAGCGGCTAGCCTAATCTGCTCCCTTCTTTACGCCTGTTTGGACATTGGACCGCCGGCTTAGCCGTATCGAGTCGTTCAACGCGCTCCTCGACGTAAGTCGGCAATCGAGCCCGGCAGGAGATCAGCTCAGCATCTTCCGCAGTGCGCGATCTCATTTCATCAGGAGGCCGAGTAGAAGTCACCGTCGCCCGCTCGAAGGATGCGGCGAATATCCCGCTCCTACTGGGTAGACTGCCGTTTGAAGCGAGCCTGGTCCTTTCGGTTCGCGATCTGGGTGAAACCGCTGGTTCGAAACCAGCCGTGCCCATGCCGAGAGGCCGTGTTCGGGGTCGGTGAACGCAACTATCGCCGGCCTGCGCGCTTTATTGAATGATGAAGGCGATCGCTGCAGGGGAGGGAGCGAAGGTGCGGGCGGCGGCGGCTCTCCTGGCCCTGGCGATAGGGGCCTTGGCGTTCTGCTGCTCGCCCCACGCGGCGGCGGCCGGCCCGGTCTTCTACGAGCTTCCCCCCGCCACCCACGCCCGTTCGATGACTGCCGGGCCGGAAGGGGCAATCTGGTTCAGCGGCGAACGGGCCTCCACGGCGAGCACGACGGGCGCCGCGGTCGTCGGGCGAATCGATCAGAGCGGCGCATCGGCGATCTTCGACCTGCCGCCCGGGCGCAGCGCGGGGAAGATCGCCGCCGGGCCCGACGGAAACCTCTGGTTCGCCGAGACCTTCGCGAACAAGCGGGGGAATCTGGTCGCGCGAATCGGGCGGATGACGCCGACCGGCGAGTTCACCGAGTGGCGGCTCGGCAATCACGTGGGCGGTGTGGAAGGGGTCGCCGCGGGCCCGGGCGACGCGATCTGGTTCACCGCCGTCTACTGGGTCTCCGGCCGCAAGCGGGCGACCGTCGGCCGAATCGACGGCGACGGCCGGGTGCGCCGCTTCCCGCTGCCTTCGAACGCCAGCCCCGGAAACATCACGGCGGGGCCTGACGGCAACCTCTGGTTCGTCGAGGACGGCGGCGGCAAGGGGACGATCGCCCGGCTCACCCCCGCCGGCCGGATCACGGAGTTCCCCCTCCCGGGCCGGGGCAGGGTGCCGAACAGGATCGTCGTGGGCGCGGAAGGGAAGCTCTGGTTCGGCGAGCAGACCGCGCGATATGCCAACAACTTCCGCCCCAGGCTGGGTCGGATCAGCACTTCGGGCCGAATCACGGAATTCCACGCGCCCGGAGCCGGTTACACCGCCGGCCTGGCCCCGAAGCCGGGCGGCGGAGTCTGGTACCTGGGCTTGCTCAAAGCGGGGCCCCTCGGAATCGGGTCGGCCGGGCCCGGCGGCGCCGCTGTCGCGCCGGTGTGCGTGAAAGTCGACCCCTGCGATACCGACGCGGATGCCCTCGCCGTCGGCCCCGACGGCAGCCTCTGGTTCTCCGCGAGCACGTACTACGCCCACAACGGCGGCGGGGGAAGCGGGCTGATGGAAGGGAACGAAGAGGCGGCGGAAGCTGGCCTGATTGGCCGTTTCGCGCCCGGCACGGCACCTTGAGGGACGCAGCTCCGTGCTGCCTTGGCGATCGCCCGGCGAGGCGTCGCCCGTCACTCGAAGTTGGGCAGCTGCGGCACCATCCGGGCGTCGAAGCCCGGGCCTGCGAGGGGGACGCGGCCGAGGCCCAGGAGGGGTGCGGTGAGGGAGCCGGCCCAGCGGTCAGGGGCGTCGGGCCGGCGCAGGCAACGGGCCGAGCCGGCGAACGGGGCTGGCGGGTCGACGACTGCGGTGCCGCGGCGGTTGTCGAAGCGGAAGCCACTGAACGAGAGGCGGCCGAAGTAAAGCGGGAAGATGCCGAACCCTTCCCGGCGCGCGTCCCGTTGCGCTTCGAGAGTACCCGGCCGGCGCGCCTGCGCGAGGGAATCCGTCTCCGGCCGATGAGATGATCGCTCGCCTCCATGGTCCCCGACTCGAAGATCCTTGAGTTCCCCCGCGCGAAAGCCGAGGGACGGTCCTACTCGGTCGCCTCCCTCTTCTCGGGGATCGGCGGCATCGACCTCGGATTCGAACGGGCGGGCTTCGAGATCGCCTACCAGTGCGAGATTCAATCTTTTTGCCAGGCCGTCCTCGAAAGGCACTGGCCTTCGGTTCCAAAGGACAACGACATCAAGGAGGTGAAGGGTGGAGAAATCCCGCCAGCAGATATTTGGGTCGCCGGCTTCCCATGCCAAGACGTCTCTCTTGCTCGAATGGGAAAACGCGACGGACTCAGAGGACGGCAGTCTGGACTCTTTTTCGAGTTTGCTCGACTCGTTGGAGAAGCACGCCCCCGGGTTCTTATGCTCGAGAACGTGTCAGGTCTACTCAGCTCGCACCAAGGACGAGATTTCGGAGTTGTACTCGGGACGCTGGCCGAACTCGGGTATAGCGTCGGATGGCGCGTGCTTAATAGCAAAAACTTCGGAGTCCCCCAATCGCGCAGTCGAGTCTACGTTGTTGGGTGTCATCGAGACCGGGAAGGTCCACCGGCGATACTTTTTGAGCCCGAATGCGGCGAAGGGGTGCCTGAGGCGCGCCGAGCGGATGGGCCGAAACCTCTTTCCCCCTTTAAAAGAGTCCTTGAGCATGCTGGCCCAAAAGGACCGATAACCAAGGCGATCGCGTACTGCCTCTACGCCGAGTCGGCGCGTCACACGGGGACCGACTGGAGTCGGAACTACGTCTCCTACCCAAAGCGCGGCGAGGTGCGCCGGCTTACTCCGGCGGAGTGCGAGGGGGTCATGAGCTTCCCGCCGGGCTGGACCGCCCTGCGCGGGATGAAGGACTCCGACGAGGCGGACACGGCGCGCTACCACGCGCTCGGCAACGCCGTCACCCCGCCCGTCGCCGAGTGGCTCGCGACGCGGGTCCACGCCTACCTGACGAGCGCCGACGAAGCTGAGCTGGACTCCGACGAGGTCGCTGCGGCAACGGCCTAGGGCGACCCCGTGAGAATCGCGCTCCGCAAAAGCGGCGGTCGAGGCGAGTACGAGCTCGCCGGACGGCAGGGCGAGGTGGGGACGGACGCGCTCCTCGACCGGGGCCTGCGCTTCGAGCTGACGCCCGAAATCACGATCGACGGCCACAGCTCCGTCCAGCGCAAACACGGCAAGACCCGCATTCGGCTCGACTCCCAGAAATACAGCCACGCCTACATTCCCCTCGCGGGAGCGCTGCTGCTGCCGAAGCCGCGGCGGGAGCTGCGCGAGACCGGCACCGATCCCGACTTCCTGCACGACGGCAAGTACTCGGTCACCGACATCGACGTCGACGTCGTCAAAGTGACGGACACGGAGGCCACGCTGCGACCGACCGTCCTCTGGCTGGGCAACGCCGCGGGACTCTCACGACCCGAGAACGTGGCGCACCGCATGGCTCGGGTGCAGGCGGCCTGGGCCGCGGCGAAAAGCCAGGAGTCTCCCCTCGCCGAGCTTCTCCGTGCCCACGAGGAGGCGACCCTCGAGGGCGATCACAAAGAGATCAGGAAAGCGGCGGCGGCGCTGCAAGAAAGACTCGGCGCCAGCGGCGACCCGCTCCCGCAGCTGACGGTGGAGATGGGCCTGGAGGCGGATGAGGAGGACGTCGTGAGCGGCTCCGTCGCCGTGGCCACCCCGCTCGCTGCCGACGAGGAGGAGATCGACCCCGCCGACGCGGCGCGGCGTGCGGTCTCACGCTGGCGCAAGAGCGTCGTGCGCACTGCCGCGGGCAGGGCCTTTTCCCAGAAGGTCCGGGTGGCGTACGAATTTCGCTGCGCGCTCTCCGGCGAAGTCCTGCCGAAACTTCCGAACACCACCTCGCCGGGCGTCGACGGCGCTCACATCCTGCCCTGGGCCCGCTACGAACTGAACACGGTCAGCAACGGGATCTGCCTCAACAAGCTCTGCCACTGGGCCTTCGACGCGGGGGTGCTGAGAATCGACCACGACGCCTCCAGCGACCGGTACGTGGTCTCGATTCCCGACGCGGTCAGACACGAGGGGTCGGCGGCCGAGCTGTCGCTCGACTACTTCGACGCGCTGCAGGGGCCGATTCCGGTCGAGCGCCTTCCCTCCGACCGCAGGCTGTGGCCCTCCCCGACCTACCTCGAGCGCCTCAACTCCGAGCTTTTCGGCTGACCGCGCCGGCACCCTTGCGGGGCCGGCGAGCCCGCACCCGCTTCGCCACCAGGGTCGCGACCGCCGCCGGGTCATCGTGCTCCCAGAACCGCAGCACCTCCCAGCCGGCGCCGCGCAGCGCCTCGTCGTTGGCCCGGTCCCTTTCCACGTTGCGCTTGAGCTTCGTGGCCCAGTACCCGGTCGGATCCTTCGGCGCGCTGCCGTGCTCGGGGCAGCAGTGCCAGAAGCACCCGTCGAGGAAGAGCGCGACGCGAGCCGGACGGAAGACGAAATCGGCCTTGCACCGGAGCGACGGCTCGGGCTTGACGTGTTTGCGGTAGCGCAGCCCCAGCCTGTGCAGCGCCGACCCCAGGGCGAGCTCGGGCGCCGTGCCCTCAGACCGGTTCCCCTGCATCGACTTGCGCACCGCTGGCGAACTGGCCGGCGGGGACTCCGGGACTAGACGTGCCACCGGGTGGAATCTAACGCGCGTCCGCGACCGGATCGAGGACCAGGTGCGAGCGAGCCCGCTCGACGAAGTCCTCGAGCCCGAAGCGTTCGACCGTGCAGATCGCCCGGGTCCAGGCCGCCCCGGCCTCGACCAAGTCGAGCCCGTGCCCGTGGGCGGTCATCGCGATCGCGACCAGAGCCTCGTCGAGGACCTCGTCGAAGTACCGCGAGCCGGCCAGCCACTCGAAGTGGGAGATCAAGTCGCGCCGATAGATCATGCGCGGCCAACGCTACGACGGGCCGCTTCACGTGTGGTGCGCGGTGTCTGCCAGGTTTGTGAATTCTCAGTGCCGAGAGGGAAGCGCCTACCGTTCCTCCAACACCGACAGCGTGTTGCCGGCCGGATCCTTGAACCAGGCGATCAGCGGGCCGCCTTCGCGCATCACTCCCTTCTCGTCCTGGGGCAGGTCGGGATTGCCGTACTGCTCACAGGTGACTCCGCGGGCGGCGAGGTCCTCGACGGCCTGGTCGATGTCGTCGACCGGGAAGTTGAGGGTCGTGTAGCTGGGCGGAGTCATCTCGGGACTGAGATAAGCGAGAACGTCGAGGCCACCGCCCAGGTGGAGGGTCAACAGTCCGTGCTCCTCGTCGACCACCTCGACGTTCACTCCGAGGGTCTCGCCGTAGAACTGCTTTGCCCTCTCGAGGTCGTCGACCGCGAAGCCGCTGAATGCTTTGGAGTCCGCGAGCATGTCCTGTCCTTTCGTCGAAGGTTTGGGGGGCGCCCCAGGGCGACGCTACTCCCCTTCTCCACTCGGCCTTCTCCTACCCCGCTTGCGTTCGCCGATGCGTCGCTTCTGTTCGAGCCGGCGCGTGCGCGAGCCCTTGGTCGGTCGGGTCGGGCGGCGCCGGCGCGGCACCGCAAGGCCGGCGGCCACTTTTTCCGCGAGCCGCTGCAGGGCGAGCTCGCGGTTTCGCGACTGGCTGCGGGCGTCCTGGGCGACGGCGGTGATCCTCGGCCCCGCACGGCTGAGCAAGCGGTCCCGCGTCTGCTCGTCCAAGGTCGCCGAAGCCTCGACGTCGAACACGGCTTCGACCCGCGAGGCGGTGACGTTGGCGTGCTGCCCTCCCGGCCCCGAGGAGCGGCTGGTGCGCAGCGCGATCTCCGCCAGCGGGATCGTCAGGCGCCCGTCGATCCTCAGCCCGTCCGCCACGCCCTACCCCGCCAGGTCGGGGATGTACTGCTCGAGGTGGTGGGCGATCGTCTGTCGCACCCAGCGCTGGGTCTCGGGATCGGCCATCCGGTAGCGGCCGAGCAGCATCTTCTGGTCGTCCAGTGGCAGGCCGGCGATCTCCCAGCGCACGACGAGGCGCTCGAAAAGCGCCTCGGAGCGCCGGCGCCAGGCGTCCTCGGCCGTCGCCGCCTCCCCCGCCGGCAGCTCGCCGAGCTTGACGATCGTGCCGGCGCTGAGCGACTGCCGCAGCGTCAGCACGTTGCCCTCGGCGTCGGTGTAGTCCGCGGTCCGCGCCTTCTCCCGCGGCCGACGCTGCTTCCTCCGCTTCGCCATACGGCGAGTTTGCCAGCCCGAGGCCGGGTAGCAACTTCGTGGTGGAGCCGCTCGCCTACATCGGCGTTCCGATCGACTCGGTCAACCGCAACGGCGGCTGCGAGCGCTCCCCCGCGACGCTGCGCGAGCTCGGCCTCCCGGCCGCGCTCGGCGGCGAGGACGGCGGCGATCTCGAAGTGGGGATCCGCGGCGAGGAGCGCGACCCCGAGACCGGCATCCTCGCCGGCTTCGACGTCCTCGAGACGACCGTGACGATCCGCGGCGCGGTCGCCGAGCTGCTCCGCGAAGGGATCCGGCCCTTTCTCGCAGGCGGCTGCTGCGCGGCGCTGCCGGGCGCCCTGGCGGGGGCTCGCGACGCCCTCGGCACGATCGCCCTCGTCAACTTCGACGGCCACGCCGACCTCTACGACGGCGAGACCTCAGCGAGCGGAGAGGCCGCCGACATGCCGGTCTCGGTCGTGCTCGGCCTCGGCCCCGCCGCCTGGGTCGAGGCCGCGGGCGGGGCCTCGGTCGCGCCGGAGCGCGCCGCCCTGGTCGGCTTTCGCGACAAGGAGGAGTCGCTCGACCACGGGATGCGCCAGCCGGAGACGCTCGACCCAGCGCCGATCCTCCGCCCGGTCGAGGATCTACGGGCACAGAGCCCGGCCAGCGTGGCCAGCGAGCTGCCCGAGCTCATCGGCGCGCCCTTCTGGCTCCACTTCGACGTCGACGTCCTCGACGAGAGGGTCTTCCCGGCCACCGACTACCTGATGCCAAACGGCCTCGACTGGCAGGACACGGCCGAGATCCTCACGCCCCTCCTCACCTCACCCAGCCTGATCGGAGCCTCCCTCGCTTGCTACAACCCCGAGAAGGACCCCGCTCTTGCCTGCGGCCGGGCCCTTGTCAGCAATCTCAGCAGCGCTGGGCTGAGCGAATCCCGGTAGGGGGTGCAGCGTCCCTACTTAAGCGGAACCCCTACCGGGATTCGCTCAACGCGTCGATCCGCGCGGCGAGCTCGAAGTCGTTCTCGGTCAGCCCGCCCTCGGAGTGGGTCGAGAGCGAGACCCTCACAGTCGACCAGGAGATCTCCAGGTCGGGATGGTGGTTCATCTCCTCGGCCGGCTCGACCAGGCTGCCGACGAACTCGACCGAGCCGACGAAGTCGCCGCGCTCGAACTCCTTAGCGATCGCGTCGCCCCGCCGTTCCCAGCCAGGAAGCTCGGCGAGCCGCCCCTCGACTTCGGCATCGCTCAGCAGCGCCATCGCCCCCTATGCTGCCAGGCGCACCAAGGGCGCGCAATGGCACCAACCGAACCGACTCTCTGGCAGCTCCCGGTCTCGCACTACAGCGAGAAGGCTCGCTGGGCCCTCGCCCACAAGGGCATCGCGCACCGGCGGCGCTCGCCCCTGCCCGGCTCCCACATGGCGGTCGCCCTGACGCTCACCCGGGGCAAGGAAAACACCTTCCCGATCCTGCAGCTGGACGGCCGCACGATCGGCGACTCGACCGCGATCGTCGCCGCGCTCGAGCAGCGCTTCCCCGACCCGCCGCTCTACCCGTCCGATCCGGAGCAGCGCCGGCGCGCGCTCGAGCTGGAGGAGTTCTTCGACGAGGAGCTGGGGCCGTACGCGCGCCTCCTCCCCTTCCACGAGCTGGTCAACGAGCCGGAGATCTTCGCCGAGGTCGCCGCCGACGCGGTGCCGGGCCCGCTCGGCAAAGTGAAGCCCGTGGTCGGGCTCTACGCGCGCACCTACACCAGCCTGCGGTTCGGGGTCAAGGACGCGGGCGCTGCCCAGACCGCGCGCGAGAAGATCGTCGCCGCGATCGACCGGCTCGACGCCGAACTGGCCGCGAACGGGAGCGGCTATCTGGTCGGCGAGAGCTTCAGCGTCGCCGACCTCACCGCCGCCTCGCTTTTCTATCCGTTGGTGATGCCGCCGGAGGGGCCGCTGTCGCAGGGACTGCCGGTGCCGCCGGCCTTCGAGAGCTTCCGCGACGGCATCCGCGACCGGGCCGGCTTCAAGTGGGTCGAGGAGATGTTCCGCCGCCACCGACGTCCGGCGCGAGCCGCCGCCGCGAGCGCGGCCACCCAGTAGTCGGGGTCCCGCCCGCTCAGCCGCCGATCGGCGCCCGCGGGTTGGCGCCCCAGAACACCACGGTGCCGAGCATGCCGATGATGTGGACCAAAATGATGTTGACCACCATCGACTGCGCGGTCGCGGTGCCGACGCCGACCGGCCCTCCCGAGGCGGTGTAGCCGTAGTAGCAGCCGACCAGCACGATCACGGTCGACATCACCATGCCCTTGGTGAGGCTGAATAAGAGGTCCAAGGGGTTCTGGTACATCCAGAAGATCAGCAGGTAGCCGCCCGAAGAGACGTCGCCGACCTGCTCGATCACGGCGAAGTAGCTGGCGAAGTAGGCGACGCCGATCGCGACCAAGTAGAGGAAGGGGATCGCAATCCAGGCCCCCAGCAGCCGGGTCGCGGCGAGGAAGGTGACGGGCTGGATCCCCATCACCTCGAGCGCGTCGATCTCGTCGGAGATCCGCATCGCCCCGAGCTCGGCGACGATCCCGGTCCCGACCTTGGCGGCGAGGATGTAGCCGAAGGCGTAGGGCACGCCCTCGCGCAGGTCGCAGTAGGCCGAGAAGAGCCCGGCCAGCGACGGGGCGCCGATCGAGCGGTTGAAGTAGGCGCCCTGGATTCCGCACTGCAGGCCGAGGATGAAGACGAAGGCCCAGATGATCACGGCGGAGCCGAAGATCAGGATCCCCGCCTGGCGCAGTCCCTCGCCGAAGAAGCGGAAGGCGCGACCGGTCAGGACCAGGCCCGCGACCCGGGTGCCGAAGCGGGCGATCTCCCCGAACGAGTCGAGCCAGTTGCGCGGGACATCGAGCCAACCGATCATCGGATCTGCTGCAGCTCGGGGTTGGTCGCGAAGATGATCGAGGTGACGACCAGCTGGAAGAAGAAGACCGCGGTCATCGCGATCACGACGGCCTGGTTGACGGCACGGCCGACCCCCGCGGCGCCGCCCGAAGCAGACATTCCCTTGTAGGAACAGACGATCGCGATGATCGCGCCGAAGGCGGTGCACATCAGCGTCGATGCGAGGATGTCGAGCGTCGTCGCGTTCGTGAAGAGCGTCGCGAAGAAGCCGCCGAGCGACTGGTTGTAGAGCAGCTCGGCCGCGATCCCAGCGGAGAGCCCGAAGACGATCGCGAAGATGTCGAGCAGCCCGGTGACGAGGATCAGCGCCAGGAAGCGCGGCACGACCAGGTTCTTGACCGGGTCCACACCGAGCACCTGCAGGGCGTCGAGCTCCTCGCGGATCTTGCGCGCTCCAAGGTCGGCGGTGATCGCGGTGCCGGCGACGCCGGCGACGACTACCGCCGTGACCAACGGGCCGATCCAACGCACCGCGGTGACGATGAAGAACCCCCCGAGCCGGTCGAGCGCACCGAACAGCGAGAGGATGCCTGCCGCCTGCAGTCCCGGCGCGCCGAGATTGAGCGCGAAGGTGGAGACGCTCAGCGGAAACCAGGAGAGTTTCAGCACGAAGAGGAACTGCCAGACCAGCTCGTCGCCGTAGGGGTAAGGCGGCCGGACCGCGGAGGCGATCGTCCTCACGGTGAGGATCGTCATGTTCCCGACCTCGGTGAAGAGGTCGCCGACGGCGCCGAGTCTCTGGCTCATGCCCGCGCGTGCCACCAGCTCATCGCCCTGCCGAGCGGACCGTTGCCGCGGGCCCGCACCTCCTCCCGCACCCGCTCCTCCGCCGCCTTCTGCGCCTCCGAGAGCTGGGCGATCAGCGTGTCGCGCGTCCGCTCCAGCTCCTGTACCCCGGCGACGTGCGCGACGGCGCGGCGCGGCGCGGTCGGCAGCTGGGCCGTGAGGTGCCGCGTGTAGGTCGCCAGCTCCGCCTCCAGCCGGGCGATCTGGCGGCGCAGCTCCTGGCGCACCTCGATCGCCTCGCTGTCGGATTCCGGATCGGGGAGGCCCGGCGCCGGCGCCGCGGCCTCCCCCCCAACATCTCCGGGAATGCTGGCGCAGGCCATCGCCACGATCGCGAAGTCGCGGGGCCCGAGGCCCGCCTCGCTGGCGCGGCGCAGCGCGTCGGCGGCGATCTCCTCCAGCTCAGGGGCCGGCTCGACGCCCGCGGCGACGAACGTCCCCTGGCCTTGGTGGCTGATCACCAGCCCGTCCGCCTCGAGACCCTCGTAGACGGCCCGCACGGTATGGAGGTTGACTCCGGCCAACTCCGCGAGGCGACGGAAGCTGGGCAGGCGTTCGCCGCTCGCCAGCTGGCCGGTGGCGATCAACGCGCGCAGCCTCCATGTCAGCTGCAGCCCGACCGGCACCTCGTCGCTGGGATCAATCGCAAAGGGGTTGGGCTCGGCCCGCGCGGCGACGTCATGCTGTGCCATCACACAGCACAGTACCTTCGTCAACTGTTCTAGTCAACCAGTACAGCCGACCACACCACTTGACTTCGCTCGCCCCGCTGGGTTCGCCGCCGCAGCCCGGAGACGCCGCGGCGAGATCACCCCGCACAGGCTCCCGGTCCAACGCCCTCCTTCGCGGAAGAGGAAGAGCCCGAAGCGAGCCCCTGCGCGCTCCGGCAAGCCGCAGGCCGCGCTGCCGCGCGAGCCCAGAACTCTCAGCTCCGAGCCGCGCTCGATCGCCCTGGGCCCACGAAACACCTGCATGACCTCGTAGCGGTAAACAGCGCGTCCCGGCGCTTGCGGATCGACCCCAAGCAGGCGCCCGACGACCGCCGCATCGGAGCGAGCCAGGGATTCGGCCGGGGTCGACCTGACGCAGGAGCAGGCGAGCGCGCTGCCGGCGAAAGCCAAGCCGAGCAACACGACAGCGATCGCTGCGATCGAGAAGCGCCCCCTGCGCACGCGCCCACCTTACCCGGGCCGGGCCGCTCTCAAGGCGTGAGGACGATCTTCAGCGCTTCGCGGCGGTCGTAGATCTCGTAGGCCTCAGGGGCCTGATCGAGCGGCATGTGGTGGGTGACCAGCGGGGCGGGATCGAGCTTGCCGGCCTCGATCAAGGAGAGGACGCGGTCGACATGGGCGATCACGTTGGCGAGGCCGAGACGGAGGTCGAGCCCCTTGAGCCAGGCCAGGCCGAGCGGGACCTCCCCCTTGCCGGCATAAGCGCCGATCCCGGACACGGTGCCCGCGTCACGGGCGAGGCTGATCGCCAGCGCCAGCGGGCCGGGATCGCCGACCGCGTCGATGACGACGTCGGCGCCGAGGCCGCCCGTCGCCGCGCGCACAGCCTTCTTCGGCTCGGCCTCGGTCAGATGCAGCGGCGTCGTCCCGAAGGATCTCGCCATCTCGAGCCGGTCCGCGACCGTGTCGATCGCGAAGACCTCGGCCGCGCCGCCCGCCAGCGCGGCCTGCACGGCGCAGAGGCCGACCGGCCCCAAGCCGAGCACGGCGACCGTGTCGCCGGAGCGCATGCCGGCGTGGACGACGGCGTGGTACCCGGTGCCCATCACGTCGCCGGCGAAGAGGGCGACGTCGGCAGACATCCCCTCCGGCACCCGGCGCAGGGTCAGGTTGGCGCGCGGGACCAGCAGCTGCTCCGCCTGCGCCCCCTGCAGGTCGCCAAGGTGGGCGCCGTGACCGAAGGTCTGGCCCTTGCGGCAGCGGTGGTAGTCGCCGCGCAGGCAGGACGAGCAGGTCGCGCAGGCCGTGTGGAAGGTGCCGAGCACCCGGTCGCCGACGGCGACGCGCTCGACCGCGTCGCCTGCCGCCAGCACCGTGCCGACGAACTCGTGGCCGATCGTGAAGCCGGGCTCGACCGGGACGCGCCCGTGGTAGATGTGGAGGTCCGAGCCGCAGATGCCGCTCGCCTCGATCCGCACGACGGCGTCGTCGGCAGCGACGACCTCGGGATCGTCCTTCTCCTCGAT
>Ga0196962_10000419_pt1 | contig 17907 bp, 16 predicted proteins | sample S3v_20metaG_FD_183186 | JGI IMG/M metagenome (GOLD analysis project Ga0196962, IMG submission 183186) | Soil microbial communities from Anza Borrego desert, Southern California, United States - S3+v_20 | ecosystem: Environmental > Terrestrial > Soil > Desert | place: USA: California | collected... | reverse complement strand
TGCTGGAGTGTAGCGTGGTTGAAGATGGTAAGATTCTGGAATCCCGCTTTATACACATAGGCGACATGCCAGTAATGGTCAAGTCCAATACCTGCATTCTGCACAACTTGCCCGAGTCCAAGCTTATCGAATTTGGCGAAGATGCCCGCGATCCTGGCGGATACTTTATCATCAACGGCTCAGAGCGAGTCATAGTGGGACTTGAAGATCTTTCATATAACAAAATAATTGTTGATGCTGAAGAAACCACGGGTACTTTGCTGTATAAGGCCAAAGTCTATTCATCAATTGTGGGTTATAGAGCAAAACTAGAACTGATAATGCGCCCTGATGGTTCAATAGTGACCAAGATCCCCGGTTCGCCCGTAGACATTCCACTTATCACACTAATAAGGGCGCTTGGTCTTGAATCTGACAAGGATATCGCTGACTCAGTTTCTCTCAATGAAATCATACAAGATGAACTCGAGCCTTCATTTGAGAAAGCAGGTGATGTCAACAGAAGCAGGGATGCCATTGTATATATCAGTAAGAGAATTGCGCCAGGCATGCTTGAAGAATTCCAAATCAAGCGAGCCGAAACGTTGCTTGATTGGGGCCTTTTACCACACATAGGTAAAAATCCTGATAACAGGCATGAAAAAGCCCTATTCTTGGGGGAGGCCGCCTGCAAGCTTATTGAGCTCAAACTTGGCTGGATAGGTGCTGATGATAAAGACCATTATGGCAACAAGGTGATCAAGTTTGCAGGCCAGATGCTTGCAGACCTGTTCCGTACTGCCTTCCGCAATTTGATACGCGATATGAAATATCAGCTGGAGCGATCAGGCCAAAAGCGCGGTATCAATGCTGTGGCTGCAGCTGTCCGGCCTGGTATTGTGTCAGACAAGTTGAATAACGCCATTGCAACAGGTAATTGGGGCAGGGGCAGGGTAGGTGTCACGCAGCTGCTTGATAGAACAAACTATATGTCAACTATTTCCCATTTACGAAGAATTCAATCCCCTCTTAGTAGGAGTCAGCCTAATTTTGAGGCAAGGGACCTGCACGCAACGCACTTTGGCCGAATATGTCCTGCGGAGACTCCCGAGGGCTCCAATTGCGGGCTTGTGAAGAATCTTGCGCTGTCAGCTATAATTTCGGTCAACATTCAGAATGCCGAAATTACAGAAAAGTTGTATGAGCTGGGAATACAGAGCGTAGATGATGTCGACCAAGCTCTGAGAATGTCAGGCACAAGGGTGTTCGTTGATGGCAGGCTTATCGGCTATATTGAGAAGGGAGAAAACCTAGCCGATACGCTTAGGTCTATGAGAAGGTCTGGTAAGATCCATCCTCATGTCGGCATATACCTTTATAGTTTCCAAAACGCCAATGCTACTAAGCGCCTCTATATTAGCTGTAACGCTGGCAGGGTTCTGAGGCCGCTTGTAGTAATTAGAGACGGTAGGCCACTTGTAACGTACGAGGTAATTGAAAAGATATCAAAAAAATTCCTTTCTTGGAATGACCTTGTCTATATGGGTATGATTGAGCTGGTAGACGCAAACGAGGAGGAAAACTGCTACGTTGCGATTGATCCAAAGAAAATAGAGCCCCCGCATACTCATCTAGAGATATTTCCATCTGCCATCTTGGGCGTAGGAGCTTCTATCATTCCATATCCTGAGCATAACCAGTCTCCTAGGAACACTTACGAAAGCGCGATGGCAAAGCAGAGCCTCGGCTTTTCTACACCCTTGATGAATGCAAGCACTTATGTCCGACAGCACTTTATGCTCTATCCTCAAACACCGGTGGTGAGCACAAAGGCGATTAACCTACTTGGTCTTGAAGATCGCCCGACAGGACAGAATTGTGTTGTAGCTGTGCTTCCGTTTGAAGGCTACAATATAGAAGACGCTGTAGTGTTTAACAAAGCATCCGTAGATAGAGGCCTTGGAAGAACATTCTTTTATAGAATTTATGAGGCTGAAGCAAAGCAGTATCCTGGAGGGATGAAAGATAATTTTGAGGTACCTCCGCCAGATGCTAATATCAGGGGTTACAGGGGCGAGAAGGCCTATCGTCTGCTTGAGCAGGACGGCGCAATAATGCATGAGGCAGTGGTGAATGGTGGTGATATTTTAATCGGTAGAACGTCGCCACCGAGGTTCATGGAAGAATACAAAGAGTTTGAGGTGAAGGGCCCGTACAGGAGAGATACTTCAGTTGGCGTCAGACCCTCAGAAAATGGTGTAGTCGACACAGTCATTGTGACTCAGTCGGTTGAAGGCGGCAAGATGTACAAAATTAGAGTTCGTGACATGCGCATCCCTGAGATTGGCGATAAATTCGCCTCACGGCATGGCCAGAAAGGAGTTGTCGGCATGCTAGTTAACCAAGAAGATCTACCCTATACTGAAGATGGCATTGTGCCAGACATCATGATCAACCCTCATGCATTTCCATCGAGGATGACTGTCGGCCAATTCATGGAATCCCTTGGAGGCAAAGCTGCTTCGCTTCGAGGCAAAATAGCCGACGGCTCGGCCTTTCTTGGAGAAAAGCTAGACGATATCAAGGGTTCAATGGAGCAATATGGCTTCAAGTATACTGGTAAGGAGGTAATGTATGACGGCAGAACTGGACGAAGATTTCCCGCAGATGTCTACATTGGAGTTGTTTATTACCAAAAATTACATCACATGGTTGCCGACAAGATCCACAGTCGCGCCAGAGGTCAGGTTCAGATGTTGACAAAACAGCCAACTGAGGGTAGGGCACGTGGCGGTGGATTGAGATTTGGAGAAATGGAGCGGGACTGTCTTATTGCATATGGCGCATCCATGATGCTAAAGGACAGGCTACTGGAAGAATCAGATAAGGCTGAAGTAAACGTTTGTGAACGTTGTGGCTTACTGGCGTACTATGATGTCAAACAGCGTCGGTACATCTGTCGCGTGTGTGGAGAGAAAGCCAAGATATCATCCGTTGTAATTGCCTATGCATTCAAGCTGCTGTTGCAGGAAATGATGAGCCTCAATGTTGCACCGAGGCTACTTGTAAAGGAGAAGGTGTAAGATAAATGATGGAAGAATCTGCAAAAACTCTAGGTGGAATTAAGTTTAGTGTATGGTCTCCAACTGAAGTGCGCAAGTTCTCAGTAGCTGAGATCACTGCACCTGAAACATATGACGAAGACGGTATGCCAGTACAAGGTGGCTTGATGGACAACAGGTTGGGCACGTTAGAGCCTGGCCAAAAATGTGCCACTTGTGGGAACACTTCTGCTAAATGCCCGGGGCATTTTGGACATATTGAGCTAGCCGAGCCAGTACTTCATATTGCTTTCGTAGACGATATTCACAAGCTGCTTTTGATAACCTGCCGATCATGTAACAGGATCAAGCTTGATGTAGAAGAGCTTGCCCACTACAAATCGATCCGAGACACAAAGGCGGCGTATGCCGTAATTACGCTTGAAAACATTAAAGATGATATTATTGAGCGAGCTAAGAAGGTCAAGGCCTGTCCTCATTGCGGTAAAGAACAGTATGACTTGATATTTACGAAACCAACGATATTTGTTGAAAGGACTGATGCTGGTGAAAACCGACTGCTTCCAATCACTATACGCGAAAGGCTCAGCCATATTCCTAATGACGACCTGACCTTACTTGGGTATGATCCCAAGACTGCAAGGCCCGAGTGGTTTGTACTGCAAGTGCTGCCAGTTCCCCCTGTGACTGTTAGACCATCTATTATTCTAGAGACTGGCATTAGGTCAGAAGATGACCTGACTCACAAGCTTGTCGATATCATCAGAGTAAATCAGCGCCTCAAGGAAAGCAAAGAAGCAGGAACGCCTCCACTTATCGTGCAGGACTTAGTCGACTTGCTACAGTATCATGTTACGACGTACTTTGACAACGAAGTTTCTGGTATTCCGCAGGCTCACCATAGATCTGGCCGGCCACTTAAGACCCTTACACAGAGATTGAAGGGCAAGGAAGGGAGATTTAGAGGCTCACTTTCTGGCAAGCGTGTCGACTTTTCCAGTAGAACTGTGATTTCACCAGACCCTAACCTTGCAATATCTGATGTGGGAGTGCCTGTGGATGTTGCAAAGAAGCTCACTATACCAGAAACAGTTTCGCAATGGAACCTAGATCGGCTCAAAGAGTTAGTGATGAATGGCCCTAATACATACCCCGGAGCGAATTATATCATTAGACCTGATGGAGTCAAGATTAGACTTGATTATGTTACCGATAGAAAGGCTATATCTGATTCACTTGCCCTTGGCTACATTGTAGAGCGCCATCTTGCAGACGGTGATATTGTCATTTTCAATAGGCAACCTTCGCTACACCGAATGTCGATTATGGCCCACAGCGTCAAGGTGTTGCCATATCGCACATTCAGACTACATCCTGCTGTCTGTCCTCCCTACAACGCTGACTTTGATGGAGATGAAATGAATCTACATGTGCCACAGAGCGAAGAAGCAAGGGCTGAAGCAACACTTCTTATGAAAGTACAAGATCAATTGATCTCTCCGAGGTATGGAGGCCCTATCATCGGCGGCATCAGAGACTTTATTACTGGTGCATTCATGCTTACCAGCGACAGCTCATCTCTAACAAAAGATGAATTCGCAAATCTGGCTATGCTAGGTGGTTACCGTGGACCTCTACCGGAGCCGCTCATAACTGCAGATGATGGCCAAAGGAAGTACTCTGGCAGGCAGCTATTCTCACTCTTCCTGCCAAAAGACTTTAACTTTATCATTACCTCAAAATGGAATAAGGCTGCAAAAGGAGAAGGCAAGGACGTGGTCATAAAGAACGGTGAGCTTATCAGTGGCGTTATCGACAAGGCATCGATTGGTGCGGAAGAACCCGACAGCGTGCTTCATAGGATCGCAAAGGACTATGGTACAGACGCAGCAAGAAAGTTTCTTGACTCAATCCTTACTATGCTTAAGACGTACATCACCCATAGAGGATTTAGCTACGGGTACTCTGATCTATGGCTGCCGCCAGAAAGCCGACAGGGTATCAGCGACATCATTCAAAGGACCTATGAAAAGGTCTACGAATTGATACAACAGTATAATGAAGGCACGCTCCCACTAACAAGGGGTCTGTCTGGAGAAGAAGCGCTAGAGCTATATGTTGTAAATGAACTCTCCCGCGCCCGTGATCGTGCGGGCAGGACAGCGGACAGGGCATTTCCTAACGAGAACTCGGGTGTAATTATGGCATCTACAGGTGCAAGAGGGTCGACGCTCAACATCGGCCAAATGACTGCAGCATTAGGACAGCAATCGATCAGGGGTAAGAGAATCCAGAAGGGCTATCACAACAGAGCTCTTTCACATTTTAAACCAAATGAAACCAACCCTGATGCAAAGGGCTTTGTCAAGTCAAACTATCGAGATGGTCTATCACCTCTTGAGTTCTTCTTTCATGCGATGGGTGGAAGGGAGGGCCTTGTAGATACTGCAGTCAGAACCCAGCAATCTGGCTATATGCAGAGAAGATTGATTAACGCACTTGAGCATCTAAAGATTGAATATGATCTTACAGTACGCGACCCTCATGGCAATATTGTACAATATTTGTATGGAGAGGACGGCATTGACCCTGCAAAGAGCGACCATGGTGAGGCAGTCAACATCTCAAGGATCATTGAAGCTGAATCAATTGTCGACGAAGGACGTAAAGCTGTTGAGGATGTAACCAAGGACATAATTTCTAAATATGCAGGAAGGCTCAATCCGAGAATGAAGGTTAATCTGGAAAAGGCACTCCTTGAGAACAGACTCAGCAAAGATGGCGTTGAGAAAGTGATGAAAAAGGTGCTTGATCTTATTGATAGAGCACTTGCAGAACCTGGAGAAGCAGTTGGTGTAGTGACCGCACAGTCTATAGGTGAGCCTGGAACCCAGATGACGCTCAGGACATTCCACTTTGCCGGCGTTAAAGAGAGAAACGTGACGCTTGGACTTCCACGGTTAATTGAGCTTGTTGATGCAAGAAAGAAGCCTGTAACACCTACGATGGATATTTACCTTGACGAGAGCCATAGGGTGTCAAGAGAAAAGGCCCTTGAAGTAGCAAGAGAAATATTATTCACTCAGATAGGCGATCTTGTCGAGAGAACCGAGACTGATTATAGCGGCATATTGACATTCCATATATCTGAAGCAAAGATGGCAGAACGTGGATGCACTTTTGCAGACGTGCAAGCAGTGCTTGAGACCTCCAAGAAGAAGTATAGCATCAAGCCGAATGAGAGCAAACTCTTCATCAAATTGACGGTTCCAGATGAGCCCGATGCACAGACTCTGCTCACACTCAAGAGCAAGTTACTCAGCACGCGTGTGAAGGGTGTATCGGACATTGAGCGCGTAACAATAGTCAAGCAGGATGAAGAATGGGTCATTCAGACCGCTGGGTCTAACCTTGCAAAGGTGATGGCCGTAGATGGCGTTGACACTACCAGGACTACCACGAATAATGTTTACGAGATCTGGCAGATGCTTGGCATTGAAGCGGCAAGAACTGCACTTGTCAAAGAAATCACCAATACGCTTGAAGAGCAGGGTCTAGAGGTAGATACACGGCATATTATGCTTGTGGCAGACCTTATGACGTCAAAGGGGTATCTGCAGCAGATAGGCAGGCATGGCATTGCAGGAACTAAGACATCAGTTCTTGCAAGGGCAGCATTTGAAATCACAGTGCCAACAATTGCGAAAGCCTCACTTGAGGGACAGATTGAAACCTTAAGAGGCGTGACAGAAAACGTTATAGTAGGTGCTACTGTACCTGTCGGCACTGGAATGGTAGACCTGTACATGAAGGTGAAGGACAATGAGAACACTGGAAAAAGTGATTAAGGACGCAGTAGCCACTGACAAGTACAAGAGCGGCGTCAAAGAAGTATTGCAGTCAGCCAAAGGCTCAAAGCTAATTATCGTCAGCAAATCCATTAATCCTGAGGACAAGAAAAAGGTCGAAGAGCAGGCCAAGTCTACCAATGCTACAATCTATGAGTATCCTGGCACTTCAGTTCAACTGGGTAAGCTCTGCAATAAGCCTTTTAGAGTCACTGCTATAGCAATCAAGAGTGGGACAGCAGAAGAAATAAGCGCAATAGTGTCAGAGAAAAAGGAAAAATAATACAAAAGGTATCTGTGAGAGATAAATTGAGCCGTGAGAATGATTTGTTGTTGTTGTTGTTGCCAGTTACCTCATCTTTTACAACCTGCCTGTGTATAGGGACACTGTGAACATGACTGAGATCAAGCTTACTTCTGATGAATTGCGCCTAATGTCCCTCTTTCAGAGCATCACAAGCGCAACAGCGAGAGACTGCATTGTGGATGACAGGATGGATCGCGTTATTTTCGTCGTAAATAAAGGCCAAATGGGGCTTGCCATTGGTAAAGGTGGCTCTACAATTAAACAGCTGCAAAACATGGTTGCAAAAAAGATAGAACTTGTTGAATTTTCTGATGATCCTTCGGCGTTCATTCGCAATATGCTCAATGCTGATATGATAAATGACGTTAGGATATCTGAAAGAGGTGATGGAACAAAACAGGCAGTTGTCACCGTTGATCCGAGGAAAAAAGGCGCCGTGGTAGGACGGGAAGGTAGGAATGCAGAGAAGGCAAGACTTCTTGCAAAACGATACTTCCAAATATCCAATGTGTTAATAGTTGGTCCTGAGCAGGGAAATAGTAGTAATAGGGTGAATATGAATGGGTAAATCTCCACTAGGTCTGTTCGCAGGCAGGGTTCTTAAGGCAAAAAAGAGCCGTGGTAGGTGGGCAGACAAATATTATAAGAGAAGAATGCTGATGCTTGACAAGAAGGCAAACCCTCTAGAAGGTGCGCCTCAAGCAAGAGGAATAGTATTGGAAAAAGTTGGCATTGAGTCAAAGCAGCCAAACTCTGCTGTACGCAAGTGCGTCAGAGTTCAACTGATAAAGAATGGCAAATCTGTTACTGCCTTCTTACCAAGGGACGGTGCTCTTAACTTTGTCGATGAACACGACGAGGTAATTATTGGGGGTATCGGAGGCTCAATGGGGGGAGCAATGGGTGACATCCCTGGCGTCAGGTGGCAGGTTTTCAAAGTCAACGGTGTGTCATTGATTGAACTTGTCCATGGAAGAAAGGAGAAGCCGAGAAGATGAGTGGGAAAGAGCAGGTAAATATCCAACTATTCCACAAGTGGGACATGATCAATATCGAAATAAATGATCCTGGACTCAAGTCTGTCATTAACCTAAAGCCTGCTGTCATTCCAGTCACTTTTGGTAGACACGAGCATCAGCGCTTGAAGAAGGCAGAGGTCAATATTGTCGAACGTCTTGCAAACAAGATGATGCATTTTGGCAAAAAGTATGCAAAAAATACTGGCAGAATGGGTGGCAAGAAGGCAAAGATGCTAAATATTATCAAAACAGCATTTGAAATCATACACCTTGAAACTGGCAAGAACCCTGTAGATCTGTTGGTAAGGGCAATTGAGAACTCTTCACCAAACGAGGACACCACTCGTATAGTTTATGGTGGTGTCGTCTACCATGTATCGGTTGATGTGGCTCCTCTGCGCCGGGTCGATCTTGCACTTCGGTTTATCGCAGAAGGTGTGAGGGAATCAACATATTCAAGCCTTCAGACTATAGAGGAGGCACTTGCCAAGGAAATCATTCTAGCTGCCAACAATGACATGGCGAGTCATGCTATTAAGAAAAAGCACGAGCAAGAAAGAATCGCTATGGCTTCAAGGTAAACAAAACCCCTTTCTCTTCTTTTTGCAGAAATTTTTGCGAATTAAGTGTTGTTGTTGTTATTGCTAGCGCTGCGAGGAATAGTAAAGTATTTGCTCTTCATAGACCCTGGCTGATGATGGATTGCTACTTGCACAGTATCTCGAGAGGATTTGTACCTGAATACGTTGTTTTTACTATCAATTATGTAATATTGCTGGTAACCCTATAGATACTTGCAGATAGTATCGATAAGAGCACAGATGTAATAATGATGCATTTATGTAATATGCCTCGTATGGATTAAGTGATAATATAACATGGTGTTTGAAGTAGAATTGGAGTTAACAATAGATCAAGAAGATGGATCTATAGTGGTCCAAAAAATGTCAGAACTAGCAAATAGGGCAAAGGAACTTGGTTTTGCTATAGTGGAAGCGGAAGTGGAACAAGAGGAAGACGAAGATGAAGAAGAGGAAAGCGACAACCATGGAAAAAAGGAAGAGCAATAGCAGTATACACCCTACCACATTCTGAGCTTAATGATATTGTCCGCAAAATAGATCTAGCGAGTGATGTCCAAACAAAGGCCAAAAACAGATTGGTCTCTTTGCCCCTAATATTGCTGTTGTTTGTACCTGCGGAAGTTTCCTAAGCTAGGACATCAGATCATGAATGATTAAATAACAATAGGTGGCAAAAGCCAGAGAAATGAGTAGCAAGGATGAATTGACTTTTTCAAAGGAGGCCCTTCTTAAGACGCATGCAGGGAAGAGCATAATCAAGGAGAGAATGGTGCAAAGTAAGGGCTACAAGCAGTTCAACCACTACAAGGAAAAGACAGAGCAGGAATTTCCTAGCTTCGTTCAGCGATTCACCTTATCTTTGCATAAAGCGATAACCACCGATAGTACTCCCTCCGATACAATACGCAAATTTGTCGAAGAGGTCGGCTCACAAGAGCTTGTCCTACCGCACAGTCGCGTGCCTGATATCCAAACGAGATTGTCAAACCCTGACATTGTTGCTGACAGGGTCAGACGTATACTAAATTCTAATTTTGTCAAGATGACATTTCCAGTTTTCAACGCACTCTACGATGGTGCAACTAAATATTTTGGCGACAGTGTATCTGAAGAAAAGAGGAAAGCAGTTATCGATGGTCACATAATTGCGATTGATCTTTCAGAGCCAATGGACAGAATAGTCGACAAGGATGAAGATCTGGAGTATCTTGACGAGTACAAGTTCATGAATCCATACATACTTGCAATAGCGCGCGCCGATATTGCTCAAGGAGGTGATGCAGTTCTAAAGGCTTTTGAAGAGGGCTTTCGCAATGCCAGAATCGGCCAGTACATAGATGTTAAACTAAAGATGGAACCGGCATCAATTAATGACGAAAACATGACTGATTGCTACAAGAAATACAGGGCAGTAATGGGAACTGCTGGCAGGAACATGGCGCTTAACCGCCGTCCACTTTCTGACATTTTCCATCTTGGCATGGCCAAGGCTGGTGAGTGTGTTGGCTGTGGTAATGAGATCGAGGATGCCCTAGGGAACAATGAAGTCAAGATTCCGTCATGGCCACTATACTTTGCTATCAACATGGGTAATGTCCAGCGGGGCTTTGAATTCACAATGGCAAAGAGTGATCTCTTTCTGGAGGAAGCAAAAATTGCAATTGACATGTTGCCTGAGAACTTTGAGATAAAACCTTTTTTGGAATTTCTTTTCTTGACTGTCCGTCACTACAATCAGTACTGGTATAATGAGCTTATGCGCCGCGCGCCCTTTGATGAATTCAACAAAAAGATAGAAGAAGTTGTTGCAAGAAGATGATTATGATGATGTGGTCTGAAAAGCACAGGCCAAAGACCATACAAGAAATGGTGGGTAACGAGAATGCTCGACTTGTTGCAATAAAGTGGTTAGCAGGATGGGTTAGTGGCAGCAGACCGCTTCTATTAGTAGGTCCCCCGGGCACGGGTAAGACCACCTTTGCACATACACTTGCAAGATATTTTGATTATGATGTGGTAGAAATGAATGCAAGTGACATACGCAACAAGGAAGCCTTGCAGGCAAGAATAACACCCCTTTTTCAAAATACTGCCAATCTCCTGGGTAAAAAAATAATGCTTTTCTTAGATGAGGTGGATGGTATCTCGGGTAGGGAGGATACAGGTGGTCTTGACACTCTTATCAATCTAATAAAAGAGCCAACTGTGCCGGTGATAATGGCTGCAAACAAAAAGTCACTAAAGATAATGAAGCTTGCCAAGGCTTGCAAGATAGTAGAGTTTAGCCCAGTGCCCTCGAGCCTATTGCTGATGTTTCTAGATCATGTACTGCGGACCGAAGGGGTAAAACTCGGATCATATGACAAGATGTCAATAATAGACAACAGTAGAGGTGACATCCGATCGTTGCTCAACAGCACACAATCACATGCCGCTGGCTATTCTACTGTATCAAACAAAGACGTAGTAGATGTGGATATTGCTGACGCAATCAATGGTTACTTTAATGCCGACACGCTGGGCAAAGCAACGCAGTTTATAATAAGAGCAGATGTGTCATATCCTGACCCTCGATACCGGTTGATTTCACCAGAGGAGAGGCGAAAAGATATGCTAGCAGCCTTATTCTCGAGTATAGTTTCCTCAGAAATGGAACAACATGATCTTGCTTTATTGCTGAATGTACTTTCAAGAGCAGACATGATTGTTGGAAGGGCCAATGCATCAAGGCAATGGCACCTTCTAAAATATGTAAATAGTCTGATTGCAACAGGGTTATACGAAAAATCACGCCAGAAGGGTATCAAATACCACCAGTATTCAATGCCCTGGCCTGTGATGGGGCCGATATTTGCTCGCTCGCAGTCGACAAAGAAGATCTTGGATGAACTTGCGCTGACTCTTCATATATCAAGAAGCTCTACAGGGTTATTTGTCCTACCATATTTTATCAGAGCAATCATCGATGAAAAAATAGATCCAGTGGAGTTTGCGATAGATAACTTTCAGGACGAATCCGTTGGTGAGTCGATAGCAAAAGAGATCGAGAAGGCGAAAAGAAAATGAATGATTGGATAAGGCTTTTGGTAAAATACAAGGGCAAGTGCTCTGCATGCGGCAAAGATATATCTGCAGGCCAATATGCTCTTTGGTCGAAGAGCAGCAAGGCGATTAAGCATAGCGAATGCAATACCTCTCAGAAGGCAACAACTGAAAAAAGACAGGTTGATACGGACAGGCAGCAGGCCGTAGCGGCAAAGGTTGATTGTTTTATCTGCGGCAGGCCTGTTGCCCGCAATGACTCGGGGTTTGTGGAGGCTGACGACTATGACAGGAAAGCCATATCGCAGGCGTCTATTTGCAATGAGTGTCTGGAAAACAAGAATTCCTACCAAAATTATCAACATGCATTCCTTGAAAGAGTCCGCAGGGTAGCAAAAGTAAAAACTTAGGCGAATTTTTTCAAATGTATGGTAAATCATGTCAGAAACTGGAGTAACGTTTCGATTAAGTTCAGTATACAGTCAAAAATCTAGAAAAGGATCTGCAGCAGTTATCATCAAAGAGATATTTCCAGAGACAAAGTTCAAGAATGAGTTAGATTTGCTCAGTAAAAGAGTTCGGCTGCTTGAGAGCATAGCGCAGCATTCGCTTACAAGCGTCTTGACTGTTTGAATCATACAACCATATCCTCTATATTTTTGAAATACTACTACACCATGGCTATTTTCTCTAAATACGTCTTTTATCAATCGTATTCACTTTTGAAACAGAATAAATCATTTTAACAAGAATGATAGTTATTATTCTTCTTCTTCTTCCTCACTTCCAGTTGTGGGGATATATCCGACACTTCATTAGATAAATTAATCAATGGCTATCTTATCCTTTCAGATGAATTATGCTATTTTTTTCATTCATAATAGAACCTACTTAATCAATCCTGATTTTACAGTTGGAGTCGATTTTGTCTGACTTGTTGCCATGATGATCCAGAGAATGATCAAAGAATACGAAGAGATGAATGAATGACTAAGTCCCTTCAGTTCAAAATATGACTCTACATTCGCATCACAAGATACCCTTCTCTATTTTCTTCTCTTAGTTTCGCCTATGATGGCCAATATCTTGTTAGTCAAATCTCTAATACCGATTGGCTTTTGAACAAAGCCATCAACATGCGTATAAGGAAATACTTTAGAAAATTCATTCTCTCTTATCTCAAAGGAAGTCATGAGGACAACTTTGACAACGGAATTAATGTCTTTGACTTTTCTTGCTAGTTGTATTCCCTACAAATAGGGCATTCTGATGTCTGACAGCACTAAACAGTAAGCTTTTGCATTTGATTTGAAGCCGTATAATGTCTCTTCTGGATTGGTAAATGCATCGACTAAGAATCCTTTTCTCAGAAGGCCTGACTTAAGAATATGAACTATGTCTGAGTCATCGTCTACAACAAGTAGTCTAGCTAAGGGTTTATCATTATCAATGTTTGTTATCACGTTACCTGGATTAGACCTCCTCTTCGCACCTGCCGTTGTCGAAGTGGAGGAGGCGATACTTGTTGTGACCTGATCATATCCTCAATCCGCTTGTAGGCTTCAATAACTCTGAGCCCTTTTTCAGTAGTCTTGAATCTTTGAGTATGTAAGTTATAGTAAAGAAAATAGTTCTCGTTTAGAATCCTCAGATAGTGTTTCATTTGGTCGTGGCTAAGGTTTGCATTGTACATTATTCTCGTCCTTGAAGCCCCGCCATCACCCTTTGCAACTTCTAAAATGTCGCTGATTATGCTGATTCTGTCTCTGTAACAGCTGCCGAAGTTCATTCTTGTGCCGTAAAGGATCTTCGCTATGGTAATAAATACCTTATTGGAAGCGTATCATGAGTAATTTATTCAAGTTTATACATTATCAGGTAGAATTGTTCAATGAATAAGTCTTTGATTACACATTCTCCCAATATTTCTGACACTTGTATTCGTTATCAGGATAAGGAAACAAGAACAGAACTAATGATATTCTAGGATCCATATGCTATGACTGCGGCTATCGAGATAAAGTAGGCATTGGAAAATAGTAAATGAATGATTAACTATCTGTGGTACTGTATTGCGGCGCTTTGGAGCGCCTCATAATAAGGTTTGAGAATAATGAAGAACTGGAGATTTATACTTACAGTTAAACAATATAACATTTATCAAAAATAAGAATCAATTCCCTCAACTTTCTCTTATCTTACAACTAGGATAAATTTTGTCTTACCTTTGCCACACATGGGGGACCAGTGTCTCTCATTATTTTTTGCGTATTTTACCAAACTAAAGGTAAAAACCTGGGTGTATTACTGCTAGAATTTCTGGTTTTAAGTTTTTTGGAAAGTGCCCCTGCCCTGCATTATACCGGACTGCTACACTGGCCCTGCAATATGGAGTCATCATTGTTGGCAAGTGTTCTGGTTGATGAATTCGTTATTGGAAGGACTTTGATACTATATTACAAGGGAAGATTCCAGAGGGGATGCCACAAATCTCGGTCTTTCTCAAAAGGTATCTCGTCGGCAATTGTTTCCATGATTTTTATTTCTTCCGTGGTGTTTCGAGTCTTTCTTTTATGGTCTACAGGAACGAATGGATAAAACTTATTCGATTTGTAGTCATATACTAGAAAGGAGCTTTGATTGTTGTCTCTCTCGTTATAAAACTGAAAAGCTACTGCAATTATTTGGTCTGAAAAACCTCGCTCTATGACCAAGTCCCCCACTGCCGTCACCCCTACCAAAAGGTCTTCAATCCTTTTTCCATAGAGGACAATCCATAGATGACCCTCGTAATCTGTAATTGTATCACAATGCAAGTCGACTGTAGAAGATTCTTCTTTTTCCAGGGTGTCAAGGAACCTCTTGATTTCATTTTCCAGTTCTCGAAAGTATTGCCCGCCACTGGTCTTTATTACTAGTACACATCTGCCTGTTGTTACAAGCCCAATCTTCATATCCAAAGCAATGTGGGAGGAGGATAGAGAAAATATGAGGTCTGAATCATTTATCCTACTTTCGTCATCTGTCCACCTTGCAACTCTATCCTTTATCCTGTCAAATAATGGCATAGTCCAATTGGTTATTGTTTGACATTTTATAACTAATTATCGCTAGCCACCCTGACTTGCCGATTTTGGTTTTGAAATATCTACTCTACCTCTACCTGTTTGTAGTATTACTACAGATGGTATGTCTGACATGTTTTGCACATTAAATGATAGTTCCGATGTGCTTGGTGGTTGCTGATGCAACCCCACACTAAGGATAATTGGTCTTGATTTGGTGTAATCTATATAAGCAAAGAAGCCGAGCAAGCAGATGTAGCTTTATTCTTTGTAATATTGCTTACACTATTTAAGCAGAACTATTACTTCGTTTTTTTAACGAAGCTGGTCATTTTGATTCAAAACTTGAATTTATTCGCTAAAAATTCTAGAAGGTATGCTAATATTAGAATTCCTTTCTGTGGACATATAGGCAGGAAGGGCTTCTGGATACAATACCTTAATTATCTTGTATGTCCATAACATAAACAGAGGTTAGAGTAATCCGACTTCATGTTTGACAAGCGACGCGATGAACCGTCGAATGGAGCTGGCTCTTCTGATATTTTTGGAACGAAGCGAAAGGCTTCAAACAAAGCACTAGCTACCATAGTGAGAAACAACACTGTAGATGAAGGAATAAGTGCCTTTACTCTTTGGCTTGGAGTAAACGGAAAGAATTCTGCAGTGATACCTATTACAATGAAACAATTCCGATCCGGTGTTGACAACAAGGTAGTGGTGTCATTGCAGGATAATATCTTGCAAAAAGATATACATGTAGGCATTGTGGATGGAATTCCATTTTGCAATGGATGTAGATCAAATGATTGCGCACATGTTGGATTTGCAGTTTGTGCTGAACAACTAAACTTGCACTCAAAACTAGAGTAATAAATATCAAGGTGAGCTTTGGACCATCTACTCTATGCCCATGTATGCTTTGGCAACCTTCTAGCTATTTTGCTGTCTAAAAGAAAAATAGTGTGCATCATGCTTTTCCTGTAGTATCTGTGGCAGTAGTCTTATCTTCATCTCCTAGTAACTTCCATCGCTCTGCAAACTTGAATCCAAATTTAATCACATAGGGAGACATGAACGTAGTAATGATTGTCATTGCACCAATCATCGGAAGTAAAAAGGCACTTGTCACTCCTGTAGCAGCACCTGCTTGAGCAGTCACTAAAGCAAGCTCTCCGCCAGAAGAGGATAAACCAAAGCCTGCTCTAGCTGAAGTTAGTTTGTCAAATCCTTGAGCTCTAGCTGAACTCCAGACGGTAAAGAATTTTCCTGCGTAAGAAACTCCTACAAGCACCAATACGGGTACTATGAATGTAGGAAGCAGGCTAATGTCCATCAGTGCCCCAATGGATATGAAGAAAAGCGCAGCAAACATGTCTCTGAGTGGAGTAGCTAGCACAACTGAAACTGAGTGCATCTTTGACTCAGCTACCAAAACGCCTGCAAAGAACGCCCCCGCCGCGACCGATATTCCGAGCTCAAATGCAATAAATGCCATACCAAATGCGACTCCTAGCAATGCAAGTATAAGGACGTCATAGCTGTTCATTCTTCCAATAAGGTCAATGAACTTTGGAACAGTTCTTGCACCCAAAAATATCGTACCGCCTATAAACGCCAAGACTAGGCCTACTGATGTTCCAATCTCGATAAAAGATAATGTTCCCGTTGAAGCAACAGATTGCAGTACTGCAAGCATAGAGATGATAATGATGTCTTCAATTATTGCAACACCTAAAATCAGTGTGGCTGCTCCTTCCTTTATCAATTTCATCTCTTCAAGTACTCGCATGACGATGACCGTACTTGTTACTGATATTGCCAGAGCAACAAACAGGCTATCATAGAATGAAAATCCTAACAATTGACCCGCACCAATCCCTGCAAGGAAGGTGCCTCCTGCTTCTGTTGCAGCTATGATAGAAGCCTTCCCGCCAACTTGTCTTAGTTTTGCAATTGGAAACTCCATACCTACTACAAATAAGAGTAGGATAACACCAATTTCTGCGAAAAGCTGCAATGTATCCGTTTCGGAAATGAGACTAAAAGGCGGCGTATAAGGGCCTATTATCATTCCCGCGATGATATAGGCAATCACCATGGGTTGTTTTAGCCTATGAGAAACTAATGCCATGACAGTTGCAATTATCATGATAATTGCAAAATCCCGGACGATTAGCTCAAAAGCCTCAACAACCATGATATGAAGCCATATGGCACTTTATATCAATATTGTGTGATTCGTTCAAGAAATAAATATTGTATGCACTTTGTTGCTACTAAGATTAGAGAGGTACATCCTGCTAATACAATAATGAATCACGTCCAGTTTATCTGCCAAATAAAAAACCCAATCTACTATCTTTTACTCTCTACCTTTAATATTATTGGTCTGCGCATACACACTTTTCAGCTCTTTGTCAGAGTATTGCTGATCTTCCTTTGGTTTTATTGCTATATACCGTGGCCTGTATCTTCCAAGCAGGATAGAATTTCCTACTACTGTTACTGAACTCAGAGCCATAGCAGCCCCTGCAAGTATGGGTAGCCATCCAAACACACTTAGTCCCAGAAAGGGTACCAAAGCACCTCCTGCTATAGGTATTAGACCCACATTGTATGCAAATGCCCAGAATAGGTTCTGCTTTATTTTAGATACCGTCTTTTTGCCCAATTCCAGAGCCGTCACTATGTCCCTTACATCACTTTTTATTAAAATTATCCCACCTGTTTCCTTTGCTACATCTGTTCCCGAGCCAATCGCTATTCCCAAATCTGCGCGGGCTAGTGCTGGTGCATCATTTATGCCGTCTCCAACCATCGCCACGACTCTACCTTCTTCTGATTTGAGCTTTGAAATTACCTCTTCTTTCTGCTGTGGTAGGACCTGAGCAATTATTCTGTCAATTCCAAGTTTAGATGCAATAGCCTTGGCAGTTCTCTCGTTATCGCCTGTCAGCATTATCAGTTCTATGTCCATCTTGTTCTTGAGCGAGTCGAC
>Ga0196962_10000417_pt1 | contig 17930 bp, 14 predicted proteins | sample S3v_20metaG_FD_183186 | JGI IMG/M metagenome (GOLD analysis project Ga0196962, IMG submission 183186) | Soil microbial communities from Anza Borrego desert, Southern California, United States - S3+v_20 | ecosystem: Environmental > Terrestrial > Soil > Desert | place: USA: California | collected... | reverse complement strand
CCGTCGGGGAGCCCGCGGGCGCCGTCCGGCGACCGCGTCGCCCACCACTCGCGGAACGACTGCCGCGGCACGTCGGGGAGGTCGCGCATCGCCGTCCAGCGCGCGAGCGGGCCGACCGGCACGCGCATCGGGCCGCGGCCGGCCCGCGCCAGGCGCTGCGCCCGCTCGTACGCCGCGCGGCTGCGGAACACGCGGCTGACGGCGTCCATGGCGAGCCGCTCGGCGCTCCAGCGGCCCTTCACCTCGCGCACCACGCGGCCGCGCAGGTGGACGAGCAGCTGCGGGATGTCGATCTTCACCGGGCAGGCGTCGTAGCAGGCGCCGCAGAGGCTCGACGCCCACGGCAGCGTCGCGGCGTTCTCCAGCCCGCGCAGCTGCGGGGTGAGGACGGCGCCGATCGGCCCGGGATAGACGGACTCGTACGCGTGCCCGCCCGTGCGCGAGTACACCGGGCAGACGTTCAGGCAGGCGGAGCAGCGGATGCAGCGCAGCGCCTGGCGGCCGACCTCGTCGGCGAGCACGTTCGTGCGGCCCCCGTCGAGCAGGACGAGGTGGAACTCGCGCGGGCCGTCGCCCTCGCGCACGCCGGTCCACAGCGACGTGTAGGGGTTCATCCGCTCCGCCGTCGAGGATCGCGGCAGGAGCTGCAGCATCACCTCCAGATCGCGCCACTCCGGGATCACCTTCTCGATGCCCATGACGGTGACGAGCACGTCGGGCAGCGTCGTGCACATGCGGCCGTTGCCCTCGGACTCGACGACGCAGATCGTCCCCGTCTCCGCCACCCCGAAGTTGGCGCCGCTGACCGCGACCCGCACGCTCAGGAACTTCTCGCGCAGGTGCCGGCGAGCCGCCTCGGCGATCCGCGGCGCCTCCAGCCCCAGCTCCTGGCCCCGCGCGATCGTGCGCTCGAACAGGGCGGCGATCTCCGCGCGGTTCTTGTGGATCGCCGGGACGAGGATGTGCGAGGACTCGTCGTGGCCGAGCTGGACGATGAGCTCCGCGAGGTCCGTCTCGATGGCGCGGATGCCGCGCAGCGCCAGCGCGTCGTTGAGCCCGATCTCGTCCGTGGCGAGCGACTTGACCTTGATGACCTCGTCGCTGCCGTGGTCGCGCGCGATGCCGGCCACGATCGCGTTGGCCTCGGCGCCGTCGCGCGCCCAGTGCACGGTCCCGCCGGCACGCACGACGCTCGCCTCGAGGCGCTCGAGCTGCTCGGGCAGGGTGGCGAGCGCGCGGTCCTTGATCGCCGCCCCGGCCGCCCGCAGCGCCTCCCAGTCATCGAGCTCGGCGACGACGCGCGCCCGCTTGGCGCGGATCGTCGTCGTCGCCTTGCCGAGGTTGCGGCGCAGCTGCGGGTCGCTGAGCGCCTCGCGCGCGGCCGCCGGGAAGCCCTGCGTCATTCCCGCGCCGCCAGGACCTCGGCGATGTGCATCACGCGCACGCCCGCGCGCTGGCGCTTGAGCGCCCCGCCGATGTGCATGAGGCAGGACGTGTCCACCGCCGTGCAGACCTCCGCGCGCGTGTCGAGCACGTGGCGCAGCTTGTCCCCCAGCATGGCCATCGACGTGTCGGCGTTCTTGACCGCGAACGTGCCGCCGAAGCCGCAGCACTCGAGCGCCTCGTCCATCTCCACCAGGTCGATCCCGCGCACCGCCCGCAGCAGCCGCTGGGGCCGGTCGCCGACGTGGAGCGCCCGGACGGAGTGGCAGGTCGGGTGCAGCGTCACGCGGTGCGGGAACGACGCGCCGACGTCCTCGGTCCCGAGCACGTCGACGAGGAACTCGCACAGCTCGTGGACCGGCGGGCCGTCGTAGGCCACGCCGAGCCGCGGGTACTGCTCGCGCACGAACCCGGCGCACGACGCGCTCGGCGTCACGACCGCCTCCGCGCCGGCGAACACGCGCGCGAAGCGCTCGGCCAGCGGGCGCGCCTCGTCGTGGTAGCCGGAATTGCCGTGCATCTGGCCGCAGCAGGTCTGCTCGGCCGGGAACTCCACGTCGCAGCCGACCCGCTCCAGGAGCTCCACGGTGGCGCGCCCGGCCTCGGGGAACAGCGTGTCGTTGAAGCAGGTGATGAACAGCGCGACGCGCACGGGCGCGGAGTCTCTCACGCCCGTGCGCGCGCCGCGCCCGTCAGTTCGCGCCCACGACAGAGAACGCGTAGACGGTCGAGGAGGTGTACGTCTGCCCGGGCCGCAGCACCGTCGACGGGAAGCTCGCGTGGTTCGGCGAGTCCGGGAAGTGCTGCGTCTCGAGCGCGAGCCCCTCGCCCTGGCGGTACGCGCGGCCGCTCGCGCCGTACAGCGAGCCGTCGAGGAAGTTGCCGGAGTAGAACTGGATGCCGGGCTCGGTCGTCGAGATCGTCAGCTGGCGGCCGCTCGACGGGTCGCGCAGCCGCGCCGCGACGAGGAGGTCCTTGCTGCCCTCCGGCCGGTTGAGCACCCAGTTGTGATCGTAGCCGCGGGCGAACTCGAGCTGCTCGAACGGGTTCCGGATCCGCTCGCCGATCGCACGGAAGCTGCGGAAGTCCATCGGCGTACCGGCGACCGGCGGGATCCGCCCCGTGGGGATCAGCGTCGCGTCGACGGGCGTGTAGCGGTCGGCGTCGAGCTGCAGCCGGTGGTCGTAGATCGTGCCGGAGCCCTCGCCGGCGAGGTTCCAGTACGTGTGGTTCGTGAGGTTGACCACCGTCGGCTCGTCCGTCGTCGCGCGGTAGTCGATCCGCAGCGCGTTGCGGTTGTCGAGCGTGTACACGACCTCCACCGGAAGCCGCCCGGGATAGCCCTCCTCGCCGTCGGCCGATGTGTACGTGAGCCGCAGCGAGACCGAGTCCGCCGCTTCCACGGGCTCCGCCGCCCAGACCCGCCGGTCGAATCCGCGCCTGCCGCCGTGGAGGCTGTTGGGATCGTCGTTGACGGGCAGCCGGTACACCTCCCCGTCGAGGGGGAACCGGCCGTTGGCGATGCGGTTGCCGTAGCGGCCGATGATGGCGCCGAAGTACGGGTTGCTCGCGTCGTAGGCGTCGCTCGTGTAGCCGTCGAGGGTGCGGAAGCCGAGCGTCACGTTCGCCACCCGGCCGTCGCGGTCGGGCACGCGGAGCGACTGGATGATGCCGCCCCACGTGATGATCGAGACGGTCATGCGATTGTCGTTGCGGAGCGTGTAGCGCTCGATGGGCGCGCCGTCCATGCGCCCGAAGCCCGACTTCGAGATCGTCGGCCGGCCGGCGGCCGACCCGGGGAGCGCCGCGAGCGCGAGCAGTGCGAGCGTCATGGAGACCAGGGCGGCAGTATGACGCCGCGGTGCAGGATTCACGTCGCCTCCTCCTTGTCCCCGGCCGGAAGCGCCGTTCCCGTCACCGCCACTCCGGGCCGCGCGGTGTCGTCGATGTACTCGTGGGCCCGCACGCGCATTCCGCGGTCGTCCAGCAGCCGCAACGGCAGCGGACAGCCGATCGCGCGGTTGGGGAACACGCTTCGGCTCGTCCACCGGCGTGAGTATGCGGCCGGGCACGCCGCCGCCGAGGTCGGGCACGTCGCCCTCAGCGTGTTGCGCCGGCGGTGGTGCTCGTCGAACTCGCGCCACTCGATCCCGTAGGCCTCCGCGCGCTGCGTGCGCACGGGCGCGAAGTGGCCATGGATGCTGTGCGGACGGCGGGGGCGTGCCGCGGGCGCTGTGCCAGACTGGACCGCCGCCGGAGCCACGACCCCGCTCGCGAAGGAGCCCATGCGATTCACCGAGACCGACCTTCCCGGCGCCTTCGTCGTCGAGATCGAGCCGCGCCACGACGAGCGGGGCTTCTTCGCCCGTACGTTCGACGCGAGGCTGCTCGAGGAACATGGGATGAACCCATTCGTCGCCCAGCGGAATACATCGGTCACGCGGCGCACGGGCGCCATCCGCGGAATGCACTATCAGCTGCCGCCGGCAGCGGAGACGAAGTTCATCCGGTGCGTCCGCGGCGCGATCCGCGACGTGATCGTCGACCTGCGTGAGGACTCGCCGACGTACATGCGCCACATCGGCGTCGACCTCACGGAAGAGAATCGGCGGGCGCTCTACGTGCCGGCGCTCTTCGCACACGGCTTCCAGACGCTCGCCGACGACACCGAGGTGGACTATCTCGTGAGCGAGTACTACACGCCCGGCGTGGAGCGCGGCCTGCGCCACGACGACCCCGCGCTCGGCATCGAGTGGCCGCTCCCGGTCACGGTGGTCTCCGACAAGGACCGGGCGTGGCCGCTGCTCGAGGAGAGGGCGGCGCGTTGATCATCGTCGACGAGGCGCTCCGGCGCCGGCAGGCCGAGGGCCGCCCCGTTCGCGTCGCCATGGTCGGCGCGGGCTTCATGGGTCGCGGCGTCGCGAACCAGATCGTCAACTCGGTCGCGGGAATGGAGCTCGTCGCGATCTTCAACCGGCATCTCGAGGGCGCCCACCGCGCGTACGACGAGGCGGGCGTCGAGCGCACCGTGACCGTCGACGGCGTGGCCGCGCTCGAGGACGCCATCGCCGGCGAGGTGCCCGCGGTCACCGACGACGCCGACCTGGTGTGCGAGGCCGAGGGCATCGACGTGCTGCTGGAGGTGACGGGATCCATCGAGTTCGGCGCCGGCGTCGTCCTTGGCGCGCTCCGCAACGGCAAGCACGTCGTCGTGATGAACCCCGAGCTGGACGGCACCGTCGGCCCGCTGCTGAAGCGCTACGCGGACCGCGCCGGGCTCGTCTACACGACGAGCGACGGCGATCAGCCCGGCGTCCAGGGGAACCTCTACCGCTTCGTCCGCGGCATCGGCGTGACGCCGCTGCTCATGGGCAACATCAAGGGACTCCAGGACCCGTATCGCAACCCCACGACGCAGGCCGGCTTCGCCGCGAAATGGGGCCAGAACCCGTACATGGTCACGAGTTTCGCCGACGGCACCAAGATCTCGTTCGAGCAGGCCACCGTCGCGAACGCGTTCGGGTTGAGCATCCTGCGCCGCGGGATGACGGGATATGACCATCGCGGGCACGTCGACGAGCTCACCCAGCGCTTCTCCGCCGACGAGCTGCGGGCTCTCGGCGGCGTGGTCGACTACGTCGTCGGGTCGCTGCCCAGCCCCGGCGTGTTCTGCCTCGGGACCCACGACGACCCGCGCCAGCGCCACTACCTCAACCTGTACAAGCTCGGCGAAGGGCCGCTGTACTCGTTCTACGTCCCGTATCACCTCTGTCACTTCGAGACGCCGTCGTCGCTGGCGCGCGCCGTGCTGTTCCAGGACGCGACGATGGCTCCCGAGGCGCCCCAGGTGGAGGTGGTCACGACGGCGAAGGTGGACCTCGAGGCGGGCCAGACGCTCGATGCGCTCGGGGGCTATCTGACCTACGGGCAGGCCGAGACGGCCCGCGTGACCGCGGACGAGCGGCTCCTGCCGATCGGCGTGGCCGAGGGCTGCCGCGTCACACGCGACCTCCCGCGCGACCACGTGCTGACCTACGACGACGTCGAGGTGCCGCCGGGGCGGCTGTGCGACCGGCTCCGGGCCGAGCAGGCCGAGGTCTTCGGCCTCGCGCCGGCCGCCGGCGCCTGAGCCGCGGGCCGCGATCCCGAGCCGCCGCCGCCCGAGCGGCTCGGGATCGCGAACGCCCCCTCGGCCGGCTCAGCGGGAGTACGCCGCGGGCACGCCGCCGTCGACGTTCAGCACGTTGCCCGTGCTCTTCCCCGACCGCGCCTCCGAGGCGAAGTGCAGCACCGCCTGCGCGATGTCCTCCGGCGTGATGTTCACCTTCAGCGTGTTGCGCTGGCGGTAGTGCTCCTCGAGCTCGTGCGGCTCGATGCCGTAGGCCTCCGCGCGTTCCTTGCGCCACGTCGAGTCGGGGCCCCAGATCCGCGAGCCGGAGAGCACCGCGTCGGGGTTGACGGTGTTGGAGCGGATGCCCGCCGCGCCGCCCTCCTCGGCCAGGCAGCGCGCGAGGTGAAGCTCCGCCGCCTTCGCCGACGAGTACGCCGTCGCGTTCTTGCCCGCCACGAGCGCGTTCTTCGACGCGACGAACACGACCGAGCCGCCCGTGCCCTGCGGCCGCAGCACCTTGAAGGCCTGCCGCGCCACGAGGAAGTAGCCCGTGACGAGGATGCGGTGGTTGCGCTCCCATTCGGCCAGCGTCGTCTCCTCGATCGGCGAGCTCGAGGCGATGCCCGCGTTGGAGACCACGATGTCGACGCCGCCGAAGCGGTCGATCGTCGCGTCGAAGGCCGCGGCGACCGCCTCCTCGCTCGTCACGTCGCCGCTCAGCGCGAGCCCCGCGTCGCCGTAGCCGGCGACCGCCTCCTCGGCGCCCGCCTGGTCGAGGTCGAACGCCACGACGGCGGCCCCGAGCGCCGCGAGCGCGTCGCCGATCGCCCGTCCGATGCCGCCGGCGCCGCCGGTCACGAGCGCCACCTTGCCCTGCAGCTCGCCGGGCGGCGGGGCCTGCGCGAGCTTGTAGAGCTCGAGCGGCCAGTACTCGATCGCGAAGCTCTCCTCCGCGGTGAGCGAGACGAACTCGCCGAGGGCGTGCGCGCCCGCCATCACCTCGATCGCGCGGTGGTAGAGGTCCCGCGAGATCGCCGACGTCTTCGTCGTCGTCCCGGTGGACACCATCCCGACGTGCTGGATGAGCACGATCCGCGGGTCCGGGTCCATCGGCACGGTGGTCTCGTCGCCGTAGTCCTCCAGATAGCGCCGGTAGTCCTCGCGGAACGCGCTCGCGCGCTCCCGGACCCGCTCCGCCAGCGCGGCGGCGTCGTCCGCGTCGGGGTCGTACGGGATCCACAGCGGGACGCGCTTGGTGTGGACGAGGTGGTCGGGGCACGGCGCGCCGACGGTGACGAGCCGCTCCGCCTCGGCCGAGGAGACGAACTGCAGCGTCCGCGGCGCGGTGTCGACGGTCAGGAGCTTCGCGGTCTCGCTGGAGACGGCGCCGCGCAGCGCCGGGAGGAGGTCGTGCAGCAGCGCCGCCCGGGCCTCCGGGTCGACCTTCCCCGCCTTCGCGTGCGGCCCGCCGAAGCGCTGCTTGCCGCCCACCTTCTCGTTGACGAAGTCGACGGCCTGGTTGATGACCTCGATGGTCTTCTTGTAGGCCTCCTCCGCCGAGTCGCCCCACACGACGAGCCCGTGCTTGGCCAGCACGACGAGCTTGAGGTCGGCATTGGCGCGCGCCGCCTCCCCCACCTGCTTGGAGAGCGTGAAGCCCGGCCGGATGTACGGGATCCACGCCGCCGCGTCGCCGAAGCACTCGTGCACGAGGCGCTCGCCGTCGGCCGTGCCGGCCAGCACGTTGATGCCGTCCGGATGGGTGTGGTGGACGTGCGGCGCCGGCACGAAGGCGTGCAGCAGCGTCTCGATCGACGCGCGCGGCATCGCCGGGTCCAGCATGCAGCGCGACAGGTACGCGACCATCTCCTCGTCGCTCATCGCGTCGCGCTCCATCAGCGGGAGCACCTCGTCGAGCTTCAAGCCGGTGAAGTGCTGGGCGCCCATCGTGGCGAGGTCCGAGCCCGAGCCCTTGACCCACATGACGTCGACCTCGCGGCCGGCGTGGTCGACGGCCTTGCCCTTGGCGGAGGTGTTGCCGCCGCCGAAGTTCGAGACGGCCCGGTTGGCGCCGAGGAGGTTCGAGGCGAGGACGAGCTGACCGAGGACGTCGGACGGCGGCGCCTGCCCCGGCCAGAGGTCCTCGACGCGGTCGACGATCGGTTGCGTGGCGGTGGTCATGGTCAGGCCCTCCTGGTGGCGAGGTCGGCGTCGCGCTCGGCGGCCACCCGTTCGGCGTAGCCGGACGCGCGGAGCGCGGCGATCGGGTCTTCGGACGCCCCCAGCTCGGCGCGCACCTTCGCGCACAGCGGGCGGACGTCGGTCCGGTAGGCGTCGAGCAGCAGCTCGTGGCCGAGCAGCACGTCGCCCGACGCCTGGGCCGCCTCGAGCGCGGCGCGGTCCACGAGCAGCGCCTTGGCGTAGGCCTCCTGCAGGTTGACGACGCTCAGCACCATCGCCTCGACCTTCGCCTCGATGTTGTGGGCCTGGTCGATCGTCAGGCGCGGGAGCGGCCCGCCCGCCGCCGCCAGCTCGACGAAGATCAGGAACAGCTCGAACGGGTTGACCGAGCCCACGATGAGGTCGTCGTCGGCGTACTTGCGGTTGTTGAAGTGGAAGCCGCCGAGCCGGCCGGCGTCGTCGAGCAGCGCGACGATCTGCTCGACGTTCGTCCCCTGCGCGTGGTGGCCGAGGTCGACGAGCACCTCCGCGCGGTCGCCCAGCGCCTGGCAGACCAGCAGCGCGGAGCCCCAGTCGGCGAGGTCCGTGGCGTAGAAGGCGGGCTCGAAGAACTTGTACTCGACGAGGAAGGTCTGCTCCGCGGGCAGCTCGGCGTAGACCCGCTGCAGCGACTCGATCATCCGGCGCCGCCGCCCGCGCATGTCGTCCTGGCCGGGGTAGTTCGTGCCGTCGGCGAGCCACAGCGACTGGGCGTCCGAGCCGAGCTCGCGCGCGATGCCGACGCACTCGATCAGGTGCGCCACCGCCTTGTCGCGCACCCCGGCGTCGGGATGCGTGACCGAGCCGAGCTTGTAGTCGGGGTCCTGGAAGAGGTTCGGGTTCACCGCGCCGACGCGCAGCCCGCACGCCTCGACGTGCGCGCGCAGGTCCGCGTAGTCGTCGACCGCGTCCCATGGGAAGTGCATCGCCACCGCGCCCGCGGTGCCGGTGAGCCGGTGGACCTCCGCGGCGTCCTCGACGCGCTCGCGGATGTCGCGCGGGCGGCCGGGCTGCGGGAACACGCCGAAGCGCGTGCCGGAGTCGCCGTAGCCCCACGACGGCGTCTCGATCACGAGGTCGCCCACGCGCGCCTCGACGGCGGACACGTCGATCCCCCGGTCGGAGAGCTGGGCGGCGAGGCCGCTGTACGGGTCGTTCACTGTCGGTCCTCCAGAAGCGGTCAGGCGGTTGTCGGGTCGGAAAGGCGGGTGACGTCGAGGAAGCGCCGGTAGGTCGCCTCGGCCTCGGTGCGGTCGGGCGAGGGCTCGTAGGTCTCGGGGCTGGCGGACGCGGCGGCGACCTCGCGCAGCTCGGCGAGGGAGCCGAGCGCGCCGGCGCCGCGCGCCTGCACGAGGACGTTGCCGAGCGCGGTGGCCTCCACGGGCCCGGCGAGCACCTCGCGGGCGCACAGGTCGGCGGTGAGGCGGCACAGGTCGGCGTTCTGCGCGCCGCCGCCGATCACGTGGATGCGCCGGACCTCCCGCCCGCCGACGGCCTCGAGGCGCTCGAGCACCCAGCGGTACTTGCAGGCCAGCGAGACGAGGATGCCGCGCACGAGCCCGCCCGGCTCGTGGACCGGCTCCTGGCCGAGCCGCTCGGCCACGGCGGCGATCCGGGCGGGCATGTCGCCCGGCGCGAGGAACGCGTCGTCGTCGGGATCGAACAGCGGCGGCTCGCCGGCGAAGTCGCCGGCCTGGCGGAGCAGGTCCTCGTAGGCGGCCTCCTCGCCGCCGCCGGCCCAGTCGCGGCGGCACTCCTCGAGCAGCCACATGCCCATGACGTTCTTGAGCAGCCGCGTGGTGCCCTCGATGCCGCGCTCGTTCGTGAGGTTCGCCTCCCGCGCGGCGTCGCTCAGCACGGGCTCCGGCAGCTCGAGCCCGAGCAGCGACCACGTGCCGCTGGAGAGGATCGCGGCGTGCTCGTCGCGGATCGGCGCGGCCGCGAAGGCGGCGGCGGTGTCGTGCGACGCGACGGCGAAGACGGGCACGCCCTCGGCGCCGCCGGCCGCGTCGCCGTGGATCGGCAGCGTCGGCCCGAGCGCCGTCCCGGGCTCCACGACGTCGCGGAAGATCCGGCTCGGCAGCCCCAGCCGGTCGATCAGGTCCCGCGCCCAGCGGCCCGTGCGGGCGTCGAGCAGGCCGGTGGTCGACGCGTTCGTGCTCTCGTTCGCGAGCTCGCCCGTCAGCCAGAGGCCGAAGAGGTCAGGAACGAGGGCGATCCGGTCGGCGGCGGCGAGCGACGGCGCGTCCTCTTCGGCCAGCAGCTGGAAGACCGTGTTGATCGGCATCGTCTGGATGCCCGTCGTCGCGTACAGGTCCTCGGCCGGCACCCGGTCGAACGCCCGCTCGATCATCCCGGCCGTGCGCGCGTCGCGATAGTGGAAGGGCAGGCCGAGCACGCGGCGCTGCTCGTCGAGCAGCGCGTAGTCGACGCCCCAGCTGTCGACCCCGATGCCGGCGAGCGGGCCCGCCGTCGCGGCCGCCCGCAGGCCGAGCAGCGACTCGGTGAACAGGTGCAGGAGGTTCCAGCGCAGGCCGTCCGGGAGGGTCACCGGCCGGTTGGGGAAGCGCTGGACCTCCTCGAGCTCGACCCGCCCGCCGGCGAGCCGCCCGCACACCACCCGGCCGCTCGTGGCGCCGAGGTCGATCGCGGCGTAGCGCGGGTCAGGCAAGGTGGAAGACCTCCTCCAGCCGCCGTAGCCCGGTGTCGGGCCGCTCCCCGGCCGGGAGCTCGAAGAACTCCGCCATCTCGGCCTGCCAGCGCGCGTTGACGTCCGTGGCCTCCATCGCGGCGACGGCGGCCGCGAAGTCGTCCGTCTCGAGGTAGCCGACGAGCAGGCCGTCGTCGGCGAGGAAGAGGGAGTAGTTGCTCCACCCCGCCCGGCGCAGGGCGGCGAGCATCTCCGGCCACACCGCGCGGTGGCGCTCCTTGTACTCCTCGAGCCGGTCGCGCCGGACGCGCAGCAGGAAGCAGACGCGCTCCATCACCGGACCTCCGCGTACCCGACGCCGAGCAGGGAGGCGACATGCCGGACCTCGGCTGCCCGATGTCCGACACCGAGCGCGACGTGGTGGGTCGGCCCCTCCCCGCACCAGCGCTCGAGGAACTCCGCGGGCGGGAGCGCGAAGCGCAGGCGGCTGTTCGTGTTGCCGATCCGGAACGTCTCGCCCGGTATCGATTCCCCCTCCCCCACGATGAGCTTCAGCCGCCCGTCGGCCGTCTGCGTGCAGCCGACGATCGTCACCGGGCCGTAGCGGACCTTGAACTCGACGCTGAGCCCGGCGCCGCGCTTGCCGTGGTAGAGCTTGAGCGCGCGCAGCGTCGGCTGCTCCTGGGCGATGGCGACGTGCCCCGGCCCGTCGTGGCCCATGAGCACGAAGCCCTCGCTGAAGTCGAGCGCGTAGTACTCCGTGTAGGAGCCGCCGGCGCCGAGCCGGTCGAGGATCAGCTGGGCGACGTTCGTCTTCAGGTCGCCCTCGCCCGCCGTGGGCACGCCGCGGGCGGTGAGGAGCGAGTTGCCGACGATCACGCCCGCGCCGAGCCGCTCGGCCTCGTTGTCGCCGGCGCCGCGGTGGTAGTAGGTCAGGGCGTCGAGCCCGAAGTCCGCGACAAGCCGGTCGAGCCCGGCCGCCACGCGGGCCGACCAGTCGAGCTGCTCGGGCTCGATCGGCCCCGCGATCGGGTCGGCGGAGGGATCCGCGAAGGCGAACGACGCCCGGATCTCCGCCTCCTTGGCCGCGACCTCCTCGGGCGTCGCCTCCGCGACCCGCACGCCGAGGTCGTCGATCTCCAGCACCTCCACGTGCGCGCCGACCTGCGCGTGGACGGCCGTGAAGTCCGTGTACATGTCGAGCATGCCGGGATAGACGTGCCCCATGAAGCCGATCCGCGCGCCCCGCAGCGCACGGGCGACGCCGGCGGCCCGCACCCACGCCGCGATCCTGCCCCACGCCCGCTCGTCGTCGTCGATCGTGCCCGCGACCGTGTCGTACGGGATGCGCGCGCGGGTGAAGGCGCCGGCGATCTCCGGCACGCAGCAGGCGGCGCAGTTCGCCAGCCACTCGCCGGTGTCCGTGCGGGCGTAGTCGAGGCTCGCCGTGGGCTGAAGCCCGAGGACGACGACCGGCACGCCGGCCGCCTGGGCGACCGGCAGGACCGTGCTCGACGTGGCGTACGTCACGGCGTGGCAGAGCACGAGGTCCACCTGCGCGGCGGCGAACCGGTCGCCGGCCGCGCGGGCCGCCTGAGCGGTGTCCACGAGCCCGGCCGACACGACGTCGCCGCCCAGGCCGGCCACGCGCTCCTCGACCCGGCGCTGGTAGCCCTCGATGCGCTCCTTCAGCCCCGCGAACTGCGGCCAGTACGCGTCGAGGCCGATGCCGAAGACCCCGACCCGGGCACGCGGCCCGGGGCGGGCGGTCTCCGCCGCTCGGGCGGTGTGCGGATCCGCGACCGTCATCCGCTCAGAAGTCGAAGTCGTCGATGTTCCGGGCGTTGAAGCCCGTCGGCGGGCCGAGGATGATCTCGCCGTTGGCGCCGATCGTGCGCTCCCCGAGCCGGCCGGCGTCGAACGTCTCGCCCTCCTTGCCGGTGATCCGTCCCGACACGAGGGCGGCGGCGGCCTGGCCGGCGAGGTAGCCGACGTCCTTGGGCACCCAGAGCTGGAACTCCTCGACGGTGCCGTCCTTGACGAACTTGCGCATCTGGTTCGGCGTCCCGAGGCCGGTCAGCTTGATCTCGCCCTTCTTCGGCGAGGTCGAGAGGTAGCGGGCCGCGGCGGCGACGCCCACCGTCGTCGGCGAGATGATGCCCTTGAGGTTCGGATAGGCCTGGATGAGGCCCTGGGTCTCCTGGAAGGACTTCTGGTCGTCGTCGTCGCCGTAGGCGACCTTCACGAGCTCGATGTCCTTGTAGGCGGGCTTCTTCAGCTCCTCGCGCATGACCTTGATCCACGCGTTCTGGTTGGGCGCGTTGGCCGTCGCGGAGAGGATGGCGATCTCGCCCCGGCCGCCGATCTGGTCGGCGATGAGCTTCACCTGGCCCTCGCCGATCAGCTGGGTGGAGGTCTGGTTGATGAACAGCGTGCGAGCGTCGGATGCGACGTCGGAGTCCATGGCCACGATCTTGATGTCGCGCCGCGCGGCCTGCTTGAGCGCCGGAGCGACGGCGTTCGGGTCGTTGCCGGCGATGATGATCGCGTCCGGGCGCTGCTGGGCGACGGAGTTGATGATCGGCACCTGCGAGGACGCCGCGGCGTCCGTCGGGCCCTGGACCCGGTTCGAGCCGCCGAGCTCCTCGAGCGCCTCGGTGATGCCGGAGTGCTCCGTCTCCTCGTAGGGGTTGCCGAGCTGCTTCGGGATGGACACCGTCTTGAGGCCCTGCTTGATCGGCGCGTTCGGGTCGGCCGTGCCCTCGGTCGTGGAGGCCCCTGAGCCGCCGTCGTTCGACGACTGCTCCTCGTCCTGCGTCGAGCCGCAGGCGCCGAGGACGAGCGCCGCGAGCAGCACCGCGAGCGCGACGAGAAGCGCGCGCGGGGCGCGCCCGAGACCAGCGGTCATGCGTGTGCCTCCTGGTGGTGCGTTGCCTGCCGGCGGCGCGCCTCGCGCACCCGCCGGGCGATGTTCGGACCCAGCACGGAACCGACGAGCAGGGCGCCCGTCACGATCTGGATCCAGTACGACGAGATGGACTCGCTGAGCGTCAGCGCCTTCTGGATGCCCCCCAGCAGGAGGAGTGCGAGGATGACGCCGGCGATCGTGCCGCGGCCGCCGAAGATCGACACGCCGCCGAGCAGCACGGCGGTGATCGCGGTGAGCTCGAAGCCCTGTCCGACGTTCGCCGCCGCCGTGGAGTTGCGCAGCGAGATGACGATGCCGGCGAGCGCCGCGACGGTGCCCGACAGCACGAAGAGGACGAGCTTGATCCGGCGCACGGAGAGCCCGGAGAACCGCGCCGCCTCCTCGTTGGCGCCGATCGCGTAGACCGAGCGCCCGAACGGCGTCGCGTGCAGCAGGACGCCGAAGAGGATCGCGAGGATCGCGAAGAGGACCATCGTGTTCGGGATGAACGTCCCGGCGAAGTTGCCGAACGCGAGGTCCGTGTAGCCCGCCGGGAAATCCGTCACGGACTGGTCGCCGACGACCACGAACGCGAGCCCGCGGAAGAGGGCGAACGTGCCGATGGTGACCGCCAGCGACGGCAGCCCGAGCCAGGTGACCAGCGTCCCGTTGAAGGCGCCGCACACGGCGCCGGCCGCGAGGCAGATGACGAAGATGAACTCGAGCGGAAGGCCGCTGTTCCACAGCGACGCCATCAGCGCGCTCGACAGCGCGAGCGTCGAGGCGACGGACAGGTCGATCTCCGCGGCGACGATCACGAGCGTCAGCGGAAGCGCCATCAGCGCCACCTCGGAGATGTCGAGCGACCCCGTGGTGAACGAGTCCGCGCTCAGGAACTCGCTCGACAGCCCCTGGCCGGCGATCATCGTGACGATCAGGAGGCCGACCAGCAGCGCCTCCCACGAGCCGAGGGCGCCGCGCAGGCGCGCGGCCCCGCCGTCGCCGGAACGCGCCGGCGGCGGCGCCGGCCGCGTCTCGCGCGGGGCGGGGGGCGCGGCTTCAGGCGGCACGGCGTGCGCTCCTTCTCCGGAGGGCGGCCTCGACCCGCAGGCCCACGAAGCGGTCGAAGGCGATGGCGAGCAGCAAGAGGGCGCCGATCGCCGCCTGCTGCCAGAACGCCTCGACGCGCAGCACGATCAGCGACGAGGTGATCGTGCCGAGCAGCAGCGCGCCGAGCGCCGCGCCGTAGACGCTGCCCTGGCCGCCGAAGATGGCCACGCCGCCGACCACCGTGGCCGCGATGACGGTCAGCTCGTAGCCCGTGCCCGCGGTGGCGTCGACGGTGCCGAAGCGGGCGGTGAAGAGCACGCCGCCGAGGCCGGCCAGCGCGCCCGCGAGCACGAACGCGGTGAAGACCCGGCGGTCGGAGCGGACGCCGGCGAGCCGCGCGCCTTCCGGGTTGGAGCCGATCGCGTACAGCTCCCGGCCGGCGCGGAAGTCCCGCAGCCACTGGCCGACGACGAGCACGACCGCCACGGCGATGATCACGAGGATCGGGATGCCGGCGACGGAGTTCGTGCCGACGCCCAGGAAGGAGTCCGGCAGCGTCTCGGCGTTGACCTGGCGCCCGTCCGTCCACAGGAAGGCGAGCCCGCGGAAGGCGTACAGCGTCCCGAGCGTCACCACGAGGGCGGGAACCTGGCCGAACGTGACGAGCGCGCCGTTGAAGGCGCCGCAGGCCGCGCCCAGCCCCATGCCGAGCACGGCGACGACCGGCCACGGCAGCGCGTCGCTCGAGGACAGGAGGTCGCCGGCCATGAAGGCGCTGAGCCCGAGCACCGAGCCGACGGACAGGTCGACGTTGCGGGTGACGATGACGAGCGTCTGGCCGGCGGTGAGGATGGCGAAGATCGACGCGTTGACGGCGAGGTTCCGCAGGGAGTCGGTTTCGACGAAGCGCGGCTCGAGGATCGCCGTGACGGCGATCAGCAGGACGAGCGCGGCGACGATGCCGAGCTCGCGGACGCGGAAGACGAGCTCGGTGAGGCGGCGTGCATGGGCGCCCTCGGCGGGCGCGGTCGCGGCGGCCATCAGGAAGCGGCCTCGATCTGCCCCGTGGCGAGCCGCACGACGCTCTCCTCGTCGGCCTCCGCGCGGCTGAGCTCGCCGGTGAGCCGGCCCTCGTGCATCACGAGCACGCGATCCGCCATCCCCAGCACCTCCGGCAGCTCGCTCGAGATCATGAGCACCGCGACCCCGCGGCCCGCGAGCTCGCTCATGAGCCGGTGGACCTCCGCCTTCGTGCCGACGTCGATGCCGCGCGTGGGCTCGTCGATGATCAGCAGCCTCGGCTCCGTCGCCAGCCACTTGCCGAGCACGACCTTCTGCTGGTTGCCGCCCGACAGCGTCCCCACCGGGTCCTCCAGGCGATGGAACTTGAGCTGCAGGCGCTCGCCCCATTCGCGCGCGAGGGCGTGCTCGGCCGAGCGGCGGATGAGGCCCAGCCGCGTGAGCGACCCGAGCCGCGTCAGCGCCGTGTTGCGGGCGATCGAGAGGTCGAGCACGAGCCCCTGCTGGCGGCGGTCCTCGGGGACGAAGGCCACGCCGGCGCGCATCGCCGCCTTGGGCGTGCCCGCCGGCAGCCGCGTGCCGAGCACGTGCACCTCGCCGGCGTCGGGACGGTCCACGCCGAAGATCGCCCGCGCCACCTCGCTGCGCCCGGCGCCGACGAGGCCGGCGAGGGCGACGATCTCGCCCGCGCGCACCTCGAAGCCGATGTCGAAGAACACCCCCTCGCGCGTGAGGCCGTCGACGCGCAGCACCGGCTCGCCGACCTGGGCGTCCTGCTTCGGGAACAGCGCGCTGAGCTCGCGGCCGACCATCCGGCGGACCATCTCGTCCGGCGTCATGTCGGCGATCCGCGCGTCGTGCACCACGGCGCCGTCGCGCATGACGGTGACCGTGTCGCAGATCGTGAACACCTCGTCGAGCCGGTGCGAGATGAAGAGGATCGCCGCGTCGTGCTCCTGCAGCGCCCGCACGACCGTGAACAGCCGCTCGACCTCGGGGCCCGAGAGCGCCGCCGTCGGCTCGTCCATGATCAGCACGCGCGCGTCGAAGGACAGCGCCTTGGCGATCTCGACGATCTGCTGGTCGGCGATCGACAGGCCGCGGACGGGGCGCTCCGGGTCGAGCCGGACGCCGAGGCGGTCCATCAGCTCGCGCACGCGGCGATGCATCGCCCGGCGGTCGATCCGCTTGAGGGCGCCGAGCGGGTGGTAGCCCATGACGACGTTCTCCGCGATGCTCAGGTCCGGGAACAGCGTCGGCTCCTGGTAGATCACGGCGATGCCGGCGTCGCGGGCGTCGTGCGGGGAGTGCAAGTCGACCGGCGCGCCGTCCACGAGCATCTCGCCGGCGTCGCGGCGGACGACGCCGCCGAGCACCTTGACGAGCGTCGACTTGCCGGCGCCGTTCTCGCCCATGAGGGCGCGCACCTCGCCCGGCCGCAGCGCGAGGTTGCCGTCGCGCAGGGCGCGGACCGCGCCGTAGGACTTCGCCGCATCGCGCAGCTCGACACGCGGCTGTGCGGCTGCGGTCACGCCCTTCGCCCCGCAAGCGGTGTGGCGCCCGCGGGTGCCGGCGCGCGCTGAACGGTCACGTCCTCTCCCCTCAGAATCGAACGAAAAGGATCACAACAAATCATCGAGAGCGTGTCAACCACTCCACGACACCGGTGCGGTGCGCCCGCGGACTTGCGACCCGTCGGCCCGACCCCGTAGAGTGAGGCGCCACCGAAAGGCGTCCGAGATCGCACAGAAGAGAACAGAGCGGAGCCGTGGCATGCTGGCGGAAGCCCGCCGGCGCGCGATCGCCGACGCGCTGAAGACGTCGGGCGCCGTGACGATCTCCGAGGTCGAGGCGCGCTTCGGCGTGTCCCCGATGACCGCGCGCCGGGACCTCGCGGAGCTCGAGCGCCGCGGCGTCGTGCGCCGCACGCACGGCGGCGGCGTGCTGCCGTCCGCGCGGACGGGCCACGAGGACTCCTTCGCGCGCCGCCTCAAGGTCGCCCCGCAGGCCAAGCGCCTCCTCGCCGAGCGGGCGGTGGCCGAGATGTCCCCGCGCGAGGCCGTGTTCCTCGACTCCTCGACCACGAGCTACTTCGTCGCGCGGCGGATGCTCGAGACCGGCATGAGCGGCACGGTGCTCACGAACAGCCTGCCGGTCATGGAGCTCGTCTTCCACGAGGGCGGGCCGGAGCTCGAGCTCGTCTGCGTCGGCGGCACGCTGCGGCGCCTCACGCGCTCCTTCGTCGGCCCCGCGGCCGTCCGGACGGTGCAGGCGCACTACGCCGACCGGCTCGTGATGAGCGTGAAGGGGCTCACGCCGCAGGGCGCGATGACGGACGCCGATCCGCTCGAGGCCGAGGTGAAGCGCACGATGATCGGGCAGAGCGGCGTGTCCGTCGTCCTGGTCGACGCGGGCAAGCTCTCGGTCCGCGGGCTCAGCGTCATCGCCTCGGCCTCCGAGGTCAGCCTCGTGCTCGCGCACGGCCTGTCGGATCAGGAGGCGTCCGCGATGCGGGCGGCCGGCGCGTC
>Ga0196962_10000416_pt1 | contig 17955 bp, 17 predicted proteins | sample S3v_20metaG_FD_183186 | JGI IMG/M metagenome (GOLD analysis project Ga0196962, IMG submission 183186) | Soil microbial communities from Anza Borrego desert, Southern California, United States - S3+v_20 | ecosystem: Environmental > Terrestrial > Soil > Desert | place: USA: California | collected... | reverse complement strand
GCCGAGCGCCGCGGCCAGCCGCGCCACCCGCACCGCCTCGCGCCCGCCGAGGGTGGCGGCCGCGGCGGCGAGCAAGGCGAGGAAGAACGACGGCACGGCGTCAGCGGGAGCGTGGAGCGGGTGAAGGGAATCGAACCCTCGTCGTAAGCTTGGGAAGCTTCTGCTCTACCATTGAGCTACACCCGCAAAATGGCAGAAGTCCGCCATTCCCGGACCCCACCACATCGGCAGTTTACAGGGTGGTTTACAGAGCACCCCTCAACCGCCTCGCCATTGCCACGACTTTCGCGGACTGGTCAACGTAGACGTGGCGGATGCGAGCGACATTTTCCGGAGACCAGCCCATCAAGTCGGCCACATCCTTATCGGAGATGTTGGGCTTCGCTAGCATGAGGCGGGTGGCGAACGTCCCTCTGGCGTCATGCAGGTGCAGCTTGCGCTCTCGCCCGGTCTCAGGATCAACGTGGACAATCCCAGCCTCGTCTCTCACCCTCGCAATGGCTTTGGTGAAGCGGTCTGGCGACCATGGCTTGCCACTTTGGTCCACCAGAACGGTTTCAACGCCCTCGCCACGTTGACGCGTCCGGAGTTCGGCCAGCAAGGCTTTGAGGGCAGGCCCCATTGTCGGAACCGTGGCAAAGTATCGCTTGCGTCTGCTCACCTTCTTGGCCCGTTTTAGGATGGCCTTGGGCGTGACCTCCGACCATAGCAAGGTCACCAAGTCCTCCCGACGAAGTCCAGTCATCACTGCGAGGAGAAGTCCATCGAGTGCGGCTTGCTCGCCGGTCCGGAGGGCAGCCTGCTCGAACCGTTTCAGATCGTTATCGGTCCAGATGACCTCGGCCCGGTCACCGCCCCGGTAGAGGGTCGGAATACCTGCTGCGACGTTGATCGTCAGCAATCCTTTGAGGACCGCGTTTTTCAGCAAGGCGTGCAAGACGGTGATCCCAATGTCCGCTGCACGAGGTGTCGACGAACGACCATCCCGCCAAGCAACGACCTTGGCCTTCATCCGACGATCATCGAATATCGCCAGCGGGACATCGCCCCACTTTTCCTCGATCCTATCGAGCGCCGATCCCCATGTTTTTTTGGTCGTGTCTGCCAAATGCGCCCATTCCGGGCTATGCCGCCAATCCCTTATGACGGCCAACAGCGTGGTGGGGTCCGGACTGTTATCAGCCTCGTCTGCGGCGGCGATGCGGCGCGCAATGTCGGTGTCGATCCGAGGCCGCTTGGCGCCTTCCGAGCGATGGACCTGCGGCCCTCCTCTCCAAGCATAGACATACCAAACGATACCGGCTCGCGTCTTCTTGGAAACAATGTGAGGCGTTCGTTTCAAAGGCGGTCAGACCATTCCGCAAACACGTCTCCGGTCTGGACGCCCCGCGCCGCTTCAACGGTGGTTAGGCTGATTGTTCCGTCAGGCCGTATTTCGACGCTGCCCACACGCAATCCCACGCGATGCGCCGCATCGACCGCGCGCTTGAGATCAACTTTCTTGAACCCCGATCTCGGCTTTCGCCTCGGAGGATCAATCGGCTGAGCAGGTTGCGGAACAATTCGACGGATCATATCGGGCACCGGAAATGAAAGAATGTGACCTAAACCTAGAAAGGCGCGGCATCTCGATCAAGGATTAAGTATTGACATTGAAAGTCGACCGCGCTCATTCTGCAACACTGCGCCGGGCCTCCGTCTAGACGTAAAGAACGATGTGCAACGCGTTGCAAATCTCAAGGAAGTTTAGCAGTTCTATTGGAATACAAGGCTCGAAAGGATCAGGAGTGGCTCAAGGGCCTCTTGATACGCTCCTCAACCCTCCCTCAGGAGGGAATTGCCGTTTGAGAAACTAAGGCCCCGCGCGGCAACTCCTGCGGCCACAGCCGATCTTACGGAAGTTCCGAGAAGCGCTCCTCGGCCAGCACGTTTCCGCTAATTCTATCGACGACCGCCACCCTTGAAAGGCGAGCCCTATAAACGCAGGTGCTTTCTGTGGTGTCGTAGGCGCTCGTGAATTCCGGTTCGAGATGGGTGACCCCACAGATAAGCGAATTTCCATCCGTCCATTCGCTCAACTCCCCCTCGATCTCAAGGGTCAGGTGAGGAACCATCTCCCGTGCTTCGCTGCCTTCAAGGGGAATGGATTTTAGCAGGAAGGCCCTGCCCCTGTCCCATCCTTCTATCGCCAATGCTGTGGCGCTGACGCTCCTCCTGACGATAGACGAGCGCGCACCAAATGCGTTCACGACACGGTAGGCGCTTCCTTCCTTTTCTGAGCACGAAATGACCAATGTGCGGTGGCCATACATGCTCAGAAAAGGGAATGGGTCACCATCGTAGCTGAGGAAGGCATGCCCGAGTATGAAGCCGCCCGTCACGTTGAAGTTGAGGCGTCGGCTCTCGGAGTTGAAATCCCACTTGGGTAATCCAGCGCAACTCTCGCCCATTTGCTGCTCTAGCGCTTGATGAACCACGAAGCGGCGTCCGTTCCAACTTATCCTTGGCGAGGTTTCCAAGTCGTCCCTTGGCCTGAACGCTCGCGCAGTTTCGCTTGCCTCAATTAGCGAAGTCTCTGTCAACGGTGGTAGAGAGGTCGTCGGACGTTCCGCGCCTTGCTCAATCTCTTGAGCAGTCGCTGGCCAAGCCATCCCGGCGAGCAAGGCCAATCCAGCAAGTCTCGAAAATCTTAGCAACGCCGACATATCGCATCCCCCTTCAAGGGGGGAGCCTATCCTAGCAATCAGCCCACGAGAAAGGAAAAATGACCCTTATATCGGGTGGTTCAGATCGCGTGCCGCTGCCCTTGTTGCGACATGGAAGCCAAAGCGATCTTTGGAGAGAACGTCCGACGTGCTCGCAAAGCTGCTGGTCTATCTCAGGAGCAACTTGCCGAGGATGCCGGTGTCGGTCGGTCTTACATGTCCGACATCGAATGTGGGCGGCGGAACCCGAGTATCGAGATCGTTGGCCGGATAGCGCTCGCGTTGAATGTCTCGGCAGCCCGCTTGGTAGATGGCATACCGGACCGGCTCAACGATCCGGTCTAGTTCCAGTGCTCCACTTGCGACCTTCGGAAGCGGCCTGGGGGATTGATCGTTGGCAACGGACTAGCACTACGCACAAAGCGTTCATCGTCCACTTCGGTGAGTTCAGCGATGGTGCGCAATGCTGCGGGGCAGTGCTGATGCGCCACTCCGCGCAGCCAGAACCCGGTCCAGAATAGCGGTTCGTTTGTTCGCCACTGAGAAAACGCGCTGACCCAGCCGAGGGCCGAGCGTTGCAGCTTTATGGCTGCGTCGGGCTGGCGGCGCTGAGCGATGTCCCTCATAAGGCGCAAGGCCGATGTGAAAAATTTGACCTCTGATTTTTTGGACGGCCGGCAATGGATGCGGCCCCGTTTCATTCTGAAATGATAACCCAAGAACTCGAAGCCATCGCACACACGTCGCAAGCCGCTCTTATCGGTCAGCCGAAACGGCCCGTGAGGACTGCGCCGAAACGCACCGGTCAGGGCTGTGATAGCCATCCTCAATTCCGCCCTCGTCCGGGCGATCAACTCGAAGTTGTCTCCATAGTTGATGACGCTGACGGTCGAGCGCAGATCACGGAGCGCGGTCGCGATGACCGCCTCCGCGATCAGCGGAGAGAGTGATGACCCCTGACTTATTCCCTCACGGGACACTGTGACCAAGCTGATGGGTCCTATTGCGTTGCCGATACGTCCGGGAAGGATATTCCCCGGAGGGCCGACGACGTTGTCGATCACCTCACATGGCAGTGGGATGATTTGGTAAAGCCTCCTTCTGTCGATGCTTCGATAGAACTCGTTGATGTCCAGTTGGACGCACCACTTCTTGCCTGCATCCAGTTCTCGGAGAACGCGCTTCACCGCCTCGTCGCGGCCGCCATTCCGGTAGGCGTGCTGACGCGGATCAAGCGAAACGCTGCCCTCGATGGCCCGTCGACAAAGTAGGTGGGTTGCACGCCATTTGTGCGGAAACGACATCACTACGCGAAAATCCCAGCCAGCCTTGTCAACAGCATGCGCGGTAACCGCATCGGCAATGGGTCTCCATGCGTTGATCTCGGCAGCCATCGCTTCAAGCTGATGCGTCGGCGTGCGCATCCCACGTTTCATTCTCATGTTGCTGTCGGCAGCGGCAACCAGTCTGGCGTCGGCTGACTTGAGAAGTTTCTCACCAAGTGCACGGGCTTTGTGTGGGTTTTCTTCGGCTACAGCCTTGTCGATGCGGCGAAGTAGCTTCTGGTGATGCTTGCGGGCTTTTCTCAGCCGACGCCCAAGCCGCATCGGCGGATGCGAGCGAGGGAGGGAAGGTTCAGGTGAAGTCGTCATGCGAGCGCCCATTGAAGGTGCTGCCGACGAAGTTTGGGCGCTCGCAGAGCCTTCGTCGACAGCACTATATGCGGGGGATCAATCCCGGCATCCGTCAGTTAAGGTTTGGCAAGAATATTGTCAAGTATATATTGCGAATAGACTTTGCTCAATACTTGCCATCTAGATGTCTAGACCGCTATAATCCTACAACTCCGCTAGTGCTGCGAAAACGTCGCGAGCCGATGCGACCTGCTCGGCCTGTTGACGGTCCAGTTCGAAAGTCCGCAGACAGAGCGCCCAATCACCTAGCCGTGCCCGGCCACCGAGAAAAACGTGCCAACCGTTGGGATCAACAAAGCGCCGGTGGACCCTGTAATGACAGGAGCGGCACACCGATCTGACGGCGACACTTCGTAGGTAAACTTCGGAATGGAATTGCTCGGCGCTCGCCGAGTGGCAAACGGAACAGCGGCCCCCCCGACTGAGAAGCCCCAATCGCTCCGCAATGAGAACCTTCTGCCAACCAGCGATCCTTTCGGCCCCGGTGCTAGAGTTGTATGCCACAGGTGTTTTCCACCCCCAGCGGGGCAACGGGTGTCCTAGCGCAATGGCTTCCTCGACCTGCCGCTGGATCACGATGTCGGGAGGAACAGGATCAAACATCCTGTAGGCTCAAGCGAATATCAAGCGGGATGCGGGCAGTGCGTTGCAACCCGTTGCAGAGGGCGTCAGCCAAGCTGTGAGGGACCTCCGGAGGCTGACCTGATGCCCTACCGTCGACCACGGGCCGGTGCATGTCTTCAAGCTGCGCAGGGAGGTCCGCAAAAAGGCGGCTGGTCTCGCTCACCGCCTAGTCTCCGCGAGCAAACGATATACTGAGGCGCGGCTGCATGAGACACGCTTCGCGATCTCTGTTGGGCGCAACCCTTCGGCAGCAAGTCGCTTCATCTCGGGCAACTTCGCGCGGGCGGTGGGGGCGCGGCCCTTGTATTTCTTGAGCCGCTTGGCTCGTTCGATCCCCTCGCGCTGGCGACAAAGCATGAGCGAGCGCTCAAACTCGGCCAGTGCCCCGAACATCGTCAACATCAGTCGACCAGTCGGGGACTGTGTGTCCATCTCGGCTCCGCCGAAGTCGAGAACCCGCAATCCGACGCCCTTGGCTTCGAGCAGGTCGATGATCCGGAGCAGGTCGGATGTAGAGCGGGCTAGCCGGTCAAGGCGGGTCACGATCAGGGCGTCACCCTCGCGGATGTAGCCCAGCGCCGCATCTAGTTGAGGGCGATCTCCAACCGATGACGTCTGTTCTGAAAAGACCTTGCAGCCCGTTGCGATAAGTTGGGCGATCTGCGCCTCAAGCCCTGCAACCTGATCGAACGTCGACGTGCGAGCGTAGCCTACTAGCATCTGATATTCCTCAGCAAATCAGATGCTTACACCCTATCCGAGTGCGGAGTGGAGGCTACCCCGAAGTGTCCAACGGTTCAAAATCTCCCCGCTATTCCGATATTTTTCAATGTCGTTCAGGTTCGATGCGCGGAGTTATCTGCTTTTCGTTCACTCTCGTTTAGGTTTGCGGCCCGGAGTTATCTCGGTTCTGGGGAGGCGGCCTCCTCCAGACCTCTATTTGCTGGTCCATCGAAGGCAGTATCTCGACGCGCGTGCTAAGAGGCCGCACCATCCTCTCAGCCTCTGGCGCTAGAACCGCCCAGACTTCCTTCGGGACCTTGATAGTGGCAACTGCAATCTCTGCGTCATGACACTCAGCAAGAAGTGCCTTCACTAGCGCGGCCGCTTCATCTGGAGGCTCGTTCCAAAGATCAATGGAAAGCGGCTCTGGCGTGGTCGAGTGCTGCAAGACGCTTGAGATGCCAAGCGCGATTTCTCGCATGGAAGCCATGATGTCCACCTTGGTTGATGATGGCCAAGTTGCGCTGCTATCACCTGGGACGAGGGGATTTACATGCTGAAACTCAATAGCGCGGTCGTCGAGTGCCTCAAGGCTCATGCGGATCATCGCCTTACGGCGCGTGAAGTGGCGCAATGGATCAGAGAACGTTATTCCGAGGAGTGCCTGCACAAGCTGGAAAGAAGCCGGACACTCACAACGGAAGCTGAGTTGATCCAGCAACTCGTTGCCGAGATCGGGGCTAACCGGCCGCAGATCGAGAAGAAAAATCCGCAGGTGAGAACCACGGAGGATCGTCCTCGACTATACTATTGGACCAACGCGTCGGAAGAAGCGGAAGTGGCCGCGACCGAGGGTGTTGCGCGGTCCGCTCCGCAGACCACGACCTTGCCTGTCATCGAGACCCCGCCCCGAGAGATCGGCTTGTATCCGAAGCTGGCTCAGTATCTGAGCGCGGAGTTTGGTATACACGCTCAGCGAATTGACGAGAAAAGGTCAGCGAACAGGCGAGGCCCTCAAGGCAACCGCTGGCTTTACCCCGATGTTGTAGCCTTCGAGGACCTTACCCGCGACTGGATTACGGAGGTTCGCAACTGCGTATCACAAGCCGGTGCGAGAAAGGCGCGCATCTGGTCGTTTGAGGTCAAACTGCTTCTAAACCGTTCGAACGTTCGCGAAGCCTACTTCCAAACCGTGTCCAACTCCTCATGGGCTAACTTCGCATATCTCGTGGCAAGCGAGATCGAAGCAACGGATACCATCAAAGAACTTCGCATGCTCGCTGCGCTGCATGGCGTCGGCCTGATCAAGCTGGATGCGGAAAATGCTGCTGAAAGCCAAGTCCTTATTCCTGCTCGCGAGCGGCAGGAGATTGACTGGGCCAACTGCAATCGGCTGGCGTCCGAGAACGCTGATTTCCAGAAGGTGATCAACCTCGTTTGGCAGTTTCATCTGACTGGTGATGCGCGTCCGGCTGACTGGCGCGCGTGAAGTCCGTGCTCGGTGGGAACCGTGGAGCCTAGATGCCCGTGGCGCTGGCGAACACGGGTCTAGAGGCCAACTAGATCGTCTCCCATGGCAACAATCCGACCTCTGTGAGACCCGCTGTCGATCCTCGGCGTGTCGATCTAGAGGAAGGTTCAGTAAGAGATCATCTCCTGATGTCCTGCAACATGTGAGCACGAGCCTCGTTCAGCCCCTCCAAGATTTGCCCCGCCGCTTCAAGCGCATGGTTGGGCACATCGTCCGGCACGTCGCTCGTGAAGAACTTCTCAGATGCGGCTTGCGACCGGATCGCTTCAATTTTTTCCCGGACTGGGCCGCTGATCACGGCAGAATGCAGCTCCAGGTAATCCTCTAAGTCTGTCTCGACCTGCCCAAGCCTGTCCGCAACGTCCTCACAGGCATCATGCCACTCCATATCCGGGCGCGAGTAGTCAGGATAAATGCGGCGATAGAGTTTCATCAGAGCGTCCGCGGCTTCAATCTCTCGGTTGAACAGCAGCTCTTGCCTTTTAAGAGACAGTTTGTGTGTCTCAGTGTCTCGGGTCAGCTCCGCTTTGTGCGTTTCCAAGACTTGGTCCAACTGCCCCTTATGCGTTTGAAGCCACTGCTTAGACGCATGGTCGCTAACGTATTTCGCCACCAGCCCGCCAACGACCGCCGCCCCACCAAACGCGCCGAGCATCGACAAGATGAGGGTCCCGATCCCGGTTGCTGTGAGCATTAGGTTGTTCCCTTAGATAGTGACTTTGGAGAGGCCGATTGACGCGAGCCTCACCAGAGTTTCTGAAACGTCAAGCCCAGACGACGCTGCGGCTCACGGCAGACGCTTGATGGCGATGCCGAGCAAGGCCAGAGTGGTTCGATGATAACTATTCCTCGCCCAGACCTCCCAACGTCCGACTTGAGGATTGATGCAGTGTATCAGGGAGGACGAGCGGGGAACGCGGGGGATGATCCATTGGGGCCTCTGCTCCAGGTGAGCAATAGTGGAGGCTTTCGTTACCGCGGCTCAATCGACGCTCTGACCATGGTCGTTTTGACCACTTCCCTGGACAGTGCCGATTGGCCCGACGCAATCGATCCAGAAACCGGCACCTTCACTTACTTTGGGGACAATCGAAATCCCGGCCGCGGTCTCCACGAAACACCCCGACGCGGTAACGAGCTGCTTCGCCGAGCATTCGATTTGGCGCATGGATCGCCGGCGGAAAGGGCGCAGCTCCCTCCCATCTTCGCATTCGCAAACGTCGGCCCCTGCCGCGATGTTCGATTCTTAGGTTTGGTTGTCCCGGGCGCACCCGGCCTACGCCCATCTGAGGATTTGGTCGCCGTCTGGAAAGCCAAGCAGGGCGCGCGCTTTCAGAACTATCGCGCAATTTTCACGATCTTGGACGCCGGGGTGATCTCACGAAAATGGCTGGACGAAGTCGTCTCGGGCAACCCGGTTACTAACGCCGCTCCAAAGGCGTGGAAGCAGTGGATATTGTCAGGCACCTACAAGCCGCTCACCGCTGAGCGGACGGTCGAGTATCGCACCAAGGCCGAGCAGCTTCCGAGCGACGACGCCGGCCGCCGTCTGATCTCGTTCTTGCACGCCTATTTCGGTGATCAACCGCACAGATTTGAAGGCTGTGCGGCCGCCATTTCGAGATTGGCGCTTCCCGAGGTGGCTAGCCTGGATGTAACTCGACCCTCTCGTGATGGTGGACGCGACGCCGTCGGACGGGTTCGACTGGGCAGAGGGCCGGGCGCGATCCTCATCGATTTCGCACTTGAGGCAAAGTGCTATGCTCCGGCGAAGTCAGTGGGAGTTCGCGAACTCTCACGCTTGATCTCCAGATTGCGCCATCGTCAGTTCGGCGTTCTCGTGACGACCAGCTTCGTCGACAGATATGCATACAAAGAAATAAAGGAGGACCAACATCCGATCATTATCATTGCGGCAGGTGACATCGTTCAGCTGCTGCGGGATCATGGTTTGGGTGAGATTTCGGCTCTCCAGAAGTGGCTCGTTAACGAGTTCCCTCCAACAGCTTAGCGCCCTACTCCGCGGCAACGGCCACGGATTGATCCGCTGTCAGCTGTGCAATAATCGCCTTCATCACAGGGGGTGCTACTCCATTGCCGAGAAGGCGGATTTGATCACGGCGCTGGCCCAGCAAGGTGAAGCTGACCGGGAAACCCATGGCTCGCCTTAGCTCGGGCACTTGCAGCATTCTGAGCATAGGCTCGTCTTGGTCCCATGTGACCAAGCCGAAGCGGTCGAGTGTGGTCATCGTCCTCAGAGGTTGGTCCAAACTCTGCCAACCGCCGGCTCCGTCTGAGCCGTAGTACACGATAAGGAAGTCATTGCCTTCGCCCAGCGCTGCGATAGCTCTCTCAGCGCGCGCGAGAGTTCCAGTCGCTCGCCCTGGGCGATACAGAGGTCTTGATCTCCACGTTCCGGGCAGGTCGAGGACGCGTCGAGCTGGACGCGATGTTCTGAACGAGGGCTCAATAGAAGGCGGCGTTGCAAGAAGGTCAGCAATGAGGAAGAGCCTGCGACGGTTCTGCGGGACGCCGAAATGTGAGGCGTTCAGAACTTGAGGCGATACATGATACCCCAAATTGGTCAGGCTGGTGATCACGGGCTCATAACCGTGCCAGCTCTTCATGTGCACGACATTTTCAAGCACGATCCAGCGAGGCCGAAGGTCAGCGGCAAATCTGGCAACGTAGTTCGCCGTCCGCCTGCTGTCGTCATCTCTCGGCTTGCTGCCGCGAGCGCAGGTGTGATGAGTGCACTCCGGAGAAGCTAGTAAGAGGTCTATTTCCCCGATATCGCCCAGATCACGCGGGCGGGACTGCTCATTCAACCTGAGGCATCGGGAGGCCGAGCGTCCAAAGTTGGCCGCGTAGGTGGCTGCCGCTCGTTCGTCGGCGTCCACTCCACAAACGATAGTGGCCCCGGCCTGCTTCGCTCCCCAGCTGCTGCCGCCCGCACCGCAAAAGAGATCGAGGGTTCGGATCATCACGTGCGGCGCTACCAGGTTTAACCGCCCGCGGCCAGGCTCCGAACGTCGCGGGTCAACATTTTCCTCGCTGCAGGGCTCGCTTCACCCGCATCGCCGACGCAGTTGGGCGAGCGGTCACCTGATGCTCCCAAATCCTGACGACATGCCAGCCGAGGCTTCGGAGGGTGGCGCGGTTTCTGACATCGCGCCTAATGTTGCCTGCAATCTTCCTCTCCCAAGCCTCGGATAGCTTGTCTCGCCAATCTCGGAATTGGTAGCCGTGCCAAAAGTCGCCATCGACGAAGACAGCGACGCGGGCCTCGCGGAAAACGAAGTCGGGGCGACCAGGTAGGTCGCGGGCGTGCTCCTCCCATTCCAAGCCCAAGAGCCGCATTTCGCCGGCTAGGAGCAGCTCCGGCCCAGTTTCCCTTCCTCGAATGCGAGCCATCACGGCACTGCGCGTTTCGGGAGACATGAAATCCCCTTTATGGCGTCGCGGTTTGCCGCCTTTTGGGGGTATGCTGTTCATCTGTTGATGCTTGCCGAACGCCACCGTTCAACGGATAACGCGGCAGGGGGCAAGACGTGGCAGACGAAGAGAAAATCCGCGAACGTATTGAGGTTCGTGTCAGTCAGGGTGAGTTCCTGGCGGGGATGCTCCACGTTGCGGCCCGCGGATCAGCGAACGCACAGCAGAACTACATCGACCGGCTGTCGGAAATCGCGACCGCGGTTCGTGGCATGCTCGAAGCCAATGGGCTCATTGGAACTCTCACCTACCGGCCGGAGAGCTATTGGAAGCAACTCGCAGGCACCTCGATTGCGTTTCTCGACGGTGGAGTTGCGAGCATCGATCTTCCCTCGGCCGCTCCGATAGGAATACGCGTCGGCAGCTACATCGTCACACCAGGTGAACCCGACCCACAGAAGCGCGAGCAGTTCAATATCGAACTCTCGATGGTCGATGATCTCTACAGCGACGATGCCGCCATCTACGACGACGATTTCTCAGACATTGCGAAACTTCGGGACGCCGCGCGCATCATTTCCGAGACGAGCGCAGCGTGGCACTTGGCGAACAGGGGCGATAGCCCTGACCTAATCCTGCTCCACGGACCACTGATTAACCCGGCCGCACCTTACGGCCTGGATTACTTCCCCGGCTATGGACTGGAAGCATGCGGCGCACTTCTGAACGAACCGACTTGGCGAGGCCAGGACGAAGAACGCCAGTTTGTTGCCCTGTATCTTGAGTTGCTGAACAGATTGAAGTTGTCAGGCAAAGCGGTAGCGGGGGTGGTCGAGCGTTCGATAGGCAAAGACCCGGTCGTCATGCGACGCGTCTTGGACCTGTTGCTCACAAAAGAGATCATTAAGAAATCTGAAGCGCGGGACCTGCTGGCGAACCTGGCGCTATATGCCCTCAACGATGCCGCCCTTCTCGACGTCGTTCTTCAAGCCGGAGAATACATCGGCCCCATATCGGTCCCGAGGCAGGGGCCGGAGAACAAGTGGCCGGAGGTTTGGAAGCCCTGGATACGCATGTATCCGAACGCATTTACCACCTACCTCAAACCTACTGACCTCGCGATGCCCTTCCGCGTCGAGATGTTCGACGACGTTGCCAACCATCTACAGCTCTTGGATTTGATCCTGCATACCAGTCGGCTTCTCCCGTCGTATGGCTTTCCAGTGGGCCTCGATATTGTCGACAAGTATGCGAAGGTCCCTGAGTGGATGAGCCGTGGGATCAGGGGACAGCATCAGATCGTGCTGTTGAAGAAGGCGCTTGCCAGCGGTGATCCGCGCGCGCTCACCTTTGCCAAAAGAGTGCTGGCTTCGAAGGGGCGGGACTGGTTCTTCCGTCCAAACGCATAGGGGGTAACCGGAATGGCGGAGTGGGCCAAGGTAGGGACCGTCGTCGGCAGCGCTTCGACAGGCAGTTTTACCTTCATCTTGAAGAGCCTTCAGGGAAAGCTGGGTGACATCGTCGCAACGCGGGTGGAGGTGCCAGGGCTTTCTGGCGGATCACAACGGGTGGCGACGGTTTGGGGCCGCATAATCTCCATCGACAGGTTCAATCCGTTCTTTCCGGCCGAAGCGGCACAGGAACTGACGGATCAGAGCATCGATTTGATGGATACCGTATTGTCAGGGAGCAGGGACCATCTGGAAGCCCAGGTGCTCATCCTCGGGACGACGATGGAGGGAGAAGCTGAAGCCCAGCTATCACCGCTCACTTACCCGGTGAAGCCGTCCGCACCCGTCCTTTATCCTGATGCCGAAGCAGTCCAGCTGCTTCTGACCGGACGACCGAAAGGAGGCGACGACGAACCGCGACTTCTCATCGGCTCATTGATCGGACGTTCGGATGTTGAAGTCTCCCTGACTGCGAAGCAGGTAGTCTCTCGTCACTTGGCGATCTTGGCCATGACTGGCGGCGGCAAGACTGTCGCCGCGCGGCGGATCATTCGAGAACTCATTGACCTGAAGTATCCGCTTCTGATCTTCGACCCTCACGGAGATTATCTCGGCCTATTCGAGAAAAGGCATCTATTTGCCGGCTCGGAAGTGAAAATCTTCTATCCCGTCATCAGGGTCTGGGAAAAAAACATCGGTGTGATCGCCGACCTCATCAACAAGATGGGAAGGAGCCTTACCGATCCTCAACAGCATTTCTATACCTACCTGATTGGCGAGGTTGATGCCGGCGAAGGCGAGCCGGCAACGACATTCATCCAAAGGCTTATCGACTTTGCCGGTGCCATCGCTGCCAAGAAGCGGTCGAAAGACCACGTGAGCGATGAGTTGGCCGAGGTTCGCACGGCCAGCATCAATGCGGTGATGCGCTCGCTCAGGTTTGTCCGTGACAACCTTCTTCAGATGGAGCGAAACAACGAACGCCTGCGCGGTCAGCCGCGGTTCGCGGCTTACGAGTTCAACGATATGCCGGACCCAACGGATAACCCCGAAAGCATCGTTCGTCCGGGGCAGGTCTCGATCTTCTATCTGGCTGGCTACGACCACCTCAACCAATCGGCCATCGTCTCAATCGTGCTCGAAGCCTTGTTCAGTCACAGGCTGACGCTTTCCGACCGCATTCCGCCCTTTCAGGCGGTCATTGAGGAGGCGCACAACTTTATTCCCAGCCGTCGAGAGGGAGTTGATGAAACGCCGTCGCTTCAAACCATACGGAAGGTTATTACCGAGGGACGGAAGTTCGGAACTGGGCTGGTGCTCATATCCCAGCGCCCCTCTCGGCTAGACGAAACCACCCTCGCGCAGTGCAACAGTTTCCTGGTCCTTCGGCTCGTCAACCCGAATGACAAACGCTTCGTGCGGTCGGTGATGGAGAACCTGTCCGAGGCCGATGCGAACATCTTGCAGACCTTTGGACCGGGCCAGGGGATCGTTTCCGGTCAAGCCGTTCGATTTCCTTTGCTCGTCCGGGTTCACTTTGACGCCGAGTTGGTAAGCGAGGCCATTGGCGACGAAGATTTCATCGCAGAAGCACAACGCTGGTCGCCCAACAAGGCTCGTGAGGCGACCGCTCGCGCAGTTCGGGACGTTGTTTCTCGTCCATCAAGGCGAGCAAAGCCGCCAGTTAGTCCGATCAAGCAAACCCGCTCCGGCAAACGTTCGAGACGTCTAAAGCCCGAGGGCTTCGGAGACTAAGCCACCTCCAGAATGCCTGCCCGTTTGGCAGCATCGAGCACTCGGGCTCCTCGTTGAGCTTGCTTCGCTGATATCTCTTTTTCCCAACCAGCCAAAGCATACCCCACGATGGTGTTTGCAACCTTCAGATCGAAGTCGGTCACCGCGGTGGATGTCGAAGCCCAAGCCACGATCCTCGCCCAATCAGCACCATTCAACTCCATGCATCTATCAATCAGCTCTCTTTCCGGATCGGAGCGGGCTGGCTTGGGTTGAGCTATCTTGATGGCCCCTCCACTCAGTTCCGGAGGTAGCGGCTGAACCGTCGGAAGCGTCAATGCATGTAAGCGCTCCCAGCATTCCTCCTTCTTGCAGAACTCCGTCACGTTCCTCGCACCGGCTCCCGCTACGATGGCCTCGTGGACCAAGCCGGACCACTCGGTAAGCATCGACGTCATCTCGGCTGAGAGAGACTGGTTTTCCCAAATCCACTCAAGGTCGATTTGGTCTGCATATTCAGCGTGGATTTTTGCCAGCACATAGGTGACCACATTGGCGCGATAAGATTGTATCGACGCTTTGCGCACCGCTCCCTGGGCAGTCTTCGACAGGATCAGCAGGGCAATCGTTTGCCGGTAAAAAATGGGATCGGGCGACCACCCTGCGGAAAAGCGATCAGGCAATGCGGCCATAAAGGCCGCAAAGTTCTTCTGTGCCCCGCGGCTGACCACATGAGGCTGCTCCCACCAGCTCATCCATAACTTCGCCAAGTCAGTCTTCGTGAAGCGCTGGTTCTTAGGATACTCGGCGTCGAAATCTCGTCGCTTGGCGGGCGTCGAGCCGAGACGCATTCGGGCCACTTCGTAAGCGCCCCGAGCCCTCTCATAAAACCAACGGCTCTCCTCCCCCGGTGCCCATATCTGTTCTGACAGTCTCTCGATGGCAATGTGGAACTCGTTGTTGGCTGATAGGTCAGCCAGCTGGACAGGGTTCTGCGTGTTTGCAAAGCGCGCGATGAGCGGAACGAAATCTCCGAGTTTAGTCGGCTCAACCCTCGTCAATTTTACCGAGACCGCAACTCGGCTGATGTCGATCTTGTCTACCTTAGCGGCGCGATGGATTGACGCGGTCGTTTGCGCTCCGTTGACGATCTGAAGACCGCGCAGCCGCCGAATGACAGTCTCGCCATTCAATTCTCCAACCTCGATCTCGTCGGCGGTCGCAGTCAGACCGTTATTATACGCGAGAAAGCGCTCCGGTTCGTTCCGCAGTGTCTCCCGGATGCCCTTGTTCACATTGCCGCGGGCTTGCAGGAATGACCGGACGTTAAACTCAAACAGGCGAGCCCCGAACTGATTGTAAAGCCGCGAAAGCGCTTCGCCAGGAAGAACAAGCAGAAATGTCTGATATTCGGCAGGAGGCGGTTTCATCTCCAAGGCCGGGATCGGCCGCCCAAGCAGCTTTGCAAAATCGATCTCGATGCGATCTCGCGTTACCTCTTCGCCCGCCGCTCGATACAGCCGCTCCAGGTCCCAAACAGAGAACTCCACAGGGCGGCCGTCGATTTCCAGCTCTTCAATGGCCTTGTCCCGCACCAAGCCATTCGTGAGGATGTTCACTCGAACTTCGGCGATCCGCGGCAACTCTTCCCGGATACGTGTCGCCGCTTCCGCGACCATTTGATTGGTCTGGAACCGTTCGTGATCCCCAGAAGCTGCATAGGTGAAGAACCGCGCCGCGCGGCCCGCCAGCCTCTCGATTTCCTGCGCTTGTAGATACTCTCCGTCGCTTTCCGGAAGGAACCTAGCGATAATCAGCTCTAATCGTGTGCTTTCGTCCGGAAGTGAGTAGGCGATGATCTTGCATCGGTTGCGCCCCTCGACATCCTCATAGGGGCAGAGATCATGCTCAGTCAGAACGCCGCCCTCTTCGAGATCGGCAAGCATTACTTCGGCCAATGCAACGTCCGAGGCTAGAGAATGGCTTTCGCCACGGTCATGGCGCTCTTGCTCGGTGTCTCGCAGCAGGCGGGCCTTAAACTCTTCGACTAGTTGAGCCTCAAGCATCGACCATCACGCCCCCTCAGCTATCGCCCTCAAGGTGACGACTGTCGCATTCCTGCCCCGTCTTGCAAGTTGCCTTCGTGCCAAGGTTTTTGCAACGCGTTGCTCGTGCGTCCGCAATCGGTTTACACCCCCACGGTAAGCCTCTGATTGATAAGGGCCAGAAAGGTCGCTGGTTTACAGGATTAGGCGCAGAAAACCGCCATTTCGCCTAGCTTGGGAAGCTTCTGCTCTGCCATTGAGCTACACCCGCATTTCAAGGACATGCTGCCGCGGCAAGCCTTGTGGCCGGCCCCCTGCAGCGGTGCCCTCGAAGCACCGCCCTTCGCATGCGACGGTGGGGCGGGTCAATGGCCAGGCGGCCGCGCCCGCTGCCGCCTCGAGCCGCGGCGCGTGCTCGAGGATGCCTTCGTGGTGGGCGGGCCCAGCCCGTGCATCAGGGCTGCGCCTGCGGCGCGCGCCAGGTATCGTCGAGCATCTTGATGATCGCCGAGAAGTCCTTCGCCGACCCGCCGAGGTCGGAGAACCGGGCATACAGGTCCGCGGCGCGCGCGCCCATCGGCGTGTAGGCATGCGCATCCTCGGCCGCGGCCATCGCCAGCCGCAAATCCTTCAACATCAGGGCCGCGGCAAAGCCGCCGTCGTAATCGCGATCGGCCGGGGTCTCCGGGCCGACGCCCGGCAGCGGGCAATACGTCGTCATCGACCAGTTCTGGCCCGACGCCTGGCTCGAGATGTCGAAGAACACTTGCGGGTCGAGCCCGAGCTTGCGGGCCAGAATGAAGGCCTCGCAAGTCGCGACCATCGATGCGCCGAGCAGCATGTTGTTGCAGATCTTGGCGGCCTGCCCGGCGCCCGCGTCGCCGGCGTGGATGACCGCGCGGCCCATCCGCTCGAGAACCGGCACCGCGCGGTCGAAGCCTTCCCGGCTGCCCCCGACCATGAACGTGAGCGTGCCCGCCTCGGCCGCGGCGATGCCCCCCGAAACGGGGGCGTCGACCATGACGTAACCCCGCGAAGCGGCCTCGCCTTCGACCGCGCGCGCCGTGGCCACGTCGATCGTCGAGCAGTCGATCAGCAGCGCCGATGCCGGCGCCGCGCCGAACACGCTCGCTTCATAGACCTCCCGCACATGCTCGCCGGCCGGCAGCATCGTCACCACCACGCCGGCGTCGGCGACCGCCTCGGCCGTCGAGCCGGACAGCTTGCACCCGGCGTCTGCCGCGCGCCGCATCGCCTCCGGCGACAGATCGAACGCGTGGACCTCGATGCCCGCCCGGACGAGATTGGCCGCCATGCCGCCGCCCATGTTGCCGAGGCCGATGAACGCCAGGTGCGGCATTGTCAGCGCCCCTTCCACTCCGGCTTGCGCTTGGCTGCGAAGGCCGCCATGCCCTCCTTCTGGTCGTCGGTCCCGAACAGGCCGTGGAACAGGCGGCGCTCGAAGGCGATCCCCTGCGCCAGCCCGGTCTCGAACGCCGCGTTGACTGCCTCCTTGTTGGCGATCGCGGCGAGCGGCGCCATCGCGGCGATCGTCGCGGCGACGGCCAGCGCCTCCTCGAGCAGGCTTGCGGCCGGCACCACCCGGGCGACCAGGCCGGCCCGCTCGGCCTCCTCGGCACCGATGCGCCGGCCGGTCAGGCACATGTCCATCGCCTTGGCCTTGCCGACGGCGCGGGTCAGGCGTTGCGATCCGCCCATGCCGGGGGTGACGCCGAGGGTGATCTCCGGCTGACCGAACTGGGCGCTGTCGGCGGCGATGATCAGGTCCGCCATCATCGCCACTTCGCACCCGCCGCCGAGCGCGAAGCCCGCGACCGCGGCGATCCACGGCTTGCGCGTGGCCGTGACCCGCTCCCACCGGGCGAAGAAGTCATGCCCGTACATGCTGGCGAAGCCACGCTCGGCCATCTCCTTGATGTCGGCGCCGGCGGCGAAAGCGCGCTCGCTGCCGGTCAGCACGGCGCAGCGCTGGCCGTCGTCGGCATCGAACGC
>Ga0196962_10000415_pt1 | contig 18029 bp, 15 predicted proteins | sample S3v_20metaG_FD_183186 | JGI IMG/M metagenome (GOLD analysis project Ga0196962, IMG submission 183186) | Soil microbial communities from Anza Borrego desert, Southern California, United States - S3+v_20 | ecosystem: Environmental > Terrestrial > Soil > Desert | place: USA: California | collected... | reverse complement strand
CGGCGTAGACCTCGCCTAGAGCCTCGATCATCCTGTGGCGGCGTTCCGTAAAGGAGTCCTGGCCCGCGTAGTTCGTGCCGTCGGCGAACCACAAAGAGAGGACGTCGGAGGCTGTCTGATTCGCGATCTCGACGCATTCGAGGAGGTGATCCGTGGCCTTCCTGCGCACCGCCGGGTCCGGGTTGCTGACGCTGCCGAGCTTGTACTCTTCTTCCTGGAAGAGGTTCGGGTTGACGGCCCCTATGTGCAGCCCCAGAGACTCGGCGCGACCCTTCAATTCGCCGTAGTCTTCCACCCTATCCCAGGGTATATGGACGGCCACCGAGGGGCATACGCCGGTTAGTCCGTGCACCTGTGCAGCGTCGGACAGCTTCTCGAACGGGTCGCGGGGCACTCCTGTCTGCGGGAAGACAGCGAAGCGCGTGCCTGTGTCGCCGTAGCCCCACGAGGGGGTCTCCACCCTCTGGGCACGCAGCCGCTTCTCTACCGCTTCTATCTGGACTCCGCGGTCGGCGAGGGACTCTGTGAGAACTTCGTAAGCTCGCTGGGCTGTGGACTCCAAGGTTCCCTCCTCTATTGGGCTAGGGCGCCCCCTTTGTACGGTGCGCCCTGGCCAGCAATTACTAGAAGTCGTAGTCGTCGATATTCTTCTTCGAGAACACCAGCGGTGGTCCCAGAAGGACCTCGTCGGGGGCGATCATCTCGACCTTACCGAGGCGGCCCGCCTCGAATGTTCCTGACTCGGGGAGGTCGCCATTGATCTGGGCGTCCGCGACGTAGACGGCCAGGTAGCCGAGGTCCACGGGGTTCCAGAGGACGAACTTCTCCACGGTCCCCGCATCGAGGTATGGTTTCATCTCGTTAGGGGTGGAGAGTCCTGTCACCGGCACCTCGCCATCGCGGCCGAGTTGTTCGACGGCCTCGGCCGCGCCAGGCAGGGCCACGGAGGTTATGCCGAAAACGCCGGCCGTGTCCGGGTTGGCCCTGAGGTAGTTCTTGGTCAGGTCGATGCCCTTCTGGAGATCTTCCTCACCCGGTTCGACGGCGACGATAGACATGTCGGGGTACTTCTCCTTCATGCGCTCGCGCATCTCCTTGAGCCAGGCGACCTGGTTGGGGGCGGTCAGTGAACCGGTGATGACCAGGAACTTGCCCTTGCCGCCGGTCTGCGCGGCCATGACGTCGACCAGCTTGTAGCCGATAGCCTGGAAAGTTGCCTGGTTGACGAAAACGTCCCTGGCGTCGGGGGCCACATCGGCGTCCCAGGCGCCCGTGGCGATCCCGGCGTTGTCGGCCTTCTTCATGGCTGGGGCCAGGGCGTTCGGGTCGTTGGCGGCCACCGTGATGGCGCCGCACTGCTGCTGGATGAACTGCTCGATCATCTGCGACTGGAGCGCGGCCTTGGCCTCGGTCGGGCCGTCATAGACCAGCTCGACGTCCAGTTCCTTCGCGGCCTCTTCGGCCCCTTTCTCAGAAGCGTTGAAGTAAGGGATGCCGACCAGCTTGGGCATCATGCAGATCTTGGCCGGTCCACCGCCCCCACCTCCGCCGCCCTGCGACGGCTGCTGGCCCACCCCACACGAGACGGCCGCGGCGACAAGCACCGCGAGCAGGGCCGCCGAGAGTACCTTCAGATTCCTCATCGTACCGAACACGCTACTCCTCCTTCCCGAAGATTTGCCTTTAGAGACCTTTACCCGCTCTAGCCGTACATGTACTACTCCTCACCTTTGCGGAAGAACTCGTTCAGGAACACGGCCACGAGGAGCAAGACGCCGAGGATGAAGAGCTGCCAGGTGCTCGGAACTCCGGCCAGGAGCAGGCCGTTGCGCAGTATCGCGATGATGACGATGCCGAGTACGGTTCCGCCTATGGTTCCCGAGCCGCCGTAGATGCTCGCCCCTCCCAGCACGACGGCGGAGATCACATCCAGCTCCAGCCCCAGGCCGACGTCGCCCCTGGCCGTATAGACCCTCGAGGTGTAGATGACGGAGGCGATCGCCACGAGCAGCCCGGTACCAGTGTAGATGGCCACCTTGACCCTGCGGATGGGCACGCCGGAGAAACGCGCCGCCTCTTCGTTGTTCCCAATGGCGTAGACGTAGCGCCCGAAGCTGGTGCGCGAGAGTATGAGCCACACGATCACTACGGCGACCAGGAAGATAATGAGCTGGCCTGGCACCGCGCCGAGCAGGTACGCCTGGCCGAAGTAGGCGAACCAGTCAGGGAAGTCCGAGATGGCCCGGGCGCCCGTCAGGCCGTAGGCGAGTCCCTGGAAGAGGGCGAAGGTCCCCAGGGTAACGACGAGGGGGTGCAACTCCAGAAACGTTATGAAGATGCTGTTGAAGAATCCGGCGGCCATACCCACCATCAGGCCGAACAAGATGGCGACGGGCAGAGGGAGACCCGCCGCAAAGGTGAATCCGACGGCCACGGAGACCAGCGCCAGGTTCGACCCGACCGAGAGGTCTATCCCTCCCGTGATGATGATCAGGGTCATCCCCAGCGCCATGAGGCCAACTTCGACGAAGTAGCGTGAGGTGTTGAGCAGGTTGCCGAGGGTGAAGAAGAGGGGCGAGAGCAGGCTCATCACGATGACCAGCGCGATCAGGACGCCCAGCAAGACCAACTCGCGGGAGAACCGCAGGCGCCGCATGACCTCGACAGCCGAGCTCATACCCCGTCCCCCACGAGCCGTCTGCGCACGACGTCGGTGGTCACGGCGAGCAGGATCAGGGCCCCGAGCACGGCCTGCTGCCAGATGCCGGGCACCCCGACGAGCACGAGGCCGTTCAGGATGACGCCTATGAGTATCGCACCGGTCAGGGCCGCGAGTGAGGAGCCCCGTCCTCCCGAGATGCTCGTCCCGCCTATAACGACGGCGGCGACGACCTGAAGCTCGAGGCCGGTACCCGTGTTGGTCTGCACCGAGCCCGCGCGCCCCATGTAGATCATGGAGGCGATGCCGACGAAGACGCCGACGAGCACGAAGGCGAAAAACCGGACCCGGTTCGTGGGCAGCCCGGCCAAACGGGCCGCCCGCCGGTTGCCACCGACGGCGTAGACGTTCCGGCCCCAGGTGGAATGGCGTCCGACGACCTCCATCACGACGAAAAGGCCGAAGAGGACTATCAAGGGGGCGCTCAAGCCGAACAAGCTTCCCATGCCAAGTATCCTGGACTCGTTGGGGACGCCGGTGATCCAGGCTCCGCCTGTTACCAGTAAGATCACACCCCTGAGGGCGTACAGCATCCCGAGCGTCACGATGATGGAAGGGATACGCCCCAGCGTGACGAGGGTACCGTTGATCGCCCCGCAAAGGGCGCCGACGGCGACGGCGGCCACAAGCGGCAGCAAAAACCCCCCGGCACTCTGCGCCGCGGCGCCCCCGGCCACCGCGCACAGACCCAGCATCGAGCCCGTCGAGATGTCGATCTCCCCGCAGAGGACAACCTGGTTTACCGCGAGGGCTATGACCCCGAGCACGGCCACGGAGGTCAGGATGGACTCCATGTTGGGCACGCTGAGGAACTTGTCGCTGAGCACCGAGAAGGCCGCCACCAGCAAGACCAGAAAAGCGAGCGCCGGAGTCTCCGGACGACCCAGATACCGGCGGAACCGCGCATCGCCCTGCGCGCCTGCGACCCGCGCCTCACTCATCCTCGGAAACCTCCTGCCCGGCAGTGCCGGTAGCCGCGGTCATCACGTTCTCCTGGGTCGCCTCACCGCGCGAGAACTCACCCGAGATACGGCCCTCGCGCATCACCAGCACGCGGTCGGCCATCGAGAGTACCTCTTCCAGCTCGGAGGAGATCAGCAAGATCGCCTTGCCCTCCTTCGCCAGGTCGTCCATGAGGCGGTAGATCTCCGACTTCGCGCCGACGTCGACCCCCCGCGTGGGCTCATCAAGCAGCAAGACGTTCGGCTCTCGGGCGAGGGACTTGGCGACGACGACCTTCTGCTGGTTGCCCCCCGAGAGCCGGTTCACGGGCGCGGAGACCTCAGCCCCCCTTATGGACAACTCTCTCATGAACCTGTCCGCGATGCCGCGTTCTGAGCGGGATACGAACCCGAGCCGGGAGATGCGGTCGAGGATGCTCAGGGTGATGTTGTTCTTGATGGAGAAAGGCAGGATGAGGCCCTGGGAGCGGCGCTCCTCGGGTACGTAGAATATCCCCCTCTCCATCGCGGTCTGCGGGGCGTGGATCCTGACCTCCTCCCCATCGACGAAGATTTCACCAGAATCAGGGTGGCGTATCCCGAAGATGGACTGGGCCAGCTCGGTACGCCCCGCCCCGACGAGCCCGGCGAGTCCCAGAATCTCCCCCCTGCGCAATGCGAGGTCCACGTCTTCGAACTCCCCCTCCCGGGTGAGGCCTCTGACCTCGAGCACCGTCTCGCCGGGACTGCTCTGGCTGCGGGTGAAGAGCTCGTGGAGGGGCCGGCCGACCATCAGGCGGACGAGCTCTTCGGCATCGAGTTCGGAGGCTGGCGCGGTCTTGATGTGGTGGCCATCCCTGAGCACGGTGATACGGTCGGAGATCTCGAAGATCTCCTCCAGCCTGTGGGAGATGTACACTACGCCAACGCCCTCGGCGGTGAGGTCTTCGATGATACCGAAGAGCTGGCGGGTCTCTCGCTCGGTCAGGGAAGAGGTCGGCTCGTCCATGATCACGGCCCGCGCCTCGCCCACGAGCGCCCGCGCGATGGCCACGATCTGCTGCTCGGCCGCCGAGAGCCGCTTTACGGCTGATGTGGCATCGAGGCCGACTCCGAGTTCGTCGAGCCTCTTGCGCGCCTCGCCCCGCATGGTCTCCCAGTCCAGGCCGCCCCAGCCGGTACGGGGCCGCTTGCGGCCCACGAACAGGTTCTCGGCCACGGTGAGCTCGGGGAACAGGTCGAGCTCCTGCGGGATCATGGCGATGCCTGACGCCTCCGCGTCGCGCGGCGAGGAGAAAGAGGCGGCCTCACCACCCACCTCGAGCATCCCCTCATCGGGACCGTAGAGACCGTCCACGATCTTCATCAGGGTGCTCTTGCCGGCGCCGTTCTCCCCGACCAGCGCGTGTACCTCACCCGGCCGCAAATCGAAGGCGACATCTTCCACCGCGACCACGCCCCCGAACCGCTTGGTAACGCCGTCGAGCCTGAAGACGGGCGGCGCCTCGGCTCGGGTCTCCTCCGGCTCTGTCAAGTGCCCTCTCTTTCTTGATCCAGCCGCGGCGCGGCCCCGACAAGGTCTCGCAGCTTTTCGTAAGCCTCTTGCCGCTCGTCCTCTGCGCCCTGCGGCTCATACTCTTGCACCTTAACCGAGCGGCGTACGGCCTCTCTCATCTCCTCCAGCGAAGCCAGGTGTCCTCTGGCGTAAGCCTGGACCATGAGGTTCCCCAGCGCCGTAGCCTCGACGGGCCCGGCCAGCACCGGTCGTCGGGTCGCGTCTGCGGTAAGCTGGCAGAGGAGCGAGTTCTGGGATCCTCCACCGACCACGTTGATCGTCCCGATAGCCCGGCCGGCAAGGTTCTCGGCTTGCTCTAGGGCGTACCTGTACTTGAGCGCCAGGCTCTCGAAGACACACCGCGTAACCGCAGCGGGCTCTTGTGGCGGTCTCTGTCCAGTCTCCTCGCAGAAGCTCCGTATGCGCGAGGCCATGTCTCCGGGAGCCAGGAACGCGGGATGGTCGGGATCGACGAGCGGACCGGCTGGCGGCGCGTCTTCGGCGAGACGGGCCAACTCCTCGTATGTGTACTCGTAGCCTTCCCTCGCCCATTGCCTGCGGCACTCCTGCAGCAACCAGAGGCCCATGACGTTCTTCAAGAGGCGCGTCTTGCCCCCGAACCCGCCCTCGTTGGTGAAGTTGGCCCTAAGTCCTTCTTCCGTTGTGACGGGACTGGGGAGTTCCACCCCGACGAGAGACCAGGTGCCGCTGGAGATGTAGGCGAAGTCCTCGCCTTCGGCGGGCACCGCTACCACGGCCGAGGCCGTGTCGTGTGAGGCGACCGCGAATACGGGCGGCCCGGCGCCGACTTCTTCCGCCACTCCGGGAAGGAGGGGACCTAGTTCGGTGGCCGGTTGGACGATGGGCGCGAGGATGCGGGAGGGGAGATCCAGTCCTTTCAAGAGATCCGTGGACCATCCGCCGTCTTGGAGATCCAGTAACTGCGTGGTCGTGGCGTTGGTGTATTCGCAGGCCTTCTCGCCGGTGAGCCAGTAGTTCATGAGGTCGGGGATCAGGAGCATCGTCTCGGCGGCTTCGAGAAGAGGAGATCCCCGCATGGCGAGGAGCTGGTAGAGGGTATTTATGGGCAGGAACTGTATGCCCGTGGTCCGGTAAATCTCCTCCTTCCCCACGAGCCCGAAGGCCTCATCCATCATGCCCTCCGTGCGCGCGTCACGGTGGTGGTAGGGGTTGGAGACGAGCGCCCCTTCCCCGTCCAGAAGCCCGAAATCAACGCCCCAGGAATCTATCCCGATACCTTCGATCTCCTCTTCCCGCACGGCTTTCGCCAGTCCGTCTTTGATCTCGGATAGTATCCGCAGAACGTCCCAGTGCAACCCGTCGGGCAGGCGAGCGGGCGTGTTCGGGAAGCGGTGGAACTCCTCTAGCGACACCCGCCCGCCATCGAAGCGTCCGAGCACGACGCGCCCGCTCTCGGCCCCCAGGTCTACCGCGAGATACCCGGCGCTCATCCTCGCGCCATCCCGCCCTCGAACTCATAACGTCCGGATCCAACGGCGAGAACGGTCTCTCCCTCGCCGGCGCGCACGAACTCGACGCCGTAGGCATCGTGCACGGGCCTGCCGCCCTCTGTTACATCGTCCGTGGAAGGCACGTGTACCGTGGCCGTGGTGTTGGGGGGGATGAGCGCTTCCAGGACGAACCGGCCGTCTTCGATCTTCCAGGAACTCGAGATCCTACCCCTAACCGAATCGTACTCGGCCCTCGCGTGCGTCAGAGAGCCTCCGGGACGCGGGCGGATGACGATCTGGCCGTAGCCCGGTGTCCCTAAGCCTATCCCAGCCACGTAGCGATACAGCCACTCGCCGACCGAGCCCAGAGAGTAGTGGTTGAAGGAGTTCATGTTCGGCGACTGGAAGCCGTTCTCTTCGGTCCAGCCGTCCCAGCGCTCCCAGATCGTGGTGGCCCCGTTCCTTATGGTGTATCCCCACGAAGGGTAGGTCTCCTTCTCCAGCAGACGGTAGGCGACGTCCGTGTACCCGGCCTCGGTCAGGACCGGGCAGAGGTAGCCGACGCCTACGAACCCCGTCGAGAGGTGCCAGTCTTCCCTCTCTATGGTCCTCACCAGGTGCTCTGCGGCGGCGGATCTCAGCTCTTCTGATAGAAGGTCCATGTGCAGGGCGAGGAGGTAGCACGTCTGGGTGTCGCCCTCGATCCGGCCGTCGGAGGAGACGTAGGTTTCCTGGAAGGCGGCTTTGATGCGCTCGTTGAGGTCCCCGTACTTCTTTGCGTCCTCGTTGCGGCCTGTGGCCACGGCCATCTCGGCCATGAGCTTCGCGTCGTAAGCCCAGTAGGCCGTGGCGAGGAGATGTTTGGGTGTATGATCCCCTCTCGGTGAGAGCCAGTCGCCGTAGTTGTTTCCCATCCTGTTCTTGCGAATGAGGCCGGGGTTGGCCTCGTGCAGATACTCCATCCAGCGGGCCATGGCATCGTAGTGCCGCTCGACGATGCGCGTGTCGCCATACGTGCGGTAGATCGTCCACGGCACGATAACGCCGGCATCGCCCCAGGCCGGGGCGCCCCACCTCAGGTCGATGAGTCCCGAACCTCTGAGCAGGGGGGCCACATCGGGGAAGGCGCCTTCGGGGGACTGGGCGTCCTCGACGTCGGCCATCCACTTCTCGAAGAAGGCGGCGACGTCCATGTTGAAAGAAGCGGTGCGGACGAAGACCTGGGCGTCCCCCATCCAGCCGAGGCGCTCGTCGCGCTGCGGGCAGTCGGTCGGCACGCTCAGGAAGTTGCCGCGCTGGCCCCAGACGATGTTCTCCTGGAGCTCGTTGACCAGAGAACTGGAGCACTCGAAGGACCCTGAAGGAGGCGTAGCGGAGTGGACGACGCATCCGGTTACGGCGTCGAGCGGCGGCTCGCCAGGATAGCCAGTTACCTCGACGTACCGGAACCCGTGGAACGTGAAACGCGGCTCGTAGACCTCCTCGCCTCCGCCCTTCAAGATGTAGGTGTCGGTCTGGCGGGCCGACCTCAGGTTTTCGGTGTAGATCGTACCTTCTGGGTTCAAGGTCTCGGCGTGGCGCAGGGTCACTCTGGTTCCTGCTTGGCCTTCCACTTTGAGACGCACCCACCCCACCATGTTCCTGCCAAGGTCGAAGACGTAACGGCCGCTCTCAGGCTCGGTGACGGTCTTCGCTTCCAACTCTTCGGTGACCCTGATGCCTTCGTCGGGTTGGGCTACAAGATTGGTGTTCCTTATCTCCTCTGCTTCCACCCCGTACCATTCTGAATCGTCGAAACCGGGCTCGGCCCAGCCGGGCATCTCCCTTCGGGCGTCGTAGGACTCGCCCATGAGGAGGTCTGAGAAGAGAATAGGGCCCGTCGAGCAACTCCACGAGCCGTCGGTCGCCAGGCTCTCTGTCGTGCCGTCCTGGTACTCGACATCGAGCTGCGCTAGAAGCTGTGGGCGCGTTCCGTAGAGGGCGCCCCTGTGTTTGGGATCGAAACCGAAGAATCCTGCGAACCAGCCGTCGCCGAGGACGGCGCCGAGGGCGTTTGGTCCATCAGCCAATAGCGGCGTGACGTCGTAAGTTTGGTACTGGATGCGCCTGTCGTAGTCCGTCCAGCCTGGGGCGAGCACGTCGCTTCCTACCCTGTTCCCGTTTATGTACAGTTCGTAGACGCCGCGGGCGGTCGCGTACATCCTTGCCCTGCTGACCGGTTTGTCCAGTCGAAACTCCCTGCGCAAGTACGGGCTCGGGGCGAGTCCGTTGGCCAGGTCATCGTACTCGTCTCCCGACGGCGGCTCCATATCTCCGGCCGGACCTTTGCCGGCGGAGATCCAGGTTCCCTCCCAATCCGACCTCTCCAGCAAGCCCGTCTCGAAGACGGCCGGAGGGCTGTAGGGCGAGGGATCATCAATCCCGTCCCAGACACGCACCTTCCACACGTAATGCGAGCCAGACCGCAGTGCCTCGCCCTCGTACTCGACGCCGATGGTGCGGCCCGACTCGATCCTGCCGCTGTCCCACAGCAGGTTCTTTTCCGCTTCGAGGTCTTCCCCATTGCCGGCGACCAGGACACGGTATGCCGACTGTACCTGTCCTCGGCTCTCCGACTGGAGCTCCCAGCTGAGCCTGGGCGATCTCTCGTCGATACCGAGGGGGTCGGTGCGGTACTCGCACTCGAGTCCTACGGGCCTGAGTTCTGAGGGAGCCATTTGTCAGACCGTAGCCCGCTCGCGCACCGGTCGGCCGCTACGCTCCGCTTCGATCTCCTCCAGCGACTTGCCTGCGGTGTTCGGCATGAAGAAGTAGCCGACCACGCCGCTGATCGTGAGGAAGATCATGAGTATCAGGGCTACAGGTCTGATGCTCAACGACGCAAGCACAGGCACGAAGAAGCTCCAGATACCGAGGAGCAACCGGGCGACGCTGAACGTGAGCCCCTGCGCCGTCGTCCTGAGCATGGTCGGGAACAGCTCCTGCGACCACGTCTTGTAGAAGGCCTCTCCCGCGATCCCGGCCCCGATGCCGAAGAGGACGACCAGAGCGACGGCCGTCACCGTATTGAAGGGGAGGATGAGCAGCTGGCCGACCGAGGCAACGTTCAATACGGCTCCGATGCCCCACATCGTGCGGCGGGCTCGGTCGCTGCGGTCGCTGAAAGGCATGAAGATCAGGACGGAGGCCAACAGCGTGAGCACGAAGCCCGCGCACGAGAGGGCGACGCTCACCGCCTGGCTCTGCGTCCCCAGGGTCTTGAGGATGTAGGGCTGGAAAACGCCGAAAGTACCCGCGGCCAGGTTCCAGAACAGGTATACGGTCGCCGTGAAGACCATCGCCGCCAGCGTAGGACCGAGAAACAGGTTGCGCAAGCGGCTCGCGGCGAGCGGGTCGGCAGGCACGCCCGCCTCCTCGGGCTGCTCTTCAGGGGCTCTCGTGCTCTCCGCCTCGCCGGCGCCCGAGGCTGCGGTCCAGATGGCGGACTCCACCATGCCACGCCTGAGGGCCCACGTGACTATGGCGACCACGAACAGGTGGGCGAAGACTATCCGGTTGCCGAGCACGCCGTACGAGGAGAGCGCGAACGCCAGCACGTAGACGACCACAGGGCCCAGACTCCAGGCCGCCTGGCTGAGACCCAAGAGCCTGCCGCGGGCCTTGCTTGGCGAGAACTCGCCGATCAGGGCGAGAGAGGTCGGCACGTCGGCACCGACCGCGACGCCCACGATGAAGGTTCCGATGAGGAGCATCGGTAGGTTGAGCGAGAAGACGATAAGCAAGGTCCCCAAGCCGTAGACGAGCAGATCGTATTGGTAGATGCGCTTGCGGCCGAACAGGTCGCCGAGTCGCCCCCCGATCAGGGCTCCGATCGCCGCTCCGAAGGCGTTCGGGCCCAGGGCTGCGAGCAGTCCTACGGTGGTGCTGCTCATGCCGAGATACTCCTGCCACAGCGCGAGTCCCGCGGCGAGGGCCACGATGGACCCAGCGTCCAGGTATGAGGCCATGCCCGCCAGGACCGTCCACTTCCACTGCTGGCCCGTGACGTGGCTGTCCTCGTCGTATTGCCTGTTTACATCCTCATCCGAAGTAGCCATGATTCAGGTGAGCCCTCCCCCTGCTCGTCGCTTCCGTCCAACATACCCTATTTCCGTCCCAACGCTCACTCTTTCGCCTCCCCTTTTCATACGCTCCGCACGTCGACCCCGAGGTCCCCGAGAGCCTCCACGTGCGGGCGACGGGCGTCGGCCGTCACCACCAGGCTCACCTCCGAGACGTGGGCGATGACGCTGGAGCCCCGCTGCTCGAACTTCCTGCCGTCGACGAGCAACACGGGCCTCTCGGACTGCCGGATCATCGCCCTCTTGACCTCGGCTTCGAGCGGGTGGATATCCGTGAGGTACCCCTGAGACGTGATCCCCTTGACGCTTATCAGGGCCCTGTCCGCGATGTATGACTCGATGGTCTGAATCGTGCACGGCCCCACGAACGAGAGGGTCAGCGCACGAAAGATCCCCCCAAGCCCTACCATACTCGCCCCAGAGGGATCGACCGTCGAGAAGAGATCCATTACCGGCACCAGGTTGGTCAGGCAGGTGACACCTGGGGTGCCGGCCAATATACGGCGCGCCGCGTAGTACGCCGTGGTCGACGAGTCGATAAACACCGTCTCATCCGCCTCGAGCAGCGCCGCTGCTGCACGCGCCAGACGCCGTTTCGGCTCGACCGCCTCACCCAACCGCTGCTGGAAGGAGTCCTCGTGCTGCGTTAGCCCGGGCGCAACAGCCCCACCATGGGTCCTCTTGACCTTCCCCCGACGCTCGAGCAACGTAAGATCGCGCCTCGCAGTAGCCGCCGAGATGCCAAGCTCTTTCTCCAGCCCGGCTACCGTGACACTCCCCACCTCGCGAACCAGCATCGCTATCCGCTGCTGACGCTGCTCAGGTAAATCTGCGCGTTTTTCCGACATATTATGATTGATCGAGCAGTTTTTCGTCCAAACCGCTCAAATCCTTCCCTAGCTCGCGCATACAGTAACGGAGGCTTCACATCGATGCAACCCTGGTGCTACACGCCGGGGTGGTGCTCGGTTCAAGCCTCGCTGCAATGTCCGGGACGCATGGCGGGACCAGGAACGGCCACGAAAGCCAGGTTAAGGCGTCCTTCTTCACCCGCGGTGAAGGTGGGTGTGGGGCGAGGTTCAGGCGGCTCGGGTGACATTCGGCATGCCGATCCCACGACGATCATCACTACCGGGCGCCGAAATTCGCCTTTAGACTCGTCCGTGAAGGGAAAACTGAATGGAAAACAAGGCTAAAGGGTGCAACGAAAATTGTCCGTGAGGCTCGAGAAAAGTTCCCTACCCCCTTCGAAATCTACCTTTTGGTGGATGTCTCTCTACCCGGTCTCGCAATACTATCGTCAAGGCAAACCGATGGAAGGAGAATCGAGATGGGAAAGCTGATCGCCACCACGCAGGCCACCGTCGACGGCGTCATAGACCCGGTCGGCGAGTGGGTGCAGGCGGACGGAGACCACGCCGAATACTCGTTCGAGCGTCAGGCGAGATCCAGCGGTCTGGTGCTGGGTCGCAAGACCTACGAGGGTCTGGCGGGATACTGGCCGAGCCAGTCGGGCAAGTGGGCGGACATGGTCAACCCGCTGCCGAAGTACGTGGGGTCCAACACCCTGTCCGGAGATCTTGAGTGGAACGCGACCCTGCTCGCGGGGGACCTCGGGGACTCGATCCCGAAGCTGAAGGACGAGGTCGACGGTGACCTGTTCATGCACGGGAGCGGCGAGTTCGCGTACGCCCTCGCCGAGAGGGGTCTGATCGACGAGTACGAGGTGTACCTGAATCCGCTCGTGTGGGGCAAGGGAAACGTCCACGTGCTCGGCGACAGGGGAACCATTTGGATGGAGCTCGCGGACGTGACGCGCTTCGACTCCGGAGTGGTCCTGCTCACCTACCACAACCGCGCGTCGAGCCGGCGTCGAGCCGACTGAACGCCCGTAAGCGGATCGGCTTGCGTGCGGGTTCTCGTTCGGCGGTGTGGCGCCCCAGGACCGTGACGGCCAGAAGCAGGTCCTACTTCCGGCTGTCGAGAATGCGGCGCTGGCTCCGTCCTAGGTACACCAGTGGCCACGCCAGGCCGCGCGACGAAGAAGGAGAACTACCATGACACTTCTGCGGATGGACAACGTCCTCATCGTTGTCGACGATCTCAAGGCTGCGATCGCGTTCTTCGCTGAACTTGGCCTGGAACTTGAGGGCGAGACGACCGTCGAGGGACAGTCGGTGGACCGCCTCGTCGGGCTCGACGGCGTCCGAAGCGACATCGCATTGATGCGGACTCCGGACGGCCAAGGGCGGATTGAGCTGGACAAGTTCCACACGCCAACGGCGGTCAGGGCTGAGCCAGAAGACGCACCGGTGAACGCGCTGGGCATCCGTCGCATCATGTTCGCCGTCGACGACATCGAGGACGTCCTTGCTCGCCTGCGCACCCACGGCGCCACGCTCGTCGGCGAGGTGACTCAGTACGAGGACACCTATCGGCTCTGCTACGTTCGCGGCCCCGAGGGGATCATGGTCGCGTTGGGTGAGCAGCTCAGCTAACGGCCTGACCTGCGACCAACCAGAACGATCCGCTTGGATGGACCGAGAACGACAACGGGAGGAATAACCGTGCAACCGAACGAGATCGCCGAGGTTCTGAACCGACCGATCAGTCAGGAACTGTTGGCCCGCGACGTGACCCGCTTGGCCTAAGTCGCCAAGGACGACACACCCCGCAATGTCCCGATCATCTTTACCTGGAACGGCTCGCAGATCGTCATGTGCACTTCGAAGAACGCTCCGAAGCTTCAGGCCTTGAGCGAGAACCAGATGGTTGCCCTGACGATCGACACCGAAGTGCACCCCCCTAAGAGCTTGCTCATCCGGGGTCGGGCCGGGCTGGACTTCGTCGATGGCATCCCGGACGAGTATCTCCAGGTGACCAGCACCTACGAGATGACGCCCGAGCAACGGGTCGAGTGGGAGGCGGAGGTGCGTTCGCTCTACCACGATGGCATGGTCCGGATCGTCGTAACCCCGACGTGGGCGAAGCTGATCGACTTCGAGTCGACTCTGCCGAGCGCAGGACGCGCCCGTCTCATCCGCTCGCATGTCTACCGGGTAACCGAACAGACCAGCGGTCGGATGAGCTCGTAGTCCCTCTGCTCGGGCCTCCCGCACAAAAGCTCGACCTGCTCCCATTCGTCGGTCGGCTCGACGCGCCTTCGAAGGCGCTGACTGCTCCCCATTCTCCCCCCTCGTCCCTCTTCGCCGCGGGTGAAGAAGGATGCCACAAACCGGCTTCAGCGGCCAGCTTAAGTCCCGCTATGCGTCCCAGACATTTTACGGCGAGGTTTCCTCGGTTAGGGTGCGATCCTGTGCGCCCGAGGGTCACTCCTTTATCATGGTGCCCGAGCCGGGTGGAGTCCGGCTGAGGCCTAGCGGGGGTGAATGGACGGTGGTGCGGGAAGGGTTGACGCGGAGGCAGGGCGGTGAGGACGGCTTCCGCTGGCGCGGGGAGGATGTCTCACGCATCGAGGGGTTCTCGGACGCCGTCTTCGCCTTCGCGGTAACGCTCCTGGTGGTGTCCCTGGAGGTCCCGAAGACCTTCGACGAGTTGCTCGCGACCATGCGGGGCTTCTTCGCGTTCGCGATCTGCTTCTACCTGCTTCTCATAGTTTGGTACGAGCACTACAAGTTCTTCAGGCGCTACGGGCTGAGGGATCTCCTGATCCAGTTCCTGAACGGGGCGATGCTCTTCCTCGTTCTCATGTACGTCTACCCCTTGAAATTCCTCTTCACCCTGCTGATAGACCAACTGTTCGGCTTCGCCGAGAACGAGACTATAGAACCGTCCCAGTGGCCGCAGTTAATGGTCATCTACGGCGCCGGCTTCGTCGCCATCCAGCTCGTGTTCGTGCTGATGTACCTGCGGGCCCACTCGCTGCGCGCTACCCTGGAACTCGACGCAAGCGAGCTGTCGATGACGCGCGAGGAGATCCAGGGTTCCCTCCTGAACATGTCGGTCGGTCTGGCCTCGGTGGCCATCGCTTTCTTGGGCGGGGAAAGGCTACTCCCGTGGGCAGGCTACGTCTACGTGCTGGTCTTCCCACTGCAGGTGATCAACAGCCGCGTTATGGGCTCCCGCAGGAAGAAGGAGAGTTCGTCCCACACTCAGGCCACAGGAGAAGATGCGGACGGCGAAGGACCTTAACTACCCGGTAGGGAAGTAGTGCCACGGACGGTCCTCGTTTGACAGGCATCCTGATTGGTATGACAATGCTTTGGGGATATGGAGCAATCACCACGAACCAGGCTCAGGGACCGGGCGGCGGACCAGTTGCTGGAGATGGTTATCTCGGACGGGCTAAAGCCGGGAGAGCGTCTTCCGCCCGAGCGTGAGCTGTGTGAACTTCTCGGGGTGAGCAGGACGGTGGTAAGGGAGGCTCTGAACCTGCTCGAGGCCCGCGGCTTGATCAGCATCGAGCACGGCCGCGGCGCCGTGGTCAGCGGCGGTAATCCGCGGGCCGTGCGCGACACGCTCGGCCTGCTCTTGCGCGTTCAGCCGAAGACTCTGTGGGAGCTTCTCGAGATACGCAGGATCCTCGAAGTCGAGGTCGCAGGCCTCGCGGCGGAGCGGGCTGGGCCGGATGACGTAACGGCTATGCGGCTCCAGCTCGACAGGATGCGGGACTCCATCGATGCGCCCGAGGGCTACGTCGACGCCGACGTCGAGTTTCATGCGTTGCTGGCGCGGGCGACCCGCAACGAGGTCTTACTGACCATGCTCGAGCCCGTGGTCGACCTGCTGCGGGCGAGCCGCCGGGTGAGCGCCGCCAGGCCCGGCAATGCGTTGAGGGCATTAGGGGAGCATGAGGCGATTCTGCGCCGGGTGGAGGCAAAAGATGCGGGCGGAGCGCGGGGAAAGATGCGCGCCCACCTCGCGAAGACGGCCGAGGACATCGAGGCCGCCATCGGTGAAGGGGTGCTCATCGCCGGAGCGTTCTCAGAGAAGGAGGAGGTATGAAGGCCCACGAGATGTTGTCAGAGCTGGGGTTGCCCGGGCGCGACCTCTACGGTCCGCCCGTTTCGGGGAAGCGATTCCCCGACGGGGCGCAGTACAGGGTCGAGATCCCCAGCGTCGAAGGGCCGCGAGTGCTGGAAGCTGTTATCGAGGAAGCCGACAGGAGAGAAGTCCAGATCCACCGCGTCTCTCAGGGGTCGGGGATCATGCTCCTCACGGACGCCGAGATCCTGGAGATGTGCCACATGGCGCGCGAGTCCGCCCTGGAACTCTCCCTCTTCGTCGGCCCGCGGGCCTCGTGGGAGACCGGCGCGACCGCCGTCTCCGGCGCAGGCAAGGTCCTCGGGGCCCAGCACCGCGGCCAGGACCAGCTCGCCTACGCCATCGAAGACGTGCTGCGTGGTGTCTCTTTGGGACTTCGCGGGGTGCTGGTCGCCGACGCCGGACTCCTCTGGGTCCTGAGGGACCTCAAGGCGAAGGGAGAGTTGCCCGAAGACCTCGTCCTGAAGGTCTCCGTGCAGCTCGCCGCGGCCAACGCGGCGGCCGTAAAAGCGATGGAGGACCTCGGGGCGGACACGTACAACGTGCCAACAGACTTGTCGCTGGCCCAACTCGCCGCGATACGCGACACCGTCGACCTCCCACTCGACGTGTACGTCGAGGTGCCCGACGACTTCGGCGGGTTCGTGAGGCACTACGAGATACCGGACCTCGTAAGGGTAGCTTCTCCCGTCTTCGTCAAGTTCGGCCTGAGGAACGCGCCGAACATCTATCCCAGCGGGACGCACCTGGAGGCGACCGCGGTCGCCCTCGGAAGGGAGAGGGTCAGGCGAGCCAGGATCGGACAGGAGATGCTCGCCCGCTACTATCCGGAGGCCGAGACTACCCCGCCGGGTGCGACCTTCCCAGGCCTGCCCGTCGACGCCAAGGTAAAGGAGAAGGCATGAAGGTTACCCACGTAGAGACGTTCGTGGTCGGCACTGAATGGCGCAACCTGACCATCATCCGCGCCCACACCGACGAGGGATTGACGGGCCTGGGAGAAGCGCGGATGGTCAACCACACGGACGCCCTGGTGGGGTACCTGGCCGAGGCGGCCCCCAGGCATCTCGTCGGGCACGACCCTTTCAGGATAGAGGAGCTGGTCAAGAAGATGGGCCGCGACGACTTCTCGCGCGCCGGCGAGGTGATGAGCAGCGGCATCGCGATGTTCGAGACGGCCTGCTGGGACATCGTCGGCAAGGCGCTCGGCCAGCCCGTCTACAACCTGCTGGGCGGTCCGGTGAGGGAAAGGGTCAAGGCCTACGCCAACGGCTGGTATAGGGTGGAGCGCACGCCCGAGGAGTTTCACGAAGCCGCGAAGAAGGTCGTAGAGCGCGGGTACAGGGCTCTGAAGCTGGATCCCTTCGGTCCAGGACATTACGAGCTGGAGTACGAGGAGAAGATAAAGGCCGTCTCGCTCGTCGAGGCCGTCCGCGATGCCATAGGACCGGAGGTCGAGATCCTGCTGGAGATGCACGGCCGCTTCTCCCCCGCTACCGCCATAGAGATGGCCAGGCTGCTCCAGCCTTTCGGACTCGGCTGGGTCGAGGAACCCGTGCCTCCGGTCAATCTCAAAGCGCTGAAGAAGGCTTCGGATGGTATTGAGGCTACCGTGGCCACGGGCGAGCGCATCCACCAGCGCCACGAGTACAGGGAGGTCTTCGAGCTTCAGGCCGCGGATGTGATACAGCCCGACATTAGCCACATCGGCGGGCTCCTGGAGACGAAGAAGCTCGCAGCGTGGGCCGACGCTTACTACGTGACCATCGCCCCGCACAACGTGGGAGGCCAGATCAACACCGCCGCGGCCCTCCACCTCGCGGCCTGCACCACGAACTTCCGCATCCAGGAGTACTTCAACGACTTCGCCGACCCCTGGGTCCGCGAGACGGCCCCCGGCCTCTCCGAAGTCAGAGACGGCTACTTCGAGCTCCCCACGGGTCCTGGCCTCGGAGTCGAGCTCGACGAGGAAGTCATCGAAGCCCACCCCAAGCAGGACGTCCACTTCAACCTCTTCGCCGAGGGCTGGGAGAGGCGAGAGGGCGCAGAGACGAACCAGTGAGCGACCTCTCGGGCAAGAAGGTCCTGGTCACCGGCGCCGGCATGGGGATAGGCCAGGGCATCGCCGTGGAGCTCGCCCGACGCGGGGCCGAGGTCGCCGTCCACTACGCCCATACCGAGCCGGAAGAGACCGTCTCGCGGATAAAGCAACTCGGC
>Ga0196962_10000414_pt1 | contig 18094 bp, 13 predicted proteins | sample S3v_20metaG_FD_183186 | JGI IMG/M metagenome (GOLD analysis project Ga0196962, IMG submission 183186) | Soil microbial communities from Anza Borrego desert, Southern California, United States - S3+v_20 | ecosystem: Environmental > Terrestrial > Soil > Desert | place: USA: California | collected... | reverse complement strand
ACGGGACGGTTCACGAGGCGATACAGGGCTTGGCGGGGACGGGCGCGCGGCTGCTCGTGTGGCCGGCGGGGACGGCGAACGTGCTGGCGCGTCAGCTCGGCCTGCCTGCGTCGGCCGGGGGCGCGGCGCGCGTGCTGCTCGGCGGGCGTTCGCGGCGCATCTCTCTGGGGCTGGCGACGAGCGGGCGGACGGGCGAGCGGCGCTACTTCTTCATGCTGGCCGGCGTCGGGCTGGACGCCTCGGTCGTCCGCAGCGTGCGGCCCGCGCTGAAGCGGCGCGTCGGCGAGGCGGCCTTCTGGTACGCCGGACTCGGCCACCTCGCGTGGTGGCGGCCCGAAGTCTTCCACGTCGAGGTGGACGGCGAGAGGCTGCCGGCGACCTACGCGGCCGTCGGCAAAGCGCCGTGGTACGGCGGCGGCCTCGCCATCACCCCGCGCGCGCGGCTCGAAGCCGACGAGTTCGAGGTCTGCGTCATCAACACGCGCAGCCGCCTGCGCTACCTGCGCCTGCTCGGCCACGCCATGCGCGGCGGCGTCGCGCCCGAGGGCGCGCCCGGCATCTGCTTCCGCCGCGTCACGCGCGTCCGCGCCGAAGGCAACGCCCCGGTGCAGGCCGACGGCGAACTCATCGGCGAGCTGCCGATGACCTTCGAGATCGCCCCGGAACGCATCGAGGTGTTCGTGCCTTGAAGACAGTAGACAGTAGTCAGTAGTCAGTAGCGCTTGCGCGCCGCGACGACTGACGACGAGATGCGAACGATTCGCTGCCGAAGGTCTTCCTACTGTCTACTGTCTACTGTCTACTGTCTACTGCTTCTCACTGCTTTCTCTCCTGCGCCCAGAGCATGCCGCCGGCGCCGGCGACGGCGAGGGCGACGACCATGAGGAAGCCGCCGGCGAGCACCCAGCCGTCGCCGGCGTCTGAGGCGAACGCTTGCGCCAGCGGGTTCTCGGCCTGCGGCGCCTGCGCGGCCGCGTGTTGTTGGCCGACGTAGAGACAGGTGACGGAGAAGGCGACGAGCAGGGCGGCCGCCGCGAAGAGCTTACCGATGGTTCCGCGCATCTTTGATTTCCCTCGACGTTCTCCCGGTGCACCGCTACAGACACCGGTTGCCGGGGAAGGTTCCGAGGGAAGGCGAGAGCCGCGAATCGATAAAGACCGTGAAACGTGAAGAGGAGTTATCAGTCGTCAGTCATCAGTCGTCAGTTCTTTGCCTTTACTGAAAACTGATAACTGACGACTGACAACTTCCATTCACGTTTCACTGCTTTTACTTCTTCCCGCTCAGCCACGCGGCGCGGAGGGCGCGGGCTTCGGGGGTGGCGCGTTCGTCCTTTTCGATGCGGTAGGTGGCGCGCGCCGGGGCGGCGCTCGGGCCGCGCTCCGGCACGCGCAGGAAGCGCAGGCCCACCGCGGCGAACCCCTCCTCGTAGGGCGGCGGCGCGGTCTGGCGGACGTGGCGTTCGAGGAAGAAGTCGAAGTCCTCGCCCGTGACCTCTTTGATGTGCGCGAAGAACTCTTCGAGGGTGTAGCCGCGGCCTCGGAGGTAGTAGCTGTCGTTCGGGCTCTCCAGATAAAACTTGCGGTAGGCGCGGCGCATCACCTCGTCGAGCGACGAGCGGCCGCGGGTGCGCGCGCGGATGAGGAGGTCGAGCGCGAGGCCGAGCGTCTCGCCCTTCGGGTAGTAACTGACCGAGGTGTTTTCGAGGTTGGTGCGCTGGTCGTGGCTCGCGCGGTCGAGGAACGAGGCGAGCAGGCTCGCCTCCTCGGCGCTCATCAGAGCGTTGCCGGGGTGGTTCTCGACGCGCGTGACGGTCTCGGCGAGCCGGCCGTAGAGCCGCTCCTCGTCGAGCAGGCCGGCGCGGTGCTCGTGCAGCGTGCCGTAGTAGTTGGTGAAGCCCTCGGCGATCCAGAGGCCGCGCGTCACGACGGGGCGCGTGAAGTCCCACGGCCCGAGCCCCGCGGGCCGCAGCCGCTTGACGTTCCAGACGTGGAAGAACTCGTGCGAGGCGGTGCCGACGGCGCCGGCGAAAACGTTGCGGTCGGAGAGCGGGCCGGTCTCGACGATCTGCGTCGAGTTGAGGTGTTCCATGCCGTCGCCGCGCCGCGCCGTCGGGTCGAAGTGGAAGAGGAAGACGTAGCGCTCGAACTCCGGCTCGCCCATCGTCTCGACCTGCGCGCGCACGACCCTCTCGACCTGCCTGACCAGCTCGGCCCGCCGCCCGCCCTCGTCGCCGAACGAGTGGACGACGACGCGGTAGACGCGGCCGCCGAGTCTGAACTCGTCCACCGTCCAGTCGGGCCCGATCTCGGTGGGCGTGTCCACGAGCAGGTCGTAGTTCGGGAATTTAAACTCGCTCTGGTTGTCGCGGATGGTCTGGCCGTTGACGATCTTCCAGCCGGCGGGCGCGTCGATCTTCAGCCCGACCGGGTCTTGCTTGTGGCCGGCGACGTACATGAAGACGGAGTGGCCGTTGTAGTTGGCGTGGCGGCGGTCGAGCTGCGAGAAGGTTCCGGAGAGGTCGTCGGCGAAGACCTTGTAGGAGAGCGTCAGTCCCTCGGGGCCGGGCGAACTCACGCGCCACGTCTGCGTGTCGAGCCGCTCGACGCGCAGCGCCCGCCGCTCGCACTTCGTCCGCGGCGGGCAGAGGGTGTCGGCGCGCACCTCCTGCACGTTCTTGGCGAAGTCGAAGACGGCGTAGCGGCCCGGCGACCAGCGCGGCATCTGGAAGTCCACGGCGTCGCCCGCCGCGACGCCGTCCACGTCCACCTCGACCTCGAAGAGGTGCGACTCCGGCCGCGGCATCGAGAGGCGATAGCTGATGCGGTAGGGGCGCTCAGCCTGTGCTTGCGTCTCCTGCGCCGCGCACACCGCGGGCAGCAGGAGGAGCAGGGCGAGCGCGCGCAAGGAGGGCGCGAAGCGCGGGCGACGTTTCATGTGCCGATGACTCCGAAGGGTGAACTGGAGCAGGAGACGACGCGATTATTGGCATACGCGCGCGGGGGTGTCAAAAACGATTGCGGGTTGCGGATTGACGATTGCGCGTCTGGCGGAAGTCGGGCGATTGAATCAACGAATCATTCACTCAACCTCTTCCGATCCGCCACCCGCAATCGCCAGTCCGCAATCAGTTGACTTCGATCTCGGCGCGCAGGGGGAAGTGGTCGGAGGCGGCGCGGGCTTCGGGGAGCGTGACGACTTCGCAGGCTTTGAGGCGGTCGGCGTAGCGGGCGGGGAGGAAGACGTAGTCGAGGCGGGCGTGCGGATCCCACGTCGGGAAGGTGTGGCCGCGGTCTTCCGGGTGGAGTTGGCGGAAGCCGTCGGCGTAGCCGGACGCGAGCAGGCGTTGGATGGTCTCGCGCCGGATGTCGCGGCCGCTCAGCCAGATCAGGGCCTGTATCCACGCCGGCATCCGCCGCGTCTCCAAGACCTCGCCCGGCGCGAGCGTGTTGAAGTCGCCGACGAGGACGTGGAAGCCCTCCTGATGCTGTCGTATGCCTTCGAGCAGCGCGCCGATCTCCCTCGCCCTCCGCCGCTCGCTCCACTTCGAGAAGCGCGCGCTCAGGTGCAGGCCGAAGACGCGCGCGCCGCCGCCGAGCACGATTTCGAGGACGGCGTGGCGCGACCCCGCCGGGTAGTGCCACTCGTGCCCGACCAGCGGCACGCGGCTGACGTAGCCGGTCGAGTGCGCCGGCCGCGCCGCCCACCGCGGCATCCCCGTCAGTTCGGCGACGCGCTCGACGACGCGCGGGTCGGTCGCCTCCTGAAAGACGACGAGGTCGGGCGCGACGGCGCGGATGACCTCGGCGAGTCGCGCCTCCCGCCCGCGGCCGCCGAAGCGTATGTTGTAGCTGAGCAGGCGGAGGGTCACGGCGCGCTCGCGCCCGCCTCGATGAGCATGTAGTAGGGCTGGCTCATCAGCACGTCGCGGGCGAAGAGGATGACGTTCGAGGTGGCCTGAAAGTTGACGGGGCGGCCGGCGATCTCCTGCAACTCGCGCCGCAGCGAGTCGAGCGCGGGCGCGCAGTCGGGGTCTTTGTCGCCGAGCGGCTTGGTGTGCAGCGACGGGATGTAGAAGGCGTCGGGGTGCCAGCACTCCATCACCTCGGTGCCGATGAGCGTCACGTCGAGGTCTGAAGTGCCGGGGCCTTCGGCGTCGAAGGGCGCGCCGTCCTCCCAACGCTCGGCCGTGACGACGCTGCCGCGCAGGGCGACGCCCGTCCCCTCGGGCAGCCCCTCGCGCAGGCGCCGGCAGAAGCGCTCGAACCGCCCGCGGTCGCCGTCGAAGCCGAGCCTGACGACGCGCTCACGGACTTCCTCGTCCGTCATCTCGCAACCCGAAAAGGCGCCGGGCACCGGGCGACGGGCGGCGGGAAGAGGCTACCTGTTCTCCCCCGCCGCCCGTCGCCCCGCCGCCCGGCGCTCGCGGTTCAGACCCTCATGCTGCGGCCCTTGATGAGCCGGTAGGCGGCGAGGACGATGATGGCCCCGACGACGGCGAGGATGAGACTCATGATGAATCCCGGCTCGCTCATGTCGCCGCCGTCGCCCCGGCCGTAGCCGAAGAGCGCGCGGCCGATGAAGCCGCCGATGACCGCGCCGACGATGCCGAGCAGGATGGTGATAATGGCCCCGCCCGGGTCTTTGCCCGGCATGATCGCCTTGGCGATGATCCCGGCGATCAGACCGAAGATGATCCAACCTAAAATCGTAAGCATCCGCGTCCTCCTCTGCGGGGCCGCGGCGATCCGCGCCGGCCCGGCCCCGTACTATTCTGAATTTGACAGAACCCTCGCCTCGCGTCAGAGGCAAACTCTGCGCCAACGCCGCGCGGCGCGGCGCACCCCTCGATTTTTCCCCGCTTTTCGCCGCAGGGTACGCCTCTTGCCCCAAGTGCGCAAGGCCGCCGCGTGAGTCGCAAAAACGTACAGCCGCACGGCCCGCGCGACGGCGACGACGGCCACACCACTTGTCGAATGAGGGACGAGGTTGGACTGGATGAATCAACTCGGCGGGCCGCGGCGTCAGTATTCCGAGGCGGGCAACGACCCGCAGCAGGGTCGCTGAAGCGGGCCGGCGTCAAAAAGGAGAGGGCCGCCGCGCTTCTCACGCGCGGCGGCCCTCTCGGTTGTGGCGGCGACCTTACTGCGTCAGTTCCGACGTGATGACCGCGCCGTTCATGGCCGGGACGACGGAGACGACCTTGAGGACGCGGCGCGTGGCCGGGTCGACCCAGAGCGTCGTCTTGTCGGCCTCGCCCTCGGCCGAGGTGATTTCGATCTTCTGCGCGTCGAACGTCCCGGCCGGCACCGTCACCTTCTCCGCGCCCGCCACGCGCAACTGCTTCAGCTTCACCTTCTGCGACTGCACGTCGAAGTTGCGGAAGGTGGTGGCGTAGCCGTCCGCGAGCGGCAGCGCCGCCAGCGAGAGCATCATGCCGGAGCCGTCGGCGAAGAGCTGACCGCCGAGGTCGGCGGCGACCGGCTTGGGGTTGCCGCTCATGCTCATCGTGCCGGTGGCCTTCCCGCCGTCGAACTTGATATCTACCACCACCGGCCCCTGACTGACCCAGCGCGCGACGGGGACGAGGCTCCCCTTCTCGTAGGTGGTCTTGTCGATCATCTCGCCGAAGGCGGCGGCCTTCGCCGTGCTGGTCACGACCCAGCGGCCGCCCTCCTCCTTGACCTCGGTCGTGACGGTCATCGGGATGTTCTGGCCCGCGACGGCGATGCCGGCCTGATAGTTGGTCGTGCCGGCGCTGAGGTCGGCCGCCGGCTTCGGCAGCTCGGCGGGGCTGGCCGCGGCCTTCTTCGGCAGCTCGACCGTCTTCACGTCCACCGTGATCTCCTTGAGGCGCGTCGCCGTCTCCGGCGTCATCCCCTCTTGGAAGCGGCCGCCGAGGTGTTTGGCGAGGAACTTCTCGGAGGCGGCGAACATCGCCATGTTGTTGACCGGGCGGGCGAAGCCGTGCCCCTCGTCGGGCGCGACGAGGTACTCGACGGGGAAGCCGCGCTCGCGCAGCGCGACGACGATCTGGTCGCTCTCGGCCTTCTTCACGCGCGGGTCGTTGGCGCCCTGAATGACGAGGAGCGGCGACTTGATCTTGTCGGCCGCGTTCAGCGGCGACTGCTTCTCAAGCATCGCCCTGCCCTGCGGCGTCGCCGGGTCGCCCATGCGCTCGGTGAAGATTTTGCGGATCGACTCCCAGTAGGGCGGGATCGAGTTCAGGAGCGTGATGAGGTTCGACGGGCCGACGATGGAGACGCCGGCCGCGTACACGTCGGGCGTGAAGGCGAGGCCCGCGAGCGTCGCGTAGCCGCCGTAGGAGCCGCCCATGATGCCGACGCGCTTCGGGTCGGCGACGCCCTCGGCCACGAGGTGCTTGACGCCCCACGTCAGGTCGTCCTGCATCTTCTGGCCCCACTCGTTGTTGCCCGCGTTGATGAACTTCTTGCCGAAGCCGGTCGAGGCGCGGAAGTTGGGTTGCAGCACGGCGTAGCCGCGGTTGGCGAGGAACTGCGCGAACGGGTTGTAGCCCCACGAGTCGCGCCCCCACGGGCCGCCGTGCGGGAAGACGACGAGCGGCAGGTTCTTGGCCGCGACGCCTTTGGGCAGCGTCAGGTAGGCGGGGATTTCGAGGCCGTCCGAGGACTTGTAGCGGATGGCCTTCATCTCCGCGAGGTGCTCGCGCGGCAGCTTCTCGCGGACGCGGTACTGGAGCGTGAGCTTCTTCGAGGGGCGGTCGTAGAGGTAGACCGAGCCGGGGTCTGTGTCGCTGTTGGCGGCGACGAGCCAGAGCCTTTCGTCCTTCGTCGTCGAGGTGATGCTCAGCTCCTTGTCGCCCACCTCCTTCTTGATGCGGTTGTAGTCCGCCTCGAAGCCCTTGTCCTTCCAGTAAATCCTCCGGCGGTCGTCGTTGTAGACGGTGGCGACGATCTCGTCCGACACCTCGGAGAAGATGGCGTTGCCGAAGTCCACGCGGCTCGACGGGTCGGACTCGACGACCTCCTCCTTAGCGGTCTCGGGGTCGAAGAGGACGAGGCGGGTGAGGTCCACGTCGCCGCGGTTCGTCTCCATGTAGACGCGCTTGCCGTCCTTGTGGAAGCGGACGGGGCCGCACGCCTCGAAGACGTTGCAGGTGTAGACCTTCTTGAAGCCGTCGGCGTCGACGCGCAAGACCTCGGTGTCGCCGTTCTCGGCCGCGCGCGTGGCGAGCCGGAGCTGATCCTTGAGGTCGAAGACCCAGCCCGTCAAACGCTCCGTGTTCCGGCGCACGAGCGTGCGCTCGCCCGTCGAGATTTTGACCTTGTAGAGGTCGTGCCAAGCCTTGTCGCGGTCGTTGATGCCGACGTAGATGGCGTCAGGCTCGGTCTCGGGGACGGAGTAGATGAGGGCGCGCACCTCTTTGGCCTCGGTCAGGTTGCGCGCGGGCGGAACCTGCTGGCCGGCGGCCGGCTTGGCCGCGGGGTCAACGGCGTAGACGTTGTAGTTCTCGTCGCCGCCCTGATCCTGCACGAAGAGGATGAAGCGGGCGTCGTGGCTCCAGAAGTAGCCGGGGATGGGCCGCTTGGTGTCGGCCGTCACGGGCCGGGCGGCGTCGAAAGGCTCGTCGGCGCGCTTGACCCAGATGTTGCGCACGCCGTTGAGGGGCTTGATGAAGGAGATGAACTTGCCGTCGGGCGAGAGCTGCGCGCCGGCGATCTCGGGGTCGCCGAAGAAGAGCTGGCGGTCGATGAGCGGCGGCAGCCCCGTCTGCTGCGCGGCGGCCGGGGCCGCCTGCGCGACGAAGAGCAGGCCGACGAAGAGCAGGAGCGCGAAGGCGCGGGCGAACAGGCGGGAGGTGAACACCCCGCCCGCGAGGGAGTCGTCTGTGTTTCGCGTGTGCATAACCTTAAACCTCTTGCGTGAAGTCGGGATTGAAGGGGACGGCAGGCCGTCGTTCTCTAACACTGGACAGAGTTATTACGCAGCCCGCGCCGTGAGGTTTCCAGTTTTTGGATTAAGTCCGCCGGGCGGGAGCCGGGGGATTTTGGATTTTAGATTTTTGGTGCGCGGCTGAAGGGGCCGGCGCGGTCTTTCAAACGCGAATCAAAAATCTAACCCCCCCTGTCCGGGCGGCGGCTCAGCCGTTGATGAACTCCGGCCAGTCGAGGTCTTCGACCGGCGCGTCCCTCTCCGCGGCGGCCTCGCGCGGCCCGCCCTCTTCCCTCTCCTCGGCGTCGCGCGGCCCGCCGGCGCGGCGCACGAAGGCCCCGGCCGGCGCGGGCAAAACGACCGTGTGCCAGACCAGCACGGTGAGCAGCACGAGCGTCAACAGGCGTCTGGCGACGGCCTCCTTCAGAGGGTCGAGGCGAACTCCGTTCATAAAACCATCCTACCACCCCGCGCCCCCCGCGCGCCGCCCCGCGGAGTCTGAAAAGGGGGCGCGCTCCGCGCCGGCGACGGCCGCCGGGAGGAGTGTTAGACTGGCGCGGTATGAGCACCGAGCGGCTTTACTATCAGGACTCCCGGCTGACGGAGTTCGACGCGCGCGTGACGGGCGTGGCGCGCGACGCCGAGGGGCGCAGCGTCGTGACGCTCGACCGTACGGCCTTCTACCCGACCGGCGGCGGCCAGCCCTCGGACACGGGCCTGCTGGGCGCGGCGCGCGTCGTCGAGTGCGTGGACGCGGAGGCCGAAGGCGTGCGCCACGTCCTTGAGGGCGAAGCGCCGGCCGTCGGCGCGGAGGTTCGCGGGCGGGTGGACTGGCCGCGCCGGCTCGACCACATCCAGCAGCACACGGGGCAGCACATCCTCTCGCAAGCCTTCGTCGAACTCTTCGGCGCGCAGACGCGCAGCTTCCGCATGCTCGCGGAGGCCAGCGAGGTCGACGTTGACCTGAAGGAAGTGTCCGACGCGGCCGTCGAGCGGGCCGCAGACCGCGCCAACGAAATCGTCTGGGGCGACCGCCCCGTCCGCGTCCATCAGGTGACGCCGGGCGAGGCCGCGCGGATGCCGCTCAGGAAGGACTCGGCGCGCGAGGGCGAGCTGCGCGTCATCGAGATCGAGGGCTTCGACTTCAGCCCGTGCGGCGGGACGCACGCGCGGCGCACGGGCGAGGTCGGCGTCATCGCCGTCCGCCACTGGGAGCGCGCGAAGGCCCTTGTCCGCGTCACGTTCGTCGCGGGCGGGCGCGCTCTGGCCGATTACCGCCGCGCCAACCGCGCGGCCCGCGCGGCGGCGGCGCACTTCAGCGTCGGGCGCGACGAGGTGGGCGAGGCGGCCGCGCGCCTGCTCGAAGAGCACAAACATTTGCAGCGCCGCTCCCGCGCCCTCGAAGAGGTGGCGGCCCGCGCCGAGGCGCGCGAACTGTTGGAAGAGTCGGAGCCTGAAGCCGAAGCCGACGCGCCCCCGGGCCCGCGCGTCGTCGCGCGCGCCTTCGAAGGGCGCGACGCCGAGAGCCTGCGGCGTCTGGCGCTCGCCGTCGCCGCGCGGGCCGGCGTGGTGGCGCTCCTCGGCTCGCGTGACGAGTCGGGCGCGCGCCTCGTCTTCGCCCGCGCCGCCGACGCCCCCGGCGACATGAACGCCCTGATGCGCCGGGCCTGCCAAACCCTCGAAGGCCGCGGCGGCGGCCGCCCCGACCTCGCTCAGGGCGGCGGCCCCCGCGCCGACCGCCTGCCACACGCGCTCGACGAGGCCGCCGACAGTCTCAGGCGGTAACGGGCGGCCCGCGGCCGCGCCGGCGCCGTCAGTCTTTCGGCCTTTTAATGATGCTCCGCCGCCTCTTGGCGCGCGGCGTCCGCTTTTCCGAAAGGCTCTTGTGCCGCTGGCTCAGCATCGTCCCGAGCGTCTGGTGCGTGAGCCCGAGCAGCCTCGCGGCCTTCACCACGCTCCCGCCCGACTCCTCCAAAGCCTGCTCGATGATCTTGGCCTCCAGCTCCTGCACCGCTTCGTAGAAGGAGAAGTCCTGATCGTGGATTTGGACTCCGGCGAGCCGCCGCATGACGACGCGGGCGCAGGCCCGCAGCCGCGCCACGTCCTCCGCGTCCCGCGCGCCTTCGAGCAGCCTGTCGGCCCGCAGGTAAGCGTCATAGACCTCGTCGGAAGGCAGCGCGCGCCGGGCCCCGTGCTCCTCGACGAGCGTGATTAAGGCCAGCCGCGCGTTGCCGTGCGCGCCGAGGCTTTCGGCCATGTCGGCCGCGCGCCGCAGGACGGCCGCGGAACTTTCGTGGAGCCCGAGCCGCGCCAGAATCACGCCCTGAACGGTCAGCGCGTCGGCCAGAAATGCGGAGTCGCCGCCCTGCTCGAAAGTCTGGAGGGCGCCCGCGAGGATGCGTTGCGCCTCCCTGTACTTCTCCTCCGCGACGAGCACGCGCGCCCGCGTCTCGTCCACCTGCGCGAGGCTGCCTGCGTCCTTCAGGTTCGTAAAGATTGACTGCGCGTAGTCAAGGTGCTCGTGCGCGTCGGCGTAGCGGCCGAGCTTGTAGAGCAGGAAGGCGAGGTTGTTTTCGATGCGCGCGACGTAGCGCTCGTGCCGCGCCTGCCCGAAGTGATACGCCGCCGCCGTGTATTCGATGATGGCCCGGTCGGCGTAATCGCGGCGGCGCTGCGCCTCGCCCAGAAGTTGCAGGGCGATGGCGAGTTCGTTGTGGAAACTGCCTTTCAGGGCGTGGTTCGTGCTCTCTTCAAAGAGCGGCGCGGATTCGGTGAGCAGGCGTAGCGAATCGCTGTAGCGCCCGGCGGCAGTCTCGACCACGGCCCGGCGCAGGGCGGTCTTGGCCTCCAACTCCGCGTCGCCGCTGATTCGCGCGGCGGCTTCCTCCAAAAGCACGCGGGCCTCGCCGTATGCGCCCTCGCGCCAGTAGCAGAGCGCGAGTTCGCCGCGCGCCGCCGCCGCCCTGTTGGCCTCCCCGAGGCTTTCAAAGAGCGCCGCGCTCTCGCTAATCAGGTCTTTCGCCGCTTCCTGCGCGCCCGCCACCTGACCGCTCGCGCCTATCCAGCCCGACAGAGCGCCGACTTGTAAAAGCACTTCGGCCGCCGCCGCCGCGCCCAGCCCCTCCACCTCCGGGCGCGCCCCGACGCCCCGCCAGTGCCCGGCCAGAACCTCGCGCGCGGCCTCATATTGCCCCGTGTGAACGAGGTCGGCCGCGACCCGGCAGCGGAGCCGCGCGCGTTCGTCCCCGGTCAAGGAGGGGTTATCTAGTTGCCTCAGACGTTCCTCTGCTAAAGTCATGTGAGGCAAGCCCTTCCACTGTGTACGCCGGATTCACGGCGGACACGAAAAAAACCGTCGCACCCTGCGGGATGGACGGCTAAGCCACTGAGAAACTCCATAAACAGAGAGAAAGAACGATGCGAAGAACTCTAACGACTGCTGCGTTAGTGCTGGCCCTTTGCTGCCCCGCGTTTGCCGGGATCATGCAGACGCCCGTGCCTGAGCCGCCGCCCGCGGAAACTATTACGGGAGAGATACCTACGACAGCTTCGGCGACGCCTTCCGCGACGGGCGGAGACTGCGCGACCGGAGCAGCGGACGGCCTGACGGGGGCCGTGCTCAGTCTACTGGAAACAGTGCTCGCGCTGCTCTAACCCGCACGCCAGCCTAGCCGGGGTAAGCCGCCTCGCGGCGGCTAGGGGGTAGTGTGCTTAGTGGGCCTCGGGTTGAGGCCGCCCACGCGCGGGAGATTACCGCCGCGCAAGGGAGATTGCAACAGATTTCTACGCCGTCTCCCGCCGACCCCGGTTCGACGCCCGGCCGCACGGGCGACCGCAGAGTCGGCCGCATCCCAATACATAGATTAGAGCACATGCAGCTCTAACGTTGTTTATCGCACAATGAAATTTTATGAAATCATCACAAATAGGTATTGACAGAATGACCTGTTTTGTGTAAATATCTTCTTGGCCTATTTTGTGGGCAGTTAGTAGTTAATCGTTAGTAAGAAAGGGGTTGCCTAATTTTGGCGACCCCTTTATTTTTGTTAACAATAATCCCATACTGGAGGTGACGTGTTGCCTCGCTATTCTTTCGGCTCTTTGATGATGCTTCGCAGCCGCTTCTCGCGCGGTGTCCGCTTCCCCGCGAGATTCTTATGGCGCTGATTCAACATTGAATCGAGTGTTTGGTGTGTAATGCCGAGCAATCTTGCAGCTTTCACGATGCTCCCGCCCGATTCCTCTAAAGCCTGTTCTATTAGCTTGGCCTCTAGTTCGTGCACAGCGCCGTAAAAGTGAAAGTCTTTATCGTATAGTCTGCTGCCCGCCAACCTCCTCATGACGATACGGGCGCACGCTCGAAGTCTCGCCGTGTCCTCAACGTCCTGTGTGTCTTTGAGCAGCCTGTCCGCCCGAAGGTAAGCGTCATAGACTTCATCGGAATGCATTGCGCGTCGCGTCCCGTGTTCCTCTATGAGCGCGAGCACAGCCAGCCCCGCATTCTTTAACGCGCCGAGGCTTTCGGCCATGTCTGCCGCGCGTCGCAAGGTAGCAGCGGAACTTTCATAGTCTCCGAGCCTCGCTAACATGACACCGCGCACCGTTAGCGCGTCCGCAAGCAGCGCGGAGTCGCCGTCCTTCTCGAAAGTCAGAATAGCGCCAGAGAGAATACGGCTTGCCTCTCTATATTTCTGCTCAGCAATGAGTATTCGCGCCCGTGTCTCATCAGTTTGTGCGAGGCTTCCCGCGTCTCTCAAGCTGGTAAAGATTAACTGCGCGCGGTCTAAGTGTTCATGGGCGTCGGCGTGGCGGCCGAGTTTGTAGAGAAGGAAAGCGAGATTATTTTCGATGCGCGCGACGTAGCGCGAGTGCCGCGCTTCCCCGAAGTGATAAGCCGCCGCCGTGTATTCTAGGATTGCTCTATCGAAGTAGTCTTGGCGCTGTTCGGCCGTGCCCAATCTCCGCAAGACTAATGCGAGTTCATTATGAAAGCTACCTTTCAAAGCATGGTTAGTGCTTTCTTCAAAAAGCCGCGCAGAGTCCGTGAGCAGGCGGAGCGCGTCACTGTAGCGACCGGCCGAAGTTTCCACTATCACTAAGCGTAAAACCGTCTTGCCTCTTAGCTCCGCATCACCGCTGATGCGCGTGGCAGCTTCTTCCAGCAGCAGGCGGGCCTCCGAATACGCGCCCTCGCGCCAGTAGCAGACGGCTAACTCGCCGCGCGCCGCCGACGCACGGTTAGACTCTCCGATACGTTCAAAGAGTCCCGCGCTCTCGCTAATCAAGTCTTTCGCCGCCGCCTGCCCACCTACACCGAGCCAGCCCGACAGCGCGCCCGCCTGTAGCAGCACTTCGGCGGCCGTCGCCTCCGCAAGCCCCTCCACGTTCGGGCGTTCGCCAACACCGCGCCAATGTTCGCCCAAAGCCTCGCGCGCTGACTCGTACTGCCCCGCGTGCATGAACTCGGCCGCGAGGCGGCAGCGGAGCATAGCGCGTTCGTCCTCATTGAGTAAGGGGTTATCTAGTTGCCTCAGACGTTCCTCTGCTAAAGTCATGTGAGGTAAGCCTTTCTGTGTGCTCGCCGAGTTCAAGGCGAACACGAAAAAACCGTCGCACCCTCGCGGGGTGGACGGTTAAGCCAGTCGAACACTCCATAAAAGAGAGAAAGAACGATGCGAAGAACTCTAACGATAGCAGCGTTAGTGATGGCCCTCTGCTGCCCTGTGCTCGCGGGGGAAATGCACACGCCCGTCGTCACGCCGCCGCCACCCGCGAACACCATGCAAGCCGAACCTGTGATGGACGGCGAGAGTGAGACGGAAGCAACAGAAGCAGCCGACGGCCTCACGGAGACAGTGCTGAGTCTATTAGAGACAGTGCTGGCGCTGTTCTAACGCACACGCAAGTCTAGTCGGGGTCAAGCTGCCTTTTGGCGGCTAGGCTGTTGTGTGCTTTGCGGGCGTCTGAATTGAGGTAGGCCACCCACGCGCGGCAGATTACCGCCCTGCAAGAGAGATTGCAACAGAATTTTTATCGCCTTCAAATCTGTGGGCCAGAGGCGGATTTTGTATATTCTTGCTGCTAGTTCCTATATGCCAAACTCGAAACTAATCGCGGCCGTCCGCATACTGTTATTTTACCTGCTTTTAGCCCGAAGTCGCCCTACTTCACTTGTATAATTTTTGGAGGCAAATCTTGTAGAGCCTCTAGGTGTGAACTTAAGGTAAGGTAAGGCAAACACCCCCGACCGGGTACTAAATCCTATTGTCTATCCTTAAGGAGTTGCCGGTTCAATTTTATTTTCCCAACCTTCTTAATGCTGTAATCACTACGGCGCGTTAGGCCGCATTACTCTGTCTCAGTTTCTCCGCGTTAGTCGGGTAGTAGCGGACGACCTTCTCAGCGATTTCGCGTAGCTCCGCGTCCGTCACAGCGTCCTTCGGGTCTTTACTCTCTTCGCAGTACGTGTCCCTAATAGTAACGAGCACGTCGAAGATATGCTCTGCGCCCGCCCCACGCCCGCGCTCACGACAGGCGAACTTAAAGAGTGTGTTGTGACGCTGTCCCTCCGGGATGGAGTAGCCGGGGTAAACGTGTGCGGGAATCTTAATGTCCTTAAGGTTACGCCCCGTCACCCTTCTTACCCTCTCCGGTAAGCTCGCCCGTCCCGGCGAAGCGTCGGCGTTAAGCCAGCCGTTAGGGATTTCCTGTAAGTCGGTAACGCTGCTCCAAAGATATTCCCTACCGCTCTTGTGGAGCGAGCAGGGAGCGACGATGAAGCCCGTCGTTCTGTCGGAGCGAACGTCTAGCCCCTCACCTAACAATCCGACGCTTTGACTAAGGCCCACCGTCGCCGTGTAAAGGTGCTCGCCGTTAGGACTCCTAACGCATAAGGTTTCATCCAGACCGGGGAACTCTTCTCTCAACAGCCCTAGCGAGACGCTTCCGCCGTTCCTGTAATCCACGTCCAGAACCGAGTAGCCGGAAGGCTTAAACCCGATATTCAAATCCTTGTCGCGCTTGAACCGTCGTAAATATCCGGCCCGACGTTTTTGATAAGTTTCCGGCGTTAGGCTTTTGAAGTTCTGGACGTAAGGGTGCTTACCGAACGAGCCGCAAAGCTCCTTCTTACAGGAGCAGGATACGTCGCCCGACATACCAAAAATCGGATAGTGTGTGGGGACTACGATAAAACCGACCTCCATATAAAGCTCGGCCTGTTCCACCCTGCTCATTCGGTTGATTTCAGCCGCCGAATACTGTTTCAGGAGTTCCCAATTCATCGAACCCGCAAAGTTTTCGGCGGTCGAATTTTTGACCAAAACTAATTTAGGAATTTCCTGAGTTTGAGAGGGGGTAAAATTTTGAATTTGAGGGCAGATAACACTCTCTCTCGCATTCAGCACCCAAGCGTACTCGTCATCTTCTTGTATTAGAAGTAAATCTGAATCAAATGCTTTAATAATCCTGTGTATATCACTGATTCTGTTGAATTTATTCGCTTCCTTCCGTATCTCAATGAGTCCTGCTTCCTCTAATTCTCGTTTCGCCTCGCTGATGACTCTCGTATGAGTTTTGAGGGCCGTAGCCATCGTTTTCTCTGTCATCCAGCAATCATTAGGCAAGAAGTAATAAAGACCCTCTGCGGCGGGGGAAAGCCCCGCAAGAATCTCTCTGATTCTGTCTGTCGTAAGTATTTCTCCGGTCAAAAATTCATCCGTCCTTTCTCCGGTCTAAAATGAAAAGCCGCCGAACCATGCTTCGCACGGCTGGCGACTCTATAAGTCCAAAAGCCGAAGGAAGCAGAACTAAGCGGAACAGGCAGAAATAGCCCTTGCCGCTCGATTCTCCTTCCCTCATTTGTCCGTCGAGATTAATAAAGAGTGTATCATAAAAACCCGCCCGTGTCAACGGTAAACCGCTGATAGCATTAGACTTGTATAAAAGATAAAGAGTGTTTAACAATCCATCTTGGGCGGCTAAAAATCTGTGCTCTAATAACGCCTTTTAATTGCCGTTCTTTCGCCTGATTTTGGCGTGTGAGCGCGTTTTAGTTCGGCTTTCCTATTTCCCTTGCCTCTTAATCAGGGCAATTATGAGTGAAAAATCCGCCACCAATATCTGATTGGCATTGGAAAAAAATGCCCGCCCGGAATCGTCCGAGCGGGCAAAAGAAAAGTGTGAGGTTGGCTTTAGTTGATTAGTTCCGAGGCTTCGACGTTCGTATTTGGAGAACTCGCCTGCGCTTGGAACGCTTCAAGGATTGCCGCCGCTTGCGCCATCGTTTCCCTGTCGGCAGACAGATAACGATAGGTAGTATTTACTTGGGAATGTCCCAAGATACGTCCGGCGAGTTGTAGGCTCATGCCACCCTGCACAAGTCTTGTCGCAGCCGAGTGCCTTAAGGAATGGAGCGTTAGGCCATCAATACCGCCGTGCTTAATGCCCGCAATCTCACAGACTGATGCGAAAGACTTACGGACGTTGTTGGAAATGCCAAAGACAGGCTCATTCAAATCCTTTGATGACATTTCCCAAAGGGTGGCAAGTTCTCTATGAAGTCTATTGGGCATCATTACCTGTCGGGTCTTTAAGGTCTTAGTCGTCATACCTTCAATGGTAATAATGCGAGAGTCAAAGCAGACAGACCGCCAGCAGAGTTTCAGGGCTTCGGACTTACGACAGCCCGTAGTGATAAGGAAAATCAAGAGCGGCTTAAGTGGTTTCCTGTACGGGTGAGAGTCGCACGCTTCTAAAAGTCTCGCCTCTTCCGAAACACTCAGGATTTTTTCTCGCCGCCGCTCCGCCGAAACGATAATAAGAGGGTCGCCACATTGAAATGGATTTTTAAGAATCCATCCTTGCTGACAGGCGATATTGAGAATCCTTCTCAGTACCGCCGCCTCTCTATTCCAGCTTGCGACGGTTCGCTGCCGCTTGTATTGAGTGTGAACTTTGAACCGGCTATCGCGGTAGCCGATTAAATCCCCGTAAGTGATTTCACGGAGTCTTTTCTTTCCGAAGTACGCTCTGAAATGCTTTAGAAATTCCTTCGGACGGGCAACGTCACGTAGGCCGGAAACCTTATGCCCGTTGACGTATTCAGCGGGCTTCAAGTAACGCTTCTCGTAGTAGTCTGCGAGGTTATTGAAGGTGAGAAGGTTGAAGTCAACAACCTTACTGCCCTCATCATCTATTAGCCGGAGCAATCCCTTCAGTTTAGCCTCGGCTTCGGTCTTACTCTTTGCCCGTCGTTTGACGAACCGGCGTTTGCCGTTATCGTCAGTGACGGAGGTTCTGGCAATCCAGCAATTTTCTTTCTCGTCGTAGAGAATGTATCCCTTTCTTTCCCGCATATTTAGCTCCCGTTTTTCGGGTCTCTTTGGCGGGTCTCTTTGAAGCTGAAAAGAGAGGGTTTTGGGAGTTACGAAAGGGACAGGTTGACTTGACTGTACTTAAAACTGCCCGTAAAATCGCACCTTCGCGTGGGGCAGTAGCTCAGTTTGGCAGAGCGCCGCGTTCGCAATGCGGAGGTCAGGGGTTCGATCCCCCTCTGCTCCACCAAAAATAGTTCAGCGTTTTGTAGTTTGCCACTTGGGGGCGGCCGGCCGGGCCGCCCCCTTCGTTTTTGACCCGCGCTCGCGGCGCAGGGCGGCTTACCTGATTCGCGCGGCGGCGGGAGAGAGGCCGCGCCTCACGGAGTAGCGCGGCCGGCGGGGCGCCGCCGCGGGATTAGCGGGATTAATGGCCGGCTCGCGGGCAACGGGCCGGCGGGCGCGCGACATCCAGAAGGACGCCGAAGCGGCGCTCCCCTCCAGCTTGCCAAAGCCCGGCTCTCTCTGTTTACATGTCCGTTCACAGAAGCGGTTTCGCCGCCCCACGGAGGAAACATGAACACACGCAGTCTCATCCGTCCGCTCGCCGCCCTCGCGCTCGTCCTCGGCCTCTCGGCGGCCGCCCTCGGCGACGTCATCAGGATGAAGGACGGTCAGGTCATCCGCGGCCAGATCGTCGGCTTCCGCGACCAGCAGTTCACCGTCCTCATCGGGTCGGGCGCGCGGGGCCGCCGCAGCCGCATCACGCTCTACATGGAGGACGTTGAGTCCATCGAGTTCGAGTCGGCCGGGGCCGACGCCGGCCCGGCCGCGGGCGGGGGCGACGCCGGCGCCGACGACACCG
>Ga0196962_10000413_pt1 | contig 18100 bp, 18 predicted proteins | sample S3v_20metaG_FD_183186 | JGI IMG/M metagenome (GOLD analysis project Ga0196962, IMG submission 183186) | Soil microbial communities from Anza Borrego desert, Southern California, United States - S3+v_20 | ecosystem: Environmental > Terrestrial > Soil > Desert | place: USA: California | collected... | reverse complement strand
CCGCGGGATCGAAAACCTCCCGCAGGCAGTCTTCGCAGGTGGCGACATCCGGCGATATGAGCGCCCGCCGCCTGACGCCCTCCCGGCTCTCCTCGATCCGGAAACCTTGCTCGCCCAGCGCTGCGAGCGGTCGCCAGGAGACTGCCTCCACGTCGGCGAGCGGTGGGGCTTCTTCTTCTATCCCGCGCAAGAAGAGATTGAGCCTCTCGGCGTCGCCCTCCACCTCGACGTGGACTCCCTCGGCGTCGTTGCGGACCAGCCCGGCGAGCCCGTGCCGCCGCGCCAGGGCGTAGACGAAGGGCCTGAACCCCACGCCCTGCACGATGCCCCGGACCGAGACCTCCCACCGCTCCCGTATCGGTGCTTTCATGGCGCCAGCTCGAGCTACACGACTCCTACATGTCCCTTATGTTCAGGTACCTCGTGAGGTCCTGCCTGTTCTGCATAAACACCACGACAACGCCCGCCAACAGGCCCAAGAACAATAGTTTCTTCACGGTCTCACCTCCTTTAGGAGTTGGTATCGGGTTTCAGGTAGCTGTTGGGCGACGGGGCGTTGGCCTCCACCACCGACACTACAAGCTTCACGGCTTCGTCGACCGCCCTTTGTACCGGCTCGCTGAGCTCCATGAGCATGTCTTCGTAGGGGTGGATCTGAGACCCATGCGTACAGCCTGTGAAGTTCTGCGGTTCGCAGCCGACCACGAGGGTGCGCGGGATCTCGGCACCGAGAACGCGGGCCAGACGGATCACGTTCACCGGGTCCATGCCGTGGGTGTCGAGGGCTACCTCCCCTTCCTCGGGGACCTCGGCCTCGATCAGGTAGACCGTCCCTGGCTCTTCCCCGCGTGGAACGGCATCAACGAACACCACGACTTCGTAAGAGTCCATCAGCGCGTAAGCCAGATCCATCCCTCGTATCCCGAAGTCCACGATCTCGACGCCTTCCGGCGGCTCGCGCTCCGCGAGCCGCCGCACTACCTCGCAACCGAAGCCGTCGTCGCCGAGGAAGATGTTTCCGATGCCGGCGACCAGGATACGCCCGCTCACCGCTCCCCTTCCAGCGGCTCGACCTCCTCCGGTGAGAAGTAGAACCGGTGCCCCAAAACCGGCATGTCCACCATCTCCCTGCCCGGATCGTCCTCGACCGAGACCGCAAGAAGAACGCGGTCCTCGAAGTCTTGCTCGATCTTCTCGACTATAGCCACCTTCCCGGAGAGCGCGATGTCGAAGATGTCCCTCCCGGCCTGAGGCCAGAGCCTCACCCGGCTCCCGCTCCTGACCTCGACCCCGCCCACCGTCACGTTCGACGGAGCCGGCCTCTCCAGGCCCTCGACTTCGAAGGGGTCTATCTGCTCTCCTCCCCGCAGCATCTGGAAACCCCGGACGGCGCCGTGCAGACCCATCAGGTCCTCCTCGGTGAGCGACTCGCTGCGGTCCAGGATCTCGCACGCCCGCGGATCAGTAGCGCGCGCCTCCTCCTTTTCCTCGTCCGTAAGGCTGAGGATGCTCAGGGTAAGCAGCTGGTCTATCTCCCCCCCGTCGAAGAGATCTCCGGGGCTCTCCGGCGCTATCTGGGGATAATCGTACAGTATGATCGGGGACGATAGAATGGTATGCTTATCTCCCTTCTCCCCCGCCAGCACGGGCCACGTCTTCACGTTCTCGCACACTTGTGCGAGGCGCTTCAGATCCTCCGGCGGGTCCATGAGCGAGACGAACTCCCCGCCTTCCACCTTCAAGATGGTATGCGTCGAGACGAGCGTTTGCCCTAGCGTCTCCTCCCGGTCCTTGCCGCACCACGGCGCGGTGTTCATAACTCTCGTCGTGAGTCTGAACAGACCTTCGCGCACGGGTTCGGCTTTTACCTCCACCGTGCCTTCCAGGGAGCGCCAGGTCCGCACCAGCGCCCCGACGATTTCTCCCCCATCGCCCGCCAGCGGCTCCTCCTCGATCCCGGCGGGAACCGAGATCGGTGTGCGCATCGGCGTCTGAAGCTCCGCGAGCCCGAGGCCAGGCACGAGGACCTCCCGCTCGGCGGCCTCTTCCCACGCGAGGTAGCGGTCCCCACCAACCCGCAACTCGTCCACGAACTCCAGGCGTTCCCCTGCTCCCTGGGACGGGCGGGTTTCAAACCCGCCCCTACCCACGGTCCCGGCTCCCCTGAGCTTGGCGACTTTGCGTTCCACGACGTGGAGGAAGCGGACCTTTACCTCGACGGTGGGTTTTTCTCCGACTACCAAACACTGGGTCTGCATGAGCCAGGGGTCGTTGCCGCCCTCCGCCTCGCTGTAGGCGCGCGGGTAGACGCCGCCGAAGGTCCAGCGTCTCTGGTTCTTCTGGGCCGAGCGGCGATAGGGCCAGAGCACGTAGCCCTCGTAGAGCACGGCGGCGGCGATCTTCTCTACCGGGTCCGTCAACGTTCGACCTCACTTTCGGCCGTGTTCAGCAAGCTCTCTAACGTTCTATCCCAGGTCAACAGCGCGTTGCGTGACCTATAGTCGTAGAGCCGGTCGAAGGTGTCTTTGTGGAGGCGGAGCCAGGCGCTGTTCGGGAAGTAGTGCTCCATCATCTCCCTCCACAGCCGGACCGGCAACCGGAACTTCGCCTCTTTCTCCCAGGAGACCTGGGCGACCTGCAAGGGTCCGCCGTCCTTGCGGTAGAACACCGTGCCGCTGAACAGGAACTCCAGCGGTATCTCCCCGTCTCCCAGGGCGGCGAAATACTTGGTCCCCACCACGTCGAAGTCGTAGGTACAGGCCACGGGCATCTCGAAGACGCGGCCGCCGGAGAATCGGGTCACTATGGTGTTTGTGTTGGTCCAGAGGAGGCTGCGCAGCGTGTCTTTCCACTGGTGTGGCTCGCCGAAGAGCTCCCGTAGCTTCTCCTGCTCTGTCTGGTCGTAGCGTCGCTGTGTAGCCGCTATCCGGATCTGGGTCCGCAACGAGATGGAGTCGATCGCTTCTCCCCCCACCGCGTTCTGGACGCCCAACCTGAAAAGGATCGTCGGGACGGCGGCGTAGGGCAACACATCGGCGCTCTCCACCTCGAAATCCAGGTCAGGCACGGTGGCGATTCTTCACGCCGGCGACAGGTTCGGGCTGTTCGGGTCTATGGGGTCCCTCTTGTCGGGGTTGATGCCCGTGGAACGCTCGGCCGTTGCCTTGCCGTCGCGAAGGTGCCCTGGCATGGCATCGTAGCCGCCGGGATCGTTGCCGCCCGCGACCCCCCGTATGTGCGCCGGCGCGGTGGGCTTCGTGTCTGGTTTCCCTACCTTTATGTTCGCCATCCGTCTCCTCCTCTCGTCGTGGGTTTAGCCTACGGTCACTGTTTTGGCCCGTCTGCCCAACTCCTCGAAGAACCGGGTAATGTCGTCCCAGATCTCGCGCCCGCCGCTGAAGCCCCTCCAGCGGGTACGGATCAGACCTACCAGCTTGTAGCACTCGTCTATGGGTACCAGGAAGTGGTCTCTGGCCCCCCGGGCCCGATTGACCAGGAGCGCCTCCACGTCTCGTTCCATGTCTTTCAATAGGGGGTTATCGGTCTCCAGATCCTCCCAGGTCTGGAGTTCCAGGAGCGACTCGGTCGGCCCCATGGGGCTGGGATAATAGGCCACTACCTTTCCGGCGGGGGTGTTGTAGAAGAAGAACGCCATATCCACAGGGACGCGCAGGCTCTCCCACTGCGCGTCGGACATCTGGAAATCCTCGAGGTTCAGGTGACGTTCTGGGACGATCCTGTACCGTCCCTCGCTCGCCGCCGCGCTGTCGAAGAGGATGGAGCACGGCCGGCAGACGCACATGATCTCCCGCGTCGCGACCTCCATCAGGTGTCGATGCCCGGGGTCGGGCGGTATGGTCTGGCCGCACAGGTCGCAACATTCTTCCTGGGCGGCGGCCTCGGTCGCCTCCTTTTTCGCTGATTCCTCCCTGGCGAACCGGCGCAGCGCGGAGAGAGCGGAAAAATCGCTTTCGGAAGCCATACTACCTTCAGCCCACCGCGCTCGGCGGGGCGACCTTGACCGTGCCGTCTTCGCCCACGAGCAACGGGACGGGCTCCAGGTGCGACTGCGAGGCGTCGTCCAGCGACCTCCCCGCCCGGCGCGCGTCGTAGCGCCGCCCGCAACCCGAGCACGTGAGATCCGCCACCCTCAACCCACCCTGCTCCAGCGAAGTGCCGCATCCGGGACACACATCACGGTAGGCATAGAGGTTGCCCGCCAGCTTCAAGAATAGCACCGGCTCCCCAGAGACCTCCTTCGCCAGCATCCCGCCGCCCTGCAGGTCCAACTCACCAATCGTTGTCCAGGAAGACGACCCGTTCTCCTCCGGCGGCTTCCTTTTCTTCTTGCGCATCGTCGGGGCGGCCACGAACGCCATCGTGGGCTTGGGAGGCGGCTCGGCGACGCCTTCGGCCTCCACGCCTTCCAGCTCAGGCGCCGCTTTCTGGACGGCCTCCTCTATGGCGAGCTTGAGCGTCATGGTGGAGGACGGGCACCCGTCACAGCTTCCTTCCAGCCGCACCCGTGCCACACCGTCGCCTATACCCAGGAACTGTACGTTACCGCCGTGGGATTCGAGGTAAGGGCGCACCTCATCCAGGGCCCCGAGCACCCGCGTCTTTACGTCCACCGGGTGCAGGCCGTGGAGGAGCAGGAGGTGCGTGATCAGCTCGTCGCCGAGGAGCTCGTCCTTCAGATCCTCACCACCCAGGCGGCCGACGCTCTCCACGATGCGTCCCAGCCCTTCGCCGTACAGCTCCAGGAGGGTCTGCACCATCTGAGCCGTCTTGGCCCGGGCTGCGAGGTCTTCGAAGGATTCGATCTCCTCCAGTAGCGTCTCTATCCTGCCGACGCGCTCTCGCGGTTCTTGGTCGTCTAGAAGCATCCATTCCCTTCCCGATAAAAGGCGGGCCCCTACCGCATGACCCGCTTACTCCTCACCATCTATTTATCCGCCGGCTCGAAGCCCATGGTCGGGGAGTGCAGCTTCTGTAGCGTCTTGCCCTTGCCGAGGTACATGTGCACCCCACAGGGCAGGCACGGGTCGAAGCTACGCACCGAGCGCATTATGTCTATGCCCTTGAAGTTGTCGGGGCCGTTCTCCTCGAAGATCGGGGTATTCTGCACCGCGTCCTCGTAGGGACCGGGAGTGCCGTATGAGTCGGTGGGAGACCCGTTCCACGGCGTGGGCGGGTAGGGATGATAGTTGGCGATCTTGCCGTCTCGGATCACCATGTGGTGCGAGAGGACCCCCCGTACCGCCTCGTGGAAGCCGCAGCCGATGGCCTCGTCCGGCACCTCGAACTCCTGGAAGACCTTGGTATCTCCCGCACGCACGAGCTCGAGGGCCTTCTCCACGAAGTAGACGGCCTGCGCCGCGGAGTAGGCAATGAAGTATGCCCGCGCCCGGCCCCGCTCCAGGGTATTGGACCCCTGCTCCGGTATCTTCCACTCGAAGCTCGTCTCGGGCATGGTGGAGGTCCCTGGCAGGTTGATCTCCACGCTGCTGCCCGTGGCCTTGACGTAGCCGGTGTCCACGAGCCCGGCCAGGGCCGTGGCCCAAAGCCTGGCCAGCGGCCCACCGCCGGTATCCAACGCGAGGTGGTCCCCGGTGCGCTCGTCCAGCCAGCGTGGGCTCATAACCCAACTGTAGTTGTTGTCGAAGTCTCGCTTCTGCGGCTTGGGCAGCGTGGTCTGGTTCCAGGGGTGCCGCTGATCCACCGGGTTGCCCAGCGGGTCGCGGGTAACGAAGGGCTCCTCCTGGTCCCAGTCGTCGTAGAAGGAAGAGCCGAGCAGGATACGAAGACCCAGGTTTATGTCCACCAGGTTCGTCGTTAGTAGTTCGCCGTCAACAACGATCCCCGGCGTCACAAACGATCCGTTGCCGGCGTCGTTCATGCCTTCGTAGGAGTAGTTCACGACGTCCGGGTTCTGGAAGGCGCCCCAGCAACCGAGCAGGGTGCGCCGGTGGCCGACCTTCCCGTATTCGCCGTCGGTGATGTCGTAGAAGAAGTCGAAGAGGTCGTCGCTGATCGGGACGATCTTCTTCACCCAGTCCATACACCGCATGAGGCGGACCAGGTAGTCCGTGAACAGCTGTGGGGTGGGCACGGTTCCCACGCCGCCGGGGTAGATCGTGGACGGATGGACGTGACGTCCCTCCATCAGGCAGAACATCTCGCGGGTGATCCGGCTCATCTGCAACGCTTCCACGTAGGTTTGCCCGGAGAACGGGTTGAGGGAGCGCATGAGGTCTGCGATGGTGTGGAAGCCGTGGATGTTGGCGTTGGGGGCCTCGGCGGTCTCCGCCCGCTCCAGCCAGCTCGGGTTCGTCTCCCGCACCATCTGCTCGCAGTAGTCCACGAACAGGAGGTTATCCTGGTAGATGGTGTGGTCGAACATGAACTCGGCCGCCTCGCCCAGGTTCATGATCCACTCGCCCAGGTGCGGCGTCTTCACCCCGTAGGCCATGTTCTGGGCGTAGACCGAGCAGACGGCGTGGTTGTCGCCGCAGATGCCGCAGATACGGCTGGTGATGAAGTGCGAATCGCGCGGGTCCTTGCCCTTCATGAACACGCTGTAGCCCCGGAACAGCGACGAGGTGCTCTTGCACTCCACCACTTCGCGGTTGTCGAAGTCTATCTTCGTGTAGATCCCGAGGTTGCCGACGATGCGCGTGATGGGGTCCCACGCCATCTCCACGACGTTCCTGGATTCGGGAGTCACTTCCTCTCGGATAGCCACTGCTCATCCCTCCTCTATGCGCGCCAGCGCGGGTTGTAGCCGGTGGTGAGCTCCTCGCGGTTGTGGCGCCACTTGGGTCCCGCTTTCGCGGGAATGACGGACATTTGGGCGGAAAGGGGTCAGGGGTCGCCTTCGCGCACGTTCTACCCGCGGAGGTTGACATGCGGGTTCCTTATGACCTCACTCGAGGGATAGAATCAGAGAGCGTACGTGGAGGAAGGAGGATCAATGAAGCCTATTGAGCTCTACACCACGGCCGGCTGTCCCTACAGCGAGGCGGCCCGAGAGGACCTGGAATGGCGCGGGGTAGACTTCATCGAGTACGACGTGGAGAGGGACGGGGAAGCCCGCAGGCGGATGCTGGAGCTCACCGGCGGCACCAGGACGGTCCCCGTCATCTGCGAAGAAGGCAAACCCGTCCAGATCGGATGGATGGGCAGAGGATGCGCAGTATGATACGTCACCCGGACAACCATCGGGCTACGTCGGGGGCGTGGTAGGTGATGATTATGTCTGCACCGGCGCGTTTGATGCCCGTCAACGCTTCGAGGATGGCCCGCTGTTCGTCGATCCAGCCATTCTGCGCGGCGGCCTTGACCATCGCGTACTCACCGCTCACGTTGTAGGCGGCGACGGGTAGGTCTGTCGTCTCGCGGACGCGCCGCAGCACGTCCAGGTAAGGCAGGGCGGGTTTGACCATTACGATGTCGGCTCCCTCCTCGACGTCCAGGCCAGTCTCGACGAGCGCTTCGCGGGCGTTAGCCGGGTCCATCTGGTAGCTACGGCGGTCACCGAACTGCGGCGCGCTGTCGGCGGCCTCGCGGAAAGGACCGTAGAAGGCCGAGGCGTACTTGGCAGCGTAGGCCATTATCGGGGTGTTCTCGAAGCCCTCGTTGTCGAGCTCGGACCGGATCGCCGCGACGCGCCCGTCCATCATGTCCGATGGCGCGACTATGTCGGCCCCTGCCTCGGCCTGGGAGGCCGCCGTCCGGGCCAGGAGCTCGAGGCTGACGTCGTTGAGCACCTCGCCCGTCTCCTTCTCGACGACCCCGCAGTGTCCGTGGCTCGTGTACTCGCACAGGCACACGTCCGTGATTACGAGCAGTTCGGGCGCGGCCTCCTTTATGGCGCGGGTGGCGAGTTGCACGATACCTTCGGGGTCGTAGGCCCCGGTTGCGGCCTCGTCCTTCTGTTCGGGGAGGCCGAAGAGGAGAACCGCCGGGATGCCGAGGTCGTGCACCCGCTGCGCCTCGGCGACCGCGTGGTTTATCGAGAGCTGGAAGATCCCTGGCATCGAGGCGACAGGGTTTCTCACGTCCTCTCCCACGGTCACGAAGATTGGGTAGACCAGATCCTCGGGCGAGAGCCGCGTCTCGCGCACGAACCCGCGCAAGCCCGCCGTGCGCCTCGTTCTTCTCAACCTCTGCTGCGGGAATGCCATCCTATTCGCTCCTCTTTACCGGGTCTGCTGCGAGGAGGCCCGTGACCGCCTCGATTAGTCCGGGGATAGTGTACTCCCTGGCTGTGGTGTCGACCCTTATACCGTGTTTGCGGGCCGTATCGGCTGTGATCGGGCCTATGCACGCGACCCTGGTCCCGTCCAAAAGGCGTGCCGCCTCCTCGGCGGCGAACGCCCCGACGAAGTTCTCCACCGTGGAGCTTGCCGTGAAGGTCACACAGTCTATCTCGCCCGACTGCAGGCGCAGGGATACTTCCTCTTTGCCTTCAGAAGAAGGACCCGACTCGTAGGCAGGCGGGACGACGACCTCGGCGCCAGCCTCGCGGAGCTTCTCCGGCAGGACCTCGCGCGCCACCTTCGCCCGAGGGATGAGGACGCGTTCCCCGGCCAGAGGGTGCGCGCCGAGGGCCTCGATCAGGGCCTCGGCCCTGTACTCTTCGGGGACCACGTCGACCCGCAACCCGACCCCTTGTACTCTCTGTGCGGTCGCAGGACCGATGGCGCCCACCTTCGCGCCCCGTGGTACGGCGCGAAGGTCGAGTCCGTGGTACTGCAGGCGTCCGAAGAATGCCTCGACGCCGTTTACGCTGGTAAAGACGATGAGGCCGAACGAGTCGAGGGCACGGATCGCCGCGTCGAGTGGTCCGAAGTCTTCGGGAGGAGTTATCTCTATGGTCGGGAACTCGTGGACCTCGGCCCCCAGTCTCTCCAGATCCCTGGATAGCTCACCGGCCTGCGCCCTCGACCGCGTAACGACCACCCTACGCCCGAAGAGCGGGCGTCGCTCGTACCAGTCGAGCCCCGCTTCGCGCAGGGTGACGACGTCCCCGACGACGATAATCGCCGGCGGCTTCAGCCCGGCCTCGGCGACCTTATCCGCGATGTCCCGGAGGGTTCCCGTGATGGTTCGCTGTTCGGGTAAGGTGCCCCACCGGACGCAGGCGACCGGCGTATCCGGGTCCCTGCCTGCCCCGATGAGACCTTCCGAGATCTCCTCCAGCCGGCCCACTCCCATGTACAGGACGAGCGTGTCGGCGGCGTCGGCCAGTTTTTCCCAGTCGACGTCCTGGCCGCCTTTCGTCGGGTCCTCATGTCCCGTGACGAACGCGACGCTGGTCGCGACGTTCCTGTGGGTGACGGGTATGCCGGCGTATGCGGGGGCGGCGATACCACTCGTCACGCCGGGGATGACCTCGAAGGGTATTCCGGCCCTTTGCAGCGCGAGCGCCTCTTCGCCGCCACGGCCGAAGATGTAAGGGTCGCCGCCCTTCAGGCGCACGACCGTCATCCCGGAGTGGCCCTTCTCGACGAGGAGATGGTTTATCTCTTCCTGAGAGATCGTGGGATTACCCGGCTTCTTGCCGACGTAGATCTTCTCGGCATCAGGCTTCGCGTACCCGAGCAGCGCTCTTGGCGCGAGCCTGTCGTAGACGACGGCGTCGGCCTCCTGCATGCACCGCACGCCCTTGAGGGTAAAGAGGCCGGGGTCCCCGGGTCCGCTGCCGACCAGGTAGATCACCGCTCGACTCCCGCCGACGTCCGGCGCAAGTCACCGCCCCGTCCCGGCAATCGCAGTGAGAGGCAACTCAACCCGCCGTCGACCTTCCTGAACTCGGACATTTCGAGCTCGATGAGCTCATAACCTCTGGCGGCGATCTGCTCCCTCGTCTTCTCGAAACCGGCGGGCACGAGAACGTGATCGTTGACCCGGATGCAGTTGGCACAGTATTCCTCGTGCGGGCCTACAACGATCTTGTCGAACACCCCGAACTCTCCGTTCGTTGCCAGCTCCCCGGCCACTACCAGAACGTTGTCCCCCAGGTAAGACACCCCACTCTTGAGGTGCAGGTACTCGCGCGACTCCACGAGGGAGACACCGTAACCATACCCCTGCAGGATCTCGGCGAGTTGCCTGGCTCCCTCCAGATTCGTCCTGCTCGTGAGACCTATGTAGAAGTGATCCCCGACCTGCAGGACGTCCCCTCCGTCCAGCGTGCCCGGGTCGATGATGCGTTCGAGGGTCTCGTAGCGTCTGGATAACTCCTCTTCAACACCGCGAACTTCCCCCCGCCTGCTTTCCGCCCCGGGTCGGGCAAGGATCCCACACCGGGCCGTCACGACCGCCGTGTCTTCGATGAAGACCGAATCCGGATACTTCTCGGCGGCGTCGAGCGCGGTCACCTCCAGCCCGCACTTCTCGAGTGCCTGGGTATACCGGAGGTGCTGCGCCACAGCCTTCGTGTGATCCGGTCTCCCCAGATCCGCGGACGTTATCCCGGAGTGGAGCGTCTCCGGGACACCCCGGACGATGGCCTCAGCGAACATCTTCATACCCCGGGGCAGCTTCCGGGAGACGGTGGCGCGATCCCGGGCGCAACACCTATCTCCTCACCTCCCGAACCTCCCCGAGCACGACCTCTGCACCCTGCTCCAGGAGATCCCGCGCCAACCGTTCCCCGACTTCGTCAGGGTCGGATCCCACCGCATCACCCCGGTATACCAACGCCCCGTCCGGTGACGCCACGATTCCGCGCAGCCGGACATCCTCATCCCGGGCGACGGCCAATGCACCGACGGGCACGCGGCAGCCACCCTCCAGCGTCCGCAGCATGTTCCGCTCCGCCCGGACGGCTCTCTCTGTCGGCGGGTGATTTAGAGCTTCTCGTACGGTCTCGCGCAGGGGGCTGTTCTCCCTGGCGGTGACGGCCAGGGCACCTTGCCCGACAGCAGGGAGCATCACGTCCGGCGGGATTACGGTGTGCGGGGCGTCGAGGCCGAGCCGCTCGAGGCCGGCCCTTGCCAGCACGATCGCGTCGGCCGCGCCCTCGCGCATCTTGCGCACGCGCGTATCCACGTTGCCCCTTATGCCGACTACCTCCAGATCCGGCCTGTGGTAAAGGAGTTGCGCCCTCCGGCGCTGGCTGGATGTGGCCACGACTGCCCCCTGCGGCAGATCTTCCAAAGTATGGCGCCCATCCGAGACGAGAACGTCGGAGGGATCGCGGCGGCGGGTGACGGCCGCGAGCACGACCCACTCCGGCGGCTGGGTCGGTACGTCCTTCAGCGAGTGCGCGGCGAGGTCGATATCGCCCGAAAGGAGGGCCTCGTCGAGCTGGCGGGTGAAGACGTCTCGCTGGTCGATGACGGCGAGAGGAGTCTCGGGGTGGTGCTCGCTGGTCGTCCTGATGATACGGATCTCTACCGCTATTCCGGCGGCGCGCAGGCTGGCTGCGCACTCTTCGGCCTGGGCGAGGGCCAGCCTGGAACCGCGGGTACCGAGGATAGCGGTGTTCTCCGGGATCACTGGGATTCGCGGCGGGGGCGGTGCAGCTCCACGTCGAGGCCGTCCAGGGCCATCAGGCGGCGCCTGACTTCGGAGCTCTCGAGAGGGGAGCCGGCCTCCGCGCGGTCCTTTATCTCCTGGATCGGCCCGTGGAGCAACTTGTTGACGAGGGAGTAGCTCATGCGCTCGACGGAAGCGGCCTCTTCGGGCGAGAGTTCCATCCTGGAGAGGGCGCGGGCGAGCTCGTGACGCCGAATCTGCTCTGCCCCGTCGCGGAGTTCCTGTATGAGCGGGACCACGTGCAGCGTCGAGAGCCAGCCCGTGAACTCCAGGACGGCGGGGGAGATCATGGCCTCCCCCTCCTCTGCCGCGTCCTGACGGCCCTCCGCGTTGCGCTCGACGACGGCCTGGAGGTCGTCTATGTCGTAGAGGTAGACCCTCTCCAGGGTCTGGACCACGGGGTCTATGTCTCTCGGCACCGCGATGTCGATAAAGAACAACGGCTCATTCCTCGTCGCAAGCGCCCCCGCGACCGTCTCGCTCCGGACGATCCACTCACCCGAGCCTGTGGAGCTCACGACGACGGCTATCTCTGGTAGCTCGGCCGCGAGGGCGTCGAACGCGACGGCCCTGCCCCCCACGCGCTCGGCGAGGAGACTGGCACGCTGGGGGGTACGGTTGGCTATCAGGAGGTCGGCTACACCCCTGTCTCTGAGATGCTTGACCACGAGCTCGCTCATGTCACCTGCGCCGAGGACCAGGGCCCGCCTTCCTGTGAGATCCCCGAAGACCTCCTCCGCGAGCTTCACGGCGACGCGCGGCACGGAGAGGGAGCTATCCCCTATCCCCGTCTCGGAGCGGACCTTCTTGCCGACCCTGAGCGAGGTGTGGAAGAGCCGGTTGAGGATCTGGCCCGCGCAATGCTCCTCGGTGGACGCCCTGTACGCCTCGCGGACCTGGCCGAGGATCTGCCCCTCCCCGACGACCATGGAGTCGAGTGAAGAGGCGACCCTGTACAGGTGCCTCACGGCCTCGGCGTCTGTCAACCAGTACGTGTCCTGCTCGAGCGACGCCCGCTCGACGCCCCTGTCTTCGGCGAGCAGGTCCAGCACCCGTCCCCTCGCGCCCTCGTCCTCGACGACGGCGTAGACCTCTGTCCTGTTGCAGGTCGAGAGCAGGACGGCTTCGGAGACGACGCCCTCGTCCTTGAGGCGCCTGAGGAAGATCCGGCCGGCGCACGGCGGGAAAGCGATGCGCTCGCGCACCTCGACCGGCGCCGAGCGGTGGCTCATCCCCGCAACCGCGACAAGCACCGGCTCACCTCCTCTTCGACGTCCTGACCCGGCGTCCCACCGCTGCGGCGGGCCGTGTCGAACTGCTCCACGATACCGGCCCACTCCGGACCGAAAGTCTCCTCCAACTCGTTCCTGATCCTACGCGCCAGCGTGGGCGACGCGCCGCCGGTCGAGACCGCGACCTGAAGGTCACCTCTTCTCAGGGTCGAGGGTACGGCGAAATCTCCTTCAGAAGGACTGTCCGCGACGTTTACCGGAACCCCGCGTTCCTTCGCTTCCCTTGCGACGGCCGCGTTGACCTCCCGCGAGTCCGTCGCAGTAATCGCCAGGTTAGCTCCTTCGAGGTCGCCATACTCGTAGGTGCGGTGTTGGATCTCCACACCCATTCCCGCAAGCTCCGGAAGGACCTCGGGTGAGACTACAACGACCTCGGCGCCCGCTTGTAACAGCTTGCTGGTCTTCCTGGACGCCACCGCCCCACCCCCAACAACCACGCAACGCCTGCCGGAGATGTTCAGGAATATGGGGTAAAGAACGGTATTCTCGCCGCCGATCTCTGCTCCTGACCTAGAGAATGGCCCGTGGATTAGTCCGAAAGTCTAGCATAACCACCAACCGGGTATCGTTGTCTAGCAAAGTGTTGCATGCGCCCTCGCGAAGCACCGTATAAGCCTTCACGTACTGGCCGGTTCCTTGGTTTTCTCGAGTAGCTTGATCTCCTCTATCACCATACCTTTGTCTACGGCCTTGCACATATCGTAGACGGTCAACGCGGCCACGCTAACAGCAGCGAGGGCCTCCATCTCTACGCCCGTACGGTCGCTCGCGCGGGTTGTGGCGGTGATCGACACCCGATCCTGGCCGACCTCGAACTCGACGTCGGCTGAGGTCAGGTTCAGCCCGTGACAGAGCGGTATGAGCTCCTGAGTCTTCTTGGCCGCCATGACCCCGGCGATCCTGGCCGTGTTCAACACGTCGCCCTTGGGCAATGCAGCCTTCCGCAACAGCCTTATCGTCTCCGAAGACATGCGTACCATTCCCCCGGCGACGGCGGTGCGCCGTACAACGGCCTTCTCCCCCACATCGACCATCCTCGCCGCGCCCTCGCTATCGAGGTGAGAAAAGGTCATTCGCCTCCCTTCGGTCGTCTCAGCAATTCAGCATTTCAGCAAGCGCCCTGTCGGGCGCTTGTCAGCACTTCAGCTTTCGCCTGCGCGAGTCCTGGCTGAATTGCTGACAAGGCGCGAAGCGCCGTGCTGACAAGCGAAGGCTAAAAGCCTGAGCGTGCTGACTAGCTTTTTCCGCGGAATGCGGGGGAATCGAACCGCCACGACCGTATTACGGTCGCAAACCGGTTTTGAAGACCGGCCGGGCCACCAGGCCCACGCATTCCTGATCTTACAGGTAGAGTTTATTACATCGCCTACCTGTGGCGGCGGGTGAGTACTCTCACGTCGCCCGTGCGACTGGTGACGCCGCTGGCGTCTGAGTACTCGAGCCAGGCCTGGGCGTACTTGCGGCTGGTTCCGAGGCTGTCGCGGAGTCCGGCGAGGGAGATCTCACCTCTTTCTCTGCAGATGGTCTTTATCTGCTCCAATACGGACTCGGCCGCCTCGCGCGCGGCGAAGAGCGAGTCTCCCAGCTCCACGGCGTCTTTGCGCTTGAGGAGCAGACGCATCGCTGGCGTGGGCTCCGCCGTAGGAGGTTGGGGACCCGCGGCTCGCAAAGCCTCGCGTAACTCCTTTGCCTCGCGTTCCAGCTCTTGGGGTACTCCTCCGTGTGGCAGGCTGACGCCCGTATCGGTCTGCGCGACCGCTTCGCCTTCCATCTCCGCGAGCAGGGCGTCGGCGAGGGAGGTCGAAAGGCCCGACGCCGTGCGAGCTTCGGCGACGGTGAGCTCGGCACTCTCGGGACGTTCGGCGGCCCTGCGTTCGAGGGCTTTTAGGAGGCGCTCTCGTGCCGCTGCGACTTCGCCGGCCGCGGCGTGGATCTCCCCTACGGTCTCTACTCCGGCGCTCGCCTCTACCGCGCGGGACACTTCGTCCGCCGAGAATTCGAGGGCGAGCGAGAGGTCTTCCGTGGTCATGCCCTCAGCGGGTCTCCGGGCCAGGGCGAGTGGGACGGCCGTTGCGGCGTCGCCGCTCTCGAGGGCCTCGAGCCATGACGGGTCGGGACGACGGCCTGTCGCTGATGGGTCGAGCACGGTGCCGCCGCCGATAGTGACCCCGTCCATGGAGCGCAGCACGAAGCGGTCGCCCCTGAGCGTGACTAGCGGCTCGTCGAGCCTCAGGCGGGCGAGGGCCCTGGCTCCGGGCTCCAGCTCCTCACGGTCCGTCATCCGAACGCGGGCGTTCGTCGAGCGGGTACCGTGGTGCAGCCTCACTCTGACGCCGTGGTCGAGGGGCTTCGCGCTCTCCAACAGGCGTACACGGGCGTCGAGGTCGCGGCTCGCGGGGACGGGGGACGAGAGCAGGACGTCGCCAGCTTCGATCTCCGAGGCTTCGACGCCCGTGAGGTCGAGGGCCGTACGGGCCCCGGCGTAGGCGACCCCGGCGGGGTGACCGTGGTTCTGTACGCCACGCACCTTCGGGCGCAGGCCCGTAGGGGTATGCAGAACATCGCCAGGACGAATCTCCCCGCTCCACAACGTACCCGTTACAACGACCCCTATGCCCTTTAGCACGAAAGAACGGTCGACGGGTAGCCGTGCCAGATCTTCCCTTCGACGGTCCGCTGTATCCTCGGCCAACTTGTCGAGCGCCCGTAGCAGATCCTCCACGCCCTCGCCGGTAACGCCGCTGACATGGATCACAGGCGCGCTCATGTTCCTCGACTCGAGCAGGTCCTCGACGTCCAGGGCGGCCAGCTCTACGGTCTCCTCGTCTACGGCATCGACTTTAGAGAGCGCTACGACCCCCTGCTCGACGCCGAGAATCCGCAGGATGTCGAGGTGCTCGCTGGTCTGGGGCATGACCCCGTCGTCGGCGGCGACGACGAGCAGGAAGGCATCGACCCCCGTTGCCCCCGAGACCATGTTCTTGACGAAGCGCTCGTGGCCGGGCACGTCGACCAGGCTCGCCCACCTTCCACTTGGTAGATCGAGCTCCGCGTACCCCGGCACGATGGAGATGCCCCTGCGGTGTTCCTCTTCCAGACGGTCGGTATCCGTGCCCGTCATGTACCTGACGAGCGTGGTCTTGCCGTGGTCCACATGCCCCGCCGTCCCTATGGTTAGGGAGATCCTGTGCCCGCCTGCCTCACCCATGCGCGTCCCTGAGTGCCCCGATCACAGCCTCTTCCTCGCCCGGCAGGAGCGTCCGCACGTCCAGCCATAACCTCCCTTCGCGCACACGGCCAATCACGGGAGGGTTCGAGGAGCGCAACTCCGCGGCCAGGGCTTCCGGGTCGGTCCCGCCCAGCCGTACGGCGAAGGAATGAATCTCGTAAGTTGGCAATGTGCCCCCGCCGCTGCGGGCTACAGAGGGCGTCACGTCTATCTCGAGGTTGGGTAAGTTGCTCTTCAGGTCCTCGGCGAGGTTGGTGGCCCTGCCTTCTATCTCGGAGATTGGAGTTCGTATCATCCTGAGGGTCGGGAGATCCTGCTCCGCCGTGCCCTGGAGGTAAGAGTCAAGGGTCGCTTCCAGGGCGGCGAGGCACAGCTTGTCGGCGCGGAGGGCGCGGGCGAGGGGATGGCGGCGCATGGCGGAGACCCAACGCGAAGCGCCAACCGCTATCCCTGCCTGCGGCCCTCCGAGGAGCTTGTCTCCCGAGAAGATGGCGAGGTCAGCGCCATCTCTGAGGATCGCCTGTACCCGCGGTTCCTCACCTACGGACGTTAGTGCTCCGCTGCCTACATCGGAGATTACCGGGAGTCCCAGAGACGAGAGATCCCGGATCCCCACTGACTCCGTGAAGCCGACCGTCTCGAAGTTACTGGGGTGGACCCATAGGACCGCGCCGGTGTTCTCGTTTACGGCGTTTTCGTAGTCCGAGAGCCTGGTACGGTTTGTGGTACCGACTTCTCTGAGTCGCGCGCCGGAGAGGGCGAGCACTTCAGGGATGCGGAAGCCGCCTCCTATCTCGATCAGTTGACCGCGAGAGACGATCACCTCGGGCGCCTCCGAGCCTTTCGACTCGACGACCGCGGCGAGCGCGAGAAGCGTCGCCCCCGCACAGTTGTTGACGACGAGTGCGTCTTCGGCGCCGGTCAACGCCTTGAGGAGCGGCACCGCGTGATCGTAGCGCGAACCTCTAGCACCGGACTGGAGATCGTATTCCAGGTTGGAATAGCCGGTGGCCGCATCGTAGGCCGCCAGGGCCGCCCGCTCGGAGAGGACCGATCTTCCCAAATTAGTGTGGAGAACCACACCTGTTGCGTTGACTACGCGCCTCAGACCTCTACCGGAGAGGAGCCTCGCGGCTGCTTCGGCAACAGTGCTTTCTGACACCTCAGGTCTTTCTCCCGCGACTATCCGGCGCCGTAGGCCACCGAGCGTCTCACGGACGGCCGCCGTCGCCGGCGCACGGCCATGGCGGGCGGCGAGCGTCCGTCCCGAGGGGTCGCGCATTACGGCGTCTACCGCGGGGAGGCTCCTCAGTAGATCCCATTTCCCCGTCTCCATCATGCGCGGCTAAGTATAACCTTGCCGCCAGGGCGCTGTGCTAAACTGGCGCCGTCGATGCTCGGAAGAGCCGGAAGGAAGCTATCTTTGGGCCAGGGAACCACCAAATTCGTGGTCGGGGCGACCGTCGGAGCCGTCGGCGGTTTCGCCGTAGGAGCCTTCGCGACCACAACGACCGCACGGTCAGCCCGCCAGTCGGTGCTCGGCGGGCTGGACGTCTCCGCGCGTTTCCTGGGCAGGACCGTGGTCCAGGCCGTGGATGGTCTCGGGTCCGTTCTGGAGTCCGGTTATACCCGCATCCGTGGGCGTGAGAAGTATCTCGAACACGAGATAGACGAGCTCAGGGAGCAGATCGCACGCCTCCAACAACGGATGGATTAGCACGCTGCCTTCGCCGGCTTTCAACCGCCGAAGAAGCGGCGTAGCCAGTCGGGCAGGCCTGACCCTTCGTCCGAAGCGCGTTTGTAATCTGCGAGGTCGTCGGGGTGTACCGGGATGCCGGACTCGCCGAGGAGGGCGACGGCGTCTTTCAGACGCGCTTCGGGGGTACCGTCCGAGAATGCGGCCTCGACCAGGTAGTTGCCGTTCCAGCGCACGCGGTAGATGCGGAGGCCTGCGAGCTCGTCTTGTGTAAAGCGGCGGTCGAGGTCTGAGGCTGCGGCCCTGGCCTCCTCTTCACGGGCGAACTCGTAGCCC
>Ga0196962_10000412_pt1 | contig 18278 bp, 11 predicted proteins | sample S3v_20metaG_FD_183186 | JGI IMG/M metagenome (GOLD analysis project Ga0196962, IMG submission 183186) | Soil microbial communities from Anza Borrego desert, Southern California, United States - S3+v_20 | ecosystem: Environmental > Terrestrial > Soil > Desert | place: USA: California | collected... | reverse complement strand
TCGTGTGGAACTATCTTGCGTCCGTAGAACCCGACGACGACTACAACCTGACTTTCGAGATGAAAGATCCCTCCACGGTAGTCGAGCGCCTAGTCCTCAGGGAGCGTATCAGGGCGAACTCGGTCTACGGAGAATGGTCTGACAGAGCCCAGCAACTCTTTGACAGCGGCGCCGATCCTGAGTCCAAGGAGTACAGGGATGTGGTAACGAAGTTCGAGGAGTTCAAGCCAGAGCAGATGATCGTCAGCGGACCGTTCGAGATAGACAAGGACAGCATAACCGAGTCACAACTCACCATGAACAAGGTAGATACAGCCTGGAACGCCGACCGCACTAACTTCGACAGGATGATCATCTACAACGGTGAGGTCCCCGCGGTCACCCCGATAATCCTCTCCAACGACGTGGACTACGCCACGCACGGGTTCCCGCTCGCCACCGAGAAGTCTTTCGAGGAGCAGGGGATTAGAATCCTCAGGCCTCCGACTTATTCCGGACCGGCACTCTACTTCAACTACGCGAAGATCAAAGCCGTCGCCGATCCCAGGGTGAGGCATGCCATCGCGCACGCCATAGATATGAACGAGAACGCCACCATCTCGCTGGCCGACTCGGCCAAGAGATCCGAGTACATGACCGGCGTTTCGGACGTCCTTATCAAGGACTGGGTCTCCGAGCAGGACCTCAACAGCATGAATCCCTACGAGCACGACCCGGATAAAGCCGCGAGCATGTTCGAGGACCTCGGTTTCGAGAAGGACGGAGACGTGTGGGTTTCGCCCGAAGGTGAGCGGATGGAGTACGAGCTTGGCGCCCCCGCCGAGTTCGCCGACTGGTCGGCGGCCGCCAAGAACCTCGCCGACCAGCTAACGAAGTTCGGCATCAAGACGACCGTCAGGACGGTCACATTCACCCAGTGGGAACCGAGGATGCTGGACGGACAGTTCGAGATGGGCATCCAGGCGTGGGGCCAGGGACAACCGCATCCCGTCTACTCGTTCGAACACCCTTTGATCACGTACAACGTGGCCGCGTCGGGCGGCGGTATCTCCTACGATATGACGCAGGAGACTGAATCCTACGGTGAGGTGGACCTGGAGGAGCTGATCATCCAGACCGCCTCGGGGCTCGACGTAGAGGACCAGAAGGCGACCGTGACCAAACTCTCCAAGATCTTCAACGAGCTCCTACCTGTCATCCCGCTCTGGGAGCGCTACGGCAACAACCCGGCGCTCGATGGCGAACGGGTTACGGGCTGGTTGCCAGATAGCAACCCCATCTACGTGAACAGTCCCTACGAAGACAGCTTCACGGTCATGATGATCATGGACGGCACCCTCAAACCCGCCGGACAGTAGTTCGGTGAGAAAACCCCCAGTATGCCTCTCCTCATCATGCGGAGCGGGTGGTGCCTGATCCAGCAGGCTTGACGAGGCTCGCTGTGATCGGGCTCGGTCACCGGGCCACCGCGATGATCGCCTCGATGCAGGCCGTCGACCCCGGCGTGAGTGTCCGGGCCGTCGCCGACCCCGACACCGAAGGCGCCGGCCGGCGGCTCGCAATGGTCGGTAATGCCGGGGTGCGGTTATATCCTTCGGCTGACGCCATGCTCGAAGACCCTGCCGACTACGACGGCGTCGTGATCGGGACCAGGTGCCACCTGCACACCCGGATGGCCATCAAGGTCGCCTCTGTTGGGCTGCCGCTCTTCCTGGAGAAACCGGTCGCCATTAGCCCGGAGGAGTTGGGGGCGCTGCGGGAGGCATTCCGGGGTAGGGAGGATGAGGTCGCAGTCTCCTTCCCCTTGCGCCACACGCCCCTGTTCTCGAAGGTGCTGGAGGTCGTGAGATCCGGCGCACTGGGGACGATAAACCAGATCCAGGCCGTAAACAACGTGCCTTACGGCGGGGTGTACTTCGGCCAGTGGTACAGAAACCACGACCAGACGGGCGGCCTCTGGCTGCAGAAAGCCACCCACGATTTCGACTGCATCAACCTGCTCGCCGGAAGCCGTCCCGCCTTAATCGCCGCGATGGAGTCGCGCAGGGTCTACGGCGGAGAGAAACCTCACGACCTCAGATGTTCGGCCTGCGACGAGACCGAAACGTGCCCCGAGAGTCCCCAGAACCTCGCCCTCAGGGGAGACGACGGCGGGATGTACCAGGACAGCGACGACAGGACCGACCACTGGTGCGCTTTCAGCCGCGAGATACAGAACCATGATGCCGGCTCCGCGCTCATCATGTACGAGAACGGCATCCACGCCAGCTACAGCCAGAACTTCCTCTCACGACGCTCGGCATACAAACGTGGCGCCACGGTCATAGGATACGAAGCAACACTGGAATTCGACCTGGCCCTGATGGAACTGCGGATCATCCACCACCGCTCCGAGAAGGTCGAGCAGATGCGGGTGGATGTAGAGGATGACGGGCACGCCGGCGGAGACCTCATCCTCGCCGAGGGCTTCCTGGACCTGGTAAAGAGACGCGCCAGTCCCAACGCTTCGCTGAGAGATGGGCTTCTCAGCGCCGCCATGTGCCTCGCCGCCCGCGAGTCAGCCAGAACAAAGACCTTCCAGTGGGTTTAGGAAGGGTCGACCCTTCCTAAACCCGCGCATTTCAGCTAGTCAGCACGCTCCAGCCTGCGGCTGTCGCTTGTCAGCATTTCAGCTTTCGCCTGCGCAACCCCTGGCTGACGTGCTGAAGTGCTGACAAATCGCCCGGCGAAGCCGGGCGACGTGCTGACTAGCTGAAATGCTGATAGCAACACTTTGTAAAAGAGATGTCCCATCATGTAGCCATCGGCAACGATAATGTCTAAAATGGAAGTCCTGTTATACGCGGTAAGAGAGGAAGCTCAGCATCCATGATGAACAAGTACCGTCTTATGTCTCCGGGCCCCACTCCCATACCGCCCGAGGTCTCAGCGGCGGGGGCTCTACCCATCATTCACCACCGCACGCCGGAGTTCGGCGAGGTGTTCACCCGGGTGAACGAGAACTTGAAGCGGGTCTTCTTGACGGAGAACGATATCTTTACCTACGCGGCGAGCGGGACCGGGGCTTTCGAGGGTGCTATCCAGAACCTGTTTTCGCCGGGGGACAAGGTGCTTGTCGTCAACAACGGTAACTTCGGCGGCCGGTGGGTCAAGATGGGCCGGGCCTTCGGCCTGGAGGTCACCGAGCTTCAGTACGAGTGGGGTCAGAAGGCGGACAACGACGAGGTCGCAGAAGCGCTGGCGGGCGACCCCGGGATCAAAGCCGCAATCTGCGTGCTCTCGGAGACCTCGACGGGCACCGTAAACGACATCGAAGGCTTCGCCAGGGCCGCGCAGAACGTCGTCACGATCGTGGATGCGGTCTCGGGGCTGGGGGCCTGTACGTTGAGGACCGACGAGTGGGGAATCGACGTCGTGGTCGCCGGCTCTCAGAAGGCGCTCATGACGCCGCCTGGCCTGGGGTTCGTGAGCGTTAGTCCGAGGGCCATGCGGGTGCACGAAGAGTCCCGGATGCCGCGCTACTACTTCGACTGGACGGCGGCGAGGAAAGCCTACCAGAAGGATCCGGCCCAGACGGCATGGACCCCGGCGGTAAGTCTCATTATCCAGCTCGACGTCGCGTTGCGGCAGCTCTTGGAGGAGGGTGTCGAGAACGTCTTCGAGCGCCACGTATTGCTAGGTCGGGCCTCGAGGGCGGGGATCAAGGGCATGGGGCTGGAGCTCTTCGGGCCCGACGAGGATCCCAACTCGGCCGTTACAGCGGCCTGGGTGCCCGAGGGTACAGACGGCAAGCAGCTCGTGCGCCTGGTGTTCCGCGAACACGGGATACAGGTCGCCGGCGGGCAGGGTGAGATGGCGGGCAGGATCTTCCGGATCGGGCATTGCGGCTTCTTCGATGCTTTCGACATCATCGCCACGATAGCGGCCACCGAGCTCGCGCTGGAGTCCCTGGACTACCCCGTGGAGCTTGGCAAGGGTGTCGGCGCCGCCCAGAGGGTCTTCTCGAAGAGCGGGGTAAAGGCTTGAGGGTCCTCGTCTCCGAAAAGCTCGCCGATCCCGGCATAAGGTTACTAGAGCAAGACTTCGAGGTGGACGTACTCCTCGACCTCGGCCCTGAAGAACTGCTCCAGAAGATCGGGGATTACGACGGCCTCATCGTCCGCAGCGCCACGCAAGTCACCGCCGATGTGATAGAGCGGGCCGGGAACCTCAAGGCCATCGGACGCGCCGGCATCGGCGTCGACAACATAGACATAGAGTCGGCTACCAAGCACGGCATCATCGTCGCCAACGCCCCCGAGAGCAACACGGTCGCCGCGGCCGAGCACACCCTGGGGCTCATGCTCGCGGCGGCGAGGCGGATCCCTGCCGCGGACTCTTCCTTGCGGGGTGGGGAGTGGAAGCGGAGCGCGCTCAAGGGTGTCGAGGTCTCGGGGAAGACGATCGGGTTGGTCGGGCTCGGTCACGTCGGCGCCATCGTGGCGAGGGGCGCGTTGGGTATGGGGATGCAGGTCCTCGCCTACGACCCCTACGTCTCGGAGGATAGGATGCGCTCCATGAACGTCGAGCGGGCACAGACCGCCGACGAGGTCTTCGAGCGGGCGGATTTCGTCTCGCTACACGTCCCGCGTACCCCCCAGACGATGGATCTCGTGAACGAGGACGCCCTGGCGAAGATGAAGAGCAGCGCTTACCTCATAAACGTGGCCAGGGGCGGCATCGTCGACGAGACGGCCCTCTACAACGCGCTCAAGGAGGGTGAGATCGCCGGTGCCGCACTCGACGTGTTCGCCGAGGAGCCGACGACGGATTCCCCTATCTTCACGCTCCCCAACGTGGTGGTGACGCCCCACCTCGGGGCGAGCACCGCTGAGGCCCAGGACAGGGCTGGCATCACGGCCGCCGAGCAGGTGGCGACGGCCCTCAGGGGCGCCGTGCCGGTACACGCCATAAACGCCCCCGTGCCAATGGGGGAGGGCGCGGAGTTCGTGGCCCAGTTCTCGGGGTTGTGCGAGTCTCTGGGAAGTCTGCTCTACCAACTCACGGACCACGCTGGTGATATCCTGAGGATCGAGTACCATGGCGAGGTCGCCGGCTTCGACACGCGTCTCCTCGACGTTTCGGCCCAGAAAGGACTCCTCGCGCCGATGGTCTTCGAGCCACTGAACTTCGTCAACACGCCAGCGCTAGCGAAGGAGCGGGGGCTCAAGGTCGAGACCTCGCGGTCTTCTGAGAGCACAGACTACACGAGCCTCGTGGAGTTGCGTATGGGCGAGATGGCCGTTAGCGGAACGCTCTTCGGACCAAGGATGCAGCCGCGTCTCGTGGAAGCGATGGGCTTCGACTTCGATATGGTCCCCGAGAAGTACATGCTCTTCATCCAAAACGAGGATAGGCCTGGCATGATCGGGAAGCTCGGCAGTATCCTTGGGGATCACAACATCAACATCGGCAACATGGCCGTGGGACGCGGGGAGCCCGGGTCCCGCGCGGCGATGGCCGTCACCGTGGACGAGCCCATCCCCGAAGAAGTCCTGAACGCCCTCGTAGAGACTCCGGGTTTCGACGATGCCCGCTCGGTTACCCTGTGATGGCCGGCCTAGAAGACATACTCGCCCGCTACAGGCCCTACGGGCCCACCTACACGCCAGGCGAGAAGGCCCCCTTCTCGGGCACCTACATCTGCGACAGGGGAACCATGCTCCCGCCCGTCCGGGTCCAGCTCTCCAGGGGTGAGGAATTCCCCGAGGCCTCAGGTCTCGGCGAGCACACCCGCTGGCGCCAGACGAATATTCAGGCGTAGAGAACATTTCAGGTGATAGGGAGCTTGTGCCCTGTGGGGCCGCCTGGTGCTAGAATCTTGCATTCGGGAACTCTCGTGGGAGGCGCGTGGTGGGTAGAAAAGGTGGCGGGCTCGGTACTACGCTCGTCCTGGCGCTCGTCATCGTCGTATTGGGCGTCGCGCTGGGCGTTGGGCTCGCGCGCTTTGGCTCCTCGCTGCCGATAGTTGGGCCGCTACTCGGAGAGAAGCCGCCGCGTACCACGACGGGGCCTGTGGTGGTAGAAGGGATAGAGGAGCTCGACCATCTCGCCACGGTGCGTTGGACCGAGTCCGTGCCTGTCACGAGGGAGACCGGCGGCGATATTCTGGAGCGACTGTTCTCCGGCGAGAAGGTTATCGTAATAGCCACCGGTAAGGTCGAAGCCGGGGTCGACCTTGGAGACATCGAAATGGACGACGTGGCCGTCGACGGCGACAGCGTCACCATCGATCTGCCGGAACCGGAGATCCTCTCCGTCAGTCTCGACGAGGGGAGGACCCGCGTCTACGACCGCGACTTCAGCCCCCTAAACGTCCGTCCCGATGATAATCTCGTCGAGATGGCCCGTCTGCGGGCGGTGCAGAAGATCGAAGACGCCGCCAGGGAGAACAAGATTCTAGAGACCGCAGAACGGAGCGCAGAAGATAGCATCCGCGCTTTCGCCGCGACGCTAGGATTCGACGAGGTTCGGTTCCGTTAGTCTCAGCGTGCAGACCTGATCACGGATTGCTGGACACTCGAAGCTCCGTTGCTCTTCTGTCCCGCCTCGAGGTCGTAGCCGAGGTTGGGGGAGAGCCACTTCTCGGCCTCCTCTAGGGTCCAGCCCTTGCGTTCGGCGTAGTCTTCGACCTGGTCGCGTCCGATCTCGGCTACGCCGAAGTACGTGCAGTCGGGGTGTGAGAAGTAGTAACCACTGACCGTAGCGCCCGGTGTCATCGCGCAGTTCTCGGTCAGCGTGACGCCGGCATTGTTCTCCACGTCGAGCAAGCTCCAGAGGGTGCGCTTCTCCGTGTGCTCCGGGCAGGCGGGATATCCAGGGGCCGGGCGGATTCCGTTGTACTCCTCCCTTATGAGGGCCTCGTTGTCCAGATCCTCATCCGAGGCGTAGCCCCAGAACTCAGTACGGACCCGCCGGTGCATGAGCTCGGCGAAGGCCTCGGCGAGCCTGTCGGCGAGCGCCTTGACCATGATGGCGTTGAAGTCGTCGTTGTCTCTCTCGAAGCGAAGCGCCACCTCGTCAGCCCCGAGTCCGGCTGTGACGGCGAAGAGCCCCACGTGGTCTTCGAGACCCGTGCTCCTCGGGGCGACGAAGTCGGCGAGCGAGCGGTTCGGACGGCCTGGTGGTTTCTGTCTTTGCTGGCGCAGGAAGTGGAGGCTGGTAAGCGTCTCTTCGCGCGATTCGTCGGTGTAGAGCTCTATGGAGTCATCTTCCAGGGCGTTCGCGGGGAAGAGACCGAAGACGGCGCTGGCCGACAGCCACTTCCCGGCTATGATACGGTCGAGCAGGTCTTGCGCGTCGGCGAAGAGCTTTCTGGCCTCCGGGCCTTTCTCGGGGTCGTCGAAGATTCTGGGATGGCTGGCCTTCAGTTGCCAGGAGTGGAAGAAGGGCGTCCAGTCTATGTAGGGACGTATCTCCTGGAGCGCGTAGTCGTCGAACGTCCGCACGCCGAGAAAGTTGGGCTTCGGCGGGGCGTAGCCTTCCCAGTCGATCCGTGTGCGGTTGGTGCGCGCCGTCTTTAGAGTCGCGAGGGTGGTCTTCGAGCGGCGTCCCTGGTGCTTCTTGCGAACCTGTTCGTACTCCGCGGCTATCTGCTGTGCGTAAGCGGCCTTACGGTTCTCGCTCACCAGGTTCTGGACCACGCCGACGGCGCGCGAGGCGTCCTTCACGTGGATAACCGGCTGCTCGTAACCGGGTGCGATCTTGACGGCCGTGTGCGTCTGGGAGGTGGTAGCCCCGCCGATGAGCAACGGAATGTCGAAGCCTTCGCGCTGCATCTCACTGGCGTTGTGGACCATCTCGTCCAGAGAGGGCGTTATGAGGCCGGAGAGCCCGATGGCGTCGGCGCCTTTCTCCCTGGCGGTCTGAAGGATCTTCGCGGAAGGTACCATCACGCCGAGGTCTATGACCTCGAAGTTGTTGCACTGAAGCACGACCCTGACGATGTTCTTCCCGATGTCGTGTACGTCGCCCTTGACGGTAGCCATTACGAGGGTGCCGTTGGACTTGCGAGGCTCGCCCCCCTTCTCCTCCTCGATGAAAGGTATGAGGTAGGCGACGGCCTTCTTCATCACGCGGGCACTCTTTACGACCTGCGGTAGGAACATCTTGCCCGAGCCGAACAGGTCCCCTACGACGTTCATCCCTTCCATAAGCGGGCCTTCGATCACGTCGAGCGGGCTGCTGGCCTGGAGGCGCGCCTCCTCCGTGTCCACCTCGACGAACCCGGCTATGCCCTTGACCAGCGCGTGCTCGAGCCGCTTCTCGACGGGCCAGCCTCTCCATTGTAGGTCCTTCTCGTCCGATCCCGCCTCGTCCCTGTCGCGGTACCTCTCCGCCAGGGCGAGCAGGCGCTCGGTAGAGTCGGGTCGGCGGTTCAGGACAACGTCTTCGACGGCCTCGCGTAGGTCTCCGTCTATCTCGTCGTAGACGGCGAGCTGGCCCGCGTTCACTATGCCCATCGTCAGGCCCGCCCTTATGGCGTGGTAGAGGAAGACCGCGTGGATGGCTTCCCGCACCGGGTTGTTGCCCCTGAACGAGAACGAGACGTTCGAGATGCCGCCCGAGGTCTTGGAGTGGGGGAGGGTAGAGGAGATCTCACGCACCGCCTCGATAAAGTCGACACCGTAGTCGTCGTGCTCCTCGATGCCTGTGGCGATGGCGAAGACGTTGGGATCGAAGATGATGTCTTCGGGCGGGAAACGGAGTTCTTCTGTGAGGATCCGGTAGGCGCGTTTGCAAACCTCGACCTTCCGCTCCTTCGTGCCGGCCTGGCCTCTCTCGTCGAAGGCCATGACGATCACCGCGGCACCGTAGCGCTTCAGCAATAAGGCCTGCCTGACGAACTCTTCCTCCCCTTCCTTGAGGCTTATGGAGTTGACCACCGCCTTGCCCTGCACCCGCTTCAGGCCGGCCTCGATGATCGACCACCTGGAGGAGTCGATCATTACGGGGACCCGCGAGATGTCGGGCTCCGAGGCCACGAGGTCGAGGAAACGTACCATCGCCTCCTCGCCTTCGAGCATCCCCTCGTCCATGTTGACGTCGATGATCTGGGCGCCGTTCTCGACCTGCTGTCGCGCCACTTCGAGGGCCGTCTCGTAGTCTCCTTCGGATATGAGATCCTTGAACCGCGCCGAACCCGTGACGTTGGTCCGCTCGCCGACGTTCACGAACAGCGAGTCGGGTCCGATGTTGCACGGTTCGAGCCCCGAGAGCCTGAGCTTTTTGGGGATCTCCGGTATCTCGCGCGGCGGGTGGCCGGAGACCGCTTCGGCTATGGCCCGCAAGTGATCCGGCGTCGTCCCGCAGCAACCGCCGACGATGTTGAGCCAGCCTGCCCTCGCCCAATCGTGGATCTCGGCCGCCATCAACTCCGGTGTCTCTTCGTACTCGCCGAACTCGTTGGGCAGCCCCGCGTTCGGGTAAGCGCTTACGGGAACGTCGGAGATCCTGGAGAGCTCCTCGACGTACTGCCTCAGCTCCTTCGATCCGAGCGCGCAGTTCAGCCCCACGCTTATGGGGTTCGCGTGGCGCACGGAGTTCCAGAAAGCCTCCGTTACCTGCCCCGAGAGCGTGCGTCCGCTCGCGTCCGTGATCGTGCCCGAGATCATGATGGGCACCTCGAAGCCCTCCTCTTCGAGGTAGGACGTGATGCCGAAGATGGCGGCCCTGGCGTTCAACGTGTCGAAGACGGTCTCTACGAGCAGCAGGTCGGCCCCACCCTCCACGAGCCCCCGTGCGGCCTCTGCGTAGGATTCGGCGAGTTCGTCGAAGGTGATGTTCCTGAAGCCCGGGTTGTTGACGTCCGGCGAGAGCGAGGCCGTGCGGTTCGTCGGCCCGAGTGCGCCGGCCACAAAGCGCGGCCTCTCGGGCATCTTCTCGGTGTAGGCGTCCGCGGTCTCGCGGGCGATGCGGGCCGCCTCGTAGTTCAGTTCGTAGGCCAAATCCTCCAGCTGGTAATCCGCCTGGGCGATGGAGGTCGAGGTGAAGGTGTTCGTCTCGATGATGTCCGATCCTGCGTCCATCGCCGCCTCGTGGATGGCCCTGATCATCTCCGGCTGGGTTATGGAGAGCAGGTCGTTGTTGCCCCCAAGCTCGCCCGGGTGATCGGCGAATCGCTCCCCGCGGTAGTCACTTTCTGAGAGCCCATAAGATTGGATCATGGTCCCCATCGCACAGTCCAGGAGCACGATGCGCTGCTCTAGCAGCTCCCGGAACTCCTGCAACCTGGCCTGCCTCTCTTCGTTCTTCGTGTGCTGGAGAACCATCGACTCCTATCTCCCTGCGGGCAGGCTCATGGCCTCTATCACATCCCCCGCGAGGTCAGGAGAGCTGGCCGGCGGCATTATGTACGCGCCACAGACCAGAGGCTGCGCCTCTGCGAGTAGCTCCTGGGCGACCTCGACGCCGTATCTCGGGGCGTCTTCGGGGGGGAGGGAGGCGAGGTTTCGGCGAACGTGTTCGGGAATGTATATACCCGGAACCTCGTGGTGGAGGAACTCCGCCTGCCTGGCGCTGCGGAGGGGCATGAGGCCGAGCAGGATGCACACCCCGTCGTCGCCGATACGCTCCAGGGCGTTCTCCAGGGCCCCCATCTCGAAGACCGGCTGCGTCCAGAAGGCGTGGGCCCCGGCCTCGACCTTGCGCCGCAGCTTCTCTACCTCCTGGTCCAGGTCTTCTGCAGTGGGGTTGAATGAAGCCCCGACGAGGAAGCCCGGCGCCTCGCCAATAGGGTTGCCGGCGAGGTCTTCTCCGCGATTCATCTTGGAGAGGACATGGACGAGGCCGACCGAGTCGGTGTCGAAGACCGAGGTCGCTTCCGGGTAGTCACCGATCTGGGCCGGGTCACCCGTCACCGCCAGGATGTTCTTTACATCCAGCGCCGCTGCCCCGAGCAGGTCGGCCTGCAACCCGATAATGTTCCTGTCGCGGCATGAGATGTGGGCGACCACCTCGATCCCTGCCTCTTCCTGCACGATCCTGGCCGCCGCAACGGGGTGCATCCTGAGCCTGGCCCGCGCCCCGTCGGAGATGTCTATCGCGTGGGCTCCGCGCTCCTTCAACCGGCGCGCCGCCTCTACGACCCGCCCGATGTCGTTTCCGCGCGGCAGGTCGACCTCGACCGTCACCGCGAAGCCGGTGCGCAACCGCTCCGCGAACTCGGAGACGGGTTCTGCCGATATCTCCTTCTCTCTGGCCTGCTCCACCACGGCCACCGGGCGGCGGGCTCCATTGCCTGCTACCTCGAAGTCTCGCAGCGCCCTGGAGAGCGCCCTCACGTGGGCCGGGGTGGTCCCGCAGCAGCCGCCCACGAGCCGCGCCCCGGCCTCGGCGAGCTTTACGCCGTACTCGGCGAAGTGATCTACGTCCCTTTGAAAGCGGATGTGGCCGCCCACGAGCTGGGGGAGGCCGGGGTTGGGGAAGGCCGCGACGGGACCGGCCCCGCCGGCCATCTGAGATATGATCTCGACCATCCTTTGCGGGCCGACGGTACAGTTAGCCCCCGCCAGGTCTGCGCCCCAGGAAGAGATCTCACGCGCCGCCCGACCCGGCAGCCCTTCGGCCAGCGTCTCGCCGTCCTCGACGAAGGTCTTGTACGCCAGGACCGGCGCGCCAAGGGCTTCGACCGCCTCGTAGGCGAGCCGCAGCTCGTAGAGGTCGGTGAACGTCTCCAGGAGGATCGCGTCCGCCCCGCCTTCGAGAAGCGCTTCGGCCTGCTCCACAAAGACGGACTTCGCCCCGTCCGGACCGACGGAACCCACGGGGGCGAGCGGACGTCCGAGCGGACCTACGGCCCCGAGGACCAGCGCCCTGTCCCCTGTTCCTGCGACGTTTCGGGCCGCCATGCGGGCCAATCTGGCGCCCTCGGCGTTTATCTCGCGCACGCTCTCTTCGAGGTCATGGTTCTCCAGCTTGAAACGGTTGGCGGCGAAAGTGTTCGTCTCTATGACGTCGGCGCCCGCCCTCAGATACTCCGTGTGGATATCCGTGACCATCTCCGGGTGGGAGAGGTTCGCGCGGGCGTAGGGGTGACCGAAGCCGACGCCGCGCTCCCCGAGCAACGTGCCCACGGCGCCGTCCCCGACCAGCATGCGCGTCCCGAGCAGCTCTCTCAAGTTGGGAATCAAGGTAAGAACCTCTCTCCTTCTTGGTCACACATTCGCGGAGGAGAGAGGCTGCGTCTGCTCTTTCACCTCATCTGCCGGAGTGTCCTCCGCGGGAGTTGGCACCTGCCACGGGGCTCGCGCCTCGCCGGTTGCCGCGGCTTCTCAGGGCCCGTCCCTCCGCCGCTCTCGATGAGCGTCATGGCCCACTCTTCTTGGGGCCGGTGACCGGGCAATTACAGCACGATAGCCCCCGGATTGCAATCCGGGAGACGTTTATCTGGCCGGAGCAGTCCGCCTGTAGCGAATGCGGTCCGCTATCTCGCCGGGGTCGCCGGCCGCGCATTTGGCGGCGACCAGGAGTTTTGCGGGGCGCGAGACCTGCGCCCTGCGGCAGAAGACGTCGTACCTGTGGGCCTCGATGCGATCGAGGATAGCCGCGTACAGCTCGCGCGCCACGATCACGGGGAAACGTCTCCCCCTCGGGATGTAACCCATCCCCTCGTCGGCGTCCTCGTAGAGACGACGCGCCCGCTCTATCTCGAAGCGCATCAGCGCGACGAAGCGTTCGTCTACGACACCAAGAGCGAGGTCCCGCTCCGTATACCCGAAGCGCTCCAGATCCTCCAGCGGCAGATACACCCGCCCGCGTCGCCAGTCCTCCCCGACGTCGCGCAGGAAATTGGAGAGTTGCATGGCGACGCCGAGCGCCTCGGCGTGGCGGTCGGCTTTCCCTTCCGCCACCCCCACGACCCTGCACATCATCAGGCCGACGACGGCGGCGCTCCCGTAGGTGTATTCCTCCAGATCGGAGAACGTCCGGTAGCGGAAGACGCGGGTATCCATCTTCATGCTCTCCATGAACGCGGTTATGGTCTCGGGGTCTATGCCACAGGTAAACACCGTGTCGGCGTACGCCCTCAGAACGGGGTTGGGGACGCTCTCACCCGAGACGGCCGCCATAGTCTCGGCCTCGAACTCCTCCAGGACGGAGAGCTGGGCGCCCGGCGGCAGGTCGTGTGGGTGATCGACGATCTCGTCCGCGTAGCGCATAAAGGCGTAGAGGGCGTGTACGCGGGGCCTGACCTCGGCCGGAAACAACCTGGTCGAGAAATAGTAGGTCCTGCTGTGCGCCTTCTGAACCTTGCGGCACAGCTCGTAGCTCTCGGCGAGCGAGAGGCTCTCGTCGAGCTTCTTTCCGCCCGCGGGGTCGAGCTTCAAGAGCCGCCGACCTCGCGTCCTATGCGGTCGGCCACCAGTTTGGCCCCTATGGTAACGAGAGGCACCCCGGTACCGGGCCTGGTGCTCGCGCCGACGAAGTACATTCCCTGTACGGCTTTGGACACCATGGGAGGTCGAAAGTATCCTACCTGAAAGATGCCGTGCCCGATTCCGAACGCGGCCCCCTCCTCCAGGTTGTACTCGTCGCGCCAGTCGAGCGGCGTCCTCGCCTTCTCGTAGACGACGCGGCTACGGTCGAGCCCGCACCTCCGCTCCAGCAGGCCGTAGACTTTCTCCTTGAACGCGTCTTCGTCGCGGTCCCAGTCCACGTTCGGCCCGAGGTGCGGTACGGGGACGAGCACGAACAGACTCTCCATTCCGTCAGGGGCCATGCCCGGCTCCGTCTTCGAAGGGACGACGGCGTAGAAGGAAGGATCTTCTGGAAGCGTGCGGTCCCTGAATATGGCCTCGAAGTTCTCCCTGTAGCGCCCGGAGAGGTAAAAGTTGTGGTGCACCATGGTCCCGAGCTTCTCTTCGACGCCCAGATAGAGCATGAACGCCGAGGCCGTATAGCGCAACTTTTCGCGCCTCCTCAGCAGAAAGTCTTTGTCCGCCGATCCGGCGAGGAGCTCGCGGTAGGCGTAGGGGAGGTCCGCGTTGGCCAGCACGGCGTCGGCCTCTATCTCCTCTCCATCCACCACAACGCCGTGCGCCCGGCCCTTGGTAACGGCTACGCGCTCGACCTGGCTGTTCAGGCGGAAGCGTGCGCCGAGCTCGGCCGCAAGCCTCTCCATCGCCCCGACGAGGGAGTACATCCCGCCTTCGGGGAACCACAGGCCATCCTCGGCGAGTTCCGTGTAGGGGAGGAGCGAGTAGACCGCCGGCGCCTCGAAAGGGGAGAGGCCGAGGTACATGGTCTGCAAAGAGAAGGCCTGGCGGAGTTTCTCGGTTCGGAAGTACCTCGAGACCTGGCGGTAGTAGTTGCCCAGCGCCTTCGTCTTCAGAAGCAGCCTGAGGTTGCGTAGCCCGAAGAAGTCCCTGGCGCTATCGAAGTCGCGCTCCACGAACTCCGAGCGTCCGAGACGGTACTTGTTGCAGGCGTCTTCGAGGAAGCGGTAGAAGCGCGGGGTGACGCCGGGCTCTATGCGTTCCAGCTCGCCGATCAGCTCGGGAAGCGTGCGGCGGATGGTCAGGGCGTCGCCGTCACCGAACGTTACGCGGTAGTTCGCGTCGAGCGGCATGAGCCTGACGTAGTCGTCAAGATCGCGCCCGGCGAATCGGAAGAGCTCGCGGTAGGTATCCGTCATCAGCAGGAGCGATGGGCCGGTATCGAAGGAGAAGCCATCCGCCTCCAGCCTCCCCACGCGTCCGCCTGGTTGGGCGTTCTTCTCGAAGACCTCGACCTCGAAGCCCATGGCGGCCAGCCGGATCGCCGCCGCCAGGCCGCCCATCCCGGCCCCGACGACCGCCACCCGCTTGTTCGGTCTGGCCGATGACGCCGCCAGAGCGTCCACCTTCCTTATCCGAGAGTACGTCGAGAGTATACGTAGCAGATGCTAACAGCGTTCACCGCTCATGCGGGTAAAGGAGCTTACAAAGCATGTCAGCTCGGCACCTTTGGCGCCTTGTCAGCACGCTCCAGCCTTTGGCTGTCGCTCGTCAGCATTTCAGCTTTACGCGTGCGCAAAGGCCCTGGCTGACTTCTAGCCCGCGACACTCTTTGCGCCGATGCGGGACACCTCTCTATCTGCTCGGACGCGGAGTCGTCCTGTCTCTACTCGTACTGGACGGCCTCGACGATGTCCTTGCGGGCGGCGGAGCGGGCAGGGAGGAGGCCGGAGAAGATACCTATGAAGAGGCCCGAGAGCAGGGCCGCGAGTGCCGGTAGCTTGGGGTAGTAGAAGTCGATCTCGAAGCCTCCCGCGCCAGAGCCCTGGACGAAGAGGTAGCCGAGCAGCGAACCGAGCGCGACGCCGATGAGGCAGCCGATGAGGCTTATGACGATACCTTCATCGATAATTAGACGGCCTATCTGGAGCCGCGTCGTCCCCACGGCCCTGAGGATCCCGATCTCGCGGGTCCGCTCGAAGACGCTCATGGAGAGGGTGTTGACCACCCCGAAGGCGGAGACGGCGACGGAGACGCCCATAATGGCGTAGAAGAAGACGTACTGGCGGTTGAAGTCGCTCTCTATCTGCTCCTTCCACTCCGCGTTCGAGTAGAGTGTGAATTGCGGGTAGTCCGCAAGAACGGCTTCGATCCTGCGCGCCAGGGCTTCCCGGTCGGAGCCAGATCTGGCCTTTATGGCGAGGAACTCGCTCTGGGTCTCGTTGAAGTCGCTGGCAAGGATCTCTTGGGAGAGGTAGATGCCCATCCCGCCGCCCACGATGTCGTTCTCGAGGATGCCTTCGACCCGGTATTCCTTCTCTCCTTTGGGACCGAGTAACCCTATCCTGGATCCTACTTCGAGCTTGCGGTCTTTGGCGAGCTGCTTGCCAACGAGGGCATCGCCGTTCTTTAGCCTAAGGAAGGCATCCGGCCCTCCGGCGGCGTAGTCTACGCGGAAGATATCCGGATAATTCTGGTCCACCCCGAAGACGGCGTCCACCTTCTTCCCTTCCCGGCGGAAGGTCGAGACGATGCTCGTCGTCTTCTCGACGCCCTGAACTCGACCGATCTTCTCGGGCAACTGTGCGGAGAAACCGGCGTCCGAGTTCTGCTGGGTGGGCTGCACTACGTAGTCACTGCCGAGGGAGCCGTCGAGGTAGTCCCGGATCGAACCGAGGAGGCTCCCTCCGAGGGCCGAGAATGCCACGATGAGCGAGATGCCGACCATGAGGGCCGAAGCGGTCAACGCCGTCCTTACCCTGTTGCGCGTCGCGTTCGCCGCAGCCATCCTCCCCTCGACCCCGAAAAGGAGCCTGAGCGCGGGAGAAAACAGTGCCGCGAGCGGCCTGACGAGGACGGGGACTACCAGGGAGATACCGAGGAAGACCGCGATGATCGCCGCGATCCCCGAGGCATAGACGAGGCCTCCGAGGCTGGCCGAGAGGTTCTTGGCGAGGTAGTAGATCCAGGGTACCCCGGCGCCGGCGAGCGCGAGCCCCAAGACCGGCGCCAGGAGCGAGACGACGCGCGAGTGCCCGGCCTCGTCGGCGGCCCCGGCGGACCGCATCGCTTCTACGGGGCTCACCCTCCCCGCCCTCACGGCCGGATAGAGGGCCGCGACGACCGTGACGGCGATGCCGAGGACTATGGCGGAGACGAGCGCGAAAGAAGAGAGTACCAGGGATGTGATCTCGAACATGAAAGCCTTGCCGAAGAGGTAGACGAGCCCCCTGGCCATCCCGTACCCGAAGAGCACCCCGAGGAGCGAGCCTGTCACGCCGAGGAGCATCGCCTCCACGATGACGGAGCGTGCGATCATGGCCCGTGTCGAGCCGAGGGCGCGGAGCATCCCGAGCTCGCGCGTCCGCTCCAGGATGGTCATGGAGAGGGCGTTGAAAACGAGGAAGGCCCCGACGAAGAGCGAGGTCCCCGCGAAGAAGAGCAGCGCGATCTTGAACCCCTGGAGCTGGCCGCTGATCTCCTGGGTGCGCGTCTCGGAACGCTCGGCCTGCAAACCCTCGTTGAGCCCTCTGTCCAGTCTCTCACCGAGGTCCGAGACGGAGACACCGTCCTCAGCCTCGACGGCGATACCGGAGATCTGGCCCCGTTTGTCGAAGACGTTCTGGGCGAAGGGCAAAGGCGCCATGCCGAAGGCGAGTCCGCCGAAAGATCCACCCGGTATCCGCAAGAGCCCCACGAGTCTCAACTCCTTCGGCCCTTCCGGAGTACCTACCGTGACCCTGTCGCCTATCCCGAGCCCCGCTCGCTTGGCGGAACCGCCGTCGAGGGTGAGTTCCTTGCCACTCCGGGGGAAGTGTCCGTCGGTGAGTTCGAAGCCCGTCGCGAGCTTTGCAGACTGCGGCTCGACGCCGAAGAGACGCATGCTCCTGACCTCTGGCAAGTCGTTTTCCTGATTTCTTTGGAGGATGAGTGAGGAAGAGAGCGCATAGCGCGGGGCGGCCGACTCCACACCCTCGTAGCCGCGCACCTCTTCGACCGCCTTCTGGTCGAATCCGCCGCCGCCTCCCGCCGCCGTAACCGTGAGGTCGGCCGACCCGTATGCTTTGGTAAAGAGTTCCGCGAAAGTGCCCGACATGGTGTTCGAGAGGGTGAGTACCCCGAAGACGATACCCACCCCGAGCACGATGCCGACGGCCGTGAGCAGGGTACGTTGCACCCTGGCGCGCAGGTTCCGGAAGCTCAGCCCGGAGAAGCGCCTGAGCTTCACGCTTCCTTGACCATCGACAGGAAGAGGTACTCGCCGCCATCGGTGTTGTGCTTGTAGATGGTGTCTCTCCTGAAGCCGGCTCGTTCGTAGACCAGGATCGCACGCTCGTTGAACGTCGCCACGGAGAGCGTGAAGCGCTCCGGAGAGTAACGCCGTCTCGCGAACTTGAGTCCTGCAAGGAGATATCCGATCCCTAGTCCTCGTCCGGTGAGGTCCGGTCTCATACCGAGCCCGACGTCCACGGTCTTGTTATCCCTCTCGAACTGGAAGAAGCCGACTAGGACTCCTTCGTCGTCGAAGACGGAGAAGTAGGCATCCTTTCTACGCTTCGGGTCGAGCAGCTCTTCAAGATCGTCCGGGTCGCTTGTGGCGTCGTAGAAGTCGTAGGGAGGATCGTAGTGCCAGCCGGAGATCTGCGTGGCCTCTTCGTCTTCCATCATCCTGAAGCGGTAGTCTGACATTCTGTTATCCGTCCGGCTCCAGTGTCTTGATGCGTTCCAGGATCTCGTCCTGGTCTGGGTCTATGGCCTCATCGACCACGCGACCGTCGGAGAGGAAGACGGCGCGGCCCGCCG
>Ga0196962_10000411_pt1 | contig 18289 bp, 17 predicted proteins | sample S3v_20metaG_FD_183186 | JGI IMG/M metagenome (GOLD analysis project Ga0196962, IMG submission 183186) | Soil microbial communities from Anza Borrego desert, Southern California, United States - S3+v_20 | ecosystem: Environmental > Terrestrial > Soil > Desert | place: USA: California | collected... | reverse complement strand
CCGGTTCGGCCGGCGGGGCGGCGGCGGGGCGGCGGGTCTCAGGCTCTTCGTCGTGCAGTTTTTCTTCGGCCATAACCGTTCGATTCTCTCCGCAAAAGTTGAAGGCGGCGCTTCGGCGTCGTCACGTTTTTATTCGCACTCCTCGGGGCTGCGCAGGCGCAGCACGAGCAGGCCGTCCTGATAGCGGCGCTCGACGGTCGCGCCCTCGATGGGGCAGGGGAAGCGGATGGTGCGCTCGAAGCGGCTGTAGATGATTTCGAGCTGGTGGTAGGAGACCGTCTCGCGGAAGACCTCGTCGCGGCGGCAGCCGGCGACGCGCAGCGTGTCGCCCGCGATCTCGACCTCCAGCTCCTCGGCGGCGACGCCGGCCAGCTCGAACTTCACGATCCAGCCCTCGCGCGTCTTGTACACGTCGGCCGCCGGGTCCCACATCTGCCGCGTGCAGCGCATCCCGCGGTGCGCCTTCGGCATCAGCCGCAGGTAACGCTCGATTGATTCAGCCATAGAAGGAATGATGAAGGCGGAGCGCGGAATGCAGAATGAACAACGGCTTGCCTTTAATTCTGCATTCCGCGCTCCGCATTCTGCGCTACCCGAAAATCCTGCTCCAGAACGAGGGGCCGCTGGAAATCTCTTCGAGGGCTTCGGCCAGCTCGCGGTCGGCCTCGGTTTCGAGGGCCACGTCGGCCATCGAGATGATGCCGCGCAACTGCCCGTCGCGGCCGACGACGGGGACGCGGCGCACCTGCTTGTCGCCCATCAGCCGGATCGCCTCGATGACGCGGTCGTTGGGGCCGACGGCGTGCAAGTCCGTCGACATGATCTCTTCGGCGCGGACGGCGCGCGCGTCGCGCCCCTCGGCCAGCGCGCGCACCACGATGTCGCGGTCGGTGATGAGGCCGATGAGCCGCCCGCTGGAGCGCGCGCGCGCGGGCTGCGCCGCGTCGGCCGCGTCGGCCGGCGTCTCGCCCGGCTCGACGACGGGGATGATCCCCGTGTCCTCGTCGCGCATCATGGCGGCGACCTCTTGCAGGGTGGTGTCGCGCGTCGCCACCGTCACGTCGCGCGTCATGATGTCGCGGCAGCGCAGGTGCGAGCGGGCGGGCGGGCGGCGGCGGGGACGGCGCTCTTCGTCGCGCTCGGCCGGGTAGTCGCGCGGGTCGGGCGCGCGGCCCGCGTAGTACTCGTCGCGGTAGTAGTCGCCGCGGCCGTAGGCGTAGGCGTCGTAGTCGCCGCGCAATCCCCACGGGCGGCCGCCGCGCGGGGCCGAGCGCTCGTCGTACTCGTAGCGCGGGGGCGGCCCGCCGCGCTCGTACTCGCCGGGGCCGCGCTCGTAGCCGCGCGGCGGGTCGTAGGTTCGGGGCCGCCGCGGCGGCCCGCCGTAATCGTCCTCCCAATCCCTGCGGTGTCTCGGCATCAGTCCTCTCCCGCGCGCCGTCGCAAGCGCGGTCACGAGTGCGCCGCCGCCGGCGACCTCCTCCGCTTCAGTTAGTTCGAGGGGAACGCGGGCATTATAACCGCCGCGGAAGAGAAAGCGGAAGCCCGAGCGTCGGCGGGGCGTCTCAGGTCTCATCATCCTGATGTTGATGAGACCTGAGACGCCCCGCCGACGCTCGGGCTTCCGACTCGCGCTTACCGCCTACCGCATCTCGATCTCGGCGACGAGCTGCACCTGCGAGCGGACTTCGAGGGTGCCGATCTCGACGGGCGTCTGGGCGGCGCTCATGTCTGCCATGCGCATCTCGCGCTGCATGGGGATGGGGATGGGCGGGCGGACGGTGCCGGACTCCTGCGCCTCGACGATGCGCGCGACGCGACCGCCGAGCGCCTCGGCCATGACGCGCGCCTTCCGCAGCGCCTCGCGCGTCGCGTCGGCGAGCGCCCGGTCGCGCGGCTGCTCGTCGCGCCGGAGCGTGAACGAGAGGCTGTCAACGCTGTTCGCGCCGGCCCGGCCCGCGGCGTCGATGACGGGGCCGACGCGGTTCAGTTCGCCCGTCGTCACCGTCACGGCGTTGCGCGCGACGTAGGAGGTGATGGTCGGCGGCGCGCCCTCCTTGTAGGCGTACTGCGGCTGAAGGCTGTAGCCGCTCGTCTCGACCTCGGCCCCCGCGCCGGCCGCCGCGCGCACGGCCCGCACCACGGCCTCGGTGAGCGAGGCGTTCTGGGCCTGCGCCTCGGTGGCGCTCGCGTTCTGCGTCACGACGGCGAGTTGGATGACGGCCGTGTCCGGCCGCGACTCGACGAGCGCCTCGCCCATCACCGTCACGCGCGTCGTCGAGCGCGAGCCGCCGCCCCCGCCGGCGGCGTCCTGACTCCGCGGGCGCATCGTGCGCGCCTCGAACGGGACGCCTTCCTGATGCGAGGTCATCACGTCGGGCTTCGTCTCGCCCTCGGCGACGACGGCCGTGCCCTCGCGGAACCACGCCTCGCCCCGGAAGCGCTGCGCGTTCAGGATGAGGTACTTCGTCGAACCCGTGTTGACGAGCCAGCCGCCGGCCTCGACCGTGCGCGCCAGATTGCCCTCGACCGTCAGACTCTTGCCGCGCTCCGACTCCTGCGCCGCGGCCAGCGGCGCGAGCAGGAGCGCCAGCGCGAAGACCTTGAATATTCTCAACATGATTTCCTACCTCCTTGAATAGATGATAAGGCCGCGAATCGTAAATCGTGAATCGTAAACCGAACAGACTAAGTTATCAGTTCTCAGTTCTCAGTCGTCAGCAAAGGCAAAGAACTGACGTGCCGGCGACTTTCATTCACGATTCACGATTCACGGTTTTGGCGATTCGGGGCTTCACGGGAGAGGCTTGCCGCGAAGGTAGAACGGGCGGGGCGGGGGGAACTTGCGGAGGCGGGGAAGCGGGTTGTTTGCCGCGCCGTCGGGGCGTCTGCTAGGATGCGGGCACACCATGCAACCGTTCGGCTCAAGGCTCACGAACCTCCGGCGGCCGCCGCGCGAGGGCAAGCTCGTCACGGTCGGGCGCGTCGAGGAGTTGCCCGAGGGGCGCGGCGCGACCGTCGAGCTTGAGGGCGGCAAGGAGCTGGCGCTCTACCGCGTCGGCGGCGAGTTCTTCTGCGTCGAGAACTTCTGCCCTCACAAGGGCGCGCCGCTCGCCGACGGCCAGCTCTCCGGCCACTCCGTCACCTGCGACTGGCACGGCTGGCGCTTCGACCTCCGCACCGGCTCCTGCCTCAACCGCCCCGCCGACTCGGTCGAGACCTACGAAGTCGTCATCGAAGACGGCTGGATCAAGATCAGAATTTAACGACCGCCGAAAACGTAACCGCGGGCCGTCGCGCGCGGGGCTCAACTAACGTCGCCGGTCTGCTTTGACGTTACTTGAGGCCCGCGCGCGGCGGCCCGCGGTTACGTTCCGTGCCGGTCAGCCGTCGTTGCCGATGGCTTCGACGGGGCAGGCGAGGAGGGCCTCTTCGCAGAGGTCGCGTTCGGCCTGCGTCTGGGGCTGTTTGTAGACGAAGGAGTAGCTGTTGGCGTCGGAGCGCGTGAAGTTGTCGGGGGCCGTGTCGCGGCACACGTCGCAGTCAATGCAGTTCGTGTCCACGTAGTACGTGCCCGGCGAGTTCTCCGGCACGCGGTCGTTGGGGTCAGCCATAGGTTTAAAGTTTCGAGTCGCGGGTTCCGAGGTTCGAGTTAAAAGCGAATGTCTTTAACCCTAACCCCGGAACCCGCGACCCGAAACCGTCTTTCATTTAATCGCGAGCATCCGGTCGAGGGCGACGCGGGCGAGGCGGGCCGTCTCCTCGGGGACGGTGATCCGGTTGACGACGCGGCCGGCGAGGAGCGAGTCGAGCGCCCACGCCAAATTCTGCGGGGCGATGCGGTACATCGTCGCGCACATGCAGAGGTCGGGCGCGAGCAGCCGGACGTGCTTGTCCGGGTGCCGCCTGATGAGGCGGTCAACGAGGTTGACCTCCGTGCCGACGGCCCACGCCGACCCGGCCGGCGCCTCCTCAATCGTCTTGATGATGAACTCGGTCGAGCCGCTCAGGTCGCTCTTCTCGACCACCTCGCGCACGCACTCGGGGTGCACCAGAACCTTGATGCCGGGGACTTCCTTCCGCACCTGCTCGACGTGCCACGCGCGGAAGCGGCCGTGGACGGAGCAGTGGCCCTTCCACAGAATCAGCCGCGCCTTCCGCAACTGCTCGACGGTGTTGCCGCCCAGCTCCTTGTCGGGATCCCACAGCGCCATCTCGTCTAACGGGATGCCGAAGCGGACGCCGGTGTTGCGCCCGAGGTGCTGGTCGGGGAAGAAGAAGAGCTTGTCGGCCTCCTTCAGATATTTGTCGAAGAGCGGCACGGCGTTCGACGAGGTGCAGACCACGCCGCCGCGCGCGCCGCAGAAGGCTTTGATCGCGGCCGACGAGTTCATGTAGGTGACGGGCGCGACGCTGAAGTCCGCGAGTAGGCCGGCCGACTCCAACTGCTCCCACGCGTCCTCGACCTGCTCGGCCGTCGCCATGTCGGCCATCGAGCAGCCCGCGCCGAGGTCGGGGAGGATGACCTTCTGGTCGCCGGGCTTGAGGATGTCGGCCGACTCGGCCATGAAGTGGACGCCGCAGAAGACGACGAACTCGGCCTCGGGCCGCTCGGCGGCGAGCTTCGAGAGCTTGAAGGAGTCGCCGGTGATGTCGGCGTGGCGGATCACGTCGTCGCGCTGGTAGTGATGGCCGAGGATGACGAGGCGCGGCCCGAGCGCGCGGCGGGCCGCCTCGATGCGCGCGGACAGCTCCGCGTCCGACAGCCCGAAGTAGTCTTCGAGCGCGGGGGCCTTAGTCAAAACTTCAGTCTCGGTGGCAACCATTCTTCACCCTCCGCCTCCACGGCCGGCGCGGCCCCGACCGCGCGAAACGCGAAATATACAGAGTTTCGGAAACGGCGCGCAACCCGCGCCGCCCGGCGCCCGCAAAGTGGGCTTCGCGCGCAGACATTTAGATGCGGATGAAGCCGGCAGGGTTGAGGTAAAAACAGAGCCGCGGGCGGGAGCGGGCGCGCTCAAGATTACGTCATCAATCAACGCCGACGTAACCCGAGGCCCGCGCGCTCCCGCCCGCGGCTCTTGTTTCTAACTTACGGGTGCGTCATCTCCTCCGGCTTGACGTACTCGTCGAACTGCTCGGGCGTGAGCAGCCCCAACTCGACGGCCGACTCCTTGAGCGAGATGCCCTGCCTGTGCGCGTGCTTGGCGATCTTCGCCGCGTTGTCGTAGCCGAGGTGCGGGTTCAGGGCCGTCACCAGCATGAGCGAGTTGCGCAGGTGCTCCTCGATGCGCGCGCGGTTCAACTCGATGCCGACGACGCAGTGCTCGACGAAACTGCGGCACGCGTCCCTCAAGAGCCTGACCGAGTGCAGCAGGTTGTGAATCATCACCGGGTTGAAGACGTTCAGCTCGAAGTTGCCCTGCGAGCCGGCGAACCCGACGGCCGCGTCGTTGCCCATCACCTGCACGGCGACCATCGTCATCGCCTCCGACTGCGTCGGGTTGACCTTGCCCGGCATGATCGAAGACCCCGGCTCGTTCTCGGGGAGGATCAGCTCGCCGAAGCCCGCCCGCGGCCCCGACGCCAGCCAGCGGATGTCGTTGGCGATCTTCATCAAAGACCCGGCCAGCGTCTTCAGCGCGCCGCTCGCGAACACCACCTCGTCGTGCGCCGAGAGCGCCGCGAACTTGTTCGGGTGCGGGCGGAAGGGCAGCCCCGTCAGCTCGGCGATCTTCGCCGCCGCGCGCTCGGCGAACTCCGGGTGCGAGTTCAGCCCCGTGCCCACCGCCGTCCCGCCGATGGCGAGGTCGTAGAGTCCGGGCAGCACCGCCCGCAGCCGCTCCGCGTCGCGCTCGACGAGCGAAGCCCAGCCCGAGAACTCCTGCCCGACCGTCAAAGGCGTCGCGTCCTGCAAGTGCGTGCGCCCGATCTTGACCACGTCGCAGAACTCGCGCGCCTTCGCTTCGATGGCGTCGCGCAGCCGCTCGACCTCGGGGATGAGCGCGTTGAACTGCTCGGCGGCGGCGATGTGCATCGCGGTCGGGAAGGTGTCGTTCGACGACTGCGACATGTTGACGTGGTCGTTCGGGTGGACGGGCTTCTTGCTGCCCATCACGCCGCCTGCCATCTCGATGGCGCGGTTCGAGATGACCTCGTTGGCGTTCATGTTCGTCTGCGTCCCCGAACCCGTCTGCCACACGCGCAGCGGGAAGTGCGCGTCGAGCTTGCCTTCTATGACCTCGTCGGCCGCGCGCGCGATCAGCCGCGCCCGCTCCGCATCGAGCTTGCCCAAGTCCTGATTGACGAGCGCGGCCGCCTTCTTCAAGACGCCCAGAGCGCGGATCATCTCGCGCGGCATCACGTCGAAGCCGATGTCGAAGTGGTGCAGAGACCGCTGCGTCTGCGCCCCCCAATACTTGTCCGAGGCAACCTCCACCTCGCCCATCGTGTCCGACTCGACGCGCACGCCCGCCTTCTGCTCCTTCGCTTCCTGTGACATCACCAATCCGTCCTCTTCGAGCCGGCCCGGCCCCTCCTGCCAACACCCCCGACGGGGCCGCGCCCTGAGATTCGCTCTAGCCTTTAACAACAGATTGTACACCACCCGCCCCGCCCCGCGGCAGCGACCGCGGCCTCACGAGTCACCGCAATATGCGCGCCCGACCCGTAAAAAAACGGCGGGGCCGCGCGACGGGCCTACCCGGCGCGCGCGGCCCCGCCGCAGCGCCCCGCCTCCGGCCGAAGGCGGGGGCGCTCGGAGGTGCGCGAGATGGCGCACCCCCTTCTTAATCCCCGACGTAAATGCCCATAGTCGTGCGGCCCCTTCGTGTTATATTCCGCCCGTTCCAGTCTTTGAAAACCCGGCAACGGCCAATGCGTAGCTCGCCTCAACCTCAAGCTGAGTGATGAGCATCGCCGTGCGTGATGAAAGGTTCCTACCCACGGCGAATCAACTACGCAACCGCATTATATGGATAGTTGTCCATAAATGCAAGCCTGAAGGCTCCGTGTCTGCCCTCTCAGGAGATGGTTCCTGATGGGGAGCGCGCGCCCGAGGCCGGAACGCCTCGCCGAAAAGCTTTTACAGATTCGGAATGCCCTCGGCATCTCGCAGCCCGAAATGCTGCGCCGGCTCGGCGTGGCAGACCAGATCGACTACACCACCATCTCAAAATACGAACTGGGCAAGAACGAGCCGCCGCTCCAAGTCCTGCTGCGATACGCGCGACTAGCAGGCGTTAACATGGAAGCCCTCGCCGACGACGAGCTAGACCTGCCCGAAAAACTGCCCGGCCCCACCGACCACGAAGCCATCAGGCGCACGTTCACGCCCGCCGCGAGACGTAAAGCGAAAAGGTAAACAGCCGCCCGCGTTGTCGAGGAGTAGTTCTGACTCGTTACGCAGTTCTTCGTCCTTGTGAGAGTAGGAGTAGAAGAGTTTGAGCGGGGCTGGCTGCGTGGACACGGTGAGCGGGTCTCCTTTCCGGTGCCGGCCGCGAGTATAGCCGAGGGGCGCATTCTCCGTTCACCGAATGTTCACGTCCGGGGGGCGAAAGGGCGTGTTTTGGGGCGGCGGCGGGATGGAACCAAGCGGGGGGCCGGGGCGGGGTTGATTATTTGGGGGAAATGCGGTATTAGAGGCGGCGCAGTTTTCGTCATCCACGTCGCCTTTCAGGCTGCCGACGCCAGTTGCGTCCTTTCCGGCCGTCCGGCCCAGACGCTTTTCCGACACCTTCGCAGGTTCTCGCCAGTTCCGTTTCTGTCACTTCTGCGCGAGACGCCTCTTTAACCCAGCCAGATTAACTTCCAACCAGAATAAGGAGTTCCCTCTTATGAAGTCTCTCAAGCCCAGTCCGACCCGCGCGGGCGGCGTCGGCGCGGCCCGGCGGGCGCGGAAGCCCCGCACTCTGGCCGCCGCCTGCGTCGCCCTCGTCGCCGCCCTCGCCCTCGTCTCCTCCACCTCCGCGTCCCTCACGGCGTCGCGCGCCGGCCTCGGCGGGTCTACCTCATCCGACCGCTCTCATTTTTCCAGCACCGAGGCGAACGCGGCGCGGCCCGCGGCCGGGCCGGAGACTTCCCGGCGGCCGAACTCCTCCCCGGCGGCCCCCACGCTCTTCGCGGCCCCGCTACAGGCCGAGGAGGCCGTCGAGATTCTGGACGGCGACTGCGACCAGCCGAAGGCCGCCTTCAACCTCGGCGAGACGGTCTGCGCGCGCGTCTCGAACGCGGCCCTCGGCGGCTCGGAGTTCTTCCCCCTCATCCCTCTGCGCAAGCTGAGCTGGATCAACCCGGCCGGCTTGCAGGTGCAGGCCGACATCGTCTCGGCGGCCGCCGGCGACTACACCTTCACCATCCCCTCGGACGAGACCAGCACCTTCGGCGACCGCACCGTCGACAACCGCGGCGGCTGGCGCGTCGTCCTCGCCTCGATCTTCGACTCGTCCGAGCGCGTCGCGGCCGGCTTCACCGCCAGCAAGCCGGGCGCGGCGGCCGCCGACCTCTCCGTCCTCACCACGCAGGAGCAGAGGCAGGAGCGCGTCCCCGCCGGCTCGCAGGCCCCCTTCCTCATCATCGTCGAGAACAAAGGCCCGGACGCGGCCGCCGACGTTGAGCTGCGCGTCCCCGTGCCCAACTTCACCACCTTCCTCTCGGTCATCCCGCCCGCCGGCTTCACGTGCGACGAGCTGCCGGTCGGCACGGGCCCCTCCGGCACTCTGGTCTGCTCGGCCGACGCGCCGCTCGCGCCGGGCGCGCCGGCCACCTTCACCGCCGTCTTCCTCATCGGCGGGGAGACGGCCGCCGACGCCGAGGTCGAGGCCGTGGCGACCATCGCCAGCACCACCGCCGAGCGCCACCAGCCCGACAACACCTCGGCGGCCTCCTACCTCGTCGCCTCGCAGCCCCAGTGCGTCATCCACGTCCCGCAGGACATCACCGTCAACAACGACATCGTGGGCGGCCAGCCCTCCGGCGGGGCCGTCGTGACCTACGGCGCGCCGACCACCGAAGGCAACTGCGGCACGGTCACCTGCGACCCGCCCTCGGGCGCCTTCTTCCCCGTCGGCGAGAACTCCGTGACCTGCACCAACGCCTCGCAGAGCGCCATCGAGCGCTTCACCGTCACGGTCATCGACACGCGGCAGCCGATCATCTCGTGCCCGGCCGACTTGACCGTGCCGGAGACCACGCCCGGCGCCGGCGAGGCCATCGTCAACTTCCCGGCCCCGACCGTCAACGACAACGACGCGAACGTGCAGGTCACCTTCGACCCGCCCTCCGGCCTCCCGCTCCCGCTCGGCGAGCACACCGTGACGGCAACGGCGACCGACGCGGCGGGCAACACCGCCTCCTGCTCGTTCAAGGTGACGGTCGTCCCGCGGCAGGGCGAGTGCGCCATCACGCCCGACGTGGCGAACCTGCTGACGATCACCAGCGAGTGCTCGGCCGTCGCCTCCGTCATCCCGACGGCGACCGACTCCTGCTTCGGCAAGATCGGCGCGACCACCGACGACCCGCGCTCGTTCGACGAGCCGGGCACCTACACCATCAACTGGAAGTACACCAGCGCGGGCGGGGCGACCGTCACGCAGACCCAGACCGTCGTCGTGACGCCGGGCAGCGGCACGCTGACCATCACGGGCGCGCCCGCCGTCGCCGTCGCCGTCTCGGCCGGGGCGCCCGACTGCGCCGTGGTCATCTCCGACCTCGGCGCCGTGCTCAACACCAACATCGGCGGCAGCTGCTCCGGCGTTGACGTGACGCGCACGGTCACGCCCGCCGTCAACGACAACACCTACCCGGCCGGCGTCTACACCGTCGTCTCGACCGTCACCAACGGCACGAGCACGGCCTCGATCACGCAGACGCTCCGCGTCGTCGACGGCGTCAACCCGACCGTCAGCGCCCCGGCCGACGCCACCTACGAGTGCGCCGCGAACGTGCCGGCGGCCGACGCCGCGCAGGCCACGGGTTCCGACAACTGCGGCCCCGTGACCCTGTCCGTCACCGAGGCGACGAACGGCGGGGCCGGCTCGCCCGCCAGCCCGCTCGTCATCACCCGCACCTTCACGGCGACCGACGCCGGCGGGCGCACCGCGTCCGACTCGCAGGTCATCACCGTGGTGGACACCACCAAACCCGTCATCACCGTGACGGGCGCGAACCCGCTCACGGTCGAGTGCCACACCTCGTTCACAGACCCCGGCGCGACGGCCGCCGACAACTGCGACGCGAGCGTCCCCGTCTCGGCCTCCGGCGCGGTGGACGTGAACACGCCGGGCACTTACACGATCACCTACACGGCGACCGACGACGCGGGCAACGCCGCGACGCCGGTCACGCGCACGGTCAACGTCGTGGACACCACGCCGCCGACCATCGCGTGCCCGCCCGACATCACGGTCTACCTGCCGCTGAACTCGCCGGCGGTCTCGATGCCGGTCAGCTTCGCCGTCACGGCCGGCGACAGTTGCGACTCGACGCCCTCGGTCGCGCTCAGCCACGCCCCCGGCTCGATCTTCCCCGTGGGCACCACGACCGTCACGGCCACCGCCACCGACGACGCGGGCAACTCCGCCAGCTGCGCCTTCAACGTGACGGTGCTCTACAACTTCACCGGCTTCTTCTCGCCGGTGGACAACCCGCCGACGCTCAATCAGGTCAACGCCGGCCGGGCCATCCCGGTCAAGTTCAGCCTGAGCGGCAACAAGGGCCTCGCGGTCTTCGCCGCGGGCTCCCCGGCCTCGCAGCAGGTGACCTGCAACTCGTCGGCCCCGATCTCCGAGCTGACGGAGACCCTGACGGCGGGCAGCAGCAGCCTCAGCTACGACGCCTCCAGCGACAGGTACAACTACGTCTGGAAGACCGAGGGCTCGTGGGCCGGCACCTGCCGCCAACTCGTCGTCAAGCTCAACGACGGCTCAAGCCACACGGCCCTCTTCAAGTTCAAGTAAAAGCCGACGGCGGGGGGGCTCGACCCAGAGTCCCCCCGCCGCCGGCCGATGCTTGAGTTAAAAGTTTCGGGGTTCGAGTTCCGGTTTCGAGTCGGGAGACGACGCGCCCGCGCGGCGACTCGTCTCCCGACCCGTAACTCGGGACTCGAACCCCGAAACTTTTCTACCCCGTTTTTATTCCGTCGGCGCGCCCGCCTCCTGCCACGCCTTCCAGCCGCCGGCCAGCGAGTAGACGTTCGTGTAGCCCATGCGCCGGAGGTTGTCGGCGGCGAGGGCCGAGCGGTAGCCGCCGCCGCAGTAGAGGATCAGCTCCGCGCCCTTGTCCGGAACCTTCGCCTCGATGTCGCGCTCGATGACGCCGCGGCCCATGTGCTCGGCCCCGCGGGCGCGGCCCCGCTCCCACTCGCCGTCCTCGCGCACGTCCACGAGGCGCGCGCCGGCCTCCACGCGCCGCCGCGCCTCCCCGACCGTCACCTCGCGGACGCGCGCCTTCGCTTCGTCCACGAGCCGCAGGAAACCTTCGCTGTGCTTCATCGCTTCGCCCGCCCGCCGCGCCCCGCCGCCCGGCGCGCGTCTTGACTTTCAATCTTCACGTCAGTTACATGATACCGCTTTCCCAGACCCCCCGTGGAGGTTCCCCCATGCGTATGAAACCGGCCGCGCTGCTCGCGGCCCTCGCCCTCGCCGCCGCGCTCGCGGGCTGCAAGAAGGACGCGCAGATCGAATCCGTCCTCGCGGAGCTTAACTCTTTCACGCAGGAGATCGTCAAGCGGGTCGAGGGCGCGGCCAACCCTTCGGCCGGCGTCGACGACGCGCAGAAGTTCTTCGACTCGCGCAGGGCCGACATGCAGGCCAAGCTCGAAACCCTCAAGGGCGTGCGCAACTTTCAGGTCAGCGAGGCCACCCAGAAGAAGATGATGGAGCAGATGACCGAGGACGTGATGAGCGTCTCGAAGCTCCAGATCAAGTACATCGGCCAGTCCATGAAAGACCCCGCCTTCAAGGTCAAGCTCGAAAAGCTCGTCGGCGACTACCAGAACATGCTCAAGAGCATCGGGACGTGAGCCCGCGTGCCGGGTAAAAACGTCTGCGGAGACTAAACTCGGGGAAGGCGGCGCGGCTTCGTGCGGCGACGGCCTCCCCCGGCACCCGGCACCCCTCTTTGGCCGAAACCGCCGGAAGAGTCTATAATCCTCGCTTGAATAAGTTCACACGACAGCGGGCGCGGCGGGTCGGCGGGGCGGGTGGCCCCGCGCGCGCGGCGGCGCGCCTCGCGCTGCGGAGGCGGGCGCGATGAAGAAGGCGGAACTGTTGGAGGCCGTCGGCGGCGCCCACGCGCGGCTGGCGCGCTCCCTCGAAGGTCTGACCGACGAGGAGGCGGGCCGCGTGGGGCTGACCGCGAAGTGGTCGGTCAAGGACGCGGTGGCGCACATCACGGCTTGGGAGCAGGAGGGCGCGCGCGTGCTGGCGGGCATCGTGGACGGCACGGAGCGGCCGCGCCGCTACCCCGCGGACGAGATCGAGCGCTTCAACGAAGAGGCGGTCGCCGCGCGCCGCGGGCGCACGCTCGACGAGCTGCTCGCCGAGACGCGCGGCGGGCACGCCGCGATGCTCGCGGCCGTCGAGCGACTCCCCGAGGAGGTGGACGAAGACTCGCCCGCCTGCAAGATCGCCCGCGGCTTCGCCGTCGATCACATGACGCACCACGCGGCGCAGATAGAGAAATACCGGGAATCGTGAATCGAAAATCGTAAATAGTGTCGGGGGGTGAAGCGGAAGGCGCGGCGGCGGTTTTTCGGTTGACGATTTACGTCTTTTTGAGGAGAGGAACTTGTCTACAGAACAGTTTGACGTGACGATCATCGGCGGGGGGCCGGGCGGGTACGTGGCCGCGGTGCGCGGCGCGCAGTTGGGCCTGAAGGTCGCGCTGGTGGAGAAGGACAAACGCTTGGGCGGCACGTGCGGCCTGCGCGGCTGCATCCCGACCAAGCAGCTTCTGATGTCGGCCCACTACTACGAGAAGGCGCAGAAGGAGCTGGCCGACTTCGGCGTCAAGGTCTCCGACGTGCAGCTCGCCTTCGCCGACGTGCAGAAGCGCAAGGACAAGGTCGTCCTGAAGAACTCGAAGGGCGTCGAGTACCTGATGAAGAAGAACAAGGTGACGACCTTCAACGGCTTCGCCAAGCTCAAGCTGCCCGGCCAAGTCGAGATCGCCTACGAGGGCGGGAAGACCGAGACCATCAGCACCAAAAACGTCGTCATCGCCACCGGCTCCGTCGTCCGCCCCATCCCCGGCTTCGAGACCGACGGCGCGCGCGTCGTCAACAGCGACCACATCCTCGAACTCAAAGAGGTTCCGAAGTCGCTCATCGTGATGGGGTCGGGCGCGGTCGGCACCGAGTTCGCCTCCGTCTACTCGCGCTTCGGCGCGGACACGACGCTCGTCGAGCTTTTGCCGCGCCTCATGCCGCTCGAAGACGAGGAAATCTCGAAGGAGCTGGAGAAGTCGTTCCGCAAGCGCGGCATCAAGTCGCTGGTCGGCACCAAGCTTGAGAAGGTGGAGAGACTGGACGCGGGCGTGCGCGTGACGGGCAAGGACGCGAAGGGCGGCGACGTGACGCTCGAAGCCGAGATGCTTCTGGTCGCCGTCGGCCGCATGCCCTTCATCGAGGGGCTGGGCCTCGAAGGCACGCGCGTGCGTGTCGAGCGCGGGGCGGTTCAGGTGGACGAGTTCTGCCGCACGGGCGAGCCGGGCGTCTACGCCATCGGCGACGTGATCCCGACGCCGTGGCTCGCGCACCTCGCCTCGAAGGAGGGCATCCTCGTCGTCGAGCAGATCGCCGGCCAGAAGCCGCACCCGATCAACCTGCGCCACGTGCCCTCCTGCACCTACTGCGACCCGGAGGTGGCGAGCGTCGGTCTGACCGAGGCGAAGGCGAAGGAGCTGGGCTACGACGTGAAGGTGGCGAAGTTCCCCTTCTCGGCCTCGGGCAAGGCGCGCATCCTCGGCGAGGAGGAGGGCTTCGTCAAGGTGGTGAGCGAGACGAAGTACGACGAACTCCTCGGCGTCCACGTCATCGGCCCGCACGCGACCGAGATCATCCACGAGGCCATCGTCGCGATGCACCTCGAATCGACGGCCGAGGAGCTGGGCCGCGCCATCCACGCGCACCCGACCGTCTCCGAGGCCGTCATGGAAGCCGCCGAAGGCATCCACGGCCTGACGATTCACATTTGAGGAGTAGTCAGTAGTCGGTAGTCAGTAGTCAGTAGCGCTCCGCGTGATTGCTGCTGACGCCGACGCCCTGACGAGACGCTACCGAAGGTCTTCCTACTGACTACTGACTACTGACTACTGTCTACTGCTCTTATGAAAAGTGGTTCCACGAAAACGACTCCGCGCGCGCGCGGCAGGGCGAAGGCCGACGGCAACGGGGCGGGGGCGAAGGCCGGGCCGTTCATCCTCCTCGCGCCGCCGCGGGCCGAGGCCCTATCGGTCGAAGACCCCTTGAACGAGCGGGGCGAGCTGGTCTGCGCGAGCGAGACGACGCTCGGCGCCGAGCAGTTGCTTGAGCTGTACCGCCACCTGCAACTGACGCGGCTGGTCGAGGAGCGCCTCGTCAACCTGTACCGGCAGACGAAGGTGGTCGGCGGCGTCTTCCGCTCGCTGGGGCAGGAGGCGACGGCCGTCGGCACGGCCTACGCGCTCGCGCCGCAGGACTTCATCGCGCCCCTCATCCGCGACCTCGGCGCGGTGCTCGTCAAGGGCATCCGGCCGCGCGAGATTTTCGCGCAGTACATGGCGAAGGCGTGGGGGCCTTCCGAGGGGCGCGACCTCAACATCCACTTCGGCGACCTGTCGAAGGGCTTCATCGGCCCCATCTCGCACCTCGGCGACATGATCCCCGTGATGACCGGCATCGTGCTCGGCGCGCGCATGAAGAAGTCGGACGCCGTGGCCGTGGCCTACATCGGCGACGGCGGGATGAGCACCGGCGCGTTCCACGAGGGGCTGAACTTCGCCGCCGTCCAGCGCCTCCCGCTCGTCGTCGTCGCCGAGCACAACCAGTACGCCTACTCGACGCCGACGCGGCTGCAAACGGCCGTCGCCAACCTCGCCGACAAGGCCGCCGGCTACGGCATCCCCGGCTACGTCGTGGACGGCAACGACGTGGTGGCCTGCTGCGAAGTGATGCGCCGCGCGGCCGAGTTCGCGCGCGGCGGGGGCGGCGCCGTGCTGATCGAGGCCAAGACCTACCGCCGCAAGGGGCACGCCGAGCACGACGACCAGCGCTACATCCCCGAAGGCGAGCTGGAGTTCTGGGAGCGGCGCGACCCGCTCGACCGCTACCACCGACATTTAATCTCGAAGGGCGTCGCCACGGCCGAGAAGCTCGACGAAATCACGGCCTCCGTGAAGCGCGAGATCGAGGAGGACTCGGCGTGGGCCGAAAGCTCGCCGATGCCCGAGCCGGAGAAGGCCGCCTACAACGTCTTCGACAACACGGTCGTCCCGCCCGCCTTCCGCCCGAAGGTGCTGGAGAGCTGATGCTTAAAATAGCCGCCTCACTGTTGTTCCTCCTCCTCGGCTGCGCGGCGGTGCGCGCGCAGGAGCGGCGCGTCGAGGTCACCGCCGGCCCCCGCGCCATCAGCTTCTCACTCCCGGCCGGGTTCGAGCGGATGAGCGCGGAGGAGGTGGCCGCGCAGTTCACGCGCGGCGTCACGCCGCTGGCCGTCTTCCGCGAGCCGCGCCGCGAGTTGCGGGTCACGGTCAACACCTTCGACGGCGAACGGCAGGGCGTCGAGGACTTGCCCTCGCTGGGGAAGAGGCTGGAGTCCGACTTCGCCGCGGCCCACCCCACGGCCAAGCGGCTTTCGCGCGACATCGTCAAGCTGGGCGGCGACGAATGGGTACGACTGCGCTACAAGGCCACGGCCGGCATCGGCGAAGTGGTCTCGGAAACCTACGCCACGCTCTGGGCCGGAGAGGTCATCATGGTGACCTTCTACGGCCCCGCGGCGGAGTACGAGGGCCAGCGCGCCGCCTTCCGCAAGAGCGCGGAATCCATCGAACTGAGCCTGTCGGTCAACGCCCCGGCGGGCGACGCCCCGCAGGGCCGGCCGTGACCTTTATTCACTCGTCAGAGACGACTCGGAATGTCTACCGCAACTAAAAAAGAGCACAAGTCGAGCCGCCCCGCGCGCGGCGGGGTGGCGACCTTCGTCGAGGCCATCCGGCAGGGTTTGTGGGAGGAGATGGAGCGCGACGAGTCGGTCTTCGTCATCGGCGAGGACGTGGGCGCCTACGGCGGCGCGTTCAAGGTGACGGACGGGCTGCTCGACGAGTTCGGCGAGGGGCGCGTCATCGACACGCCGATCTCGGAGGCGGCCATCGTCGGCGCGGCCTGCGGCGCGGCGCTGATGGGGATGCGGCCCGTCGCCGAGTTCCAGTTCATAGACTTCATCTCGCCGGCCTTCGACATGCTGACGAACTACGCCGCCAAGTGCCGCTACCGCTGGGGCGCCGGGCTGCCGACGGTCTTCCGCGGCCCGTGCGGCGCGGGCGTGCACTCCGGCCCGTTCCACTCCGTCAACGCCGAGGCGTTCTTCCTCAACACCGCCGGCCTCAAGATGGTCGAGCCCTCGACGGCCTACGACGCCAAGGGCTTGATTAAAGCCGCCATCCGCGACCCCGACCCCGTCCTCTTCTTCGAGCACAAGAAGCTCTACCGCCTGCCGCGGCTGCGCGAGGAACTGCCGGAGGAGGACTACGTCGTCGAGATCGGCAAGGCGCGGACGGCGCGCGAGGGGCGCGACCTGTCGATCATCACCTTCGGCGCGCAGGTCTTGAACGCGCTCGACGCGGCGGCCGAGCTGGAGAAGGAAGGCTTGGACGTTGAGGTGATCGACCTGCGCACGCTCGCGCCGATGGACAGGGGGGCGATCCTCGCGACGGCGAAGAAGACGAGCAAGGTGCTCGTCCTCCACGAGGCTTCGCGGACGGGCGGCATCGGCGGCGAGATCGCGGCCACGATTGCCGAGGAGGCTTTCGAGTGGCTCGACGCGCCCGTCGTCCGCCTCGGCGCGATCGACACGCCGGTGCCCTACTCGCCGCCGCTCGAAGAGTACCACCTGCCGCAGCTCAGGGACGTGCTCGACGCGGCGCGCAAGCTGGCGGCCTACTGAGGGGCGGCGGGCGTGGCCGGGGCGGGCGGTTCGGCGGGCGCGGGCGGCTTCGGCGCCGCGCACCAACGGCTCGGGGCTTTGCGCGAGGAGTTCGGCCGCTCCGAGAGGGTGCGCAAGCAGTACGCCGTCATCGCGGCCGCCGGCTTCATCCTCGGCCTCCTGTTCGTGTGGCTCGGCGCGTGGCTGCCCGGCTCGATCTTCCTCGCGCTCGGCGTCTTCATGACGTGGGGCTTCCGGCGTCAGCGCGACCTGCGCGTCCGCGTCTACGAGCGCGGCTTCACGTTCACGCGCGGCGGCCGGACGCAGGAGTTCGCGTGGGACGAGATCGAGGTCTTCAGCGAGTCGGAGCAGGTCTACCGGGCGGCGGGTTTGGAGTCGGGGGTCAGCTACCAGTATTTCATACGCCTCGGCGACGGGCGCACGCTGCGGATGGATAACGAGGTGCGGGGCGTCCGCGCGCTGGGCGAACGGCTGCGCGAGGAGACGAGCAGGCGTCTGCTGGCGCGCGCGGCCGAGGCGGTCGAGGGCGGCGAGGCCGCCAACTTCGGCCCGCTCGCCCTGACGCGCGAGGGGGTGTTGCGCGGCGAGCGGAAGCTGCCGTGGGCCGAAGTGGGCCGCGTGGACGTGGAGGAAGGCAAACTCGTCGTCGTCGACCGCGCCGGCCGCCGTTGGTCGGAAGACCTCTACGGCTTCGTGCCCAACGCCCACGTCCTTCTGGTGCTGGCGCAGAGGGTGAAAAAAGCAGTAGTCAGTAGTCAGTAGACAGTAGTCGGTAGCGCCCCGCGTGACTGACGCTGACACCCTGACGATTCGATGCCGAATGCTTTTCTACTGACTACTGACTACTGACTACTGGCTACTTTCTTGGAGCATTTATGAGCACAGAAGTGGTGATGCCGCAGATGGGCGAGTCCATCGCGGAGGGGACGATCACGAGGTGGCTAAAGAAGGTCGGCGAGAAGGTCGAGCGCGACGAGCCGCTGTTCGAGATTTCGACCGACAAGGTGGACGCCGAGATTCCCTCGCCGGCCGCCGGCACCTTGCAGGAGATCAAGTTCAACGAGGGCGACACGGTCGAGGTCAACACGGTCGTGGCCGTCATCGGCGAGGGCGACGGGGCCGCGGCCGCCGCGCCCGCCCCGGCGCAGGAG
>Ga0196962_10000410_pt1 | contig 18290 bp, 17 predicted proteins | sample S3v_20metaG_FD_183186 | JGI IMG/M metagenome (GOLD analysis project Ga0196962, IMG submission 183186) | Soil microbial communities from Anza Borrego desert, Southern California, United States - S3+v_20 | ecosystem: Environmental > Terrestrial > Soil > Desert | place: USA: California | collected... | reverse complement strand
GGGACGACGGGGAGCGATCCCGGGACGGGCGACGGGGCCGGGATACTCACCCAGATCCCCGACGGATTCTTCCGCAGGGAATGCGAAGAGCTTGGCATCGAGCTTCCCGCGGCGGGACATTACGGGCTGGGGATGCTCTTCGAGTCGGGGCAGGTCGGGGCGCTCGATTGCGGGGGTAAGCTGGCGGAGATCTGCGCTGAGGAGGGCCAGGATCTCCTCGGTTTCAGGGAAGTGCCCATCGTGCCGGAGGCGGTCGGTAAGGTCGCCCGAAGCGTCATGCCGCGCATCAGGCAGTTCTTTATAGGGCGCCGCGGCGGAGACGAGGCGGCTTTCGAGCGGAAGCTCTACGTGATCCGGCGCCTGCTGCACGAGGCCGTCGAGGATTCGCACGGATGCTACGTGGTCAGCCTCTCCGCGAAGACGATCATCTACAAAGGTCTCTTGAAGGGTCAGCAGTTGCCGCGGTTCTATCCCGACCTCGGGGATGCGGCGTTCGCAAGCGCGATAGCGCTCGTGCACGAACGGTTCTCGACGAACACTTTGGGCAGTTGGGAGCTCGCGCACCCTTACCGCTACATCGCGCACAACGGCGAGGTCAACACCATAAGGGGCAACATAAACTGGATGCGGGCCCGCGAGAGCCGCCTGAGTTCGGAGCTCTTCGGGGATGATCTGGAGAAGCTCTCCCCGGTCATCCTGCCCGGCCAGAGCGACTCGGCCTCCTTCGACAACGCCCTCGAGCTCTTGCACCTTGCCGGGCGGAGCCTGCCGCACGCGGTGGCCATGATGATCCCTGAGGCCTGGGAGAACGACGGGTTGATGGACCCTGACCGGCGCGCCTTCTACCAGTACCACAGCGCCCTCATGGAGCCGTGGGACGGACCGGCTGCGGTCGCCTTCACCGACGGCCGAATCATCGGCGCCACGCTGGACAGGAACGGCTTGCGTCCTGCGCGGTACTCGGTCACCAAGGACGGCAGGGTCATCATGGCATCGGAGGACGGGGCCTTGAGGGTGCCTGCCGAGGAAGTGGTCGAACGCTGGAGGCTCCAGCCGGGCAAGATGCTCGTCGTCGACACCGAGAGACACGAGCTGCTCCACGACGAGGACGTAAAGAGGCCGCTCCTAGGACGGCAGCCGTACAGAGCATGGCTCGAAGAGGGTGAGATCCACCTCAACGAGCTCCCCGAGCCCGCCGCTGACCCGCGTCCCGAACCGACCACGCTTCTCGAACGTCAGCGGGCCTTCGGGTACACCATCGAGGACCAGCGCATACTCCTCGCCCCGATGGCCCAGGATGGCAAGGAGCCCGACGGTTCCATGGGCACGGACACGCCCCTGGCCGTGCTCTCCGAGCGGCCGCAGCTCCTGTTTTCGTATTTCAAGCAGCACTTCGCGCAGGTCACCAACCCTCCGATAGATCCCTTGCGCGAGGAGCTGGTCATGTCGCTCAAGATGAGCCTCGGGCCCGAGCAGAACCTCTTCGACGAGACGAAGAAGCACTGCAGGCGGATACTCATCGACCAGCCGATCCTCACGGCGGCGGAACTCGAGAAGATCCGGGCCCTGGGCGATGAGCGGGCGAGCTCCGCGACGCTCTCCACCCTGTTCCCCGTCTCGGCCGGCGAGGAGGGGATGGAGGAGGCCCTGACCAGGCTTTGCGAGAAGGCCGAGAGCGCGGTCAAGGCAGGATCTGCGGTCCTGGTCCTGAGCGACAGGGGCGTGAACGAGACGCAGGCCCCGATACCCAGCCTCCTCGCCACCGCGAGCGTTCACCACCACCTGGTGCGGGCAGGCATAAGGACGGCCACGACCCTCGTCGTGGAGACCGCCGAGGCGCGTGAGGTCCACCATTTCGCCCTGCTGGTAGGCTACGGCGCGACCGCCGTGAACCCATACCTCGCCTTCGAGACGATAGAAGATCTCGCAGGCTCGCACCTCATGGAAGGCGTCGGCCCCGAGGAGGCGGCGAAGAACTACGTCAAGGCCGTGGGAAAGGGACTGCTCAAGGTCATCTCCAAGATGGGCATCTCCACGCTCTTCTCCTATTGCGGGGCCCAGATCTTCGAGGCCGTTGGCCTGAACCAGAGGCTCATAGACAGGTGCTTTACGGGCACCGCCTCTCGCGTTGGCGGCGTAGGGATGGACACTTTGGCGCGCGAGACCCTGGAACGTCACAGGAGTGCCTTCTCGGCTGTTTGGGACAACGCGGGGGAGCTCGAGGTCGGGGGCGAGTACCAGCTCAGGGCGCAGGGCCAGTACCACCAGTGGAATCAGACGAGCATCCCTCCCCTCCAGCGCGCCGTAAAGACCGGGAGCTTCGAGACCTTCAAGGAGTTCACCCATCACTTCGACGAGCACAGCGCGCGATTCGCTACACTGCGCGGCCTCTTCGGGTTCGAGGAGAGCCCCGTCCCGATAGAGGAAGTCGAGCCTGCGAGCGAGATCGTCAAGCGCTTCACCACGGGCGCGATGTCTTTGGGCTCCCTCTCCAAGGAGGCGCACGAGACCCTGGCCATCGCGATGAACCGCATAGGCGGCAAATCCAACACCGGTGAGGGCGGCGAGGACCCCAGGCGCTTTACGCCGGACGAGAACGGAGATAGCCGCCGCAGCGCCATAAAGCAGGTTGCGAGCGGCCGCTTCGGCGTCACGACGGAGTACCTGGTCAACGCCGACCAGTTGCAGATAAAGATGGCGCAAGGGTCCAAGCCGGGCGAGGGCGGCCAGTTGCCTGGGGGCAAGATCAGCGAGTACATAGCGAAGATACGGTACTCCACGCCTGGGGTGGGTCTGATCTCCCCGCCCCCCCACCACGACATCTACTCTATAGAGGACCTAGCGCAGCTAATCCACGACCTGAAGAATGCCAACCCACGGGCCGCAGTAAGCGTGAAGCTCGTCGCCGAGGTCGGGGTAGGGACTGTCGCGGCGGGCGTGGCCAAGGCGAAGGCCGACCACATAACCATCTCGGGCCACGATGGCGGGACGGGGGCCTCCCCGCTCTCTTCCATAAAGCACGCGGGGCTGCCGTGGGAGCTGGGGATCGCCGAGGCCCAGCAGGTGCTAGTCGAGAACGGGCTACGGGGGCGTGTGATCCTGCAGACCGACGGCCAGCTCAAGACGGGCCGCGACGTCACCGTGGCGGCGCTCCTCGGGGCCGAAGATTTCGCCTTCTCGACGGCGCCGCTCGTGGCCACGGGTTGCATCATGATGCGCGTATGCCACCTGAACACGTGCCCGGTGGGTATCGCGACCCAGGATCCCGAACTCAGAAAGCGCTTTACCGGTACGCCCGAGCACGTTATCAACTACTTCTTCTTCATCGCCGAAGAGGTGCGGGAGTATATGGCGAAGATGGGCTTCAGGACCTTCGAGGAGATGATCGGGCGCGCCGACAGACTCAAGATGCGCCAGGCCATCGAGCACTGGAAGGCCCGCGGCGTGGATCTCAGGGCGTTGCTCCACCGGGTAGAGGCACCGGAAGGAGGGGCGATCCGCCACTCGGAGAGCCAGGATCACGGGCTCGAGAGGTCGCTGGACAACGAGTTGATCGAGAAGTGCCTGCCGGCCCTCGAGAACGGCAAGAGGATCAGCTTCGAGCAACCCATAACGAACACCAACCGCACGGTCGGCGGGATGCTCTCGGGGGAGGTAGCCAGGCGTTACGGCAACGAGGGCCTGCCCGACGGCACGGTCCGCATAGACTTCCACGGCGTCGCGGGCCAGTCCTTCGGTGCGTGGCTCGCCAGCGGCCTTACCTTCACCCTGGAAGGCACGACCAACGACTACGTCGGTAAGGGACTCTCCGGAGGTAGGCTCGCCGTCTTCCCCTCCAGGCTCGCCGCCTACAAGCCGACCAGGAACGTCGTCGTCGGCAACGTGGCGCTCTACGGGGCGACCGCAGGAGAGGCGTACTTCAGAGGCTTCGCGGGCGAGCGCTTCGCCGTCAGGAATTCGGGCGCCCACGCCGTGGTCGAGGGCGTGGGCGACCATGCCTGCGAGTACATGACCGGCGGGGTCGTCGTGGTGCTAGGCGAGACGGGGCGCAATTTCGCAGCCGGCATGAGCGGCGGCGTAGCATTCGTGCTCGACGAGGCGGAGCGCTTCGAGACCCTGTGCAATCTGGACATGGTCGGTCTCGAAGCCGTGGAGAGCGAGGAAGATATCGAACTCCTGCACGGGATGGTCGAGCGTCACCTGGAGTGGACGGGGAGCGACCGGGCGCGGCGCGTCCTCGACGACTGGGACGAGGTCTTGCCCAGATTCGTCAAGGTAATACCCCACGACCTCAAGCGGGTCTTGCAGGAAAGGCAGGAGGCCGAGCTCGAGGTCGCAAGCTAATGGGAGATCCCAAGGGATTCCTCAAGATCGGACGCAAGCCGACCCCGAAACGGAAGATAGAGGAGCGCGTCCGGGACTACCGCTACGTCTACGAGCCGATGCCGGATGATGAGCTCAGGGGCCAGGCCTCGCGCTGCATGGACTGCGGCGTGCCTTTCTGCAACACGGGCTGCCCCCTGGGGAATCTGATCCCCGACTGGAACGACCTCGTCTACCGCGAGAACTGGAAGCAGGCCATAGACCGCCTGCACCAGACCAACAACTTCCCCGAGTTCACAGGGATGCTCTGCCCGGCCCCGTGTGAGGCGGCATGCGTCCTCGCCATCAACGACAAGCCCGTTACCATAAAGGAGATAGAGCTCTCCATTATCAATAGGGCCTTCGAGGAAGGATGGGTCGTCCCCAGGCCGACACCGCCGGAGAAGCGTACGGGCAAGAAGGTCGCGATCGTCGGGAGCGGGCCTGCCGGCCTCGCCGCAGCTCAGCAGCTCAACTGGGCCGGGCACACCGCAGTCGTGTTCGAGAAGGACGATAGGATCGGCGGCCTCCTCAGGTACGGAATCCCCGACTACAAGATCGAAAAGTGGGTCGTCGACCGCCGCATCGCCATCATGAAAGAGGAGGGCGTCGCGTTCCGCACCAACGCACACGTCGGCGAGAACCCGACCACAGAGGACCTAAAGAGCGAGTTCGACGCCATCGTCCTGGCCATCGGCGCCCTGCAGGGACGCGACCTCGACGTACCTGGCCGCGAGCTCGGCGGCATCCACCTCGCGATGGACTACCTGGTGCAGCAGAACAGGAGGGTGGCGGGCCTCCCGACCAACACTGAGGTCGAGATCTCCGCCGCCGGCAAGAACGTCGTAATCCTGGGCGGCGGAGACACGAGCGCGGACTGCCTCGGCAACGCCCACCGCGAGGGCTGCGCCTCGGTAAAGGTACTGACCCACGGCCCCCGTCCGCCCGACACCCCCGACCACCTCACCTGGCCCGACTGGCCCTTCATCCTGCACACCTACCCCGCCCACGAGGAGGGCGGCGAGCGCGGCTTCTCCGTCGCCGTCAAAGGCTTCTCCGGGTCCAACAGCCACGTCGAAAGGATGCACGCCATCGAGACCGAGCGTTCTTCTGACGGCAAGACCATCCCCAGAGAAGGCACGGACTTCGAGATAGAGGCCGACCTCGTGCTGCTCGCCATCGGCTTCACGGGCCCCGTACGTGACCGCTTCCTCAGAGACATGGACCTCGGCTACACCGAGCGCGGCGCCATACACTCCGAGAACGGCTTCGGCACTAAAGAGCCTGGCATCTTCGTCGCCGGTGACGCCCGGCTGGGGGCCGACCTGATCGTCACCGCCATCGCCGAGGGCCGCAAGGCCGCGAAGCAGGTTGACGAGTTCTTGATGGGCCGCAGTTTGTTGCCTGGATAGTCCACAGGTTTCAGGCAACCGCGAATACCTGATACCTATTCGATACTCGTTACACTCGGGTACCTACCGTATAACTAGAAGGTTCTCGACGGTCGACTGGAGGTGGGACTTATAGAGTTCTCGGTTGAGAAGGCGCGGGAGTTGTTGCTCGCGGCGCAGGGACTGGGCACTGTACCGAAACGTGCCACGAAGGACGATGTTCGGGAGATCATCCGGCGGATGGGGGTGTTGCAGATCGACTCCATCTCCGTCGTCGCGCGCAGCCCTTATCTGGTGCTGTGGAGCAGACTGGGCTCCTATGAGCCGCGGTGGCTGGACGAACTGTTAGCAGAGGGAGCGCTGTTCGAGTACTGGTCGCATGCGGCGTGCTTTATCCCGATCGAGGACTACGGCCTGTACCGCCGGCTAATGATCGAGGGAGGGGAGAAGACCAGAACCTGGATGCGGGCCCATCATGAGGAGATCGAGCACGTGATGGAGCACATTAGTGGGAAAGGTCCTGTGCGCGCCGCGGAGTTCGCGCGCACGGACGGAAAGGCCGGAGGCTGGTGGGAGTGGAAGCCCGAGAAGCGGGCACTGGAGCATCTGTTTGCTTCCGGAGAGCTCATGATCTCCCGCCGTGAGAACTTCCACCGCGTCTACGACCTGCGGGAGCGCGTCCTGGCGAGCGCGCTGCCTGACTGGGAAGACGCCCGCGCGCCGAACGAGCAGGAGGTGCGGCGGGCGCTGGCCCTCAAGGCGGTACGCGCGCTGGGCGTCGCCCCGGCTCGCTGGGTTCCTGACTACTTCCGCACGCCCAAGAAGGGTGTCGCCGGGCTGCTAGAAGAGCTGGCCGATGAAGGAGAACTCGTCCGCGCCCGGATCGAGGGCGAGCCCGCCTACGTGCACCCCGACAACGCAAGGCTGGCCGAGAAGATTCTGTCCGGCAATCTGCAGCCTGCCTTCACGACCTTGCTATCCCCGTTCGATCCTGTGGTCTGGGATCGGGCGCGGGCTCTAGAGCTCTTCGACTTCGAGTACAAGATCGAGGTCTACACCCCGGCTGCCCGCCGCCGGTACGGATACTACTCTCTCCCGATACTTCACAACGGCGCCCTCGTTGGCAGGCTCGACGCCAAGGCCCACCGCAAACAGGGAACATTCGAAGTCAAGGCGATACACCTCGAGCCAAATACGCCGGTGAACGAAGACCTCATCTCCGGTCTCTCTGGCGCTCTGCGTGATTGCGCCGGCTGGCATGGAACGCCGGAGGTGGTGGTCCGCCGGTCAGAACCTTCGGATCTCACAGAGACGCTCCGGCTCGCGCTCGATGAGGAAACCGTACCGCCTACCCCTGGCTCCACAAAGACAACCTAGCCACGACGAAGTCGACAAGATCGTCTTCAGGACAGCCGGAATCTGAGTCTGGGAACCAGCCGATCCGCGCGTACACTCGAATTGCATCTGATAGCGTAAGCCTGGAAAGGGGACGAATGGACACCGGAGTAAATCCCATCCCGGAGGGTTTCCACACCGTGACGCCGTACATGACGATCAAGGATGCAGCGAGCGCCATCGAGTTTTACAAAGAGGCGTTCGGAGCGAGGGAGATATTTCGCTGGGCAGATTCGGACGGGCGCGTCAGGCACGCGGAGATCGTGATCGGCGACTCGCCGATCATGCTCACCGATGAAGCCCCCGATTTCGGTATGAACAGCCCCCAATCGCTCGGCGGCTCGCCTGTGCACGTGTTCCTCTACGTCGAAGATGTGGACGAGCTATTCGGCCGGGCCATCGCGGCGGGGGCGACAGAGCTGATGCCTGTAGAGAATAGCGAAGACGGCGACCGCCGCGGCGGGCTAACGGACCCCTTCGGGCACGTCTGGTACATCGGCACGCATATCGAAGGCATCTCCCGCGAGGAACTCCAGAAACGGTACGACGCCTTTGCAGACCGGTAACCGTCCGTGGGTCCGGAGAACGAAGAAAAGTCACTAACGCGAAAGCTACGCCCGCCGGCTGGTCACGAGTGATAATCGCCGGCCCGGCGACCGACGTCTGATACCAAGTCCCAAGAAGTGAGGCATGTCAGGCAGCCACGAGATCGCTTCGTATCCGATAAGGACTCCAAAGGACGTGGATTCCCGCTTTCGCGGGAACGACGCTTAGGGATGCCTATCCGATTGTGATGGGACGGACCTGGTATGACTGCCCCGAACGTCAACGCGACCGGACGAGCGCCTCGACGCCGTCCAGTATGCGCTGCAGTCCGAACTCGAACGCGTACTCGGGGTCGTAGGCAGACCCGTAAGCATCCCCGGCGGCCGGCCCTACCCTCGACGCCGTCGGGTACAGATCCGGATCGAAGACCTTCTCGAGGAGCGGCTCGTTTGCCAGCCACCACTCATCGTCGGTCTTGCCGGTGCGCTTCTCCGCCTCGGCCACCTCCACCGAACGCCGCGCCGCGCCCTGAACGTGCTCCAGGACGAGGGCGAGAACCGAATCCATCTCGACCTCGGTCAGCCCTATCCCGTCCACCACCCGAAGCTCTCGGTCGTACTTGGCGATCACGTTCGGCCCCAGAGGCGGCCGGCTCGTCGCGGCTACCTGCAGCATCCAAGGGTGCCGATGATAAAGCGCCCAGTTATCGCGCGCGATCTTCTCTAACCCGGCCCTCCATCCCAACTCTACACTTCCAGATTCCGCCACCTCGCCAAGCACCGTATCCAGCATGACGTCGATAAGCTCCGCCTTGCCAGGCACGTAGGTGTAGAGGGACATCGTGCCGATCCCCAGCCTGTCGGCCACGCGCCGCATGGATAACGCCCCAAGCCCCTCGGCATCGGCGACCTCGATGGCCGCGCCCACGATCCGGCCCACACTCAGCCCGGGCTTCGGTCCCCTGGTCGGCTTCTTCCCGATCCCCCACAGCAGCGCCATGGTACGCTGCGGGTCCCCGCCACCACTGTACTCCAGCACCATCTCACACAACCTTTCCTTGTAAATCCGTACAGCGTACAGTATAGTGCATACAACTATGTACTACGTACGGAGAAAGGTGACGTCGTGAAGCTGAACCATCTAAACCTCACCGTTACGGACGTTCCGGCGGCCTGTGATTTTCTGGAGAGGTACTTCGATTTGCGTAGGATGGGAGGGAACGCCGGCATGGCCTTCCTATCGGACGACGATGGGTTTGTGCTTACCTTGATGAAAGCTCGTAGGGCCACTGGAAACGCCTATCCCGGCAACTTCCACATTGGTTTCTTCGTGGAGGGCGGCGAGATCGTGGACGAGATCAACCGCCGCTTGAAGGAAGACGGGTTCGATGTGGCGCCGCCTGAACAACATCATGCCTATACATTCTACGTCGAGGCGCCGGGCGGGTTCACGGTCGAGCTAGGCTCTTAGACTGATTCGAGTCGAGTTATGGAGGTGGTTGTGGAATCGGCGAGGTTCGCGGTCTTTGCGGAGGGGCTCGAGAAGCGTTATGGGAAGGTGAAAGCTCTGGACGGCCTGGATCTCCGGATACCAGGAGGGAAGGTGTGTGGCCTTCTCGGGCCGAACGGGGCAGGGAAGACCACGGCCGTGCGTATCCTTTCGACGTTGCTCAGGCCTGAAGGCGGCCGGGCTGAGGTCGCGGGTTTCGACGTGGTGCGCCAGGCCGGGCAGGTCCGATGCAGTATAGGTCTGGCGGGGCAGCAGGCAGCGGTGGATGAGATCCTCACCGGTCGCCAGAACCTGGAGACCTTCGGACGTCTCTACCACCTTGGTGTGCGGGAGGCCCGCGAGAGGGCAGACGACCTCCTGGAGCGTTTCGGGCTCGCGGATGCGGCCGGCAAGCAGGCGAAGAATTATTCAGGGGGTATGCGCCGGCGGTTGGACCTCGCCGCCAGCTTCATCCTCTCCCCGCCGGTGCTGTTCCTCGATGAGCCGACTACCGGCCTCGACCCGCGAGGCCGCAACGAGGTGTGGGAGGCCGTCCGTTCGCTGGTCGCCGGGGGCACCACGGTGCTCCTGACCACCCAGTACCTGGACGAGGCCGACCAGCTCGCCGACCGGATCTGCGTCATTGACGCCGGGCGGGCGATAGCGGAGGGCACGCCGGAAGATCTCAAATCCAGGGTCGGCGGTGACCGCATCGACGTCGTAGTGCGCAGCGCCGGCGAGTTGCCCGTGGCGGCGAGGGTGGTCGGCCGGGTGTGCGGGGCTGAACCGGAGATAGACCAGGAATCCCGCCGGGTCAGTGCTCCGGTGATGGATCGCTTGTCCGCCCTGACCGGGACGGTGCGGGCGCTGGACGACGCGGACGTTGATGCCGAGGATATCGGGCTGCGCCGGCCCACATTGGACGACGTGTTCCTAAGGCTCACCGGGCACCGTGCCGGTGAGAAAGAAGAAGAGGTGGCAGCATGACACATCCGACCCCGGCGATACCACGTAGCGTGCCCGATCGCCTGAGGTGGGCCATAGCGGACGCCTGGACCGTGGCCCGTCGAGACCTGATCCACTGGTTCCGCCAGCCCTTCGGTATCATCGTCACCCTGCTGTTCCCCGTGATGCTGGTCCTGATGTTCGGCTACCTCTTCGGCGGCGCGATCTCACTGCCGGGCGGGAACGCCGCGGGCGGCGGTAAATACCGCGAGTTCCTGATGCCCGGCATGTTCGCCATGACCATGGCCTTCGGCCTGGAAGCGACCATGACGTCGGTCGCGACCGACGCGGCCAGGGGCGTCACCGACAGGTTCCGTTCCATGCCCATGGCCCCCTCGGCCGTGGTTCTCGGCCGCAGCATCGCCGACATGATGAGCTCCGCGCTCGGTCTCTCCGTCATGATCGCGTGCGGCCTGCTGATCGGCTGGCGGTGGCACGAGAGCATCGGCCAGGCGCTGCTCGCCGTGGGACTCCTGCTCCTGCTGCGATTCTCATTGCTGTGGGTCGGGATCTTTCTGGGTCTCATGGTCAAGAGCCCGGAGGCCGTAGCGGCGGTGCAGATCCTGATCTGGCCCGTCCTCTTCCTGTCCAACACGTTCGTGGCGCCAGAGACGATGCCCGGCTGGCTCGGCGCTATCTCCGAGTGGAACCCCCTGTCGGCCACAGTCGCCGCCACCCGCGAACTCTTCGGCAACCCTGGGTGGGGCGGAGAGACCTGGATCTCGCAGAATTCACTGCTCTTGGCAGTCTTGTGGCCGACAGTGATCTTCGCAGTCTTCTTCCCCCCTCTCCGTCAGACGCTACCGGCGTCTGAGCCGCTGACGAGCGATCAGGGAACCGGCGCTCTCGTTACGCTACCTTTGTGTTCCAGTCGATGTGGTAGTCGTGCATCCACGCGAGGGATCCACCGCTGGCAACGCGCTTGAGGATCAGGGGCATCATCAGGTCGCGCAGCACCCGGGCGACGGGACCGGCGGCCTTGCTATTGCTCGTCCTCGCCCCGTGGGCGACGATGCGTTCCACCCTGGCCCTTCGTAGTCGCTCATAGACGGCGAAAGCCTGCCCGGTGTCCGGCAGGTCGCGCAGGCACCTGGCGAGCACGACAGCATCCTCGATAGCCATGGAAGCTCCTTGCCCGGAGGAGGGCGCAGTGGCGTGCGCCGCGTCCCCGATGATGATCATGGACCCCCTGTACCAGGTCGGTACGGAGGGAAGATCGTAGGTGGCCCAACCGGCGAGTTTTCCGGGGGTGGAACGGATGATCTCGACGGCCGGCGAGTCGTCCCCGGCGAAGAGGTCGCTTAATATCTCCCTCCACTGCTCGGTGCCGATTGCGGCGAGCTCCGCCCTCGTCGGCTCTGCGGCGCGGGGAGGGTTGGCGAACCACCAGATCTCGCCGGAGGGATGAACCGCGTAGCCGAAGAACGCCCGCTTGCCGAAGACCATCCGGAACGTACCAGGTTCGCCCTGGACAGTCACACCGCGGGCGAATCCTCCGATGTTGAGCACAGGAACGTAGCGGGCACCTGGCGCCGACGGATCGATGATGCGGCGGGTGCGGGAGTGAATGCCGTCGGTCCCGATCAGGAGGTCTCCTTCCGCCGCGGTGCCATCCTCGAACCGCGCAACGACGCCGCCAGGCGTGGTCTCGGCACCCACGAGCCGCTTGCCGTACTCGATGCGGGCGCCGCGCCTGACCGCCTCGTCGCGTAGCGCCCGGTATAGGTCGGCCCGCTTGAGGGTCTGGCTGACGGTGCCGTCGGGTAGGGTACCGCCGTTGGGAACGTCGCCGAGGCGCTTGCCGCTCCCACTCTGGATCGTCATGCGCGGCGTGGGGAAGCCCTCTGACAACACAAGGTGGTGGGCGTCGATCGTGCGCAGGGCGTCCAGGCCGTTGCTGGCGAAGGTGAGGAACGAGCCGGCGTCGTCCGCTCCGCCCGCATACGCCTCGTAGACGACAGAGTCTATTCCTGCTTGCCTTATCGCCATAGCGGTGACCGGACCGGCCACGCCGCCGCCGACGATCAGGGCTTTCTCCGGGCGGCTCATGCGCCCTCCTTTGCTGGCGCGAAGATGCGCCAGAGCTTGTCGGTGACGGCCCAGAGCAGGAACGTGGCTGCGCTCCCGCCTATGGGACGAACGCGGCTGTTGTGGAACGCGGCAAAGCGCCATTCGCTGCCCTCGCGCACGGCGACGAGGGTCTGGATCGAATCCCGTTCCGGCGAAGGCTTCGTCTTGCCGCGCATCACCGTGCCTCCGGTCGCGTGGATGAGGGCCACGTCGGGGCTCGGGAACTTGATGCTCAGGATGCGTCCTGTAAGGCGCGTTCCCTTGAGGAACTTGTCGAAGAGTCGCTGGTGTGAGGCGGAGATCTCCTGGCGTCCTGCGGTGCGCGTCCCGTCGAAGGCGACGTAGTCGGCGTCCTCGGTGAAACGGGAGCCGTAAGCCTCGCCGTCTCCCCTGCCCCAGTCCTCGAGTAGGTCCTCGAAGAGCGCGCGTATCTTCGCTTCGTCGATCTGGTAGTGCGTGGTGGTTTCGTGCTTCATCGGGTCGAAAGGTCCTTTCTTGGTGGGGCCGGCGGCGAATGCGCGCCGGCCATACCTACCGCGGAGCTTCGACCTGTTATCCTTGAGGTTGCATGTCTCGGGTAACGGGTCTCGCCCTGCGCGGGCCTATTTACTCGGGGATTCCGACCCCCGGCATCAGGTGTTGCAGCACCCACCGGGGGTCTTCTCTGGTCAGATCACGGCTCGGCCTCCTCTCCACCCTCGGCAGCGCCCGACGAACCCTGCCCTGAATGAAAGGAGCGCCACTCCGATAGGCCGCCCAGCTCTTCGGCCTCGATCTCCTCTACGATCCCACGCACCCATCCCAGTTCGGCCTCTCGCAATATCAGCTCGTGCTCCGACTCTACGACGAACAGGCGGGGTAGGTTCCACTGCTCCATGGCAGCGTCGAGACGGAGTCTCATCTCCTCATTCTCTCTTTCCAGTCGCCGCACCCGCTCCCTAAGTAGCACGACAGCCTCCTCGGGAGGAAGCGCCGCCAAAAACGAGAGACCGGCCGCAAACTGCGTGTACTCCTTGACCGGCTCCCTCAAGAGCTCGCGCAACCAGGTGAGGAACTCCTCGCGTCCCGTGCCTGTTATCTCATAGACCGTCCGCTCGGGACGCCGCCCCTCGCGTACCGTCTCCCTCGGCACGATGAGCCCCTCCCGCTCCAACGCCCCTACCACCGAGTAAAGAGAGCTGTACCTGAGCCGCACCGACTCGTGCTTGCCCCGCTCGCGCATCAACGCGACCATCTCATAAGCGTGCATCGGCCGCTCGTAGAGGAGCGCCATCACCGCCAACGCCAGCGGGTTGGATACCTTCCTCTTCGACGCCACCAGTGCTCCTTTAGTCGATATAAACTAATCGAAGTCGACTATATACTCGGAATAGCCTGATGTCAAGTTGGGAGGTTTCAGGCAATTCAGCATTTCAGCACGCTCCGGCTGACGCCTCCGCTTGTCAGCAAGTCAGCACTTCAGCTAGTGATGCGGAATATGCATGAGGACTATTGCGGTGTATGACCTGAGGGAGTCGCACTCCCTCACGCTCATCACGACCGTCATTCCCGCGAAGCTTGTCCCCGCGAAAGCGGGGAGCGGGAATCCAGACAGAGGAGGCCAAGCCCAATGGCGGACTCTCGTCGGGCGGTTAGCATTTACCCGGACTTGTCATGAGTTCCTGAAAACGTGAGACCTGAAGCCTATTTTCTGGCCAGCACGATGAGGTGGTCGCTCGTCGAGGTGAACGGCTCGCCCTCGAAGCCGCCGTAGACCGCCTCTACCTCGAAACTCGTGAGCTGCAACATCAACTCCAACTCACTGCGTCCTACGACGCGGATGGCGAGGTCGTGGGCCCTCCGGCTCTCCAGCGCGCCAGAGGGCCCGTATCGTTCGTAGAAGAGCCGCATATGCATGAGCTGCGTGGCAGCGTCGTAATGCGAGATGGAGAAGCGGTCGAGCCAACCGTCTGGCAGCATGCGTGTGAAGTCGTGGCGTGGCGCCGGGCGGCCCGGCGGGTCTACCAGTTCTTCCGGTGAGAACGCGGAGACCTCTATGCCGAGCAGGCCGCCTGGCACGAGGTGGTCGTGGGCGTTGCGCAAGAAAGCCAGGGCGTCGTCTACTCTCCTCAGGCAAAGGAACGAGTTGAAGGCGCAGATGGCCATACCGTAGCGTCGTCCTGGACCTACACTGCGCATGTCGCCCACGATCCACTCGACGCTCTCGCTCTTTTCTTCGCCCCGCTCGACCATCTTCGCGGAGACCTCGACGGCAGTGACGTCGTGGCCTGCTGCGGCGAGTGGGATGGAGATGCGACCTGTGCCGGCGCCCCACTCGACTACAGGTCTGGCTTCGCGCTGGGCGATAGAGAGCCAGAACGGGACGTCGTAGTCGTGGGGGTATTCGAGGTCGTAGAGGTCGGATAAGTGATCGTATTCCGGCAATTGAGTTAGGAGTCGAGAACTGTGAATCGGGAACTGTTCATAACGTAGCCCTTTCCAACTTCGAGATTCACACTTCACAATTCTAACGTGCTGTGGCGGGATATAATGCATCTGGCATCCTAGTCCCGGAGGTATTGGATGGGTACTGTCTTGTTGATAGTCATCGTAGTGGTCGTGGTGATACTCGTGATCTACGCCATCGCCACCTACAACGGGCTCGTGCGGCGACGTAATGAGGTCGAGGAGTCCTACAGGCAGATAGACGTGCAGCTCAAGCGGCGGTACGACCTGATCCCGAACCTCCTCGAAGGCGTGAAGAAGTACTTCCGCCAGGAGCAGGAGGTGCTGACACAGATCACGCAGGCCCGCTCCCAGGCTATGCAACCCCAGTCTCCTGGCCAGCAGGCCCAGTCCGAGGCCCGTCTCTCAGGGGCGATCGGGAACCTGTTCGCCGTCGCCGAGAACTATCCGGAGCTGCGTTCCAACACGGTTTTGATCGACTTTCAGGAGGAGCTCTCGTCGACGGAGAACAAGATCTCCTTCGCCAGGCAGCACTACAACGACTCGGTCCAGTCCTACAACACCAAGATCCAGAGCTTCCCCGCGGTCATCTTCTCCCGTGCTATGGGATTCACCGAGCAAGAATACTTCGAGGCCCAGGGCCCTGAGCGGGAGTCCGTGACCGTCTCCTACGACTAGGACCATGAACCAGCGGGACCAGGGCACCTTCAGGGAGCGCATCGCCCGCAACAGGCGCAACAGCCTGCTGCTCATAGCCGCCTTCCTGGCCTTCGTCACCATCTTCGGCTACATAATCGGGTTCGCGTGGCTCGGGGACCCCACGCGCGCCCTCTTCGGCCTCGCCCTGGCCCTGGTAGTGGGCGTCGTCTCCGGGCTCGTCAGCTACTTCGCGGGCGACAAGATGGTCCTCGCCGCGTCCAGGGCCAGGGAGATCACACACGATGATGCGCCCGTGCTCTTCAACGTGGTCGAGGAGATGTCCATAGCCTCAGGCCTCCCGAGGCCGAAGGTCTACATCGTCGACGACTCCGCCCCGAACGCCTTCGCCACGGGCCGAGACCCCGAGCACGCCACCGTCGCCGTCACCAGCGGCCTCCTCGAAAAGCTCGACCGGGATGAGCTGCAGGGTGTCATGGCACACGAGATGTCCCACGTCGCCAACTTCGACATCCGCTACTCCATGCTGGTCGGTATCCTGGTGGGCACCACGGTCCTCATCTCCGACTTCTTCCTGCGCGGGCTCTGGCTCGGTGGCGGCAGGGGAGGGCGCAGGGGCGGAGACGGTGGCGGGCAGTTGCAGATCATCATGATGCTCGTCGCCATCGTCCTCGCCATACTCGCCCCCCTGTTCGCCCGTCTCTTGCAGCTCTCCATAAGCCGCCAGCGCGAGTTTCTCGCCGACGCCACCGCCGTCAGGCTCACCCGCAATCCCAAGGGACTGGCCGACGCCCTGCAGAAGATCAGTGGCGACAGGGAGGTCCTCGAGGTAGCCAACCGTGCGACTGCCCACCTCTACATAGTCAACCCCATAAAGAGGTTCGAGAAGCGTTCCAGGGGCCTCTTTTCTACACATCCGCCGATCGAGGAGAGGATCATGATCCTCCGCGCCATGGAGTCGGGCGGAGTAGCCGAGACCACAGGACAAACCTCGACGGAGACCCCATAAAGAGATACAATATCCGCCGTTGCATTGCCGGATGGTGTAACGGCAGCACGAGTGACTCTGAATCACTTAGTCCTGGTTCGAATCCAGGTCCGGCAGCTTCTAAATTCCAGATCGCTGCCTGGGCAACTCATCAAAGGCTCATCGCCCCTGAGCACGACTAGACGCTTGATTCTCTAACCCCCAAGCGGCGTCTGCGGACGACTCATCCACCCAACCCCTTGATGAAGAAAATAGGTGACTCCACCTACGCTTTAAGGCCTTCAGCTAACAGCTGGCTAACACCCTCCCTCTATGTTGGTCCCATGACGTGTCCAAGACACAAAACACGAGACGAAGGAGAGCAGCCATGAACTATCCCTACTACGATCTCCACTCCTGGAGCAACCACTTCCGCGAGGATGCCCTGCAGGAAGCCCAAAGGCGCCACCTGGAGCATCGGGCGAAAGCACACCGCACGACGCGCTCGGAGGCGCAGGTGCGTTCGCCCTGGCTGAGCAAGCTGGCCGCCGTCGTCGGACTCTCGTGAGACGCCAGTTAGCCGAACCTGAAGAGAAGGAGGAGGCGTCAGACGATGAAAGAGAACGGAAGCGAAGAAGGCTTGCCGGTGAGGGCCGAGCCCCTGGAGAGGGCCGAGGAGATCTCACAGAGGATGGTCGATGTGGTGCGCCTCGAGGACGGTGCTCTACTTCTTAAGGCCGAACCCGAGTTGGCCGCGGCTATCAACACCGTGCTGGTCAAGAAGGGCGTAAGGATCAACGAGCTGCGCAAGCAGACCACGGCAGAGCGGCTAATTGCCTGAGGCCACGCTATGCCCACATGTGAACGATGAGGAAGAGAGGACTGATCTCAGATGGTGAAAGTTTCAGTTGAGGTAAGCAGCGGAGCCGCCCGCTTCGATGTAGCGGTTCAGGCCGAGAGCATCCAGCAGGCGGTGAGCTTCGTCAAGGAGCGCTATGCGAAGGCGAACGTCAAGGTCAGGTTCCCGATCAAGCCCGAGAGCTTCTTTGTCGAGGATCGCAAGGCTCGAAGCGGGATAGTTGGTCTGGAGCTTCCGGCGAGGGTGGCAGCGTGACCTATTAGGCAAGCTGGCCACTGATGGCGGCTCCTCTTATGGGCTTGTTGTGTGCTCTAGCAGGCCAGGGGAGTGTCCGACCGTGAAAGAGCATGAGAAAGAGTGGTGATCTCAAAGATGGAGAGCTAAGTGAGAGAGCAGCGCTGCGTTGATAGAGGCAATCATCGACGAAGAAGACACAAAGAAAAGGTACACACCCATAGAGAGCAAGGAGAAGGGCAGATGAGCAGACCAGTTGGCTCTAAGAAGAGTGTGTGGATCGGTGGGGCCCCAGGATTCTGGGGGGCTCTCACTATGATGGTGGCTTTGGTTTTCGGGGTACTACTACTCTGCTCGGGCATCACCACAGCGCAGACTGCATCACCGCCCGCCAACGAGAACCTCGCCGACTCGCAGGCTATCAACAGCGCGGCGGCTATCCCTACCTACACTATAAAGGACCTGGGCACGTTGCCCGATTACCCCGACAGCTTCGCTACCGACGTCGACGACAAAGGCAGGGTCGCGGGGTATGCGCACAACTTCACCACCGGGAATACACAAGCCTTCCTGTACGAGGGCGGTCAGATGCAGGGTCTGGGCACCCTGCCCGGTGGAACCGAGAGTTTTGCTTCCGGCATCGCAGACAACCGCCCAGTCGTGGGGGCGGCGACCTACGATTCCACCGGGGATGTTTTCGAAAGCGGTGAGCACGCCTTCCTGTACGAGGGCGGTCAGATGCAGGACCTAGAGCACTTTTCACAATGATTGATCGGTCAGCCGGTAACCACAGTGTGAAAACCAGCCCAAAGCGTCTCTACGGCTTACAGCATCGAGCGCTTGGCCTATGGCTTCCACCAGAGCCTCCTGC
>Ga0196962_10000409_pt1 | contig 18314 bp, 18 predicted proteins | sample S3v_20metaG_FD_183186 | JGI IMG/M metagenome (GOLD analysis project Ga0196962, IMG submission 183186) | Soil microbial communities from Anza Borrego desert, Southern California, United States - S3+v_20 | ecosystem: Environmental > Terrestrial > Soil > Desert | place: USA: California | collected... | reverse complement strand
ACCGCGAGCACCTGGTCGCGAAACTGCGCAAGGCGGGGCTCGTCACCTCGACCCGCGGGGCGCACGGCGGCTACACCCTGGCCAAGCCGGCCGAGCAGATCACGATGGACGCCGTGGTCGAGGCGCTGGAAGGGCAGATCGCGCCGATGGAGTGCTTCCACGAGACCCCGGAGGGCAAAGTCCTCTGCTCGCACGAGGACGACGGCGACCGCGCCTGCGCGACCAAGCTGCTGTGGACGCGCGTGCAGGGCGGCGTGACCAAGGCCCTGGCGGGCACGACGCTGGCCGAGCTGGTCGAGTTCTCCAGCCCCGGCGGCCGCAGCGAGGCGGCCATCGTCCGCGCCGCCTGACCCGAGACTTTTCGCAAACCCAGAAACGGAGTGAAATTGGCTGAGCTGGAGATTCGCAACCTGCACGTGAAGGCCGAGGAGAAGGAAATCCTCAAAGGCCTCGACCTCGATGTCGAGAAGGGCAAGGTTCATGCGCTGATGGGGCCGAACGGCTCCGGCAAGTCGACGCTCGCCAACGCGATCATGGGCCACCCGGCGCTGGAGGTGACCGAGGGCACGATCGTCTTCAAGGGAGAGGACATCACCGAGGCCGACCCCGACGTGCGCGCCCAGGCCGGCCTCTTCATGGCCTTCCAGTACCCGGTCGCGATCCCCGGGGTCTCGGTCAGCAAGTACCTGCGGATGATCATCAACGCCCACCGCGAGGCGCGGGGGGAAGACCAGATCAAGATCAAAGACTTCGCCAGAACCGCCCAAGAGGCGATGGAGCTGGCGAACATCCCCAAAGACTTCTCCAGCCGCTACCTCAACGACGGCTTCTCGGGCGGCGAGAAGAAGCGGATGGAGCTGCTGCAGCTGGCGCTGTTGCGGCCGGAGATCGCGGTCCTCGACGAGACCGACTCGGGCCTGGACATCGACGCCCTGCGCACTGTCGCCGAGGGCGTCAACAAGTTCGCCGGGCCCGATATGGGCGTGCTGATCATCACCCACTACCAGCGCATCCTGCACATGGTCAAACCGGACTTCGTCCACGTCATGTTCGAGGGGCGGATCGTCAAGCAAGGCGGACCCGAGCTGGTGGGGACGCTCGAGGAGAAGGGCTACGGCTGGATCCGCGAGGAGGTCGAGGCAGGCGCCGCCGCCTAGCCTCGCGCGCATGGAGCCGGCAACCGCTAAGAGCTCCTTCCCGATCGAGAAGGTCCGCGCCGCCTTCCCCGCGCTGGAGCGCGAGATCAACGGCAAGCCGGTCGCCTACCTCGACAGCGGGGCCAGCTCGCAGCGCGTACTGGCCTCGATTCAGGCGGTCGACCGCTACGAGCGTCGCCACCACTCCAACGTCCACCGCGGCTCCCACACCCTCTCCGCCGAGGCGACCGACGCCTACGAGGGGGCGCGGGCCACGGTGGCCGACCACATCGGCGCCGGCGACCGGCGCGAGGTCGTCTTCGTCCGCAACGCGACCGAGGCGATCAACCTCGTCGCCCGCGCCTGGGGCGACGCCAACGTCGGCCCCGGCGACCGCGTGCTCCTGACCGAGATGGAGCACCACTCGAACATCGTCCCCTGGCAGCAGCTCGCCGAGCGGGCCGGCGCGGAGATCGACTGGGCGCCGATCGACGAGGAGGGCCTGCTCGACATCGAGGCTTTCGCGGCGCTGCTGGAGCGCGGGCCGAAGCTGGTCGCGGTGACGCACGTCTCAAACGTGCTCGGAACCGAGAACCCGCTCGCCGAGATCGCCCGCCTCTCGCACGCCGCCGGGGCGCTGGTCCTGGCGGACGGCGCGCAGGCGGCGCCGAAGCTGCCGCTCGACGTCGCCGAGCTCGGCGTGGACTTCTACGCGATCACCGGCCACAAGCTCTACGGCCCGACCGGGATCGGGGCGCTCTGGGGAAAGCTCGACCTGCTGCGGGAGATGCAGCCCTTCCTCGGCGGCGGCTCGATGATCCGCAAGGTGACCCGCGAGGGCACCACCTACGCCGATGTCCCGGCCCGCTTCGAGGCGGGCACGCCGGCGATCACCCAAGCGATCGGGATGGCCTCGGCGCTGCGCTGGCTCGACGGTCTCGGGATGGAGGCGGTGCTGGAGCACGAGCGCCAGGTCGCCGACTACGCGCTGGAGCGGCTGCCCGAGGTTCCGGGCCTGCGTCTCTTCGGCCCGCCGCGCGGCGAAGCGCGGCTCGGCCCGATCTCCTTCGAGATCGACGGGGTCCACGCTCACGACGTCTCGGAGATCCTCGACCGCCACGGCGTCGCCGTGCGCGCCGGACACCACTGCGCCCAGGTGCTGATGGACCGACTCGGGGTCGCCGCGACCGCGCGGGCCAGCTTCGGCGTCTACACGACGCCGGAGGAGATCGACCGGCTGGTCGAGGGCCTCGAAGACACCAGGCGCGTCTTCGGGATCTGAGCGACCCGAACGGCCTTCCCCCTCAGAGGGGGACGGCCGCTCAAGCGACCGGCAGAATTCCCGATTTATCGGCCGCGCAGGCGCCCCGCTTCGGGGTCTTCGCGTAGTAGTCGCCCGACTTCAGTTTGGCCGGGATCAGCCACTTGCCCTTTTTGTTCGTCTTGTCGGTCCCGAGCAGCTTGTCCGGACCGCCCTTGACCCGGTAGAGCTTCACGGTGCGGTTCTTCTTGCAGGCGGCTTTCGAGGACTGCACCGTGCCGTTGAAGGCGGGCAGTTTGAAGCTGATGACGACCTTGCTCGCGGTCGCGGCCGACGCCGACGCCGGCAGCAGCAAGACGACAAAGATCGATACGGCAATCAGGAGACAGCGATTAATAGGCATGCGGGGCACTCTAACCGGCTGCGCTAGCCTCGGGAAGCGATGGACGAGCTTTACCGCGACCAGATCCTCGAGCACTACAAGCGCCCGCACAACTTCGGCCGCCTCGACGAGCCCGATCTCGAGTTCGAGGACACCAACCCATTCTGCGGCGACGAGCAGCGCGTGACGATCCGTCTCGACGCCGACGACCGGGTCGCCGAGGTCGCCTTCGACGGCAAAGGCTGCGCGATCTCCACCGCCGCGACCTCGCTGTTGACCGACGAGCTGGTGGGCAAGAGCCGGGAGGAGCTGCTGCGGCTGCCGAAAGAGTTCGTGCTCGAGCTGCTCGGCATCGACATCTCGGCGACGCGGATGAAGTGCGCGATGCTCGGCCTCAAGGTCGTGAAGAGCGCCTCCCTCGGCAAGCCCGCCGAATGGGAGGACGAGGGCGAAGCCGGCGACCCCACCGAAGCGGTCGCCGACCTCGGGTAGCGCTAGATCCGGCCCTGTTCGCGGGCCCGGTCGAGCGTCTGCTCACTCGGTTTCATCACGGCGAAGGCGGCGCCCCAAGGGTCGGCGACCATCGCGAAACGGCCGGCCGGGATGTCGACCGGGCCGAAATGGACAGTGCCGCCCAGCTCCTTCGACTTCTCCGCCGTGGCGTCGGTGTCCTCGGTCCCGAAGTAGGCCATCCAGTGAGCCGGCACCTCGTCGGGCACACGGCCTTTGATGTCCGCCATGCCGCCGATCGCCACGCCGTCGAGCTGCCATTCGGTGTAGGTCATCTCGCCCATGTCGTGGTCCTCGAAGCTCCAGCCGAAGACGGCGCCGTAGAACTCTTTGGCGGCGGCGGGGTCGCGGCTCTCGAGCTCGTTCCAGCCGAGGGCGCCCGGCTCGTTGACGAGCTCGGCGCCGGCGAACGTGTTCGGCTCCCAAATCCCGAAAAATGCCCCCTCGGGGTCGGTGAAGACCGCGAGGCTGCCGTAGTCGCTGACCGCCATCGGCTCGGCGACCTGAGTGCCGCCGTTCTCCTGCACCGCCTGGGCGGTCGCGTCGGCGTCGCTGACCGAGACGTAGGTGCTCCAAGCAGGCGGCTGGCCCTCCTCCATCAGCGGCATCGCGCCGGCGACATCCCGGCCGCCTTTTTTCACCCGCCGGTAGCCGCCCATTTCGGCCGAGTTCGGCAGCTCGGGGATCTCCCACCCGAACAGCTCGCCGTAGAAGCGCGCGGCGGCCTCGATATCCGGCGTCGCCAGATCGACCCAGCAGGGGGTGCCGGGGGTGTAGCTCGTTCTCTCGCTCATCGCAGCTCCTCTCCTCGAAGGTTTCCCGTGATCGTCGCACGCTAAAATCCGACCGTAGAAGTAGGATTAAGTCTCGATCCGCACGAACCCGACCGCTGGGGAGCAACCCGCCCTCTTGACTGACGCCGCAGGAACCACCGTCTCCGTGTGCCCGGCTGCCGAGCTGCCGCCCGGCGAGATGCGCCTGGTCGAGCACGACGGGCGCAAGATCGGCGTTTTCAACTGCGACGGGACGCTGCTCGCGATCGAGGACCGCTGCTCGCACGACGACGGCCCGCTCGCCGAGGGCGAGTTCGATCCGGCGACCTGTACCGTCGAGTGCCCCCGCCACGGCTCCCTCTTCGACCTGCGCACCGGCAGGCCAAAGACGCTTCCCGCCTTTCAACCGGTGCAAACGTTCCCGATAGCCGTCGAGGACGACACCATCATCCTGGAGGTCGACTAGACATGGCAACGCCCGAGGTAGTCGCAGAGAAACGAGAACTGGCCGGCCTCAACGCCGACTACAAGGAGAAGTTCGGGTTCAACGACCCCGAGACCGGCTACGCCTACAAAGCCCCGAAGGGCCTCTCGCGCGAGGTCGTGGAAACGATCTCCGACTTCAAGGAAGAGCCGCAGTGGATGCGCGACTTCCGGCTCAAGGCGCTGGAGCACTTCGAACAGCGCCCGACCCCGAAATGGGGCGGCGACCTCGACCAGATCGACTTCGAAGACATCCACTACTTCGTCCGCGCCTCCGACAAGAACAGCCGCGACTGGAACGAGGTCCCCGAGGACATCAAAAACACCTTCGACCGGCTCGGCATCCCCGAGGCGGAGCGCAAATTCCTCGCCGGGGTCGGCGCCCAGTACGAGAGCGAGGTCGTCTACCACCAGGTCAACGAGAAGCTCGAGGCCCAGGGCGTGATCTTCACCGACATGGACACGGCGCTGCGCGAGCACGAGGACCTCGTGCGAGAGCACTGGGCGACGATCATCCCGCCCAACGACAACAAACTGGCGGCGCTCAACTCGGCCGTCTGGTCGGGGGGCTCGTTCGTCTACGTGCCGGCCGGGGTCAAGGTCGAGATGCCGCTGCAGGCCTACTTCCGGATCAACACCGAGAACATGGGCCAGTTCGAGCGGACGCTGATCATCTGCGAGGAGGGCGCCGACGTCCACTACATCGAGGGCTGCACCGCGCCGGTCTACTCCAGCGACTCGCTGCATTCCGCGGTGGTCGAGATCGTCGCCAAGGAGAGCTCGCGGGTCCGCTACACGACGGTCCAGAACTGGTCGCAGAACGTCTTCAACCTCGTCACCAAGCGCGCCGTCGCGCACGAGAAGGCGACGATGGAGTGGGTCGACTGCAACCTCGGATCGAAGCTGACGATGAAGTACCCGTCGATCTACCTGCTCGGGCCCGAAGCCCACGGCGAGATCCTCTCGATCGCCTTCGCCGGCGACGGCCAGCACCAGGACGCGGGCGGCAAGATCATCCACGCCGCCCCGAAGACCTCGTCCTCGATCTTCTCCAAGTCGATCTCCAAGGACGGCGGGCGGGCGACCTACCGCGGCCTGCTCGAAGTCGCGAACGGCGCCACCGAGACGCGCTCGAAGGTCGTCTGCGACGCGCTGCTGCTCGACGAGGACTCGCGCTCGGACACCTACCCGACGATCCGCATCGACGAGAACGACGCCGACGTCGGCCACGAGGCGACGGTCTCGAAAATCGGCGACGAGCAGCTCTTCTACCTGCAGAGCCGCGGGCTCGACGAGGAGGAGGCCTCGAAGATGATCGTCAACGGGTTCATCGAGCCGGTTACCAAAGAGCTGCCGATGGAGTACGCGGTCGAGCTCAACCGGCTGATCGAGCTGCAGATGGAGGGCTCCATTGGCTGAGGTCGCGACCGCACCGGCCTGGCTCGAGGAGAGGCGCCAAAAGGGCGCCTCTCTCGCGCAGAGCCTCCCCCTCCCCGACCACAAGTCGAAGGGCTGGGAATTCACCGACCTATCCGGGCTGGAGCTCGACTCCTACGAGGCGTCCGACGTAGCGGCGCAGGTCGCCGGGGCGGAGGGGGCGACGGTCGTATCGCTGAACGACGCGCTCGGCTCCCATGCCGAGCTGCTCGAGCGGCACCTCGGGTCGCTCGTCCCGGTCGAGGACCCGTTCGTCGCCCGCAACGAGGCGGGCTGGCAGGACGGCGTGCTCGTCCACGTGCCGGCCGGAGTCCAGGTCGCCGAGCCGATCCGAGTCGAGGTTCCGGTCGACCGCGACGGCGTCGCGGTCGGCTGGCGCACGCTGATCGTGCTCGAGGAGGGCGCCGAAGCGGAGGTTTGGGAGCACTGGTCTTCTCCCGGCGACGAGGTCGACGGGCTGCTCAACTCGGTGGTCGAGCTGAGCGTCGGCCAGGCGGCGACGCTGCGCTACGTCAACACCCAGGACATCTCCGAGCGAGCATGGATCTTCGCCACCCAGCGCGCCCAGGTGGGGCGCGACGGCCGGCTCGACTGGGCCGCCCTCGGCTTCGGCTCGGCCCGCGGCAAGGTGCGGATGGAGACCAAGCTCGCCGGCCCCGGCTCGGAGGCCCGCGTCACCGGCGGCTACGCCGGCGGCCCCGGGCAGCACCTCGACTACGACACCACGCAGGAGCACGCGGCGCCCAACACCTTCTCCGACCTCGCCTTCCGCGGCGTCCTCGCCGCCGGCTCGACCGCGGTCTGGCGCGGGATGATCAAGGTCGACCCCGGCGCCCAGCAGACCGACGCCTTTCAGGAGTGCCGCAACCTGCTGCTCTCGACCGAGGCCCACGCCGATGCGATCCCCGGTCTGGAGATCCTCGCCGACGACGTCCGCTGCACCCACGCCGCGGCGATCGCCCAGGTCGACAAGGACCAGCTCTTCTACCTCACTTCGCGCGGCCTCGGCCCGGCCGCGGCGAAGTCGCTGATCATCGAAGGCTTCCTCGAGTCGCTGGTTGAACGGCTGGCCGAGGGGCCGGTGCGGGACGAGATCTCGGCGGCGCTCGAGCGCCGGCTCGCCGAGATCCTTTAGGGCTAGGGCGCTCCGGCCGGCGGGTCCTGTCGAGAGGGGGGGTCCGGCGGGCGGTGCGGCGGCTCCGTTCTCGGACCCCCCCTCTCGCCGCCCCCCGGTGGGCCGCCTCGCTTCCTGCGGCGTTCCAGCAGGACCGTTCTGAGGATCGCAGCGATCACGACCACGACCGGGAGGGCGTAGAGCACCCAAACTACGTAGTGGCCGGCGTGGGCGAGCGGCAGCGTCACTGGTTGCTGTAGGAGAGCAGGTAGAGCCCGAGGCAGGTGAAGGTGACCATCACAGCCAGCATCCAGTACTGGGAGCGCGAGGCGTCGCGATAGTCGGGCCAGTAGGCGAGGGCGCGGTCGTGAGCGAGCGTCAAGCCGATCACGTGGCCGACGACGAGGGCGCCGACCTGGACGTACCAGATCGCGTTGGCGCTGAGGATCGTGTAGTCGACACCGGAGGAGACGGTGCCGAAGAGATCGGTGCCGCCGGTCCCCAGCGGGTCGGAGAGCAGGTAGGTGAACTGCGCCTGCTCCTGGAAGACGAAGAGGCTGAAGTAGTGCGCGACGAGGTAGGCGAGCGCAATCGGGATCAGCGTGTGGGCGAAGCCGACGCGCAGCTTCGCCAGCGAGGGGGCGCCGTGGACCGTCCGCATCCCGCGCACGCCGAGCATGTAGACGAGCCCGACCGCGGCGACGCAGGCGGCGATGAGGAGCGTGTCGGCGAGGCGCAGGGCGGCGTCCGGTGCGAAGGCGCCGGAGAGCCAGTCGAAGACGGCCTCGATCGTCCCTTTCAGCGGTCCCTCCGAGGCGCCGTCGAAGGTGGTCGTGGCGATCGAGGCGACGACGACCGCGGCCGAGCCGTAGGGGGTCGCCCAGCGCGCGGCGGCAGACAGGGGTCGCCGCAGCCCCAGCTCGCCGTCCTGCGTACCGAAGCAGCCGAGCTGGGAGAACATCCCGAAGTAGACCGAGAAGACCTCGCCCCGCTCGCACCACTTCTCGACCCCGAACGCGGCCATCATCGCCAGCGTGTAGCCGCTGTAGATCAAGGCCGCGACCGCGGCGGCCTCGGGGTCGAGACCGACGGCGACGCCGCCGCTGGTCCCGTAGACGATCTCCAGCCAGACGACCGCGATCAACCCGATCGCCGCGGGCCAGCGCCCCAGCCGCTCGGGGTAGGCGAGGTGCGCGGGAGGCTGGCCGGCGATCGCCCGGAAGCCGGCCCCAGCGACGCGGCCGACAGCCCGCCAGGGGTTGAAGGGTCGGAACAGGTCGCCCAGCAAGGCCGAGAGGACGGGAAAGCCGAGCCAGCAGGTGACGAAGAGGAAGGTGAGGGCGAAGTTTCGGTCCGGCGCTTCGGTGCCGCGCAGGCCGGCGTAGACGGCGACGCCGAGGAGGAGGACGCCGATCGACCCGCAGAGGGCCTGGACCGGGAGGCTGAGGAGCACGCGCGAGAGCCCCGCGCCGAGGGGACGCCAGCGCGTCTCCTCGAAGCGGGGCTTGCGCCAGGCGATCGAGAGGGCGACGAAGGAGACGATCAGGACGATCGAAGCCCCCCAGGCGAACAGCCAGGCCGGGATCGGCAGATCCTGCCGGGCGGCCAGCGCGTGCGCGAACGGCAGCAGGGTCACGGGTTGACCGTCAGCTCCGCGATCTGCTCTTTGCGGCCCTCGAGCTCGACCTCGAAGATGCCTTCGATTTCGGCCGGGAAGTCGAAGCTGACCGTCCCGCCCGCCGGCACCTCCTCCATCAGGTCGTAGCCGTGCACGTGGACCTCGTCGGCGACGTCGGAGGCGACCTCGAAGCGGACCTCTTCGCCGGCGCTGAATTCGAGCTCGGCGACGCCGCCGACAGGTTCGCCGTTGCGGATCGTGACGGTCGGCACCTCGCCTCCACGGCTGGCCGCCTCCTCGTGCGAGGAGTCGTGGGCGTGGCCGCCTTCGAGTTCGGCGCAGGCGATCTTCGCCGGCGGGGCGGGTTCGTCGTGGTGGTGGCCTGCGTGGACGAAGACGCTTTCCGCCCCGCTCGCCTCACCGGCGGTGGCGTGCTCCGTGCCGGCTTCGTGGATGACGACCGAGCCGGCTTCGCCTGCGGGCACTTCGCGGTTGCTGGATGCCGTCGCGCTCGCGGCCCCGTCGGCCCTCGAGCGGAGCTCGAGGTGGATCTCGTTCGGCGGCTCGGCGCCGCCGTCGGCGTTGAACTGGAAGTGCGGCCCACCGGGGTCCGCCTGGTCGCAACCCCCGGTATGGAGGTGCGCGACGTAATCGGTGTTCGGCTCCAACCCGGTCGCGTCGAGGGAGATCGTGGTCGTTCCGTCGACACGTTCCAGGGTCGCCTTGCCGGCCGCCGTCTTGTCGGCGGCGGGCGCGCCCGGCAGCGCCTTCAGCTGGCCGGTGACGGCCTCCGTCTCATCGTCGCTGCTATTGCCGCAGGCCGTCAGGGCGACGGTCGCCAGAATCGCGGCCAACACCGGAGCGGTCCTAATCGCTTTCCTCATCTCAACTCCTATCGATCTCGCTTTGCACAGAACGCCCGGGCGGTCCCGCCGTCGAACTGAGCCTTTTTGCCCTGTGGGAGCAAAAAAGCTCAGCTCGGCGATCGACCGCAGCCGGAAGTGAGAGCTGCGCTAGGCCGGCGGGGCGCGACCGGAGAGCGAGAGGGCGAGCAGCAGCCCGCCGCGAGGTGCGAAGGACGCGGGCCGCAGCGACGCCTGCGCCGGGGCGAGCCGAAGCCGGGAACGCCGAGACCGAGCCGCGACCCGCTCGGCGAGGCGGACGATCGCCGCGTGGCCGGGGTAGCGGCCGAAGAGGAGACAGCCCAGCAGTGCCAGGAGCGGCAGTGCCGGCAGCAGGAAAGCGCCAAGCTCGGTCAAGGTCGCCCAGGATAACGTCCGCGCCTGTGCGCCCCGGACGCGACAACATCGCCGCCCCCGACCTGCCCGACGGGATCGCCTGGATCGGCCAGGAGCCGGAGTCGATGCCGGCCCTGACCGCGGGCGGGCCGGCGCTCGTGCACTTCATCGACTTCTCCCAGCTCAACAGCGTGCGCACCCTGCCCTACCTCAACGAGTGGCACCGCCGCTACCGCGAGGCGGGCCTCAGCGTGATCGGCGTCCAGTCCTCCCGCTTCCCCTTCGGCGACGACGAGGCGGCGGTCGCCTCCGGCCTGTCCGCGCTCGGGGTCGAGTTCCCGGTCGCGATCGACGCCGACCGCGAGCTTTGGAGCTCCTACGGCTGCGAGGGCTGGCCGAGCCTCTTCCTTTGGAGCCTCGGCGGCGCCCTTTCCTGGGTCCACTTCGGCGAGGGCGAATACCTGGAGACCGAGGTCGCGATCCAGGAAGAGCTGCGCGATATCGACGCCCTGCAGAAGCTGCCCGAGCCGATGGCACCGCTGCGTCCGACCGACGGGCCCGGCGCCCGCGTGATGGCTCCGACGCCCGAGCTCTTCCCCGGCGGCTCCTGGGAGCGCCCCTGGACGGCGGGCGAGGACGGCGAGGACCTGGCCCTCGACTACCAGGCGGGCGGCGTCTTCGCGACCGTCGAGGGCCGCGGCGAGCTGCTGGCCGAGATCGCCGGGGAGTGGAGCGAGCCGATCGCGGCCGGCCCTTCCCCCGGCCTGCTTGCAATCGTCGAGCACCCTCGCCACGAGGCGCACAGCCTCGTCCTCCGCCCCTCGCCGGGCCTGCGCATCTGGTCGCTCAGCTTCGCCGCCGGCGCACCCGGGTAGGGGAGCATCGGCCTTCCGTAATCCGCAACCAAGGGAGACACCGTGATCAACAAGCTCGACTTCGTCGGAGTTCCGTCAACCGACGCGGACCGCTCGCGCGCCTTCTACGTCGACACGCTCGGGCTGCGACCCGACTCGAAGAGCGATTACGAGTTCTGGGTCGGGGAGACCTGCTTCGGCATCTGGGAGCCGGGGAAGTTCGGGATGGAGTTCGTGGCGCAGAAAAACGCCCACCCGGCGCTGCACGTCGACGACGTCGCCGCCGCCCGCGAGGAGCTCGAAGGCAAAGGCGTCGAGTTCGCCGGCGACATCCTCGACACCGGCGTCTGCCACATGGCGTTCTTCACCGACCCCGACGGCAACGACCTGATGCTGCACCACCGCTACGCGGACTGACGAAGCGCATCCGACCTCACCACCCCAGCGGGGTCGATGTCGGATGCACGCGCTCAGGCGCTGGCGGCGAGCTCCTCGCGGATCTCCTTGGGGAGCATGAAGCGGACGTCCTCGTGGACGGTCCGCAGCTCGGAGACGTCGTCGGCGCCGCGCTCGCGGAAGAAGGCGACGAGGCTCTCGACCAGCTCCTCGGGGGCGCTGGCGCCGGAGGTGATGCCGACGGTGTCGACTCCCGCCAGCCACTCCTCCTGCACCTGGGAGTGGTTGTCGATCAGGTGGGAGGCGGAGCCGTGTTCGCGCGCCACCTCGACCAGGCGGTTGGAGTTGGAGGAGTTGGTCGAGCCGATCACGAGGACCAGGTCGCACTCGCGAGCGAGCTGCTTGACCGCGATCTGGCGATTGGTCGTCGCGTAACAGATGTCGTCCGACTTGGAGCTGACGATGCCGGGGAACTTGGCCCGCAGGGCGGCGATCACCTCTGCCGTCTCGTCGACCGAGAGCGTGGTCTGGGTGATGAAGGCGACTTTGTCGGGGTCGGGCACCTGCAGCGACTCCACCTCCTCAGCGGTTTCGATCAAGACGATGTTGTCGGGAGCCTCGCCGGTCGTGCCTTCGACCTCCTCGTGCCCGTCGTGCCCGATCATCACGATCGTGTAGCCCTGGGCGGCGAAGCGTCGGGCGGAGACGTGAACCTTGGTCACCAGCGGGCAGGTGGCGTCGATCGTCCGCAGCTTGCGGGCGGCGGCGTTCTCGTGCACGGCCGGGGCGACGCCGTGGGCGGAGAAGACGACGATCTCCCCCTCGGGGACCTCGGTCTCCTCCTCGACGAAGATCGCGCCGCGCTTCGCCAGTTCCTCGACCACGTGCTTGTTGTGGACGATCTCCTTGCGTACGTAGACCGGCGCCCCGTAGAGCTCGAGCGCGCGCTCGACCGCCTGTACGGCGCGGTCGACGCCTGCGCAGTAGCCGCGGGGCGCGGCAAGCAAGACTCGCTTCGGGGCAGTGGTGGCGGTTGCTGCCATATCTGCAGGGTAGCTAGCCTTGCAGGATGAGCACCGAGGGACGCCATCTGGACCGGCTGACTGCTGTCGACGCCTCGTTCCTGACCAACGAGAGCTCCAACAGCCACATGCACGTGGGCGCGATCCTCATCTTCGAGGGGCCGCCGCCCAAGTACGTGGACCTGGTCGAGCACGTGCGCAGCCGTCTGCACCTCGTGCCGCGGTTCCGCCAGAAGCTGGTCGTGCCGCCGCTGGAGGCGGGCCGTCCGCTCTGGGCGGACGACGTCAACTTCAACCTCAGCTACCACATCCGCCACACCGCGCTGCCGCAGCCGGGCGGCGAAGCGCAGCTGAAACGGCTGGCCGGGCGAGTCTTCTCCCAGCAGCTCGACCGCTCCAAGCCGCTCTGGGAGATGTGGCTTGCGCAGGGACTCGACAACGACCGCTTCGCGATCCTGACCAAGACCCACCACGCGATGGTCGACGGGGTCTCGGGGGTCGACATCGGCACCGTCCTCTTCGACTTCGAGCGGGACCCCGAGACACCGCGGGTCGAAGACGAGTGGGTGCCGCAGCCGGAGCCGAGCACGACCGAGCTGGTCGCGCGCGGGGTCGCGGACGTTGTCGCGGCGCCGGTGGCGCTGGCCGAGCGGGCCGTCGACGCGGTGCGCAACCCGGAGACGACCGCGCGCAAGGCGGTCGAGGCGCTGGAGGGGCTGAGCGAGATCGTCAGCGCCTTCGCCGACCCCGCCCCGGACGTGCCGCTGAACCTGGAGATCGGGCCGCACCGCCGCTACGTCTGGGCGCGCTCGGAGCTCGCCACCTTCAAGCGGATCAAGGACAGCCTCGGTGGCACCGTCAACGACGTCGTCCTCGCCGTCGTCACCGGCGCGCTGCGCAGCTGGCTGGACCGCCGCGGCATCCGCACCGAAGGCCTGGAGCTGCGGGCGCTGGTCCCGGTCTCGATCCGCAGCGAGGACGAGCGCGGCAACCTCGGCAACCGGATCGCGCTGATGCGCGGGCCGCTGCCGGTCTACGTCGAGGACCCGGTGCGCCGGCTGCGGGTGATCAGCGAGGAGATGGAGGGGCTGAAGCGCTCCAAACAGGCGCTCGGCGCCGAAGTCATCTCCCGCTTCAACGACTTCGCGCCGCCGACCCTGCTCGCCCAGGCCTCGCGGATCAACTTCTCGACCCGGCTCTTCAACCTGATCGTGACCAACGTGCCGGGGCCGCAGATGCCGCTCTACGTGCTCGGGCGCGAAATGGAGGAAGTCTTCCCGGTCGCGTTCCTGCCGCAGAATCACGCGCTCGCGGTGGCGATCATGAGCTACAACGGCAAGGTCGGGTTCGGCCTGCTCGCCGACTACGACTCGATGGAAGACATCGAACTGCTCTCCGAGGGCATCGCCGGCTCGCTGGCCGAGCTCGAGCAGGCGGCCGGCGCCGCCACGGCCGCGGCCTAAACGGCCGGAGCCGGGCATCTAGGCTTCAGCGATGCCCATCTTCCTGATCGTCCTCTTCATCGTCGTCCCGATCGCGGAGCTCTACGTGATCATCCAGGTCGGCCAGTTGATCGGGATCTGGCCGACGCTGGCGCTGCTGCTCGCGGACGCGGTCCTCGGCTCGCTGCTGCTCAAACAGCAGGGGCGGAGCGCCTGGCGCCGCTTCAACGAAGCGCTGGCGCAGCGTCGCTTCCCCGGCCAGGAGGTCGCCGACGGCGTCCTCATCGTGATCGGCGGAACGCTTTTGCTGACGCCGGGCTTCCTCAGCGACATCTTCGGCCTGCTGCTTCTGATCCCGCCGACCCGGGCGATCGCCAGGCGTGTGCTGCGCCGCTTCACGATCGGGCGCTTCACCGTGGTCGGGTTTCCGGGCGGTCCCGGGCCCGGTCCGGGCCCGGGCCAAACGCAAGGACCCAGGGACTACGACTACGACGCCACCGCCGAAGAGGTGCCGCCGGAGGGACGCGACCTACGAAAGGGCGGCGAGGGCTAGTAGGCCCTACTAGGAGGGTCTAGCGAAACCCGCGTGTGCGACTGGCGAGCGCCGGACCAAGCGGGGCAAGGACGCAGGGAGGCCGAATAGCAGCGCTATTCGGCCGCCCGAGGACGCCGCACCGCGCAGTGTCCGCCGCCGCCAGGCGTGCGCGGGGGTTTCGCTAGACCCTCCTAGCTCCGCTGGGTCAGCTCATCCCACGCAGGGTTGTCCGAGGCTTCCCTGCTGCCCGGGTTTGCAGGTCCCTGGGGTCGACCGCTCGGTCAGACGGCCCACCCTGAAGTGGAAGGTCGCGGGACGACTGCGGCGACCGTCGAAGGCGACGGCGCGAACCTTGAAGACATGTTTGCCCTTGCCCACCCGAAAGCGCCGGGGTGACTTGCAGGGACGGAAACGGCGACGGTCGAGCTTGCAAACGAAGCGGGACACCGAACCGATCCCACGGAACCAGAAGGCCACCTTCACCCCGCCTTTATGGGGGTCCAGGCGTTTTGGGGGATGGGCGGTGATCACTGCTCGCGGTCGCTTCGACTTGCGCCCGCCCGGCAGGCTGAGCTTGTCCTTGGCGAAGGGGTTGGTCGAAGTCAGGACCTGGAAACGCTGGCCCACCGCCGCGCACAGCGCAGTGGAAGGGCAGGAGATGCCGAACATCCCGTTGCCATCTTCGGAGCCGAACGGGATCACGTTCTCAAACGACCAGGCGGAGGTACCACCGGTCGGATCGGTCGAGACGGCAACGTCGGCGTTGTTGTCAACAGCAGCACAGGCTGACGTCGAGGGGCAGGAGACGCCGGTGATGGGCAGGCCGGTGCCCGCCGTCACGACCTTCCAGCTCGCGGGCTCGACCGGCATGGTCGAGGTGAGGATCCGGCCTGAGTTGGCCGTTACGCACAGCGCGGTGGAAGGGCAGGAAACCGCGTCGAGCGCCGGCTCGCCGGCGGGGGTGCCGGCCGATACCCAGGCAGAGGGTCCGCCGGTCGGGGCGGTCGAGGTGAAGATGTTGCCTTCGTTGCCGGTAGCCACGCAAAGCGAAGCCGACGCACAGGAGACGGCACGGAAGTCGACCCACTGGGGCAGCTCGGTCACGGCCCAGGCCTCGGAGGGTCCGGTCGGATCGGTCGAGAACAGCACCTTGCTGCCGTATGCAACTGCGACGCAGAGAGAAGTCGTCGGACAGGAGATGCCGGTCATGTGGACGTTGGGCCCGGAGACAGCCTGGTCGACCACCTTCCAGGTCGAAGGACCGCCGGCCGGCGAAGTCGAGGAGTAGATCTTGCCCTGGAAGCTCACTGCAACACAGAGGTCGACGGACGGGCAGGAGACCCCTCTGATCTGGGCGCCTCCAAAGATGGAACCTGGGGGAAGTTGCGCGCTGCCGCCGGGATTTCCAACGCTCCAGGCCGAGGGACCCCCGGCCGGGTCCGTCGAGCTCGCCACCGTGTTGTTCCCTCCGACCGCAACGCAGAGCCCGGCCGTCGGGCAGGAGATTCCGTAAAGCGCCGCGTCGACCGGGCCGGCAGAAAGCTTCGTCACCTTCCAACTCGATGCCCCCGCATCGCCGGCCATGACGCTGCCGATAGCCAGCACGGCGATTCCCACCGCGAGAACGCGACCCATTTATCTTCCCCCATCCACGATTGCCGTCTTCGTCCACAACCAGCGTGAGACGGAAAGTTTCTCTTGGAAGGGAACCTAGCCTGGGGCCGGCTGTGACGGACCGGGCGATTCGCTCCGCCCCTCGTCCTCCTCCGCCGCCCTGATGTCGGCGACGATTTTCACCGTCGCCGAGACGAGGGGCGCTGCGAGCACCAAGCCGACGGTGCCGAAGAGGCAGCCGCCGGCGATGGTCACGATCAGGACGGCGAGCGGGTGTAGGCCGAGGGCCGCGCCGTAGGCGATCGGCTGGACCAGTTGCTGCAGGACTCCGTTGGCGAGGAGCACGATCACCGCGAGCGCGAGCGCCACCTCGGGGCCCTGGTCGCCCAGCGCGATCAGCACCGCGAAGCCGCCGGCCGTCCAGGCGCCGATGTAGGGGACGTAGCCGCCGATGAAGGTGACGACCGCGATCGTGCCGGCCATGGGGACTCCGAGCAGCATCGCCCCGGCCCCGACGATCAGGGCGCTCCAGGCGGCGACGACCGTGACCCCGACGAAGTAGCCGCGCAGGCTTCCCGCCACCCGGCCGAGGACCGAGTGGGCCAGGGGGACGGGGACACCCATGTGACGCTCGACGAAGCGGCCGATCGTCGGGGCGTCCTTGAGCAGGAAGAAGAGGCTGAGGGCGGTGAACGAGAGGAAGATGGCCAGCGAGGCCAGCTTGTCGACTCCGCCGAGAAGGCCGTGAGTGAGGGCTTCGAACCCGGCGCTGACACCTGCGCTCGCATCGGCGTTCGCGTTCGCCGCGGTTCCGGCCTTGACCCCGATGTCATGGACCAGGGACTCGATCTCGCTGGCGCCTTCGCGCAGCCGTTCGGAGAGGCCGGTCGCCTCGCTGGCGATCCCGGCCAGCACCAGCAGTCCCACCCCCGCGGCGATCGCGGCGATCGCGAGGAAGACCAGAACGGCCCCGATCCCTCTCGGAATCCCGAGCCGGCGCAGCCGGTCGACGAGCGGCACGGCGACCGATGCGATGATCCCGGCCGTGAGCACGGGCATCACGATCGTCTCGGTCAGGGCGAGCAACCAGATCGCGCCGACCAGCGCCAGCGCCACTCCGACCAGTAGCCAGGCCGAGAAACCCATGTCGCGCAGCCACTTCGGAGCGGCGAACAATCCGCTGAGGGCGCCGGGCTCGATCTCGATCGCTTCGTCTTCGGCTCGCCGTTCCCTCATCGTCGCCGGGGACGATACGAGGCGTTCCCGACACCTCTGCGGGTCCTGAGATGCCGGCGCCCGACCAGGTCACTTTCGTCGGGCACGCGACTACCCTGGTCGAGCTCGACGGGACGCGCCTGCTGACCGATCCGATCCTGCGCTCGCGGGTCGGCCCGTTGCGCCGCCAAGGGCCTCCGCCGCCGCCCGGCCTGACGAACCAACTCGGCGCGGTCCTCATCTCCCACCTGCACCACGACCACGCCGACCTCCCTTCGCTGCGCAGGCTCGACCGCGATATCCCGATGCTGGTCGCCCCGCGGGCGGGGCGATTCTTCACCCGCCGTGGCTTCGCCGAGGTCACGGAGCTCGCGCCCGGCGACAGCGTGCGGATCGGGGAGGTCACCGTGACCGCGACCGAGGCGGTCCACCCGACCGAGCGGCGGCTCGAGCGGGACGCCGGGGCGATCGGCTTCCTCCTCGCCGGCTCCCGTCGCCGCGTCTACTTCGCCGGCGACACCGACATCTTCGACGGCATGGCCGAGCTCGGCGACGACCTCGACCTGGCGCTGCTGCCGATCTGGGGCTGGGGACCGAGCATCGGGTCCGGGCACCTCGACCCCGAACGCGCCGCCCGGGCGGCGGCGATGATGCGCCCGAGGATCGCGGTCCCGATCCACTGGGGGACGCTCTACCCGTTCGGCCTCGCTCGCCTTCGCCCCGAGCCCCTGCGCGCACCCCCGCGGGAGTTCGCCGCCTGGATGCGCGAGCTCGCGCCTCAGGTCGAGGCGCGGGTGCTGGCCGCGGGAGAGTCGGCCTCGCTCGCGTAGCCCGAGTGGCCCAGCTCCGCGAGCCAGCCGCAGAGAATCCGGTGGACCCGCTCGGCCCCGACCACTTCCTCCCCGGGCCAGTGCAGCTCGCTCGGGTGCAGCACGAACGGGTAGCTCTGGGTCCCTCCCATGCCGCCGTGCGAGCCGACCAGCTCCTCGAACGCGGCGACCTCGCCGAACTCCGGCCAGTAGGTGCTGTTGATCATCAGGTCGGCGCAGTGCGGGAAGCCGTCGGTGCGCCGCAGGTGGTCGGCGGCGTTGGGCCCGAAGGCGGCCAGCGGGTCCTCGCCCTCGACCCGGTCGCCGTCGAGGAACCGCGTCCCGGTCCGGCCGATCGCCACGGGCCCGTCGCGCTCGGAGCGAACCAGCAGGAACCCGATGCCCGGGTGCTTGCGCAGCGCCGGGACCAGCCGCGGGTAGAGCGCTTCGATCCGCTCCAGGCTCACCCGTCCCG
>Ga0196962_10000408_pt1 | contig 18321 bp, 21 predicted proteins | sample S3v_20metaG_FD_183186 | JGI IMG/M metagenome (GOLD analysis project Ga0196962, IMG submission 183186) | Soil microbial communities from Anza Borrego desert, Southern California, United States - S3+v_20 | ecosystem: Environmental > Terrestrial > Soil > Desert | place: USA: California | collected... | reverse complement strand
CTCGCCGGCTGGGCGACGGCGACCGAGCTGCACGTGCTGAACGACAAGCACATGGGACGCCGCGCCGCCGGTGACGACTCACTCGACGCCCTGCGCGGAACCGCCGAGCGCCTCTACGCGCAGCTGGTGATCGCCGCCAACAACAGCGCCCTGCCGCCGGCCTGGACCCCCGGCCGCTTCTACCGCTACCTGCGCTGGGCCTGGCTGGTCGAAGGCGGCGCCCAGTACTTCGCCCGCCAGGTCGGCCTCTACCGCGCCGCGGTGATCCGCCGCCTGCGCGAAAGCTCGCGCCCCGCCTTCCCGCCCTCGCGCCGCGACGCGGTGATCCTCGGCGGCACGATCTTCGACCTGCTCGAGAACGAGCGCGGCCCCGAGGCCTGCGAGCGGCTCGTCGACGGGCTCCTCCCCGGCGGCCCGGCGGTGACGCTCGAAGACGCCTTCGACGCCCGCTTCCGAGACATCGAGGACGCCTGGCGCGATCACCTGCGGGGGATGATCCGGGCCGGCGACGGCGGCCTGATCCGCTAGCCCTGGTTCTTCTAGGTCCCCGGCAGCTCGTCCGCGGCAGGCGCCTCGCCCAGCACAGCGGCGGCCTCCTCGGCTCGCGCCGCCGGAACCAGCACGTCCTGCGGCCCGCCGGTGGATCCCCGCGCCAGCATTCCGAAGGCCAGCTCGGAGCCTTCGACCTTCGTTCCGCTCGCCAGCAGGAAGGCCGGGATCCCCGCGTCCTCGAGCAGGCCCTTGATCATCGCCCCCTCGACCGCGTCGCCGGCGAACGCGACCTTGGTCAGCTCTTCGCCCACGTCAGCTCACTTCGTAGAGGATCCAGATCAGGAGCACCGCGGCGATCGCCGCCACCAGCACCCAGAGCGCCAGCCGACCCGGCGAGGGCCCGGCGCCTTCACCCCGCGCCAGCCGCCGTTCGGCTTCCAGCTGGCGCCGCTCCTCGTCTTCCTCCTCGCCCTCGTCGGCGACCATCGTCTCGGCCAGCGTGCGTTTGGCCTCCTCCTCGTGCTGGACGCTGACCCAGACGTCGTGCGGGCCCGCGGCGAGGAAGTCGGGGTTGTCGAAGCCACCGGCGCGTTTCAGCACGCTCGGGATCCCCGAGTCGAAGAGCAGCCCCTGCAGCAGTTCGGCTTCCGCCTGGTTGCGGGCGAAGGCGACGCGGACCAGCCTGCCGCCTCCCCCACCGCCGCCTCCCCCACCCTCGTCGTGTGAGCCGCCGTCGCCCTGACCGGAGCCGTGGGCGCCGCGGCTATGGGGGCTTTTATGTGACGTCGAGCTCGGCATCGCCCCCAGATCGTCTCATCCTCACGCCAGGAGGCGAAATAGTTTCGGGGCGCTTGAGCATTCCTGTCGGCAGAACGAGAGATCGGTCGCCCACGGCTTCCACCCAGCTCCATTCCCAGAGACCCTAGGCGAGCTCGAGCTCCGCATCGGCGATCTTCAGGTCGCGCAGCCAGAAGGCCTTGACGTCGGGCTCGTCCGGGTCTGCGAGCGAGACGATCACGTAGACCTGTTCGGGCCAGTTCTGAGCTTGGTTGACGTCGGTCTGCGAGGGATAGGCGGCGCTCTTGGTGTGCGAGTGGTAGATCGCGAGCAGCTCGCCGCCGTCGGCTTCGATCTCCTTCAACGCGTCGAACTGTCCCTGCGGTGCCATCTCGTAGCGCAGCGGGCTGGCGGCGGCGTTCTCGACCCGCACCACCCGCTCGGCGACGCCGTCGCGCCCGCCGATCATCCCGCAGCACTCGTTCGGCACGTCCTCGCGCGCGTGGGCGACCATCTCGTCGATCAGCTGCTGGGAGATTTTCATGGCGCGAGGCTAACGGAGCCGGGCCCTGGCGACCTCGTGCCGAAAGGCGGTCCACGCCGGCTTGCCGTGGCCGCCGAGGTCGAGCAGGCCCGCCCCCTGGCAGAAGGAGCAGTGCGGGTCGGACGAGGGTTGGTCGCGCCAGGTGAACCAGTAGGCGCCCGCGATCCGCCAGCGGTGGCGCATCGCCAGCAGCCGCGAGTAGGCGGCTTCGAGAAATTCGGCCTGCCCCGAGAAGCCCCGCACGAAGGCCGACGGATAGGTGCCGTCGGAGGCGACGCCAATCTCCGTCACCAGCAGCGGCTTCCGCGCCGCGCCGCCAGCCGCCATCGCGGCGCGCACCTGGCTCACCTGGTAGTCGAGCTGCGACAGGTTGACCGAGTACGGGTGCAGGGCGGCGAGGTCGAAGTCGGCCCGCACGCCGTCCACTCGCAAGAGCCGCCGCATGAAGACCCAGGTCTTCATCCCGGCGCCGACCGGGGCGATCCCGGCGAGGACGATCTGCGCCCTCGGATCGGCGCCGCGGATCGCCGTCGCCGAGGCGTGGAGCAGTCGCGCGTAGGCCGGCGGCGAGACCCGCGGCTTCCAGAAGAGGCGGAAGTTCGGCTCGTTCCAGACCTGCCAGCGGCGGATCGGCTGGCGCCGCGCGTCGCCCTTCCAGAGAGTGCCCTGCGGTCCGTAGCGCGCCACCAGCCGCCGCAGGAACCCTCGCCAGGCGCTCAGCGCCTCGCCGCCGAGGGGCGGCCGCGCTTCGTCGCCGCCGAGCCAGGCCGGCCTCCCGTAGACGAACGGGAGCACGCGGATCCCGTGCGCGGCCGCGTCGGCGATTTCCGCGTCCGCCGCGGCGAAGTCGAACTCGCCCCGGCGCGGTTCGCATTTCGACCAGTAGATCGGAAACCGCAGCACTTCGACCGACCCCTGCATCCGCTCCAGGTCGGCCGCGCTCGGCCGCGCCTGCGGGACGACGCCGAAGAAGCCGGCGGGGGCCTTGGCCTTGCCTCCGGTCGCGGCCCCCGCGGGCTGGACGGCGATGCCGAGGAGCACCGCCGTCCCGAGCGCCGCGAGGAGCAGCCCGCGGGGCGCGACCGGCCTCACCTCAGCCCTGCTTCGGGCCGATGCGGTAGCGGACGAGGCTTGGCTTCGACGGGCATTCGTAACGGCACCAGGTCCGGCCGAGGTCAAGAACCATCGCCCGGCGCCCGCTCAGCCAGGCCAGCGTCAGCCCTTCTCCTTCACCCACGCCTTCGATCAACGCCGCGCCTTCGCTACCGAAGCTGCGGTCGGGCTTGCCGCTCGGCTTCAGCCGGATCAGGCTCACCCCTTCAGAGGAATTGCCGAGGCCGAGGACCTTGCCGTGGCCGACGAGCGTCGCCGCGATGATCGACCAGCCCAGCAGCTTGACGCCGCCTTCGCCGAACTTCGGTTCCGCCTTGCCGTTCGACTTCAGCCGCAGCATCCCGTCGCCGCCGAATAAATCGATCAGGCCGCCCGGCCGCGGCACCAACACCATGCTGCGCAGTTCGAGCGCGCCGCGAGCGTTGACATTGGCGAGGGTCCGACCCGCCCGCGCGTCGAATTCGGTGTCGATCCGCCCCTTGGCCGAAACGCGGTTCAGGTACGGCTTGCCTTCGACGCTGCCGCCGAAATAGATCGCGTCGTTGGAGCCGAAAGTGATCCCGGACGAAGGAACCAAGGCCGCGAGCTGAACGACCCCGCCGCTGCCGAAACCGCCGTCCAAGGCTCCTTCGGGCAGCAACCGAGCCAGCGCGCCCGACGCCGCCGGTTCACTTTTGAACCACTGGGGAGCGTTGGCCGCGACGACGATCCGGCCCTCTCCGTCGAGCGCGAGCTGAAGTTCCCGGTAGCGCGGATTGCCGCCGCCGAGCTGGATGCTCGTCGCGCCGCCGCTGCCGAAGCTCGAATCGACGCTGCCGTCGGCGAGGTAGCGGCGAACCGTGACCGTGGTGCCGTTCAAGGTCGCGACGATCGCGCGACCCTCGAGATCGGCGATCGGCGCGGCGAGCACTTCCACCCCATTGGCCACCGCGACCTGGCCGGCGCCGCCGAAGGTAGACGCGACCCCCCCGTTGGCGTTGACACGGACGAGCAGGGCATCGACCAAGCACCTGTCCCGGCAGGTGTTCGGGACCGGCCTGGCCTCAGTCGCGTAGGCGGCCCCACTGCGGGTGGCCCCGAAGCCGATGAGCGTCGTCGGTTCCCCTCCCGCTGCCGGTGGCAGCCCGGGCACGGCGACATATCCGCCGGAGCCGAAGCTGGGATCGAGGCGCGGGTAGCGCACCTTCGCTCCCGCGGAGGGCGCCAACAGGGCGCTCGCAAGTAAAGCAACCGCCAACGCACAGCCGACAACCCTTCGCATCACCGGAACCTCTTGGTCGAAGTACTTTCCGGCAATGGGAAAACCTCAAGCGTGGCAGAAGTTGCGACGCCGCTGAGACGGGAACTCAGCGAGTACCGAAGCGGCCGACTACCACCAGACGGTGGAGTCGAGGTTCTCGATCTCCTCGATCGGCTTCGTGTAGACGCCGGAGGAGAGGTACTTCCAGCCGTCGTCGGGGATCAGGAAGACGACGTTGCCGGACTCGAGCTCGCCGGCGATGCGGGCGGCGATCGCGGCGATCGCGCCGGCGGAGACGCCGGCGAAAATGCCCTCCTCGTCGAGCAGGCGCTTGGTCCAGACGATCGCGTCGCGGTTGGAGACCATGATCTTGCGGTCGAGCAGCGAGAGGTCGATGATCGGCGGGATGAAGCCGTCGTCGAGCGAGCGCAGGCCCTGGACGAGCTCGCCCTGCATCGGCTCGGCGGCGACCACCAGCGTCTCCGGGTTGGCCTCCTTCAGGCGGCGGCCGTTGCCCATCAGCGTGCCGCCGGTGCCGAGCCCGCCGACGAAGGCGGCGACCTCGTCGAGCTCTTCGAGGATCTCCAGCGCGGTGCCGTTGTAGTGGGCGAGCGGGTTAGCCTCGTTGCCGTACTGGTAGGGCATGAAGTAGCCGGGCTCCTGCGACATCTCGAGCGCCACCTCGACGGCGCCGTTCGAGCCCTTCGCTCCCTCCGAGTAGACCACCTCCGCGCCGTACATGCGCAGCAGCTGGGTCCGCTCCTCGGTGACGTTGTCGGGCATCACCACCTTCAGCGGGTAGCCCTTGCGGCGGCAGATCATCGCCAGCGCGATCCCGGTATTGCCCGACGTCGGTTCGAGGATCGTGTGGCCCGCTTCGATCGCCCCTTCGGCCTCGGCCGCCTCGATCATCGACTTCGCGACCCGGTCCTTTACCGAGCCGGTCGGGTTGTGCCCCTCGAGCTTGGCGAAGATCTTCACCTCGGGGTTGGGCGTCAGCCGCGGCAGCTCGACCAGGGGCGTGTTGCCGATCGATTCGACCACGCTGCCGAACCGCCCCCCGCAGGGTCTGTTGATCGTCTCGTTAGCCATCGCCGTTGCCGGATCCCCTTACTTCAGAAAGTGTAGCGAGGGACGGTCGGCCCGCTGGATAAAGGTCCCGACGCGACATTGGGGTATCTTCGCGCGGGTTCAGGCATTAATTGGATCGGAGGAGAAACCTAATGGGCAGGACTAGGCTGACCGCGCTTCTCGCGGTTTTCCTCGTCGCGGTCGCGGCGTTGGTCGTTGCGGGATGCGGCGGGGGCGATGACACCACGAACGGCGGCGACACCGCGGCTGAAACCAGCGGCGGCGGGGCCGAAACCGGCGGCGAAGAAGCGAGCGGCGGCGGCGAACCGCTGGTGGTCGGCTCGGACATCCCCTATCCCCCGTTCGAGCAGGGAAAACCGGGTGACTACACCGGCTTCGACGTCGAACTGATGGAAGCGATCGGCGAAGAGATCGGCCGCACGCCGGAATTCCAGGACTCGTCGTTCGAAACGATCTTCCGCGACGTCGCCCAGGGCAAGTTCGAAGCGGTGATCTCGGCGGCGACGATCACCGAAGAACGCGAAAAGGTCGTCGCCTTCTCGAATCCCTACTACCTCTCCGAACAGGCGATCCTGGTCAAAGACGGCAGCGACATCGAAGGCCTCGCGGACCTGGCCGGCGAAACCGTCGGCGCCCAGCAGGGGACGACCGGGCTCGAACTCGGCAAGGAAAAAGCCGACGCCGGGGAACTCCGCCCCTATCCCGAAGGCCCGGACGCGATCAACGCCCTGAAGGCGGGCACGGTCGCCGCGGTGATCATCGACGCCCCCGTCGCGGCCAACGCGGTCGAAGAAACCGGTGGGATCGAAGTCGCCGAAAAAGTGCCGACCGAAGAAACCTACGGGGTCGCGGTCGCCAAAGACAACAGCGAACTGCTCGAACAGATCAACGAAGGGCTCGCCGCCACGCTGGAAGACGGGACCTACGAAGAAATCTACGAAAAGTGGTTCAAAGAAGCGCCGCCCAAAGAGATCTTCTCGCTGGGTAAAGGCGAATGACGGTTGCGCAGCAGGTAGGACGCGGATAATGGAAGGGGCGCCGGCGACGGCGCCCCTTCTTTCTTGAAAAGCCAGCAGGAGCAGAGATGGACGTCTTCTTCGAACAGTACTTCGACTTCTCGGTGATGGGAGAACACTTCGGCGAAGTCTTCGAAGCGTTCCTGCAGAACCTGCTGATCTTCCTCGTCGCCGCCGTCATCGCCCTGACCTGGGGGCTAGTCCTCGCCCTCCTGCGGCAGCTGCCCGGCAAGGGGTTGATGCCGATCCGCTTCCTGACGATCGCCTACATCGACATCCTGCGGGCGATCCCGCTGCTGATCATCATCCTGCTGATCTCCGGCGGCGTCCCCTTCCTCGACTTCATCCCGCAAGAGATCCGGATCCCGAAATGGTTCGGCAAGCCCGACCCGTTCTGGTACGGCGCCGCCGCCCTGGTCTTCGTCTACGGCGCCTACATGGCCGAGGTCTACCGGGCGGGAATCGAAGCGATCCCCAAAGGCCAGATGGAGGCGGCGCGCTCGCTCGGGATGAGCCACTCCCAGGCGATGCGACACATCATCGTCCCCCAGGCGGTGACCAAGATCCCGGCGCCACTGCTGAACGAATTGATCTCGCTGCTGAAGGACACCACGCTGGTCAGCGTCATCGCGCTCGGCGAGTCGGTTCTGGTCAGCCGCGAAATCCTCGCCGAACAGCTGAACAGCTCCGCCCTGCTCCTCACCGCCGCCTTCTTCCTCGTCATCACCCTCCCCGCCGCCCGCCTGGTCGACTACCTGATCAAACGCCAGCAGGGCAAGATCACCCGCGGCTCGCACATCGAGGTCGCCTGATGGCCGAGCCGATGCTGCACCTGCAGGGCATCCACAAACGCTTCGGCCAGCTCGAAGTCCTGAAAGGCGTCGACCTCGAGGTCGCCAAAGGGGAAGTGATCTGCATCCTCGGCCCCAGCGGCTCGGGCAAGAGCACGCTCCTGCGCTGCGTCAACCTGCTGGCGCCGCCCGAGGAGGGCGAGATCTTCCTCGAGGGCAAGGACATCTGCAAGGGCCCGGGCTCGGGCACCGGCGAGCAGAGCTGGAATCTCAACTTCGTGCGCCAGCGGGTGGGGATGGTGTTCCAGCAGTTCAACCTCTTCCCCCACAAGACCGCGCTGCAGAACGTCACCCTGGCCCCGCAGCGGGTGCTCGGCAAGTCGAAGGCAGAGGCGGAGGAGAAAGGCCGGGCGCTGCTCGAGCGCGTCGGCCTCGGCGACAAACTGAACCAGTACCCGGAAACCCTCTCCGGCGGCCAGCAGCAGCGGGTCGCGATCGCTCGCGCGCTGGCGATGGAACCCCACGTGATGCTGTTCGACGAGGTGACCTCAGCCCTCGACCCCGAGCTCGTCAAAGAGGTCCTCGACACGATGCGCGAGCTGGCCGAGGAAGGGATGACGATGCTCGTCGTCACCCACGAGATGGGCTTCGCCAAGGAGGTCGGCGACCAGGTCGTCTTCATGGACCAGGGCGTGATCGTCGAGCAGGGCAAGCCCGAGCAGGTGCTGGACTCACCCCGCGAGGAGCGGACCAAGAAGTTCCTGGGTCTGGTGCTCGAGCGCTGAGGAGCGAAAGGCTCCGCGCTACGCGGCGCCACCGGCCATGGCGGGAAGGATCACAACCGTGTCGCCTTCCTTGACGGCGGTCTCGAGCCCGTCGAGCACCCGCACGTCCTCGTCGTTCAGGTAGACGTTGACGTAGCGGTTGAGCTCGCCGCCCTCGCCGAAGAGCTGCTCGGCGGTGCCGGGATGGTCGCTGGTCAGCGAGCGCAGGACCTCGCCGACGTTGCCGCCCCCGGCCTCGACCTCGGCGGCGCCGCCCGTCTTCGGGCGCAGCACCGGTGGGATTCGTACGGTCGCCATCGCGCGGTGATCCTAGTGGAGAGCGGGCGGACTAGCGGTCGCCGCCGGCGCCGGCGCAGAAGAGGTCGTAGTCGGGGAACTGACCCATCTCCGACTCGGGGATCTCGACCGCGTGCTCGCCGCAGATCGGGCAGTCGGGGTCGCGGCGCACCTTGAGCTCGGTGAAGCGGCTGCCGAGTGCCTCGTAGAGGAGCAGGCGGCCGACCAGCGGCTCGCCGATCCCGAGCACCAGCTTGATCACCTCGTTGGCCTGCAGCGTGCCCATCGTCCCGGCCATCACGCCGAGGACTCCGTTGGCCGAGCAGCTCGGCGCCAGCTCCGCCGGCGGCGGGGTCGGGTAGAGGCAGCGGTAGCAGGGGCCCTCGTAGGGGACGAAGGTCGAGACCTGCCCGTCGAAGCCGAGGATCGAGGCCGAGACGACCGGCTTGCGCAGGCGCACCGAGGCGTCGTTCAAGAGGTAGCGGGTGGGGAAGTTGTCGGCCCCGTCGACGATCACGTCGTAGTCCTCGATGATCTCGAGGATGTTGCTCGCGTCGAGCCGGCCGTTGTGCTCGACGACCTTGACGTCCGGGTTCAGCCCTTCGATAAAGAGGCGGGCCGATTCGGTCTTCGGCATCCCGATCCGTTCGGTGTTGTGGATCACCTGGCGCTGCAGGTTGGAGGCGTCGACGACGTCGTCGTCGACCAGGCCGATCGTGCCGATCCCGGCCGCCGCCAGGTAGAGCGCGGTCGGCGCGCCGAGGCCGCCGGCGCCGAGCAAGAGCACCTTCGCGTTCAGCAGCTTGACCTGGCCGTCGGGACCGACCTCGGGCAGCAGGGTGTGGCGCGAGTAGCGCTCGCGCTGCTCGGCGGTCATCCCGGTCGCGCTGACGATCGGCAGCCCCTGCTCCTGCCAGGCGATGATCCCGCCCTCCATCGAGGCGACGTCGGTGTAGCCGAGCGCTTCCATCTGCGCCGCGGCGAGCGCCGAGCGGTTGCCGGAGCGGCAGTAGACGATCGTGCGGGCGGACTTGTCGGGAGCGGTCGCCTCGATCTCGTCGGCGAGCAGCCCCGGCGGCACCAGCTTGCCGTTCTCGAGATGGGCCTCCTGATACTCGTGCGGCTCGCGGGTGTCGATCAGGACGACGCCGCCGCCCTCGATCTCCTGCTGGGCCTCGAAGGGCTGGATCTCCTCGATCGAAGCACGAGTGTCAGTGGCCATTTCTTAAATCTCCCGAATCCGGATCAGCTTTTACTTCAAAAAGTATAGCGGGCCGCGATTGGCGCGTTTTACATCGCATGGATGCAAAAAGCGCCAAGAAACGAGCGAGGCGCCCGACAGGGCGCCCCGCTCGCTTTCCCGGTTGGACGAGGGAAACTCGTTACAGGCTCGGCCGCATCTGGCGCAGGCGCCGAACCCGCTCCTCGATCGGCGGGTGGGTCGAGAACAGGCTGGCGATGCCGCCGCCCTTGAAGGGCTTGACGATGTAGAGCGGCTCCGCTGCCTGGTTGACCTGCATCGGCATCGCCTGGGCGCCGGCCTCGAGGCGCAGCAGGGCGCTCGCCAGCGACTCCGGGTTGCCGCAGATTTCCGCCCCGCCGGCGTCGGCCGCGTACTCACGCTGGCGCGAGATCGCGAGCTGGATGATCGAGGCCGAGATCGGCGCCAGCAGGACCAGGCCGATGGCGGCGATCGCCCCCAGCGGCGACTCGTCGTCGTTGCCGAACCACATCAGCATGTAGGCGAGGTAGGTGATCGCGGCGCCGATCGCCGAGGCGACCGACTGGATCAGGATGTCGCGGTTGCGGATGTGCGTGAGCTCGTGCGCGAGGACGCCGCGCAGCTCGTCCTCGGAGAGCAATTTGGTGATCCCGCGGGTGACCGCCACCGCCGAGTGCTTCGGGTTGCGGCCCGTCGCGAAGGCGTTCGGCTGGTCGTTGGGGATCATGTAGAGGCGCGGCATCGGCAGCCCGGCGCGCGTCGTCAGTTCGCGGACGATCTGGAAGAGGCGCGGGTTGTCGGACTCCTCGATCGGCTCCGCGCGGCTCATTTTCAGGGCGAGTTTGTCGCTCCAGAAGTAGGAGCCGAGGTTGATCAGCAGGGCGATGCCGAGGAAGACGGCGGCCGTCGAAGGGCCGCCGATCAGGGCGCCGATAACGACCAGGAGGCCGGTAAGGGACGCCAGCAGGATCGTCGTTCGCAGCGTCGCGCCAAAAGTCGATTGCTTGGTGGTGGTCATCGCGTGGATGCTCCTGGGGTCGTAGTGACGTATTCGAGTATTGCTCCAGGAGGCGATTCTGCCCATAGGGGCCACTCCCCCTTTCGGCCCCGGCGATCCCCTAGCCCCTCGGGCGCGTTCGTCGTTCTTCCCGCTAGGCGGGAAAAGCGACGAACGTTCGCCGTACGCTTGCCGGGATGAGGCGGCGCGCCCTCTTCTCGCAGATGCTGGCGCTGAACGCGGCGCTGGTCGGTGCCGCGGCGCTCGCCGCCGGGCTGATCGGTGACCTCCACCTGCTCGCCGCGATCGGCGTCGGCCTCGCCGCCGCGATCAGCGCCCTGGTCGTCAACCAGCTGCTGCTGCACCGCCGCTTCACCCCGCTCGAGCGGCTGATCGAGGAGATGGAGAAGGTCGACCTCAGCCGGCCCGGCCCCCTCTTCCCCGCCTCGATCGACGGCGTCGGCGAGACCGAGGAGGTGGAGCGGATCGAGCTCGCCTTCCTGCGGATGATGCGGCGGCTGGAAGCCGAGCGGCGGCGCGCCGGCTCGGCCGCGCTGCACGCCCAGGAGGAGGAGCGGGCGCGGGTCGCCCGCGATCTCCACGACGAGGTCAACCAGTCGCTGACCGGCCTGCTGCTGCGGCTCGAGGCGGCGCGGGCCGAGGCACCGCCCGCGCTCGAGCCGGAGCTTGCGGAGACGAAAGCGCTCGCCAACCAGGCGATGGGCGAGCTGCTGCAGCTGGCCCGCCAGCTGCGCCCGACCGCGCTCGACGACCTCGGCCTGGCGGCGGCGATCGCCGGCCAGGTCGAGCAGCTCGGCCGCGGCGAGGTCAAGGCCGACTTCGCGGCCGAGGGCGACTTCCGCGACCTCGGCGACGACCCACAGCTGGTCGTCTACCGGGTCGCCCAGGAGGCGCTCTCCAACGCGGCGCGGCACTCCGGCGCGCGGCGGGTCGGGGTCGAGCTGCGCCGCCGCGACGACGGCGGGGTCGAATTGACCGTCGCCGACGACGGCCGCGGCTTCGCCTTCGAGGAATCGCAGCGCGGCCTCGGCATCGCCGGGATGCGCGAGCGGGCGCTGCTGGTCGGCGGCGAGCTGACGATCGAGTCGCGGCCCGGCGCCGGGACCACGGTGCGGCTGCTGGTCCCGGGAGAATCCGGGCGATGAGAGTCCTGATCGCCGACGACCACGGGATCGTCCGCTCCGGCCTCCGCCTGCTGCTCGAGCGCCAGCCCGACATCGAGGTGGTCGCCGAGGCGGCCGACGGGGCCGCCGCCCGCGACCTGGCGATCCGCGAGCGCCCCGACCTGGCGATCCTCGACGTGCGGATGCCGAACCTCACCGGCCTGCAGGCGACGCGGGAGATCAAGCAGCAGGTCCCCGACACGGCGGTGCTGATCCTCTCGATGCACGACGACGAGCGCTACCTGTTCGAGGCGCTGAAAGCCGGCGCCTCGGGCTACGTGCTGAAGGCGCAGGCCGACACCGATCTCCTCGCCGCGATCCGCGCCGTCGAGCGCGGCGAGCCGTTCCTCACCCCGGAGGCGCAGCGGACGCTGATCAAGGACGTGCTTGAGCGCGGTTCGAGCGGCGAGGAGGAGCTGACCCCGCGCGAGGAGGAGATCGTCAAGCTGGTCGCCGAGGCGAACACGACGAAGGAGATCGCCGAGCTCCTCCACCTCTCGGAGAAGACGGTCGAGAACCACCGCGCGAACGCGATGCGCAAGCTCGGCATGCGCGACCGGGTCGAGCTGGTGCGCTACGCGATCCGCCGCGGCCTGATCGAGCCCTGACGAGGGCAAAGCCGACCGCTTCGGTAGGATTTGAACCCATGCTGTTTTCGACCAAAGCCGAGTACGGGGTGCGCCTGATGGTCGAGCTCGGTCGCCAGCCCTCCTCGCAGCCGATCTCGCTCAGCACCGTCGCCGAGGCCGAGCGGCTGCCGCTCTCCTATCTCGAGCACCTGGTCGCGAAACTGCGCAAGGCGGGCCTCGTCACCTCGACCCGCGGCGCCCACGGCGGCTACCGCCTGGCGAAACCGGCGGAGGAGATCCGGATGGACGCGGTGGTGCAGGCGCTGGAAGGGCAGATCGCCCCGATGGAGTGCTTCCACGACACGCCGGAAGGCAAAGTCCTCTGTTCACACGAGGACGACGGCGATCGCGCCTGTTCGACCAAGCTCCTCTGGACCCGGGTCCAGGGCGGCGTCACCAAGGCGCTGGCCGGGACGACGCTGGCCGAGCTGGTCGAGTTCTCGCGCCCCGGCGGGCGCAGCGAGGCCGAGATCGTCAAGGCCGCCTGAGACTTCCCCCAAACCGAAACGGAGTGAGCATTGGCTGAGCTGGAGATAAGGAACCTGCACGCGAAGGTCGAGGAGAAGGAGATCCTCAGGGGCCTCGACCTCGACGTCGAGAAGGGCAAGGTCCACGCGCTGATGGGCCCGAACGGCTCCGGCAAGTCGACCCTCGCCAACGTGATCATGGGCCATCCCGCCTACGAAGTGACCGAGGGGACGATCACGTTCAAGGGCGAGGACATCACCGACGCCGACCCTGAGACCCGCTCGCAAGCGGGCCTCTTCATGGCCTTCCAGTACCCCGTCGCGATCCCCGGCGTCTCGGTCTCCAAGTACCTGCGGATGATCATCAACGCCAAGCGCGAGGCGCGCGGCGAAGAGCCGATCAAGATCAAAGAGTTCGCCCGCACCGCCCAGGAGGCGATGGAGCTGGCGAACATCCCGAAAGAGTTCTCCAGCCGCTACCTGAACGACGGCTTCTCGGGTGGCGAGAAGAAGCGGATGGAGCTCTTGCAGCTGGCGCTCCTGCGACCGGAGATCGCGGTGCTCGACGAGACCGACTCGGGCCTCGACATCGACGCGCTGCGGACCGTCGCCGAAGGCGTGAACAAGTTCGCCGGCCCGGAGATGGGCGTCCTGATCATCACCCACTACCAGCGCATCCTGCACATGGTGAAACCCGACGCGGTCCACATCATGTTCGAGGGCCGGATCGTCAAGGAAGGCGGCCCCGAGCTGGTCGCGACGCTCGAGGAGAAAGGCTACGGCTGGATCCGCGAGGAGGTCGGAGCGACCGCGTGACCGTCTCCGCGACCTACCCGCTCGAGCAGGTCCGGGCGCAGTTCCCGGCGCTCGAGCGTGAGGTCGGGGGCGGGCCGGTCGCCTACCTCGACAGCGGTGCCAGCGCCCAGCAGGCGCTGGCCTCGATCGAGGCGGTCGACGACTACGTCCGCCGCCACCACTCGAACGTCCACCGGGGGGCGCACACTCTTTCTGCCGAGGCGACGGAGGCCTACGAGGAGGCGCGGCGCACCGTCGCCGCCCACCTCGGCGCGACGGACCGCCGCGAGGTGGTCTTCGTCCGCAACGCGACGGAGGCGATCAACCTCGTGGCGCGGGCCTGGGGCGACGCCAACGTCGGCGCCGGCGACCGCCTGCTGCTGACCGAGATGGAGCACCACTCGAACCTGGTGCCGTGGCAGCAGCTGGCCGAGCGGACCGGGGCCGAGATCGACTGGGTGCCGGTCGACGACGAGGGCCGGCTGGATATGGAGGCCTTCGCGGCGCTGCTCGAGCGCGGACCGAAGCTGGTCGCGGTCGCCCACGTCTCAAACGTCCTCGGGACCGAGAACCCGGTGGCCGAGATCGCGCGGCTGGCGCACGACGCCGGCGCCCTCGTGCTTGCCGACGGCGCCCAGGCGGCGCCGAAGCTCCCTCTCGACGTCGCCGAGCTGGGCGTTGACTTCTACGCGGTCACCGGCCACAAGATCTACGCCCCGACCGGGATCGGCGTCCTCTGGGGCCGGCTCGAGCTCTTGCGCGAGATGCCGCCGTTCCTCGGCGGCGGGTCGATGATCCGCAAGGTGACGCGCGAGGGCACCACCTATGCCGACCCCCCGGCCCGGTTCGAGGCGGGGACGCCGGCGATCGCCCAGGCGGTCGGGCTGGCGGCGGCGCTGCGCTGGCTCGACGGGGTCGGGATCGAGGACGTCCGCGCCCACGAGGTCGAGATCGCCGACTACACCCTCGCCCGCCTCGCCGAGGTCCCCGGGCTGCGGCTGTTCGGGCCGCCGCGCGGCCCCGACCGGCTCGGCCCCGTCTCCTTCGAGCTCGAGGGCGTCCACGCCCACGACGTCTCCGAGATCCTCGACCGCCACGGCGTCGCGATTCGCGCCGGCCACCACTGCGCCCAGGTGCTGATGGACCGGCTCGGGGTGGCGGCGACGGCGCGCGCCAGCTTCGGCGCCTACACGACGACCGCCGAGGTCGACCGCCTGGTCGCCGGCCTCGAAGACACGCGCCGCGTCTTCGGGCTCTAGCCCGCCGCCGACGCCCACCTCGGGGCCCCACCGATGCCGAACGGAGACAGCGGCGAACGGCGGCACCTGCCGATCGAGCTGCCGGGACACGAAGCCAGCCCGGTTCGCAAGATCCTGGTCCGGGTGGCGATCGCGCTGGCGCTGATCGCCCTGGTGGCCGGCGTCTCCTACGCGGGCCGCGACGGCTACGTCGACCCCGAGGACGGCGAAATCAGCGTGCTCGACGCCTTCTACTACTCGACCGTCTCGATCACGACCACCGGCTACGGCGACATCAGGCCGGTCTCCGACGGCGCCCGCTGGGTGACCACCGTCGTCGTCACCCCGGCGCGCGTGCTCTTCCTCATACTCCTCGTCGGAACGACGTTGGAGATATTGGCGGAACGAAGCCGCGCGGCTTACCGGGTCGCTCGCTGGAGGAGAAAGTTGAAAGGCCACACGATCGTCTGCGGATACGGGGTCAAGGGCCGCACCGCCGTGCGGACGCTGATCGACAAGGGCACCAGCCCGGACCAGATCGTCGCGATCGAGCCTCGGCAGGAGGCGCGGGCGCGAGCCACCGCCGACGGGCTCGCCGCGATCGCGGGATCCGCCGCCAAGCAGGAGGTGCTGGTCGAGGCAGGGATGAGCGAGGCTTCGGCGCTGATCGTCGCCCCGGACCGCGACGACACCGCGGTGCTGATCACCCTCACCGCGCGGGAGCTCAACCCCGAGGCGACGATCGTCGCCTCGGTGGCCGAGGAGGAGAACGTCCACCTCCTGCACCAGAGCGGCGCCAACGCGGTGATCACCTCCTCCGGCGCGGCCGGCCGCCTGCTCGGGCTCTCCACCGACACCCCCCAGGTCCCCGAGATCGTCGAGGACCTGATGACCGTCGGCGAGGGCCTCGACATCTCCGAGCGCACGATCGGACCCGAGGGGGCCGGTCCGGCGCCGGTCTTCCCCCACGAGCCGGTCGTGCTCGCCGTCGTCAGGGACGGGGAGGTCCTGCGGTTCGGCGATCCTCGCGCCCGCCAGCTGCGCGACGGCGACCGGGTCCTCGAGCTTTTCAGCCACCGCACCTAGCGTTTGCGCTCGGGCCGGTGGGCGCCTTCGCTAGCCTCGAAGCAATGGACGACCTCTACCGCGACCAGATCCTCGAGCACTACAAGCGGCCGCATAACTTCGGCGCGCTCGAGAACCCCGACCTCGAGTACGAGGACAACAACCCGTTCTGCGGCGACGAGCAGCGGGTGACGATCCGGCTCGACGACTCCGACCGGGTCGCCGAGGTCGCCTTCGAGGGCAAGGGCTGCGCGATCTCCACCGCCGCCACCTCGCTGCTCACCGACGAGCTGGTCGGGATGAACCGCGAGGAGCTCCTGCGACTGCCCAAGGAGTACGTGCTCGAGCTGCTTGGGATCGAGATCTCGGCGACGCGGATGAAGTGCGCGATGCTCGGCCTCAAGGTGGTCAAGTCGGCCTCGCTCGGCCAGCCGGCCGAATGGGAGGACGAGGGCGAGGTCGGCGACCCGAACGAAGCGGCGGCGCTCTAGCGCCGCCGCCCCGCCGGTCCGGATTACGGAGCCGTCTGGCGCGCCTCCTCGGTTGGGTCGATCACCGCGAAGACCGCCCCGTGGGGGTCGACTACGATCGCGAAGCGGCCGATTCCGGGGATCTCCTCCGGGCCGAAGGTGACCTGGCCGCCGTTGGCGGTCGCCGCCGCGGCCGCCGCGTCGGCGTCGGGGACGGTGAAGTAGACGAGCCAGTGGTTCGGCACCTCGTCGGGGACGCGGCCGGTGATGTCCATCATCCCGCCCGCGGAGACCTCGCCCCTTTTCCAGACGTGGTAGGTGCCCATCTCGCCCATGTCCTGGTCTTCGACGGTCCAGCCGAACACCGCGGGGTAGAACTCGCGCGAGGAGGCGACGTCGCGGGTGCCGAGCTCGTTCCAGCCGAAGCAGCCGTCCTCGTTGACCAGCTCGGCGCCGGCGAAGGTGCCGGGCTCCCAGATCCCGATCACGGCGCCGGCCGGGTCGGAAAAGACGGCCATCTTGCCCATGCCCATCACGTCGAGCACCGGGGCGATCGTCTGCCCGCCGGCCTCGCCGATCTTCGCCGCGGTCGCCTCGGCGTCGGCGACCGAGACGTAGGTCGCCCAGACGCAGGGCTGGCCGTCCTGCATCGGCGGCGAGACGCCGGCGACGTCCTTGCCGTTCAATTTCGCCCGCCGGTAGCCGCCCATTTCCGCCGAGTTCGGCAGCTCGGGGATCTCCCAGCCGAACAGCTCGCGGTAGAAGGCCTCGCTCGCCTCGATGTCGGGGGTGCCGCTCAGTTCGACCCAGCAGGGGGTGCCGGGCTCGTAGGTGCTCCTGGTGCTCATCGCGCTCCTCTCTTCGCAGGTCCTTTGATGATCAGACCAGACGTCGAGCCGAAAGTCATCGCTCGGCTGTGAATCGAGGCCGACCGCCCCGCCCCGCTAAAATCCGACCGTAGAAGTAGGATTAAGTCTCAACCCGCACTATCTGCCCACCGAGTGCGGAAGGAAGCAGCCTCTTGACCGATTCCGCAGGAACCAAGATCTCAGTCTGCCCGACCGCCGAGCTCGGCCCCGGGCAGATGCGCCTGGTCGAGCACGACGGTCGCAAGATCGGCGTCTTCAACTGCGACGGCGCCCTGTACGCGATCGAGGACCGCTGCTCGCATGACGACGGGCCGCTCGCCGAGGGCGAGTTCGACCCCGCCGCCTGCACCGTGGAGTGCCCGCGCCACGGCTCGCTCTTCGACCTCACCACCGGCAGGCCGAAGACGCTCCCCGCATTCCAGCCGGTCCAAGTCTTCCCCGTCGCCGTCGAGGGCGACGACATAACCCTGGAGGTCTCCTAGTCCCATGGCAACTCCCGAGGTCCTCGCCGAGAAACGAGAGCTGGCCGGCATCAACGCCGACTACAAAGAGAAGTTCGGCTTCAACGATCCCGAGACCGGCTACGCCTACAAAGCCCCGAAGGGGCTCACCCGCGAGGTCGTCGAAACGATCTCGGACTTCAAGGAAGAGCCGCAGTGGATGCGTGATTTCCGCCTGAAAGCGCTCGAGCACTTCGAACAGCGCCCGACCCCGAAATGGGGCGGCGACCTTGATCAGATCGACTTCGACGACATCCATTACTTCGTCCGCGCCTCAGACAAGAACTCGCGCGACTGGAGCGAGGTCCCCGAGGACATCAAATACACCTTCGACCGGCTCGGGATCCCCGAGGCGGAGCGCAAATTCCTCTCCGGCGTCGGCGCCCAGTACGAGTCCGAGGTCGTCTACCACCAGGTGAACGAGAAGCTCGAGGAACAGGGCGTGATCTTCACCGACATGGACACCGCCCTGCGCGAGCACGAGGACCTCGTGCGCGAGCACTGGGCGACGGTGATCCCGCCCAACGACAACAAACTGGCAGCGCTGAACTCGGCCGTCTGGTCGGGCGGCTCGTTCGTCTACGTCCCCGCCGGGGTCAAGGTCGAGATGCCGCTTCAGGCCTACTTCCGGATCAACACCGAGAACATGGGCCAGTTCGAGCGGACGCTGATCATCACCGAGGAGGGCGCCGACGTCCACTACATCGAGGGCTGCACGGCGCCGGTCTACTCGACCGACTCGCTGCACTCGGCGGTGGT
>Ga0196962_10000406_pt1 | contig 18405 bp, 19 predicted proteins | sample S3v_20metaG_FD_183186 | JGI IMG/M metagenome (GOLD analysis project Ga0196962, IMG submission 183186) | Soil microbial communities from Anza Borrego desert, Southern California, United States - S3+v_20 | ecosystem: Environmental > Terrestrial > Soil > Desert | place: USA: California | collected... | reverse complement strand
CGAGCCTCGGCTCGCGGACGTGGCTCGTCGGCGCGACGGCGGCGACGCGGCGCGTGGACGCGCTGGCCCGCGCGCACGGCGCCCGCCGGGCCGCCGGCCGTGCCTACGAGGTGGCGCGCGAGCGCGCGCGGCCGTTCGCCGCTGCGCTGCGATCGCGGGGGCTGCTCGCCTACGCGGAGGAGAACCGCATCAGCAGGACTCTGCAGGCGCCCGTCGATCCGCTGTCCGTCGTCCCGCAGGCCGGCTGGCGCGAGCACGTGGTGGCCGGGGCGGTGGCGCCGCCGGTCGACCCGGCGAGCCCGCTGATCGCGCTCGTCGACTCCGAGCTCGACGCGCAGCATCCCGAGATCGCCGGCTCGAACACCACGACCACCGGCGGGCGCATCCTCGCCGACTACCACGGGACGGCGACCGCGACCGTCGCCGCGGCCCCGCAGAACGGGATCGGGATCGTGGGCATCTGGCCGAACGCGCGCACGCTCAACCTGCCGCTTCCCGCCGACATCTCGTGCGCCGATTCCGCCCGGCAGATCGCTGCAGCGGTGGCGGCCGGCGCGGCGGTGATCAACATGAGCTACGGCTCGAGCACGGCGTGCCGGACGGAGTACGAGGCGATCCAGCGGGCGATCGCCCGCGGCATCGTCGCCGTGGCCGCGGCGGGCAACGAGTTCGGGCAGGGCAACCCGGCCGAGTTCCCCGCCAGCCTGCCGCACGTGCTCACCGTCGCGGCGACGGGCGCCGACAACGGCGCGACGTTCTTCTCGAACCAGAACGCGGCCGTCGACCTCAGCGCCCCGGGCGAGGACGTGCTGGCCGGCGTCCCGGTGACCTTCGACCCGGACGGCCACCCGGACGGCTTCGCGACCGTGTCCGGCACCTCGTTCTCCTCCCCGATGGTCGCCGCCGCCGTCGCGTGGGTCCGCGCCGCGCGCCCCGACCTGACGTCCGACCAGGCCGCGCAGGTCGTGCGTCTCGGCGCGCAGGACGTCGGCAAGGCCGGCTGGGAGGCGTCCACCGGCTTCGGCGTCCTCAACCTCCCGGGGGCGCTCGCGCACGAGGCCCCGACCGCCGATCCGCTCGAGCCCAACGATGACGTGGAGTTCGTCAACGGACGCGTGCTCGGCCGCCGGGCGCCGGCGATCTTCAGCGGCACGACGGCGACGGTGATCGCGCTGCTCGACCGCTACGAAGACCCAGTCGACGTCTACCGGATCCGGATCCCCGCGCGCGCACGGGTGCAGGTCCGCGTGGTGCCCGCCTTCGGCGATCCCGACCTGTACGTCTTCACGCGCGCCGCACACACCGTCACGGGCTCGCGCGGGCTCGTCGCGAAGTCGCTGCGCCGCGGCCCGCGGATCGACGGCGTGCAGCTCCTGAACCCGCTGCGGCGGGCGGTCACGCGGTTCGTCGCCGTCGGGATCGAGGACGGCGTCGAGGCGCTCGACGCCGGCTACACGCTGCGGTTCAGGCGGCGCTAGACGACGGCGCCCACTGCTCCTCCGCGAGGTCGCCGGTGTGCTCGAGCGCCGCGGGGGTCGGCACGTGCGGGTTGTCGCGCAGGTACCACTCGGCGTCGAGCGCCGCCATGCACCCCGTGCCCGCGGCGGTGACCGCCTGGCGGTAGGTGTGGTCGACGAGGTCGCCCGCGGCGAAGATGCCCGGCACGCCGGTCCGGGTCGAGCGCGCGTCGGTGATCACGTAGCCGTTCTCGTCCGTCTCGACGATCCCCTGCACGATCTCGGAGTTCGGCTGGTGGCCGATGGCGACGAAGCCGCCGGCGACGGGGACGTCGCGCTCCTCGCCCGTCTCCACGTGGCGCAGCCGCGCGTTCCCGAGCAGCCCGGTCTCCCCCGGGAGGAACGCCTCGACGACGTATGGGGTGGCGAACTCGATGTTCTCGGTCTCGCGCGCCCGGTCGAGCATGATCTGCGACGCCCGGAACTCGCCGCGCCGGTGCACGAGCGTGACCTTCGACGAGAACTTCGCCAAGAAGATGGCCTCCTCCATCGCGGAGTCGCCGCCGCCGACGACGATCGTGTCGCGGTCCTTGAAGAAGGCGGCGTCGCAGGTCGCGCAATAGGACACGCCGCGCCCGTTCGCGAGCTCCTCCTCGCCCGGCACGCCGAGCTTCTTGTGCTCCGCGCCCATGGCCAGCACCACCGCGCGGGCCCGGTAGGCGTCGTCGCCGACCCACACCGTGTGCGGGTCGCCCTCCGCGGCGCCCGGCTCGACGCGCGTCACGTTGTCGGTGATGTAGCGGGCCCCGAAGCGCTCCGCCTGGTCGCGCATCGTCTGCATGAGCTCCGGGCCCATGATCCCGTCGCGGAAGCCGGGGTAGTTCTCGACGTCCGTGGTCTGCTGCAGCAGGCCGCCCCACAGGAAGCCCTCGATGACGAGCGGCGAGAGATTCGCCCGCGCGGTGTACAGCGCGGCGGTGTAGCCGGCCGGCCCGCTGCCGACGATGATGACCCGCTCGACCTGCTCGATCTGCTCGACGTCTGCCATGGACAAGCTCCCGTATACCCCGGTTCCCTTACTTCAGTTTGTATAGTGTAGCCGCGCGACCCGGTCTCACGCGGTGGCGGGCGCCCACGCGTGCCGCCAGCGCTCGACGGTGCGCCGGAGCTGGAAGTACGCGATCACGCCGGGGACCATCGGCAGCCAGAACGTGAACGCGCGGAACACGAGCACCGCGACGACGGCCAGCCCGCCGCTGACGCCGAACGCCACGAACGCCGCGATCATCCCGCCCTCGACGCCGCCCACGCCGCCCGGCATGGGCAGGAGGTTGCCCAGCATCCCCACGAAGAACGCCTGCGTGAGCACGGCGAGCGGCGGCGCGGCGCCGAAGGCGTGGAAGGCGGCCCACAGCACGGCGATCTGGAACGCCCAGAAGAGCACGGCGCCCAGCAGCGCCGGGTCGCGGGAGCGCAGGTGCGCGAGCGCCTCCCGCACGCCGGCCGACGTCGCCGCCGGCACCTGCGCGAGCTGCTGCAGGAGCCGCATGACGCGCCCCTGGCCGCCCGTGAAGGAGCCCACGCGCCGCTGCAGGTCCGTGGGAACGACGGCGAGCGCGAGGCACAGGGCCATGGCGACCAGCGCGATGACGGCGGGCACGAACGTGAAGGCGAACGGGTCCTGCCCCCGGAACAGGCCCCAGTGCAGGCCGAAGCCGCACACGACCACGGCCGCCGCGTACGGGAAGTAGGTGAGGACGAGGAAGGCCATCGTCTTGTCGGCGACCGCGCGCTTCTCCACGCCCGCCCGTCGCAGCGCCCACGCCTGCAGCACGAGCCCGCCGGCGCCGCCGGCGGCGAACAGCCGCGACGCGGCGAGCCCCGCCATCGTGATCTGGTAGCTCGCCGCCCAGTCGATCCGCGCCGAGGCGCCCGCGAAGATGCCGCGGAACATCGCGACGTAGCCGCCGAACATCCCGCACGTGAAGACCAGCGCGGCGACCATCCACGCCGGCCGGCCGCGCTCGATCCGCGCCCACGTCTCGTCGAGCCCGGCGAGCTGCGGGAGGAGGAAGTAGAGGGCGGCGAGCGAGGCGGCGAGGAAGGCGACGATGCCGAGGAGGTTGCGCCGCGTGAGCTGGAGCGCGGGCTGCTCGTCGTGGTCGACGACGTGGTCGGGTGGCCGCCGCTCGGCGTCGCGGGTCCCCGGCGGCGCCTCGCTCATCCGCGCGCCAGCGCCCCCAGCGCGCGTACGGCGAGCGAGAAGCGCTCCGCGACGGGGGCGGCGAGCGGGAGCGCGGCGCGGATGCCCTCGGCGACCGCGAGGCCGGCCGCGAGGTCCACGACGTAGTGCTCGCCCAGATACACGAGCGCGACCCCGAGGGTGGCCACGTACGCCCATCCGACGAGTCCCGCCACGCGCCCGGTGGCGGCGAGCACGTGGGCGGACGTGACCGAGGTGGCGAAGTGGAGCGACGGCATGGCGGCCAGTGGGTTGCCTCCCAGGACACCGTACAGCGACGTCCAGCGCGAACCCCAGAAGTGTTCCCCGTACTCGACCATCATGCGGCGCAGCTCCGGCGTGCGCCCGTCATCCATCAGCCCCTTGCCGGCGGCGTACCACGGGGGCGCGGTCGGTATCGCCCAGTAGCCGATGACGCCCAGGTCGAACGTGGCGTAGACCTGCGCGGCGCCGCGGGGGAACTGGTCACGGTGTCGCGCGAGGAGGAAGAGCACGGTCCCGTGCGGGACGATGAACCACAGCCAGTGCGACCACACGAGCGTCTTCTCCCAGCGGGTGAAGCGCCCCGGCGTCCCGAGCGCCCGCTGCAGGCGGAGCGTCGGCGTCGTCCCGGCGCCGAGGAAGCGGTCGACCCGGACGGGGTACGCGACGCGCACGCGCCGCTCGAGCGCCGCCGGGTCGTCGTTCGGCATCTCGTACGTCGCGAGGTACGCCCACATCTGGAGGACGCACGTGGCGACGTCGCGCGCGCGCGTGCGCGGGAAAAGAATGCAGACGGCGACCGGCGCCGTGGCCGCGGTGGCGGTGACCACGGGCGGGGGGAGCTTCAGGCGGCGGCGCGCGAGCGGCGCCCCCACGCCGGCCACGAGCGCCGTGACGGCGGCCGCGCGGATGGCGGTCGAGAGGCGCACGCGGCGGCGATGCTACCGGGCCGCCCGGCGGACTCGGCGCGCCTACGCCGCCATGCGCGCGCGGCGCGGCGGCGCGGCCTCCTCGACCAGCGCGGCGACGACGCCGGAGGCGGGATCGACCTCCGGGTGCCACTGGACGCCGAGCGCCCACCGCGCGGCGGGAAGCTCGATCGCCTCCACGAGGTCGTCGAGCACGCTCCAGCCCGAGGCGACGAGCCCGTGCCCGAGCCGGTCGACGGCCTGATGGTGGTGGGACTTGGTGGTGTGGAGCAGCTCGCCGCACGCCGCGGCCGCGAGCGAGCCGGGCGCCAGCCGGACGTCGTGGTCGGCGTTGTCGAACGAGCCGGGGTGGCGGCGATGGTCGCCGTGGCCGACGTCGTCGGGCAGGTGCTGGATGAGCGTGCCGCCGAGCGCGACGTTGAGGAGCTGCATGCCGCGGCAGATGCCCAGCAGCGGCAGGTCGCGCTCCAGCGCGCGGCGGGCGAGCGCGATCTCGGCGGCGTCGCGCGCCGGCTTGGTCCGGCCGGTCTCCGGATGCCGTGGCGCGCCGTAGCTCGCGGGGTCGATGTCGGCGCCGCCGGCGAGCACCAGGGCGTCGAGCGGCTCGAGCACCGCGTCCGGGTCTTCGCCCGCGGCCGGGTCCGGCGGCAGCATGAGCGCGGCGCCGCCGGCGCGGTGGATCGCGTCCACGTACGCGCGCGAGAGCAGCATCGCCTCGTTCTCCCAGACGCCCCAGCGCGCGGTCTCGAGCGCCGTGCAGATGCCGATGCGCGGACGTCGCATCCCACGTCCGTACCCCGCGGGCGCTCGTACGATGCCCCGATGGCGCTGCCGCTGCCCGAGCTCGAGACGGTGAGGCTCCGCCGCGGCGCCTCCAACGGCGCCGAGCTGCGCATCGTGCTCGACCGCCCGGGCCGGATGAACGCGTGGAACACGCAACTCGGGCGCGACCTGGGCGCCGCCGTGGAGTTCGCGGCCGCCGACGACGACGTGCGGGCCGTGACCGTCACGGGAGCGGGCCGCGCCTTCTCGTCCGGCGCCGACCTCCACGCCGCGTTCGGGGCGACGCCGGAGGGCCATCCCGACGTCGGCGGCGCCCTGCGCGAGCGCTACCACCCGATCATCGCCGGCCTGCGGGCGCTGCCCAAGCCGGTGGTGGCCGCCGTCAACGGGCCGGCGGCGGGGATCGGCTGCTCGCTCGCCCTCGCGTGCGACCTCGTCGTCGCGCGCGAGTCGGCGTACCTCCTGCTCGCCTTCGTGAACATCGGCCTCGCGCCCGACGGCGGCGCGACGATGTTCGTCGCCGCGCGGGCCGGGATGGCGCGCGCGGCGGAGATGGCGCTGCTGGGCGAGCGCGTCCCCGCGCGCCGGGCGCTCGAATGGGGGCTGGTCTCCAGGGTGACGGCCGACGACGCCTTCGACGCGGAGGTCGACGCGCTGGCGGAGCGGCTCGCCACGGGACCCACGCGGGCCTACGCCGGCGCCAAGCGGGCCCTCAACGCGTCGCTGTACGGCCGCATGGGCGAGCAGCTCGACCTCGAGGCCGCGATCCAGCAGGAGGTGGCCGCGTCGGACGATTTCCGCGAGGGCGTCCGCGCCTTCGCCGAGAAGCGCCCCGCGCGCTTCTCCGGTCACTGAGCGGTCCCGGCGAATCAGTGAATACACTCCCCCAGCCGATGGCCCGCTCAGGACTGCCGCACGTGCTCCGCCGCGCCGCCGCACCCGCGCTGCTCGCGCTGCTCGTGATCGCCGCGCCGGCCTCGGCCGGCCTGCTGGCCCCCGAGGCGGGCGGCGGCTCGCGCAACGCGGAGGACACCCGGACGCTGTACTGGCTGATCTTCGCGCTCGGCGTCGTGGTCTTCGTCGGCGTGGAGGCGATCCTGATCTGGTGCCTCGTGCGCTTCCGCGCCCGCAAGGGCGCCGTGGCGGCGCAGATCCACGGCAACACGCGGCTCGAGATCGGCTGGACCGTGGGCGCCGCCGTGATCCTCGTCTTCCTCACCATCGTGACCTTCGTGATGCTGCCCGGCATCAAGGACCCGGCGGCGTCGGACATCGACGAGAACGGCAATCCGGTCGCGGGGACGCCGGCGGCGTTCGCCGCCACGGACCAGCCGCCGCCGCCGCGCGGCGCGTCGATGAACATCAAGGTCGACGGCCAGCAGTACCTGTGGCGCTACAAGTACCCCGGCCGGCAGGACGTCTTCTCCTACGTGAACATGTACGTCCCGGTCGGGATGACGGTGACGCTGGACATCAGCGCGGACGACGTCGCCCACTCGTGGTGGATCCCGGAGCTCGGCGGCAAGCAGGACGCGCTGCCCGGCTACATCAACAAGAGCTGGTTCAAGATCACCGAGCCGGGCATCTACCGGGGCCAGTGCGCAGAGCTGTGCGGCCGCAACCACGCCAACATGTACGCCGCGATCATCGCGATGCCGTTCGATCGCTGGCAGGCGTGGTACGACCGGCAGGCGCGCGCCATCCAGGCGGCCAAGGACGCCGCGGCGCAGCAGCGCCGGGAGCTCGAGCAGGCCGAGGGCGAGGCCGCCGCGGAGGGCGGCGGAGCCGCCGGCGGCGCCGGACAGAACCCATCCCCCTGAGACTGGCTGACAGGACCGCATGGCTTCACTCGACTTCGCATCCCGGACGCTGCCCCGCCCGCAGATCGAGCGCCGCGCCGTGGCGCCGGACGAGCGCGGCTGGACGTCGTGGATCACGACGACCGACCACAAGAAGATCGGGATCCTCTACCTGTGGACGGTCGCCGTCTTCTTCGTGCTGGGCGGCGTCGAGGCGCTCCTGATCCGCCTGCAGCTCGGCGCGCCGGACAACACGCTCCTGTCGCCCGAGAAGTACAACCAGCTCTTCACGATGCACGGGACGACGATGATCTTCCTCGTCACCGTCCCGGTGTGGGCCGGCTTCGCGAACTACCTCCTGCCGCTCATGATCGGCGCCCGCGACGTCGCCTTCCCGCGGCTGAACGCGTGGTCGTACTGGATGTTCCTGTTCGGCGGTCTGGCGCTGTACGCGTCGCTGTTCTTCACGCCGCCGGAGGCCGGCTGGTTCTCCTACGTCCCGCTGTCGACGGCGGAGTACTCGCCGAGCGGCGGGCAGGACGCGTGGATCTTCATGGTCCACCTCACCGGCTTGTCGTCGATGCTCGGCGCGGTCAACTTCATCGCCACCATCCACAACATGCGGGCGCCCGGCATGGGCTGGGGGCGCTTACCGCTGTTCGTGTGGACGATCCTCGTCTACTCGTACCTGATCGTCCTCGCGATCTCCTCGCTCGCCGCGACCGTCACCATGCTGCTGCTGGACCGGCACTTCGGGACGAACTTCTTCGACCCCAACGAGGGCGGCTCGGCGCTCCTGTGGCAGCACCTGTTCTGGTTCTTCGGCCACCCCGAGGTGTACATCCTCATCCTGCCCGCCTTCGGCGTGTTCTCCGAGGTGCTGCCGGTCTTCGCCCGCAAGCCCATCTTCGGCTACAAGGCGATCGCCGCCGCGACCGCGGGCATCGCGTTCCTGGGCCTGCTCGTGTGGGCGCACCACATGTTCGCCACGCCGAGCGCCACGGTCGTGCTCGCGTTCTTCATGCTCTCGAGCTTCGTCATCGCCGTCCCGACCGGCGTCAAGATCTTCAACTGGCTCGCCACGCTGTGGCGCGGCACGATCGAGTTCCGGGTGCCGCTGCTGTTCTGCGTGGGCGGCATCGCGACCTTCGTGATCGGCGGGATCACGGGGATCTTCCTCGCCGTCTTCCCCGTCGACTGGCAGTTGACGGACACGTACTTCGTCGTCGCGCACATGCACTACGTGGCGTTCGGCGGCACGGCCTTCGCGATGATGGCGGCGACGTACTACTGGTTCCCGAAGATGACGGGGCGGATGCTCTCCGAGACGATGGGCAAGGTCGCGTTCTGGCTGACGCTGATCGGCTTCCACGTCACCTTCCTCGTCCAGCACTCGGCGGGGCTCAGCGGCATGCCGCGCCGCGTCTACGAGTACAGCGACGGCTCGGGCTGGCACCTGTACAACCTCATCTCGACGATCGGCGCCTTCATCCTCGCCCTCGGCGTCATCGTCTCCATCGTGAACATCGTCCGCTCGCTCAAGGTCGGCGTGAAGGCGGGGCCCGACCCGTGGAAGGCCAACACGCTCGAGTGGTACATGCCGTCCCCGCCCCCCGCCCACAACTTCGACGCGATCCCCCGCGTCCGCTCCGTGGAGCCGATGAAGGACATCCGGCGCCAGGTCGAGCAGATGTCCGGGTCGCCGCAGCGCTTCGAAGCCGGCCGCCCGATGGTCAAGGCCTGACCGCCCGCCGTGGAGGCATCCCGTGTGAGCAGCCGGACCGCCGCCCCCGTGCTCGGGGGTGCGCGCGTCCGCCAGATGGTCGCGGACTACGTGACGCTGACGAAGCCGAAGGTGCAGTCGCTGCTGCTGCTCACCACGGTCACGACCATGTACGTGGCGGGCGACCCGTCGCTCGCGCTCGTGTTCTGGACGGTCCTCGGCGGCTCGCTCGCGTCCGGCGGCGCGGGCGCGGTGAACCACTGGTACGACCGCGACATCGACGCACAGATGGCGCGGACGGCGACCCGCCCCGTGCCGTCGGGCCGCGTCTCGCCCGCGGCGGCGCTGCGGTTCGGGATCGCGCTCGCCGCCCTCTCCTTCCTCGTGCTGGCCGTCGCGGTCAACCTGCTGAGCGCCTGCCTCGCGCTCGCCGGGTTCCTCGGCTACGTCTTCGTCTACACGGTGTGGCTGAAGCGCAGCACGCCGCAGAACATCGTCATCGGCGGCGCCGCCGGGGCGGTGCCCCCGCTCGTCGGCTGGGCGGCGGTGACGGGCCACGTCGACCCGACGGCGCTGTACCTGTTCGCGATCGTCTTCTACTGGACGCCGCCGCACTTCTGGGCGCTGTCGCTGCTGATGAAGGACGAGTACGCCCGCGTCGGCGTCCCGATGATGCCCGTCGTGCACGGCGAGGCCGAGACCCGCCGCCAGATCCTGCTCTACACCGGCCTGCTCCTCGTCCTCACGCTGATTCCGGTCGTCTTCGGGTTCTTCGGCGCCCTCTACGCGGCCGGCGCGCTCCTGCTCGGCGGCGGCTTCGTGTGGCTCGCCCTCCGGCTCCAGCGCGCGGCGGACCGCCGCAGCGCGCTGCGGACGTACCTGTTCTCGCTCGCCTATCTCGCCGCGCTGTTCTGCGCGATGGTGGTCGACGCCCGGCTGTAGACTGCTCGCCCGATGGATCGCCGCCTCGCTCGCAAGAACATCCGGACCGCGTTCATCACGTGCGCGATCATGCTCTTCATGTTCGCGATGACCTTCGTGGCCGCCCTCGTCTACATCGCGTGATGCAGGACACCGAGGGCGTCACGGAGGCCCCGCCGGTCGGCGAGCAGATCCACATGCCGGCGCCCAGCCGGCTGCCCATCCTCAACGCCGCGGGCCTCTCGATCGCCGTCATCGGCATCACCATCTCGCTCGTGCTGGTGATCGCCGGCCTCCTCCTGTTCGCGGTCACGACGCTCGTCTGGGTCCGCGCCGCCGCGCGCGAGCTCGACGAGCTGCCCGCCGAGCACGGCCACCACTGACCGGCCGCCGGCGCGCGGACGCGTCGCGGCGCGCCGGAAGCCCCGGCGCCCGGGTCTCATCGGCGGCGTCTGGTCAGGTCCGCCCGGCCTCGGTGCCGAGCGTGACGGTGTTCGGCAGGTCGCAGATCGCCCCGTCGTCGGTCCAGACGCGCACGACGTCGCGCACGGAGAGCACGCCGGCGATCTCGCCCCCGTCCACGACGACGAGGTGGCGGAAGCCGCCGCGCACCATCGCCACCGCCGCCTCCTCCAGCGACCAGTCGGGGGCGGCGAACACGAGGTCGGACGTCAGGTGGTCGGCGACGCGCTCCTGGTCGGGGTCCTCCCCGCGGCCGACGGCGATGAGGACGTCGCGCTCCGTGACGATGCCGGGACCCATGCCGTCCGGATCGAGCACCACCGCGGCACCGACGCGGCGCTCCGCCATCTGGGCGGCGGCCTGCCGGAGCGTGTGGTCCGGACCGACCGTGAGGACCACGCTGCTCATGCCATCCCGAACGTGCATTCTCCTGCGCCTCCGACTCAGCTCGCAACGATCGGCACAACCTACCGCTTCGCGCGGGACGGCGCGCCGGTACTGCAGGACGACCGCCGACGCGCCAGGTCTTGCGCTCCTCGCTCAGACGTTCATCCTCCGCTGATGGGAGCCCCGTACTGATCTACGTGCCCGTGCAACGACCAGCCACCGTCAGCCTCCGCAGGAGCCTCTTCGACGACGCGACGGCGATCGTCGAGCGGGAATACGCGTCCGATCTGTCGCTCGACGACATCGCGCGCCGCGTCGCCTCCTCCCGCCGCCAGCTCCAGCGCGCCTACGCCGAGGTGGGCGACACCACGTTCCGCGATCACCTCACCGGCGTCCGCATGCGGCGCGCCGCCGAGCTGCTCGCCACGCGGGCGCTGACCGTGCGCGAGGTCGCCCAGCGCGTCGGCTACCGGCAGCCCGCCCAGTTCGCCAAGGCGTTCCGCCGCCATCTCGGCGTCGCGCCCTCGGACTACCGCAACGGCGGCTCGGGGCGCGGCGGCTCGGGCTACCACGCGGCCGCCGGCCGGCGCATCGCGGCGTAGACCGGGCCGGGCGCTCGGCCGCGGCCATCGTTCCCTCCGTCGCGGCGGTTCTCTAGGATGCCGCCTCCATGGGCGTGGAGGACGTGCGGACGGCGGGCGGCAGCGAAGACGTCACGGCGGGGGCGGAGAGCCGGACGCACCTGCGCCAGATGCTCGTCATCGGCGCGATCTCGTCGGTCGTCGGCGTCGCGGTCGCCCTGGCGATCGACTGGTTCCCGACGCTGGCCTCCACGCAGGGCGAGAGCATCGACCGGCTCTACGACGTCCTCCTGATCTTCTCCGTCCCGGTCTTCGTTCTCGTCGAGGTCGTCGTCCTCTACTGCGTCTGGCGCTTCCGCATGCGGCCGGGCGAGGAGCTCAAGGACGGCCCGCCGATCCACGGCAACACGAAGCTCGAGATCATCTGGACGGCGATCCCGGCGATCCTGCTCGTCTGCCTCTGCTCCTACGCCTACATCGTCCTGACGGACGTCGAGGAGGCGGACGCGCGGGCGCTGAACGTGCGCGTGGTCGGGGAGCAGTTCACGTGGACGTTCCACTACCGCTCGCCCGAGGGCCGGGACGTCGCCTCGCCGCAGCTCTACGTCCCGGTCGGCCGGCAGGTGAACTTCACGGTCCAGTCCAAGGACGTGATCCACGACTTCTGGGTGCCCGCCTTCCGGATGAAGATCGACGCGGTGCCGGGCATCGACACGCACCTGCGCGTCACCGCGAAGCGCGTCGGCCAGTACCCCGTCGTGTGCGCGGAGCTGTGCGGGCTCGGACACTCCGTGATGCGCCAGACGGCCCACGTCGTTCCCGTCGGCGAGTTCGACCGGTGGCTGCGCGACCGCGCCGCCCAAGCGGAGGGCGGCGGCGGCGCCCCGGGCGGCGGCGAGGAGGAGGGCGGCCAGGCCACGGCGGCGGACGGCAAGGCCGTCTTCGCGGACGCCGGCTGCGGCGCCTGCCATGCGCTCGCCGACGCAGGAACGAACGGGACCGTGGGGCCCGACCTCGACGAGGTCGTTCCGGGGCAGGACCCGGCGTTCATCCGCGAGTCGATCGTCGACCCCAACGCCGAGGTCGCACAGGGCTTCTCGCCCGACGTGATGCCGAACAACTTCGGCGAGACGCTGAGCCCGGACGAGCTCGATGCGCTCGTGGAGTACCTTGCGAGCGAGACCCAGGGATGAGAAAGGCGAACTGATGGCCGCCAAGCTGCGCGCACCGGGCTGGTACCGCTCCGGCCTCTTCCTGCTCATCGGCGTGCTCGTCTGCGCCGCGCTCGTCACCGCGGTCCGGGCGGCCTACGGCCTGTCGCAGCCGTTCGAGGGCTCCTGGGACGCGAAGTGGCAGAACGCGGTCCTCGTCGTCTCGCTGATCGGCGCGCCGCTCTTCTTCCTCGTCGGCCTCGGCGCCTTCGACTACTGGTTCTACTGGGCGGCCGGCGGGCCGACGCGCCCCGAGGACCACTCGAGCCACGGCGCGCGGAGCTGGAGGGACTACTTCCGGGTCAACACGGACCACAAGGTGATCGGCATCCAGTACGTCGTCACCTCGTTCTTCTTCATGCTCGTGGGCGGGCTGCTGGCCATGCTCGTGCGCGCCGAGCTGGCGGCGCCGGGCTCGCAGTTCGTCGACCCGAACGCCTACAACGGGCTCTTCAGCGTCCACGCGTCGCTGATGATCTTCCTGTTCATCATCCCCGTCTTCGCGGGGCTGGCGAACTTCGTCCTCCCGCTGATGATCGGCGCGCCGGACATGGCGTTCCCGCGGCTGAACGCCCTCTCGTTCTGGCTGCTGCCGATCGCCGGCACGATGATGACCGCGTCGTTCTTCGCCCCCGGCGGGTCCTTCTCCACGGGCTGGACGGCCTACGCGCCGCTGTCCACCGAGGTGCCGATCGGCCAGCTGTTCTTCACGATCGGCGTCCAGTTCGCGGGCGCGTCGTCGATCGCGACCGCCCTGAACTTCCTCGTGACGATCATCACGATGCGCGCGCCCGGCATGTCCTTCTGGCGCATGCCGCTGCTCGTGTGGGCCAACTTCTCCACGTCGCTGCTCGTGGTCATCGCCACGCCGTTCGTCGCGGCGTCGCAGTTCTTCGTCCTGCTCGACTACGCGCTCGGCTTCAACTTCTTCACGTGGGAGCGCGGCGGCGACGTGCTGATGTACCAGCACGTCTTCTGGTTCTACTCCCACCCGGCCGTCTACATCATGATGCTGCCGGGCTTCGGGATCATCTCCGAGATCATCTCGGTCAAGGCCCGCAAGCCGATCTTCGGCTACCGGATGATGGCCTTCTCGCTGCTGGCCATCGTGCTGCTCGGCTTCACCGTGTGGGCGCACCACATGTTCGTCTCGGGCATGCAGGAGTGGATCCGCATCCCGATGATGGTCACGACCGCGATCATCGCGGTGCCGACCGGGATCAAGATCTTCTCGTGGCTCGCGACGCTCTGGCGGGGCGTCCTCCACCTCGACACGCCGATGCTCTTCGCGCTCGGCTTCCTCACCATGTTCACGCTCGGCGGGATCTCGGGCGTGATGCTGGCCATGATCCCCGTCACGATCCACGTGAGCGACACGTACTTCATCGTCGCCCACATCCACTACGTGCTCTACGGCGGGTCGCTGTTCACGATCTACGCCGGCGTCTACTACTGGTTCCCGAAGATGACCGGGCGGATGTACGACGAGACGCTCGGGCGCCTGCACTTCTGGCTCACCTTCGTGTCGTTCAACGCCACGTTCGCGCCCATGCACCTGATCGGCGTCGAGGGCATGCCGCGCCGCGTCGCCGACTACCCCGAGCAGTTCGCCGGCTGGAACCTGTTCATCTCCTTGTCGAGCTTCATCCTCGGGCTGTCGACGCTGATCTTCGTCTACAACATCGTGCGCTCCTGGCGGGCGGGCGCACGCGCCGAGGCGAACCCGTGGCGCGGGCTCACGCTCGAGTGGCAGGTGTCCTCCCCGCCGCCCATCTTCAACTTCGACCGCGTCCCCACCGTGGTCGGCGGACCGTACGAGTACGGCGTCCCCGGCGCCGTCCACGGCATCTTCCAGCCCGCCGGGCAGGAGGCGAAGACCCCGCAGCCGGCCGCGGTGGCGGCCGGCGAGAGCAGCCGCGAGTGAGGAAGGAACATGGCTGAGATCCTCGTCCTTGCCAACGAGACGATCGGCGGGCAGAAGCTTCTCGACGCGGTGCGCGAGCGCGCCGCCGAGGGTGACGCCCGCTTCCACGTCGTCGTCCCGCAGACCCGCCCGCGGCACGGCAACGTCATCTACGACGAGGCGGTGCGCGACTCGGCGCAGGTGCGCGTCGACCTCGCCGTCGCGTTCATGCGCGAGGAGGGCATCGAGGGCTCGGGCGAGGTGGGCGACGCGGATCCGCTCAACGCGGCCAAGGACGCCATCGCCGAGCACGGGATCCACGAGATCATCGTCTCGACGCTGCCCGCGACGAGCTCCGGCTGGCTCCGGCGCGACCTCATCCAGGCGCTGGAGCAGCAGACGGGCCTGCCGGTGAAGCACGTCGTCGTCGACCTCGCCGCCGAGGGGCTGCCCTTCGACGTCACCCTCGTCGTCGCCAACCAGACGGCCGCGAGCCCGCAGCTCGTCTCGCGGCTCAAGGAGCTGGCCGACGAGGGCGCGCGCCGCTTCATCATCGTCGTCCCGCAGGACCACGGCGAGGGCACGGCGGTGCGCGCGGCGCGCTCGCGCCTGCGGACGCTGCTCGGCTCGCTCGAGGAGGCGGGCGTCGTGGCCGCCGGGATGATCGGCGATCCGGACCCGTACACGGCGACCATGAACGCCGTGCAGTTCTTCCACATCTCCGACATCGTGATCTCCACGCTGCCCGAGCAGCAGTCGAAGTGGGTCGCCGACAAGCTCGTCGAGCGGGTGTTCAAGGCCACGTCGAAGCGCGTGGAGCACATCGCCGCCACCGAAGAGACCGTGGAGGCGTGATGGAGGCGGGAGCCCTCGCCCACGGCCACGCCACGGGGCATCACGAGCACGAGCACCACGGGCCGCCGCAGGCCCACCGGTCGTCGCGCGTGGAGCCCGCGCTGCTCGGGATGCTCCTTTTCATCATCAGCGAGGTGATGATCTTCGGGGCGTTCTTCACCGCCTACTTCTTCATCCGCGTGGTCAACGGCGACCCGTGGCCGGCTCCGGGCACGGAGCTCCCCAAGCTCATCGCGGGCGTCAACACGGCGGTCCTGATCTCGTCGTCCTTCACGCTCCACTGGTCGGAGACCGCGCTGAAGGCCGACAACCGGCGCGGCTTCCAGGCCGGGATCTTCACGACGTTCATGCTCGGTGCGACGTTCCTGTTCGTCCAGATCAACGAGTACGTCCACGTCGGGTTCTCGCCCCAAGACAACGCGCAGGGGACGATCTTCTACGGCCTGACCGGCCTGCACGGCGCGCACGTCGCGGTCGGCCTCACGCTGCTCGCCTTCGTCTGCATCCGCGGGTTCCGGGGCCACTACAGCCCCCACGAGCACCGCGGCGTCGAGGTGCCGGGCATCTACTGGCACTTCGTCGACGTGATGTGGATCATCGTCTACACGACCGTCTACATCATCTGAGCGCGTGCTGAACCCGCTTCGCTCCGAGGGCGAGGCGTTCCGCTTCCTCGTCTACGTCATCGTCGCGGCGGCCGCGGTGATCGCGCTCGTGCTGCTCGCGCGCGCCCTGTTCTGAGAACGGCGTCGATCGGGCTCGCACCGCGACGCGCCGGCGGGCGGTGGGCGGATGCCGAGGACGCGCCACACTGGGCGTGATGGAATGGTCGTTCGAGCCCGGCGTGATCGCCTGGCTGGTGCTCGCGGAGGCGCTCTACGTCCGCGCCGTGCGGACGCTCGCCGGGCGCGGGGTGGCCGTGCCCGCCGGGCAGCAGGCGCTCTGGCATGCGGGCGTGGCGCTGCAGGCGATCGGGCTGCTGTCGCCAGTCGACGCGCTGGGCGACCAGTTGCTGTCCGCGCACATGGCACAGCACCTGCTGATCGCCGACCTCGCCGCGCCCTTGCTGCTCGCCGGCCTGCGCAACCCGGTGCTCGTGTTCTTCCTGCCGCGGGAGGTCCTCGTCCCCATCGCTCGCCGGACGCGCCTGCGGGCGGCGTTCCGGACGCTCCGCCGCCCGCTCGTCGCGATCCCGGTCTACACGCTCGTCCTCTACGGCTGGCACATCGGGCCGCTCTTCGAGGCCGCCGTGCGCCACCCGGTCGTCCACGCCGTCCAGCACGCGTCGTTCATCGGGATCGGCATGCTCGTGTGGTGGTCGGTGCTCGAGCCCAAGCGCCGGCGCCCGCGCGGAGCGCTGTGGAAGATGGGACACATCATCGGCGCCCGGATGCTGGGCATGATGCTCGGCATGAGCTTCGTGCTGATCCGCAGCCCGGTGTACACCGGCGTCTACGGGAGCGGGGAGCGACGCGGGCTCGAGGCCGTGGCCGACCAGCAGCTGGCCGGCGCGATGATGGTCATCGTCGACATCGGCATCATGGTCTTCGCGCTCGCGTACTTCTTCTGGCGCGCCGCGCAGCAGCACGACCTCGACGAGGCGCGAGAGCGGGCGCGGGCGGCGACGTGACGCCGGAGCGCGGGCGCACCGGCCCTACTCGACCCTGAGCGGGCCCTCCATGCCGCCCTCCCGGTGGCCGGGCACGGAGCAGTAGAACGTGTACTCGCCGGGCTCCAGGTCCACCTCGATGCGCGACACGCCGCCGTTGTTGACGACCGGGCCCCGCTCGTCGATGCCCGCGCCCTCCACGGCGATGTTGTGGTCGACGCTGGACTCGTTCTCCGACGCGATGGTCAGCCGGCCGGCCGGCGCCTCGGCCGAGCCGAACGTGTACGCGAGCGCGCCGCTCGGGTCCGCGGGGATGTCGAGCGTGCCGCCCTCGGCCCGCGCGACCCGGTTCGAGAAGTCCTGCCCGATGGTCCCCAGCCGGCCCGAGTCGTCGCCGCGCCGGGCCGCGGCCATGGCGACGTAGGCCGCGACGTCCTCCGCGTCCTCCCCGGTCACCAGGTCCGCCGGCATGGCGGCGCCGACGCGGCCGGTCGCGGGATCGACCTGCGGCGTGCGCGCGGGATTGAGGATCTGCTGGTGGACGACGCCGCGATAGGTCGAGCGGCCCATGCCGTCCTTCTGCGCCTGCTGCCAGGCCTCGTCGAGGTTCGGCCCCACGACCCCGGTGGCGTTCGCGCGCGAGAGGGTGTGGCACGAGGCGCACTTGCCGATGAACTGCGTCTTGCCGTTGACGAGGTTGTCGCCGTCGTCCTTCAGCTGGCAGCCCGACAGCACGACCCCTACCGCGGCCACCGCCACGACCCCGCCGACGCGTCCTCCTCGCATGGCGCGGGATCCTACCGATCGCGCCGACGGCCCGATTCAGGGGTGCGGGAGCCCGTCCAGCCGCCCCTGCGCCGCCGCGATGACGGTTCGCGCGACCCCCTCCCACGAGTACCGGGCGCGGGCCACCCCGACGATCGCCTCGCGCGTCGCCGCGCGCAGGGCGGCGGGCGCCGTGAGCCACGACGCGAGCGCGTCGGCCAGCTCCGGGACGGCGCGCGGGCCGACGTGGAACGTGAGCCAGGGCCGCGCCGCGGCGGGCATCCCGGCCGCGAGCGAGCGCGCGACCTCCGCGAGCCCGGAGTGGTTCGCCACCACGGGGAACGCGCCGCAGGCGGCGGCCTCGGCGGCGACCATGCCGAACGCCTCGGGGAACGTGCTCGGCACCACCATCGCGTCGGCCGCGGGAAGCACGTCCTCCAGCTCGGCATGCTCGAGCCGGCCCGCCCAGTGGACGTGCTGCGCAACCGCCGCCGCGGCCTCGCGGTAGGCGGCGGCCGCCTCCCCGGTCAGACCGTCGAGGAACGCGGCGAGCTCGGGCAGCGCGCGGCCGTCCTCGGCCCGCAGCGCACGCGCAACCTCGAGATCGCCGCGCCCGAGCGCCGCCGCGAGCTCTTCGAGCCCAGCCCGGAAGGCGCCGAAGCCGACGACGAGGAGGCGCGCGTCGGGGACGCGCTGCTGGACGAGCGGCCACGCGGCGAGGAGGAGGTCCACGCCCTTGGAGGCGATGAGCTTCCCGACGAACACGACCACGCGGTCGCGCGCGGGGTCGATGCCG
>Ga0196962_10000405_pt1 | contig 18421 bp, 16 predicted proteins | sample S3v_20metaG_FD_183186 | JGI IMG/M metagenome (GOLD analysis project Ga0196962, IMG submission 183186) | Soil microbial communities from Anza Borrego desert, Southern California, United States - S3+v_20 | ecosystem: Environmental > Terrestrial > Soil > Desert | place: USA: California | collected... | reverse complement strand
CAAAAGCTTGGGAAATCTGAGGCTCTCCAGTGCACTGAAGCTCCATGTGGCCGATAGAACACTGGCCGACAACCGCACCAGGGACGGTCGAGCTCCTCATTAGTCGCCGGGTATAAGAGGCTCGCCTTCCACGTCTACCTCTACCCCGACGGCCGGCAAGAGATGAGGTTGGTGGCATAGCACGCGCGAGGTCCGCGAGAAGGCGAAGTCAGTTGAGCAGTCGGCGAAGCCAGGTAGAACCAGCTTCTTCGGCTCATCCCGGCTCGGGAATGGCGCCGATCTGTTGCATCAAGCCAAACTGATCCTCCACGGTCCACTCCTCGGCGATCTTGCCTTCCTCTATGCGGTAGATGGAGATGCCCGTGAATTCGATTCTATTGCCAGTCGGGGGGATGCCCATGTAGTTCCCCTGGTGGGTGGCTCGGCTCCTCCAATGAGCAACCACTTTATCCCCCTCGGCTATTAGGTCCTCTATGGTGCTTACCACATCCGGGAAGCCTTCACGGAAATCTGCTGCCTGCTGCTTGGCAGCCTCGGCCTGATCGGCAGCGAAGAGTTCCTGTGCTGCGTCGAGGTCACCTGTATGGTTCCAGAGCTGTTCTTGCTCCCTACGCACTAGGTCTTTGTTCTCTTGTGCAGACATTGGTCTCTCCCTTCCCGGTTCGCTTCCCCGATGGACCACAACACAGCGTGCATGATGCCACTCGAAGATATCCGGTGCACCCTGACGTTATGCCCCAACCGCGAGGCCCGCGAGGAGGCCCCGGCGGGGACAGATCACGTCAGTCAGGTTGCGGAGCCGGGTTCGTCAAGCTCGGTCGCCTGTCTGCCGGGGAGCGAATAGCGGAGCGCTCCGCCCGCCCTCTCTACGGAGAGGTGCCCACCTCCGGCCAGCTCAGAAAGCATCCCGTCGGCCTCCCTCACTGTGAGCGAGGTCTCCATCGCCGCCTCCGCTGGAGTGATTGACCCACCGTTGTTCCGGATGGCCGAGAGCAGATCCCGTTCCCTATTAGCGGAAGGAGAAGAGAGGGCTCGCCGTTTCTTGGCTTCTTGGAAGGCGCTGGCGATGAGCGCGACCGCGGGGATCATCAGGCCGAACGAGATAACCAGCGTGCCCGGCGGGGAGAGGATGCCGAACACGAACGCGCCGAAGACGAAGACGAGTCCCAAGCCCACCTTGACATAGTCGAGGCCCTCCGGGACCGGCTCGCGCAGTCCACGCTCTATCTCACCCACCTATTTCCTCCACTGGCCTGTCCGTGTGCCTCACGTCGCCCAACATTCTATCCCAACCATCCAGAGGCGCCTGCGAGGAGTGTTGCTCCTACCGCCTTCAGGTGGCCCACGCAAGTTGGGACAACGCCAAGCGTGGCGTTCCGCACCTTGCTGCTTGGAGATGAAACGTGCACAAATCCGGAGGTAGCACTCTAGGCGCACATGCATCGTCCCGCTTTCTAAGCAGCTTGCGCCAATAGGGGACCGCGCGTCCATTTGCATGGCGGGCACGGGATGCTCGATCATCCGGGGAGGTACTGAACCTTCCCGATGAGAACGAGTGCTACGCCGTGACCGAGATCCGCTCGTACTGCAACGAGCCTGTCTGAGAGCAGTCTGCGCCCCTGCTGCCGGAGAAGGAAGCGAACAATCCGCCAGGCTGCCACCGCTCCCGCATACCCGGCTGGATAGTCTTCGAGTAGCTCCTTCAGGTGTTTGGCTGCGCTTACTGGCGGATCGCCGACGAGGAGCGTTTGGATACTCCCCTTCGCCGTCGGCGCGACGGGTAATGCTGGTGCACAGCCGTCAATCCCGTCTGAAAGTAGGGCTCTTGCGCTCATCAGCAGCAGAGCCTACAGAGGCCGACAGGAGCAGAAAATCGGGCCGGATCGGACGTTGGACCGCCCCGACGGGGCGAGCTCTCAGCATGTCGACCTTGACGCGCGGTCTGGAGCTTGCCTAACATGATACTTGCTGATCTATGTGGTGGAGGAAGATCAGGGCTAAAACCCAGCTCATTCTTATACAAACTCAGCACATGGTATCTGGCACGGAGAAGGAGGGGGAAGTTGAGGATGCGCGAGCAGGGTACGCGGCGTAATCTTGCAGTGGGAACAAGGGCGCAGGGCGTGGCCGTGCTGACGGTGCTTGCGATCCTCGTCCTAGTCTTCCCGGTGCAGGGGACCGCGCAACAAACCAGGGTCACCGCAGCATCGCAGGTAAATCTCACCTACGGCGAGACCCAGACAGTGAGCCCTGGAGTAACCCACACCGAGTTTGTGGTGCGAAACTCGAAGGGGCGGAGCGCAGGCGATCTGTTGAATGTAAACCTGAATAACACGAGCGTCTCGGCAGATCTGCTTTTTCCGGGCGCTGTGGCCGCCCGCGACGAGGTTTCTGACATGGCCGAAAATGCGAACGCGGTGGCCGCCGTCAACGGGGACTTCTTCGACATTGGGAAGACAAACGCACCCAAGGGTCCCGCCATCGCCGACGGTCACCGCCTCAAGGCTTCCTTACCCGACAGACAGAACGTCTTCGCGGTAAGCAGGAAGGGTGTCGCGCGCCTCGATCGGATCTTGCTGCAGGGACGCATCACAACGCCGGACGATGCCCTCGTCCTCGACGGCTTGAACCAGTCCGCGCTAGAGGTCGGCGGCATCGCCGCCTTCACTCCGGTCTGGGGCGCAGCCACTCGTAAGCGGGCGACTTGCGTCACTTCCCGCGACGCTACCTGTAGCAAGAACACTACCGAGGTCGTGGTGCGCGATCATGTCGTGAGCGAAGTGCGCCGAGAACCCGGCTCCGGTGCGATCCCACAGGGCACTTTCATCCTCGTTGGGCGTGAAGCGGGCGCGGACGAGTTGAGGAAAAAGCTCCAGCCAGGCGAACATGTGAGGATGCGATCTGAACTCTCCTCGCAACTCGGCGGGCTCCTGGAGTTTGCTGTCGGTGGAAATCCGATACTCTTGCGTGATGGTGTAGTCCCGCAAGTGGGACTGGGCGACCCCGAGCTTGCGCCGCGAACCGCCGCCGGAGCGAGCCGGGACGGACGTAGACTCTATCTTGTGACGGTGGATGGACGTTCGGCGAAGAGCGTGGGTCTGAGGACAAAAGAGCTGGCGGAGATGATGCGAAAGCTCGGGGCCGATGACGCCCTCAACCTCGATGGCGGGGGCTCTTCGACCCTTGTAGCTCGCGAGCCAGGTGAGCAGGATGTCACCGTACAGAACGTTCCCTCTGATGGCTCACAGCGGCGCGTGGACAACGGTATAGGAATCTTCAGGAGCGGTGGGTGAAGGGACAGAGATCCGAACTTCGGCGGAGAAGTTTCGGGCGATGCTCGTGAGCGAGTTTGGAGGGTGACGCCTGGAAGCACTGCTTGACCAACGAGGAGATCAGCATGTTCTTGCCGGGCATGCCTTTTGAGGGGTTGGCAGCGACCAGACAGTAAGGCAGTTTTCGGTTCCGTAACAGACAGCAGCTAAGTGCTTGCGCTAATAGGAACGCAGTGCGTCTGTCTGTTAGCAGAAATTTGCACAGCGGACACGGTATACCCCATCATCCGGGGAGTTCTCGAAGCTTCCCGAGGTCAAGGAGTTTGCCCGTGCCTGCCATCCAACCATACATCATCGAACCTATCTTCGAGCAGTTTTGTGCCCTGCTCCCCGACAGGGAAGTGGATCATCCGCTTGGCTGCCACAGGCCCCGCATCCCCGACCTAGTGGTCTTCGAGAAGCTCCTCCAGGTCCTGGTCTTCGGCTGCGCCTACTGGCGAATCGCTGACAAGGAGTGCTCGGCCACGACGCTCAGGCGCAGACGAGTGGATCGAGGCAGGAGTGATGGACGCCTTGGAGTAAATAGCGCGCGAAGCCTACGACCGGGTCATTGCTCTCGATCTCTCGGAGGTGGCCGTCGATTGCTGCATAACGAAGGCCCCGTGTGGAGGGGAGAAAGCGGGTAGAAACCTCGTGGATCGCGGGAAAGGTGGTCTCAAGCGCTCGACGATGGTAGACGCTTGCGGTATCCCTCTCGGAGTGATGGCTGCCCCAGCGAACCGCCACGACTCAGTGCTACTAACTCCTACCCTGGATGCCTTGCCAACGTTGGGAGGGCTGCCCAAGTCGGTGAGAGTACACCTCGATCGGGCCTACGACTCAAACGTCACTCGCCGGCTTTTGCAAGAACGCGGGCTTGAGGGGGTGATCTCCCAGAAGGGTAAGCCAGCACCGCTCGGGGCTACGAACCGCTGGGTCGTAGAACGCACCAATTCCTGGCAAAATGCGCACAAGAAGCTGGTGTGGTGCACCGAGAGGGAAGGGCGAGTGATCGACTTCTGGATGGCCTTCTCAAACACGATCATCATCGTGGGGAGGCTCATCCGAGAAGTGTGGACCCACTACCGTTGGGAGGGCCGACCTGATCGCCGACCATGACCCACGGGGACCTGGCGGGTCTGCACCGCAGAAGGAAGGAGAGCCCGATGTCGAGCCTCAGGGTGGACCTCATCACCGACCATCGTCGGTCGCTCCGGCCCGACGTTCTGAAGCCGTGCTGATCTACTCGATGAGCGTCTCGGTGGACGGCTTCATAGCCGACCGCGACGGCGCGTTCGGGTGGGGGGCGCCTAGCGACGAGCTGTTCCGCTTTCACCTCGCGCAGGTAGGCGAGCTTGGCGGGTATCTCCTCGGCCGCCGGCTCTACGAGACGATGCTGGTGTGGGAGACGGATTCGTCGCTGCGCGACAACGAGGCCAGGGCCGCGTTTGCCGACGTCTGGTGCGCGATCCCGAAGATCGTCTTCAGCCGCACACTCGAGAGCGTTGGAGGAAATGCCCGGCTCGCCCAGACATCGGTGGCCGAGGAGGCGGCTGCGGCGCTTGAGGCAACCGACAAGGACGTCTCGATCGGCGGCGCCGGCCTGGCCGCTTCGGCTATCGAGCTCGGCCTCGTCGACGAATTGCGCATGTTCCGCTATCCCGTTGTGATCGGTGGCGGCACGCCTTTGCTGCCGCCGGTCACAGAAGACGTCTCGCTTGATCTGATCGAAACCAGGACGTTCGGCTCGCGCGTGATCTACGAGCGCTACCGACACGTGCGCGATGACTCGGACTGACCCCTCCAACGGCGCGCTCAACCGATCGGCCGGCTTGTGGCACACGCCGGCCTCCGCGGACAGCCTGGGTCCCGCCATGCGTCCCACACATTTACGGCGAGGTTTCCGCGCGAAGGAGCTGCTCGGCCAGCGCGCGAGGCAGTGCGGCCGGCCGCACGTCAGCCAGTAACCGCTAAAGGAGGTCATCATGAGACACATATCAACCACCACCGCGGCGGTCGGTACACAATGAAAGCCCCCGCCCCAATCACCATCACGCCGGTCTTCGTTGCCGACCTGTCCGTCGGGGGCGAGCGGATGCCGCTCTACGTGCACGTCATCGACCATCCCGATGCGCGCGTGCTGGTCGACACCGGCATGACGGAGCTGCACCCGGCGCTGGCCGACCTCGATCCCCGTCTGCAGCCACTGAACGAGCAGGACTTCGATCTCGCCGGCATCGACATCGTCGTCAACACGCACCTGCACGCCGACCACTGCGGCGGCAACCACCTCTTCGCCGGCAGGCCGATCTACGTCCAGCGTCGGGAGCTCGACGACGCGCTAAGCGAGGACGACTACACCATTCGCGAGTGGGTCGAGGCGCCCGGCGTGCGCTACGTGCCGGTCGACGGCGAGCTCGAGCTGCTTGCCGGGCTCCGACTCGTCCCGGCGCCGGGCCACACACGCGGCATGAAGGTGGTCGTCGTCGAGAGTGGCGGGCGTCCGGTCGTCGTCGGCGGCGACGTGGCGGTTTGGTTCGGCGAGTTCGACGAGCCGCCCACCGAAGGCCGGCTGCGGGTCCTTGCGCTCGACCCCGAGCTGGTCTGGCTCGCGCACGAGCACGAGCCATGGCGACCCCGCATCGTCTGAGACATCACGCCGGCGCTCTCTGAGTCATCGAGTGGCATGTAACGTGGAGTCTTGTCGAAGAAGACGAGAATGATGGGTGCGGAACCCGGGAGGCCCAACGAGCTGTCCCCGATCACAAGGATCGATACAGCACGCGTGCGACCCGTTCAAGAGTGGGAGGATGGAGAGCAGTCAGCGCCTTCGAAGGCGCGTCGAGCCGACCGACGAGTGGGAGCAGATCGAGCTCCTGTGCGGGTGGCCCGAGCAGAGGGACTACGAGCTCATCACCCTATGGTACTGTTCGGCGCTCCTGCCGACGGGAGGTCCCAAGAGACCAGCGAGTCGTCGGGTCGCACCGAGGTCGCGCTCGGCGGGACGAGTTGCTGTAGGATGCATGATAGCTGGAAAAGAAGAGTGGACTAGGCACGTCGCCTGGACCGGATCGGGGTGAAGTTACGATGTTCACTGGATTGATGCCCGCGATGGTCACGCCCTTCGACGAACGGGGTGAGGTTGACCTGGGGGCCACTGAAGCGGTCGTGGAGCGCTTTATAGAGGCCGGGGTGGACGGCATCTCGCCTTTAGGGAGCACCGGCGAGGCTTCGCACCTCGCCAGCGAGGAACGCAAGCGCTTCATCGAGGAGGTAACTAGAATCGTCGGCGGACGCGTGCCGCTTGTGGTTGGGGTCGGCGCTGCTGGTACCAGAGAGGCCATCGAGCTCGCCCGCCACGCGGAGGGCGTAGGAGTGGACGCCGTGCTTATCGTCTCACCTTTCTACTGGAAGGTGGGAGAGGAGGCCCTGTTCAGGCACTTCGCGGCTGTGGCCGAGTCGGTAGACATACCGGTCCTGATATACAACCTCCCGATGCTTACCGGCATAGATCTCTCACCCTCACTCATTGCAAGGATAGCCGCCGAGTGCCCGAACGTAACTGGATTGAAAGATACTGTCACCGAGTACCACCATACCGTAGGCGTATTGCGGGAGGTCAAGCGCGTGAGAGCCGACTTCTCTGTGCTCTCGGGTTGGGAGGACTTGATCCTGCCCTGCCTGCTTGCGGGAGCCGACGGCTCCATATGCGCCTTCGCCAACGTCGCCCCCGAGCTGTTCGTCAACCTGGTACATTCCGCGCGGGACGACAACCTCCAGAGGGCAGCGGAACTGCACCGGTGCGTCCTTTCCCTCGTGACCCTCGGCGGGTACAGCGACCCTCCTCTTAGTGCCATAAAGCTGGCGATGAACAAGCTCAGCGTCCCTATCTCCCCAGTGGTGCGTGGGCCTGCGTTGCCTATTCGGGAGGAGGCGCACGAGAAGGTTGAGAGCGTGCTCCGCGAAGCGGGATTGCTAACGGTGCGGGAGGTCGGCTAGCTCCGAGCCCAGGGAGGATGCTTGCAGGAGGTGTTGGGTCCCTAGCTTGGCCGCCTGGAGTGCCAGCTCTTACGAAGCCTTGTCGGTGAGTTCTTTGTCTATCTGCTCCTTGTCGAAGCCCACGATCCAGCGGCTGCCGAGATCGCATCCACTAGATGCTGACCGAAGTCGACACCGAGCGGTTAGAATGGCAGATGTTATGAAGTCCTCAAGAGGAGCGAGATGACCAGCGGCTACACGCCAGGGAGTATGCCCGAGAAGGACCAGCCGGGCTTCGACCAGATCCTTAGAGCCCTCAGGGAGGGGCTCAATGAGAACTCGCGTCTCAAAGAGATGCCAGCTGAGGAGGTAGCTAGAGAACTCGTCCGGTACGGACACCTTGAAAGGGAGCCCCCTCCACCTCTAGTGGCGGAGGCTCTGGAAGGTCTGGAGGCCGAGGAGCAGAGTTTGCAGAACGAGGAGCTTTCCTCTGAGGAGGCCAACCCCACCTGAGCAGGGCACTGGCGGTCCTTTCCTGCTCGTGGGAACTCATCTTCATTTAGGAGCAAGAGATGTTCTGACGGCCCTTGAGTAGGCGGGCGGGTACGGCATTCTCCCCGCAAGAATGCGATAGAAATCCGTTCCCGCCAGCGCCTCCCTCATGGCTTAGGGAGTGCAGCGGAGGTAGAGCACATTGGCGGCCCATCCTCCGGTCTCCCCCGATTTGGCACTCTACGAACTTCACGTGTTTTGGATTCCCAGAAGGGTGTTTGCAGAATGCCTCTCATCGAGGTTAAGCTACTGTCGTTACCTAACAAAACGAGTAAGGTGCACCCCCAGCTGGGGGAGCGAGAGAGATGTGAGTTTCAAGCAGCAGGATAACAAGGAAAGGCTAGTAATGGGTCCCGTACGGTAGGTTATGGTCCCAATAACGAAATGAAAGCACTTACCACACGTAACGTGCGATCACCACAGAATGGCGCTGAGGCGCCCCGTCTTCGGCGTGCCGCTGCCCTGATCCTGCTGTTCAATGGCCTGCTGCTCGCCTGGGCACTCTTCGAACCGGTTGGCAACCGCGGCTCGGCGATCGTGGTGAACGTGGCGGGATTCGTCGGTCCGCTGCTCGTGTTACCGTTGTGCTTTGGTGGCCTTCTCGCATGGGTGTGGCGGCGGGGAGCCTCCCGAACGGACAACCATCCTGCGGTGATGACAGGCCAGCGACTAGCGCCCGTCCTCCTCGGCATGGGAATGCTTTGCTACGTTTTCGGGCAGATGTACTTCACGTTTTACGATCTGGTGCTACAGCAGATACCTCCGTTTCCCTCCATCGCCGACGTTGGATATCTGATGGAGTACCCTTTCTTCCTTTTGGGCATTCTGCTGCTTCCAGCTCGCCCGATTCCGGTCGCGTTCCGCGCCCGCGTTGCACTCGATGGCCTGATGATCATGACCGCTGCCCTCACCTTCAGCTGGTACTTCATTCTCGGACCGGTTATCCAGCAGGGGGGCGGGACGGTACTCGCGAAGGTCGTGTCCGCAGCCTACCCGCTGGCCGACATCGTGCTGATCGCCTGCCTGCTCATTCTCGCATTGCGTCCTGGTGAGCATACCTTCAGAGTCGCCGCGTACCTCCTAGCGCTCGGGCTGCTCCTTGTCGTGGTATTGGACAGCATCTACGGCTACCAGACGCTGAACGACCTCTACGTCACGGGAACGATCCTCGACGTAGGCTGGCCGCTAGCATACATGCTCATCGGATTGGGTGCCTTCGCCGTGCGGCTGGCACCGACACCCTCGGATGAACCGCCCCGCGCGACGACGCCCGTAGCGAGGCAGGAGCTGTGGCGCTCGCTTGTGCCGTACGCCCTCGTTCCGGCGGTGGGTGTCCTCGTGATCTACGCTTGGCGCGCATCCGCCGGGAACGGCAGCCTGGCGACCGGTGTCTACCTCGGGGGGGCGGTGCTGATCGGCCTGGTGTTGTTACGGCAGGTGCTCACCATCGTGGAGAACACGCGGCTCTACAATCGTCTGCAAGGCACGTACCTGGAGGTGGAAAAGAAAGAAGAAGAGGTCAGGCATCTCAACAGGGACCTCGAAAGGCGGGTTGCGGAGCGTACCGAACAACTCAAGATCGCCATGGCCAAGCAGCAGGAGGAGGCTCAGGAGAGGGAGCATATCGAACAGGAGCTTCGGGTCGCTCGCCTGATCCAACAGACCCTCCTGCCGAAATCACTGCCCGGGCTTCCAGGCTACGACGTGGCAGCCTACTATCGTCCCGCCCGCGAGGTGGGAGGAGACTTCTACGACTTTCTGGAGCTAGAAGATGGTCAGCTGGGACTGGTCGTTGGTGACGCCACGGGCCATGGTGTTCCGGCGGCGCTGATGATGGCCAACACCCAAAGCGTCCTTCGCGCCGTCGCCCAAAGAGGCGGTTCCGAACCAGGGCGTATACTAGCAGAGGTCAATGAGGTGCTCTTGGCCTACATACCACCCAGCATGTTCGTGACCTGCTTCTACGCCATCCTCGACCCCAGGAGCGGCACGTTGCGCTACGCCAACGCAGGCCACGATCTGCCTTACCTGTGGAGTGGTTGTGATTGCGAGGAGCTGAGGGCTAGGGGGATGCCATTGGGACTCATGCCTGGGATGAGCTACGAGGAGAAGGAGATGGTGCTCGATACTGGCGAGGGCGTCCTTTTCTACAGTGATGGGTTAGTGGAAGCCCACAACCCTGAAGGCGAAATGTTCGGCTTCCCAAGGCTTAGGGCCCTCATTGCCCAGCACGGTGAGCAGGAGAGAGCGCTGAGGGAGTTACTTATGAAGGAACTGCACTCGTTCACCGGAGAGAAGTGGGAGCAGGAGGACGACATCACCTTGGTGACGCTACGGAGGGCGACCCACTAGGTGCCTCCCGTGCCTTTGCTTTCTCGCGGGCCCTCGTAGCCTACACCAGCAAGCACACCAGCGCGGGAGCGGAAGTCTCCCCGGATTATTTGAGAGGGCCGTGGCAGAAGGATTCGAACTGCTCCAAACCCACCTGGTCTGGAGCCGCGTGATCCCCGACATCCCCACGTTCTGCCGCGAACTCGTCGCAGCCCTCGCGGAGGGGTCTGCGTCGTACCGGTGCCTAACGAGTCGCGATCCGTAGCGGTCTCAAGTGAGAAAGTCGGTCAGAACACGCCGAAACGCTTCAGGTTTTTCTATGTGCGGCGTGTGCCCGCAGTCGGCGAAGACCTCCTCACGGTAGCTACCGCCTCCCGCCGCGTACTCATCCAGGAGTGTGCGAATCTGGGAGACCATCGGCTGGGGTGGGTAGAGCTCTTCCCCCGGCCAATAGGGCACCAGGCCAGTTTTTCCGAGGTAGCCGAAGTCCGCGGCTGAGGTGTCCGAGACTGTGCGGTCATCAGCGCCGCGCACCCACAGCAAATCCGGCCGCGGGTCGATCTCTGCGAATGCGCTCAGGTCGCAATATTTCGGTGAGAAGGCGTTGACTATTCCCCACCGGCCCGGCGCCACTTTAGGCCAGTTCGGTGAAGGTGATTTGTCCCCAGGGTAGTTGTAATCGCCGACCTTCGTCCTTAGTATCTCCGAGACCAAGATCTTCTCGCGTTCTCGGGCGAGCCGAAAAGGAGGCTTGAAGTAGCTCGTATTCATTACGTTGCGAGGCGAGCTAGGGTTGTCCGGCTCTCGGGGATCGTCCGCGAGACCCTGCTCGAGGAAGCGAACGAAATCTAGGTTGACCAGTCCGCCGCCGGATCCAGCGTAGTCCGGCCAGCAAGGCGTTCCGGTGAGATCTTTGGTTCCGCCCATCCCATAGGGTGGAATAGGACAGCTTAGGGTGAGCGAGGCGACCTCCTCCGGATAGTCGATGGCGTACTGCATGACCACGCCGCCACCCAATGACCATCCGACCAGGTGGATCTCTCGGTTTTCTGCATATCCCAACGCTTCGATCAGGTCGCGCAAATCGTCGGAGAGATCCCTCATCCCTCGGGTAGCGTCGACCGGTTTTGGCTCGGACCTACCGAAGCCCCGCAAGTCAGGAGCCAGGCCCCGATAGTAGGGTGGGAGCGCAGCCAGGGTTTCCTCGAAGAACCGAGAGGAGGCGACGTTGCCGTGCACGAAAAGTACGGGCACACCTTCCTCCGGTCCGCTCTCCAGTAGGTGAGTCCTCAATCGCGGCGTGCTAACCTCCCGCGAGCCGATGCCACCCGGTAACTCCCTCTTTACCATGCCCTCTATTCCTTCCCATCCGTCCGCACGCTCGCCGACGGTCGGCGAGGTTAGAAGGAATACTACGCGGGAGATCACCATAGGGACAATGGCGAGCGAGCCCGGATAATCCGAAGTAGCCAACCCTGGCTGACCCGGCCTTCGCCTCCTCAGCGGTCTCACCGATCTAAGAGGACTACCTCAAGCTCCACATGCTCTTTACATGACAGTAGTGCGTAAAATCTTATGCCTAGCGTTGTCCTAGTTTGCGTGGGCCCACCTGAAGGCGGTAGAACCCGTCCCTGCTGACACTAGGCGTTATCCGTCTGGCATATCCGTACTATTCCCAGTAGCGAGAATCGACCGCCACACGAGCCCCAAGGGCTTCTGGGTCGGGTGGCGGCCGTGAAGCTTCTCGCCTCTACATGCGACGGTGAGCTCGCCTCCGACCCTTCCTGCGGCTCGGTCATCACGGCGAAAGCCGCCAAGGAGCTGGATCGCTTTTATCGGGGCGTAGATGGATGGTTGAGCTCTTCGCCGTCGGGACGCAAGGTCGAAGCCGCGCCAGACGGATGGGCGCCTCTACGCGCACCTTGACGATCAATTCACAGGTCCTTAGCATGGGTGCAGGCTGCTGGGGAAAGAAGGAAGGGTACATGACGAAAAAGCCGGGTGCGCAGCAAGTAAAGAAGGAAAAACGCGACCTGCACATAGAGCCAGCGCCGGCCAGGATGAGCCGGCGCCGCTTTTTGACCTATCTTGGGACGGGCTCGGTGGCGCTGGTCGCCGGGAGTTCGGGGGTCCTGGCCGGGTGCGCGAAGAGCGAAAAAAAGGGTGCGGCCAACGAGGGATCCCCGAATGAGGCGGCGCAGGCTCCCGCCGGCGGAGAGGAACTGTTCTTCGAGCCGATAGAGCCGTCTGATGCCGACGATCTCGTGCTGCCCGAGGGCTTCACGTACGACGTCATCCGCAAGTGGGGTGATCCGGTAACGCCGGACAGGGATTACGGCTACAACAACGACTTCGTGGCGTACTTCCCCATAGACACCCTCGAAGGCGGCGAGAACAGCGAGGACGGCCTCTTGTGGGTCAACCACGAGTACCCGATCGCGCTGTTCGTCTCGAACTACACGAACCCCGACTACGACACCAAGAAGACCCCGGAGCAGATAAGCAAGGAGAAGGCGTCAACCGGTGGCTCGATCTTCCGGGTCAAGAAGGAGGGCGGCGCCTGGAAATTCGCCGAGAGCGAGGAGTACAACCGCCGCATCGACGCCACCACGCCGATGGAGGTGACCGGCCCCGCCGCCGGGTCCGAGGAGATGTACATGCGGGGGAAGACCGAGGTCATAGGCACCCTCGACAACTGCGCCGGGGGCGTCACCCCATGGAACACCGTGCTCACCTGCGAAGAGAACTTCCAGTACTACTACGGCGAGTCCTCCGAAGAGGTGCCACAGGGGGACGCTCTGGCCGAGACCTACCGCTGGCTCGACGATCCCGCCGGTGTCCAGCCGCCCGAGCACTACGGCTGGGTGGTGGAGGTAGACCCCTTCGACAAGAACTCCAGGCCCCGCAAGCACACCTGGCTCGGACGCATCCGGCACGAGTGCGTGGCGATGAGGATCTCCGACTCCGGCCGAATCGTCGCGTACACGGGTCACGACGAGGAGGACGAGCGCATCTACAAGTTCGTCTCCTCCGGTAAGTATGATGCGGACAACCGAGAGGCCAATACGGAGCTGTTCACCGATGGGATGCTCTACGTTGCCGACTTCGCCAGCGGAAGGTGGGTCGCCCTGGATTACGAGAACAACCCCCTCTTCAGGGACAACGGCTTCAAGAGCCAGGCCGACGTGCTCGTGCGCACTCCGGAGGCGGCGGCGATCGAGGATCCGGAGACAGAGCTTCCCATCGGCACCCCCATGGACCGCTGCGAGGACATCGAGGTTCATCCCGAGACCGGTCAGGTCTACTGCGCTTTAACCAACAACGAGCTGCACGGCAACTTCTACGGACAGATCCTGCGCATTACCGAGGCCGGTAATGACCCCGAGGCAACCGAGTTCACTTACGAGGTCTTCGCCGCCGGCGGCCCCCAAACCGGCTTCGCCTCTCCCGACAACCTGGCATTCGACCAGGCGGGCAACCTCTGGGTCGTGACCGATATCTCCAGCGACACCCTTAACGACGGCATCTACAAAACCTTCAAGAACAACGGGGCGTTCGTGATGCCGAGCAGACTGAAGGGTGGGGCGAGCGGCGGTGATGTCTTCCAGTTCGCCAGCGGCCCGGTGCAAAGCGAGCTCACCGGACCGTACTTCACCCCCGACGGCAAGACCCTGTTCCTCTCCGTTCAGCACCCGGGCGAGGAGAGCGAGGACAAGGATAATCCGACCAGCACCTGGCCCGACGGCGACATCCCTCGCCCCGCTGTCGTCGCCATAACTGGGTTCGCCTAGGATGTCTGTCACGAAAACGAAATAGGGACGAACCGACTCCTCCTGAGAGCACCGATATTCGGCTCTTGTACGTGATCAGGAGACGCCTTTCTGGGGCTCTTACTCCCTCGAAGCGATTCATCGACATGCCCTAGCCTAGATGGCGGCTGAAGCGGGCCAGCGTATCGCCTTCCCGACGCGCACGCGTCGGGCTTCGAGAACGCTAATGTCTCCGTGTGATTTAAGCGCCACTTCCACCTTTAGTTCGCCGCTTACTTCGGTTACTGAGCGGAAGAATACGCCGAACGTTGTCCCCACTTGTGTAGGCCCACGCCCGCGGTGTATGTCGCCACAGCGAAGGTCTGGGCATATGTGGCCGTGGGGGTGGCCCGGGGCGCGTCCTAGGCTGCCGGGACCGCATTGTCGCCGTTGCATCTTTCACCCCGCCTGCGGTGGTCAGGGCGTAGAATCGTCACGGCGAATCATTAGAATGGTTTCGACGGGGCGCAGCCGACGTCCGCGCCACGCAAGGAGGTAGGCATGACGAAGCGGACGCGTTCGATCTGTGGAGCAGTAATCCTCCTCGCGTCGTTCGGGGCCCTGCCTGACCGGGCAGAGGCGCACGAGAAGTGGTTCGTCGGGGAGACGGGCGGCTTGCGCTGGGACCTGTTTATCCAGCCGTTGCCCCTGGCGCTCGTCGGGACAGTGTTCTTGGCGACACTCCTGGGCGGGCTCTTGTGGCGCGTGCGAGGACGCGGCTTCCTGCCGGGCCCCGAGGCGTTCGGAGCGACGGACGGAGGGCGCAGCCTCCTCTACGGGCTGGTTCCCCTGATCTTGGGCATCCACGTCGCCGTGCCGCTCCTGGTCAACGGCGTGCAGGGAACGCTTTTCTCCCCCGACAACGTCGTGGAGGGCGTGGCGGGCAACTTCCTTGGTCTAGCGGAGACCGCAATCGCGCTGGCGCTCTTCTACGGCGGGCTGACGCGCGTCGCGGCCGTGGGCCTCGGTCTCTTGTGGTTCTTGGGCATCTTCCTGGTCGGGCCGGAGCCGATGCTGGAGAACGTCCTTTATCTGGGCTTCGCGGCGTTCTTCTTCCTCGCCGGGCGCGGCCCGCTGTCCGTGGACCGGATGCTCTTCCCCCGATTGGAGCCGAACACCGACCTCTCGCTGTACGCCGTGCCCGCCGTTCGTATCGGGGTGGGCCTGAGCCTGGCCTTCGTCGCCTTCACGGAGAAGTTCGCCAATATACCGCTTGGGCTCCGGTTCCTAGAGGAGTACCCGCTCAACTTCACGGGCGCCCTGGGCGTGCCGCTAAGCGACGAGACGTTCGTATTGTGCGCGGGGGCCGTGGAGTTGCTGGTGGGGTTGTGGATCGCGCTGGGCATCTTCGTGCGCGAGGTCGTCGTCGTGGCGTGGTTCCCGATAAACCTGACCCTGACCCTTTTCGCGTGGGAGGAGCTCATAGGCCACCTGCCCATCTACGGCGTGATGGCGGTGCTCCTAGTATGGGGCGCGGGCCAGAAGAACACGGCGTTGTGGCTCCGGGGCCTGAGGGACCGGCTGCTGCCCCTCGACCCGCAGTAGGTGATACGTGCGCAAAACAAGTTCGGGGCGCGCCCGCTGTGGCCTCGCTTAAGCCTGCGCGGCTAGAGCACTACGCCCAGCTCCACCTCGCCATCCACCCCGATCGCTGCGCGAAACGCTACTCTCGGCGTTGTCCCAGCTTGCGATCACATAAGACGCCTTGGATGAAGTAGTTCGCAGAATGCACCTCCTAGGCGCTCGGATGAATTGAGGTAAGAGAGTGGTCCGTACCGTTTGATGGAAGTCAGGATAGGGAACCTAGGTTGGCCCGATTTCTCTAAGCTAGTAGTTGTGGTCTCCGAACTCGTAGGCTATATGGTTAGCCCACTCGAACTTGCCGAGGGCGAACGCGGACGCCATGAGCAGGTGTGAAAGGAACGTCCGAAGGATGCCCTCTTCCCTGTAGCGGCGGTCAGAGACAAAGACGGTAGCACCCACGAGACCGAAGCGCCTCCCCTTCGAGAGACGCCGCACCAGCTCTATATCATCGAACTTCAAGGACGGGTCGAAGCCGCGGCTCTCCCTAAATAGCTTGCTTCTTAACGCGATACAGTGTCCGGCTCCGGAGGGGAGTATTCTCTCAAAGCCTTTGAGCACCATGTTCCAGAAGGCGTGGATCGCTCTTATCGTGGGCGTGGAACCATAAGGGAGGTAGCGCGGACAGGCGATGTCCAGGCCTCTGCGTTCGACCTCAGAGACGAAGTCCTCAAAGAAGGTCTCAGGCAGCCTGGTGTCGGCATCGAGGAACAAGATCAGATCTCCTGTGGCGCTGTAGCCTCCTAGGTTCCTGCCACGTGCGATGGGTGGCTCGCCCTGGAGGACCACCACGCCCTGTGAGCGCTCGGCGATGTCTACGGTCGCATCGGTGGAGCCGGCGTCAACGACGATGAGCTCATCGGACCTCCGACTCTGGTGCTGTAAGTCCGAGAGCAGTTGGCCCAGGTGGCGCTCCTCGTTAAGAGCCGGGATCACAACGCTCAAACGCACTACTCTGCGATCTCCTTGTCCGTGTCGCCCACCGCTTACTCGTTCCCATTTTCCACAAACAGTGCGTAGAAGGGTTTCTCTGAAAGGTTCTGTATGGGTCTTGCTTGATCCTCGAGTGAATAAGGGTAGTAGGAGGACCTTCTCCTACGTGCGTTCCTTATAACGTGGCGCCTCTGGTGGCTATCTACGGTGCTACGCACGTGTCTTCCACAAAGAAGCCGCTATCGACACTCCGACGACCGTAGCGATAATGGGGAGAGAGATCCAGATCGGCACCTTACCCACCAGGTCAGAGATCATGAACTTCACGCCCACGAAGATCAGCACTATAGAGAGGCCCAAACTCAGATAAACGAAGCGCTCGATCATGCCAGCCAGCATGAAGTACAGTGGTCTTAATCCCAAAACAGCAAAGGCGTTGGCACTCCAGACGATGAAGCTACTTGAGGTGATGGCGAAGATCGCCGGAACCGAGTCCACCGCAAAGACTAAGTTCGTGGTGCCCACCACGGCTACAACAGCGAGCAAGGGTGTTGCGTAGAGCTTGCCCGCCTGGCGCACAAAGAACTTCTGGCCCTGAAAGTCCTTAGTCATAGGGAGCATGCGCCGTACGAGTAAGAGCACGGGATTGCGCTCCGGGTGTACCTCCTCGTCTCGGTGGAAGGCCATCCTTATGCCCGTGTAGATCAAGAAGATGCCGAATACGTAGACCATCCAGTCGTAACGCTCAAGGAGCTGCGCTCCAAGAGCTATAAAGATCGCCCTCAACACCAGTGCGCCTACCACCCCCCAAAAGAGTACCCGGTACTGGTAGCGCCCAGGAACAGCAAAGTAGGAGAAGATCAAGGCGAAGACGAACACGTTGTCCACCGAGAGGCTCTTCTCGATGACGTAGCCGGCGAAGTATTCTCCACCTCGATTTGGACCAGCTAGGGCGAATATCACCACGCCAAAAAGCAAGGCCAGTATGATCCAGAAGAGGCTCAGAGCCGTCGCCTGGCGGAAGGAGATCTCGCGCTGTTGGCGAGCTAGCACGAGTAGGTCGAGCAGCAGCAGTGCTGCGATCATCGCACTGAAACCGACCCAAGCCCATAGGGGGAAGACATACATTTCAGCACATACTAAGTCGCTTGCCGCCATGGGATTGTGTGCGCACTGACTAGCTCCAGAGTTTCCCAAGCGAACTTCGTAGCATGACTCTTCTAGGCACTCTGGCGGTTTAAGCCCGGGTTAGGGCTGCTTACCTCATGTTTGTTTTCGCGGTAGAATTGACGCGCCCCGAGCACCACCGCATCAAGAAACCCTTGCACGCTAAGAACCTCCCTTTCGCCTTCGACGAGCTCTACGAGATCCGCGCATTTCGCTCCTACAGGCCGCGTCCCGGCCCGAACACCATCCACCAGTAAGAGCCAACCAAGAACATAGCTAAGAAGATGAGCGCCAGCCCGAACTGCAGATACGCTGACCCTCCCGTTAGGGTCAGGAAGAAGGTTCCGAGCAAAGCGATCGCGCCTACGAGGGCGCAAACGGCGGTAACTACCTTGGCAGTTAGGCTAGCGAACATGATAGTGCCCCTTTCGTGTGGTGGGTTATGAGGTGATTGTAGATTCCTTATGCGACACTAATAAATGATCGATTTGACCGATAGGCGGATAGGCCAATTTGACCGATAGAATCGTCCTTCAATGCCATGTGAGCTAACCTCGCCTACCTCCGAAAAGTATGCTAGGCAGGCGGACTTCAGCGAACGCTCCTTCCACGCACTCGGATGAATGATTCTGTGGAAGGTGCGCCGCGCTTAGGAGCGGGTAAGATCAAACTCACCACACATAAGCAAAAGGAAGGACTTACGGATCCTCATGAGCGAACAGCGATCCTTCTGGCAGAGGCTCTTCGGCCGCACAGGAA